>Ga0181346_1001549_pt1 | contig 10144 bp, 11 predicted proteins | sample Su13VDMM15DN_FD_130100 | JGI IMG/M metagenome (GOLD analysis project Ga0181346, IMG submission 130100) | Freshwater viral communities from Lake Michigan, USA - Su13.VD.MM15.D.N | ecosystem: Environmental > Aquatic > Freshwater > Lake | place: USA: Michigan | collected 2013-07-15 | reverse complement strand
GGGGGGGGTGGGTGGAGGGGGGGGGGGGGGGGGGGGGGGTAGTTGTCGGAGTACGGAGTATTATCAGTCAGTGAGGATTTTTTGCTTAATTAAATGCGGGTACTGTGGTTGTTATGTTATTACCCTAAAAATTTTTTTAAGTATATATATAACAGAGGATTAGTAACTTATGCAAAATCAACCAGACGCAACCACGCGAGAATGCAACTCTCCAACAACCCTGCGTAACGTAGGAGTTTGAGAACATACACCCCGCACCCCCCCGCACACCCTTCCAAAATACCGATACCCCCCGCACATACCCCCCGCACCAGAATCCCCCCGTGCAACGTAGGAGTTCAAGAACACACCCCCCGCATCCCCCCGCATTTGTTAATTATGCACAAACAACACTTTATCAATTTTGAAAGTGCTTGGAGATAATTTCATCACATCTGAAAAATAAGTCCAATCAGCGGCAAATCCTACAGAGTTAAACCCCGCTTGCTTTGCCATGTCGCTTTTTATTACAACATTACCAATATCAACCCTAGAGACAATTAACTGACTATCCATAAATCCATAAGTTGAATTATTTTGATTAAAAACTGTTTCGTGAGAATGAATCAAATCAAAATAAATCAAATCTTCGGTTCTTTTGCTAACTTCATCAATCATGGTTGGAACATAATAATTGTCACCATTGGTTAATAATACATATTCATTTTCAACAACATTTTCCAATGCCCATTTGCGTAACAAATGACCATAATGACCAGTTCTTACTGGGTTTTCAATAAATTCAATTTTCCCAGAATTTAAATAACCCTCAGTTTTAAGTTGGATATGCAATAATGGGTTTGACCCATCATGGATAATTACCAATCTCCAATTATTACTTGTTTGGGACTTAATCGAGTTAATAAAACATTTTAATATTTCATTTTGACCGTATGTGACAGCAATTATATCAATCATTATTTGTTAAAATTGATACAGGCTTAAACCATGTTTTCAAGAAAATAATCGCACCTAACATATTTATTGCCAGACAAGGCAAACAAAAGTAAATTAAAAGAAATGGAAAACGAAGACACAGAAATTGCCCCAAACATGAAGTTCGCCTCAGAGTGGTGGGGCATTCCTAGAGCGACTTTGATTAAGGCTAAGAAAAAAGGATGCCCTGCGTTCAAAGGTCAACGAATAACCAAAAGCCTTTTGTTCGGTTGGATGGAAACCAATGACAGGAGCAAAGAGGACTTTGAAGAAGGGTTGGCAGAAGAAGAACTCAAACGCCGCAAGCTAATCGCACAAATTGATGCCCTTGAATACAAGCTTGAAAAGGACAAAAAAGAGCAAGTGCCAATCAACCTTGTAAAAGACGAGTGGGCGAGAAACATGGCAATCATTTTTGAAGAGGCAAAACAGTTAATGGACGCTGAGATTTACCAAGTGTTTGCCACTCGTTGTAAAGCAAAAATATAATTATGCAATTAACAAAAATTGAGGAACTTCGCAACCTTGCTAAAGGACTAATCACGATCCCGCACACTGGAGATTTGGTAGATTGGGCAGATGGAAAACTTAAAATCCCTTATTCGGTTAGGTATCCCATCTTTATTTCTGGGGAGTCACCTTGGTTGCTAGAACCGATGAGGGCAATGGGAGACTCTTCAATCCGCAGAGTTGACGTTCGTGCCCCCGCAGGAGCGGCAAAGTCACTGATTGGAGAGATTCACATTGCCTATGCCATTTCCGAAGCAGCAGGGTTGTACTATTACGTCTGGCAGACAGATGATGACGGCAAGGATGCAATGGAGGATCGGATTTACCCGATGATCGAGGCAAATGATTTTCTAGCAAAAAAACTTCCGTTAGACAGAAACAAGAAAAGAGCAGTAAAAATCGCATTTCCGCATATGAGTCTGTACTGCGTTGGTGCAAACTTATCTGCCGCTCAGTCCAAACGGGTTAAATATCTAACAATGGAGGAACCTCACCTTTACGGTGCTGGTATGATGACCGCATTTGAAAAACGGGTCGAGGGTGTAAGAAACTACAAAATATTAACGCTTTCTACTGGGTCGATTATGGGAGACGAGTCCGATGATGCTTTTAATTCGGGGAGTTGCGAGGTCTGGCAAGTGCCATGCCCATACTGTAACCAGTTCCAAACAATGACTGACAGCAAAGACCGTCTAAGGGCAAAAATTGATGACGATACGGTAGACGCAAACGGAGAATACAACTGGCAGAAGATTATCCCAACGGTTAGGTACAACTGCGAGTATTGCGAGATGGATTGGTCAACGGACGAAGAGTCGCGGAGGAAGCAAAGTCAGATGGGACGGTACGTTGCAACGAACCCAAATGCTGCGTCTGACCATAGAAGCTTTCACTTGGAAGCGGTAAGCGTTCACTACTTCCCGTTGAGCAAGCTTCTGATGGAGAAGCTAAAATCCACGGTTGCAGCACGAAGAGGGGCAACGGAACCGTTAAAAGACTACATTCAGAAGAGACGGGCAATGGCATGGGACGAAGCACCCGTTGACTCAGACGAAGAAGTGTCTTTTGAGCGGAGCAAGGGCAATTACATGAAGCGAGACGAGCATGAAGGAGAGATTGCAAGGTTCCTAACCATCGACAACCAAGCAGGAAAAGCGTCTCTGGGGCAGGGGGCTCACCGTTGGTACGTTTGTCGGTCATTTGGGGTAGGAGAATGCAGACTAATTGATGAAGGGAAAATAACGAGTTGGGAGGAACTGGAAGAACTGAGGATTAAGCTAGGGGTCGAACCGTCAAGAACGCTAGTTGACATTGCGTTTGATACTCCCGCAGTCCAAGAGGTTTGCGTTAGATACGGTTGGCAAGGGTTGTGGGGTGACAGCACTAACAAAAAGTCGTTCCCGCACCACGAAAACGTAGTCATAGGTAATCAAGTAAAAAGAATGGTGCGGCACTACCCGTTCTCTTCGCCAAACGTAGGTCACGTTGGGCTAGGCAAGGGAGGTATTAGACGGCAAGCAAGGTACTTTTTCTGGTGTCAGAACCCAATCAAGGATATGTGGCACAGGTTAAAGAACGGGATGACCAACTACAGGTGGACGTTGCCCCAAGACATTTCTACTGAGTACAAGAAACAGACCTCCGTTGAGTTCAAGAAGATAACAATCGAGAAAAAGACAGGCAAAAAAGTCTGGACGTATGCGGTACAGTCCAAAAAAGACAACCACTTAACTGACTGTGACCAGATGGCACTGGTATCGGCGTTGATGGACGGCAGGATACGGGAGATTCTGTGGTCGGGGGGAGAAGAAGTAGAGATGGAGGATACTACGCAAGACGCAGATCAGTAAAAGGCAGTTGCTGAGAAGAAAGAACAGATACTCTTTGATATGCCTAAATCCAAAGAAATTTTAACAGCATCAACTGGCATAAAAAGATAATCCGTCACTGGCGTTGGCGGGTTAATCTCTCTAGAAGATTGTCCAATCATAATACTGTATAGATCGGAACCAGAAGGTAAATAATAATGATCTGTTTCCCAAAAACTAGAAGCAACTAATACTTGTCCGAATTGAACCACAACAGCAGGTTCTGAAAAACCATAAAAATTAACATCATCTGAATAAAAAACTTCAGAAATTGATTCAACGGATGCATTTAATAAAGGAATAAAAAGTGATTCAATAGTAGAATACGTTTCTTTTTTACCAAAGGAATAATTAAAAGGAGATATATTATTAACAGAAGTGTCTTTAAAAGAAACAACAGAATTATCAGAAGGTATTTCAAGCAATAATGCACCGTCCACTCCTCCAATTGGAGTCCTTATTACAATATTAGTATAACTACTAGCAGAAATAAAGTACGGTTCAATTCTTTTACATTTAATCCTGTCTGTATAAGTTAAAACTGTCCCAGTTATAGAAGCAGAAAAAACAGTGTTTGCACCAATTCCAGAAACATAATTAGTCCCTGCTACTCCATCATTGTTAATTGCCCTTCTTAAATTATCTAACGTGTTTGCCGCAGTTGTTCCTATTTTAACATCCCCAACTTGACTCAATGTGTTTACAAAACGATATGTCTTATAAGTATTTGAAGTCGTAAGACCTAAAGTTAAAGTTGTACTATTAGCTGGGTTAGCGGAAAATTTTATGTCTCCAGATGCAGCAGTTCCTTCTTCGATAATTTGAATCTTTGCAGATTTTTGTAATCCTTTAACGTACCCCTTTAACAGGTATCCTGCGGCAAATACATTTGTTGTTGTGAAAAGAACCTCACAGGCATTAAGGTATTGTATTTCTCTTTTAAAAACATTAGCATTAGTAAGATTAGCAGTGCTAATGTCTTGACTGTTTAAAACAGCAATTGAAACCGATCCCTCATTACTTACGGGGATAATTCCGTCTGCATAAACAATCCTTGCAAAAAAAATATTGGAATAAGGGATGTAATCCGTAACCAGAGACGGAGTGTAAGATAATGATTGTTTAGCCATGTTTTTAAGTACTTATTATGTAGGCATTAAGAAGACTTAGTGGATAAGTGTCTTCTTCTGGCGGGTCGTATTCAAATCTAAAAGTAATTCTTATATAATTGACATAAGAAACGTCTATAATACTTTTGTAGAAGGTATCAGACGCACTATTTGTAATATTAACCCAGTTAACATTATCATAAGAATAATCAATAACCACATCCCCAAACAAACCATCTGCTTCTGGTCCAAAAATCAAAATGCGTTTGGTTTGTGGTACTTCTGCTTTTAATTCTAAAGAAAAATTCGGAGCATAATTGTAATCGGATGCAACACTGGTACTATCCGAATTTCTCTTCTTAGGCATATACGTTTCCGTATCCCTAAATTCGGTTATTGTTGTTCCGTTAGTTTCGGCAAGCAAAATGCCGTCAGCACCACCAGAGGGAGTGCGAGTGGAAAACCTTGTGCCGTTAGATGCCGTTAGCGTGTATCCATTCGCTCTTAAACAACCAATTTTATCGGCAATAACAAGAACTTCTCCGTATTCAGCAGCAGTGAAAATCGGATGGATAGTTGTCCCGCTAAAATAATCAGTTCCAACAGCACCATTTAACATGATTGCTTTTCTCAAGCTTAGTACAGTTGCAGAAATAGTCGCTCCAATTTTAACATCGTTGACAGCAGCAAGCGTGTTTTTAAACCTGTAGGTTTTTCCTACTGATCCAGAATTTATTATAATAGTGTCTCCATCTACTGGCAAAACATCAATGCGAATGTCGCCAATCGCCTTGGTTCCCTGTGTTAATAATTGACAAGTATTAGCACCTTCTGTTTTAAAATGGTAAGTTGTAAAACCAGCAGCACCAACAAGCAATTCAAGATTATAAGTTGAAGTAGTTTGTTGTTTTAATGAATAAAATCCACCAGTAAGACCACGAATGCCTAAATATACAGCATTTTGCGGATTTGCTGGATTAGTCCCCCTCAAAACCAATAGACCATCTTTACTCCCAGCATTGAAGCTAGGAAGTCTGCTCTGTAAATATGTGGTAGGCACACAAAGAACATGACTCGATTTTAGAAATCTGGCAATATTTTTCTTGCCCTTCTAACAAAACTCTATCACTATTGGCTTGTGGCAATTAAGCAAACACTCGTTGGTCTTGGGCAAGCCGATTTGAACGACATTGTGACCGCTTGCAAGAACGCAATCATTGCGGGAGCAGTGCGGGGGAGCAGTTATACGATTGCAGGACGGTCATTTACCTTTGCCAGTATGTCTGAAGCGGCAAACTTGCTCCAAGAGGCAAATTACGCATTGAGTTTACTAACTGGCACAAGGTCGATGAACATTAGGGCAAACTTCAACCGTGCGATTGGAAGGGGTTCTCGTTAATGGACGATTTTAAACAATCATTCCTAGACAAAGCAATTATTGCCCTCAGTCCTACTGCTGGCATTAAGAGAATGGCAGCAAAAAGGTTGCTGCATGAGTTTCGGTACGATGGTGCTGCCCACACCTCAAAAAGAAACTCTGCACCAGCAAACATGGCTCCCAACGGGTTTGACGTTCAGCGGGACAGGTTGCAGTTGATGAGGGAAGCAGAGGATATGGAGAGGAACTTTGCTCCTGCAAAGATGCTCAACAGAAAGTACTCAATGTACGTCTCTCCGCTTTCGTACCACTCGCAAACAAAAGATTCGGCTTTAGACTCAGACATTGAAGAGTACTTAAACGAAGAAGTATTTCCGCATTGTGACGTTACTGGTCGTTTTGATTTCTTCAAGATGATGGAGTTCGGCATGATGGGTTGCAACCGATCTGGCGATTACGGATGGGCATTCCAACGCATGGGTCTTGAGCTAGGGATGAGTGAAGAGGACGCAATAAGCTTGCCTCTGAAAATCCAAGCAATCGAACCAGACCGCATTGGGGGAGTCTACCAGAATGTCGTCTCTAACGATTACGTTAGCGGATGCTGCATTGGTGAGTACGGTGAGATCGAAGCGTTCAGAATTTTCCACAGAACCCAGACAACAGGGTTCTACACAAACCCAGTTGATGTTCCAGCATCACAGTTTGTGCATCTAACTGACCCAATGCGGATCGACCAGTACCGTGGAGTATCGGTGCTTGCCACTGCAATCCAGAACTTGCGTGACCTGTACGAGATGATTGACTACGTTAAGGGTAAGGCAAAACTTGCAAGTGCGTTGACCGTGTTCACCAATTCTAACGGTGCGGTTTCTGGTGGCGGGGCAATGGATGCTTACGCAACAAATTTATTTCCTTCGGATGCGGGTGGTTTGCAGCAAGACATTGAGTTCGGTCAGATCAACCACTTGCAGCAAGGTGCTGACATTAAGTTCCCGTCCAGCAACTCTCCATCTATCGAAGAACAAGCACTGATGACACTGTTGCTAAAGTTCGTCGCTATGTCGTACAATTTGCCGTATTCGTTTGCACTAGATGCTTCTGCTCTGGGGGGAGTCTCGTCCCGTCTAGAAAGCGAAATGGCAAAAGCTGAGTTTCAGCGTTCTCAGAGGGTACTCGCAGTCCACGCTACCCGTATCAAAAACGCATTCCTTATTGACGCGATTGCAAAGGGTATATTCCCAACCAAAACATTACCCCTAATTACTAGGGGTCGTTGGGGTTACTTGTCGCACCCTCAACCAGACATTGGCAGGGAGTCTTCGGCATCTGTCAACCTATGGCAGAACGGTCTGCTTAACCCAATGAAGCATTGGGTTGATGTGGCACAAGACCCAGAGACAGTTGCGGAAGACATGGCACGGTGGGCATCCATCAAGAAGAAGACCGCAGAGAAGTACGAAATCAATGTTGTCGATATTTTTGGAAACGGACCCGCAAAACCAGTGGTTACATCCGAATCAACTTCCGATGCTACAAGTAGCGTAGAGTCCAAGGTGGACTCAACTACAGAGAACATCCTGCCAGAACAAGGCGAGATTGCCGATACTCCGAAAGCAATTGCTGACAAGGCAAAGCGTGAGAAACGGATTGATGAGAAAGTCGCAAAGGAACAACGCGAAGCACAAGAAGCAAAAGACATTGAGGAAGAAAAACTAAAATGACAGAGGTAATTACACATTCACATTTCTACTCTTTAGCCAAACCATCAGTGTCTCAAGATGGCACGATCACTAGCATTTCTCTAATCAAGCTAGGAGATGCGGAAGGTCATTTTGATAGAAAAGGTCGTCAAGAAACAGTAGACGAGACAACTTTGCTACAGGTGTTCAATCACTGCAAAATGTTAGAAAGCGTAAAGGTAAAAGCCGATCATGGTAGCGGAGTTTTCTCTACAATTGGTTGGGTAGATAATTTTAGTTTGACAAATAGTAAAGTTCTAGCAGACTTTCACATATATGAGAACGAACCGCAACGTGGTCGGTTGTTAGAGATAGCGTTAAAGAATCCAGAACACATGGGAATGTCTCTGGAGTTTGAAGGCAAGGATGAGAATGACGGTGTAAAAGCTTTCGCACGATGCGAAAAGATTCTTGCAGTTGCTCTAGTGTCAGACCCTGCTGCTAACAGTTCATTATTTTCGATTTCACAAACAAAATCAGAAACAAAAACAAAACAAATGGAAAAAGAACCAGAAGGAAACGAAATGGCAGTTGAGCCAACGCCAACTGAGCTTGCGAGTATGTACGCAGAAATGAAATCATGCTACGAAGAGTTAGCCATGAAGTTCTCTGCTTACGAAGACAGCAAAACTGAAGAGGTTGATCCAGAACCTGTTGCGGTCGATCCAGAAAAGGAACCCGCAAAGAAAATGGCAGAACCAGATGCCACTAAAGAAGACGAAGACGAGAAGCAAGCAAAGATGGCAGAACTTGGTGCTACTAGAGCAATCAAGATGCTTTCCAGCAAGCTTGGTCTAGTATCTCTGGGTCGTTCGGGAGTCGGTGGCATTACGCCAACCGTTAAGACTTATTCGGAAATTGTTAAAAGTGAAACTGCTCGTTTTGACGGTGATAAAGTCAAAGCAGAAGCATTCATCCTATCACAAATTTCTTCTAACGAAGAATACAAAAAAGCTTATGTTGCCCATCGCAATTTAAAGTAATGGAAATCAAAAATTAACTAAAATAAAAAAATGACACAAAATGATAACGGATTCAAATCCTTTCTGTTTTCGGGAGCAACAACAACTCTTGGAGCATTCAGTTGCGTAGATGTTACTACAGTAGGTGCAATTACAGCAGCATCATTTCTCAGTCGTCCAATTGGGATTCTTCAAGAAGACGCAGTCGCTGGCAATTTCGCAAGCGTCAAAATGCTTAGTGCTTCTGGAACATTTATGATTGCGGTTAGTGGATCTATTTGTACAGCAGGAACCAATTACAGTTTGGTTACAAATGGTGGAATTGGAGGAGTTGTTGCTACGGCAACTTTGTTTAGAGCATTAACAACAACAACTGTTGGAGCAATTGGCGAATTTGCTTACATTGGTGGTGCAGGTCCAATTGCATAAGATATAAATAAAAACCAAATTGAAAAACTAACAACTAACAAACTAATCAAATGCCATACACCAACGGTCAAGCAACACCACGAAGCGATATTCACGCTTTGGTTCAACAAGCCAACTCAGACTTCAACAAGCTTTTTATCGGGGATCAAGTTTTCCCAGTTAAAAGCGAAGATGTGAAGCGGGGTATATACATGAAAGCAAACCTTGCAAACGCTGAACTGCTCAATGCAGATGCAGTAGCAAGAGCAACAGGAGACGGTTACCAACGTGTCAACCGCAAGTACGATACGGATCAATACGATGCCGTTGAATACGGTCTGGAAAGCGTTATTGATGACGCATACGAAGCAGAAGTTGAGCGGTTTATGAACATCGAAGCAACGGAAGCAATGCTTCTTGAGCGTTCACTGCGTATCTCTTACGAAGCACGAATTGCAGCAGTATTATTCAATACAAGTACGTTCAATACTACCACTTCAGCAACTGCTTATACTGATGCACAATTAGCATCCTTTGATGCCGCAAGTGACATTGACCTTGCAAAAGCAAGGTTGTTGAAAAAGGGAATTATTGCAAATGCCATAATCATGTCGTTTGATGTTTTCCAACGTCTTCGTCGTTCGACAAAATTGCAAAACCAAATCTACGGTGTTGTCCCAAGAAGTGCTGGTCAAAGTATGCTTCCTAGTGAAGATGATCTTGCAAAAGCACTTGGAGTTGAGAAGCTTCTAATTGGTAAAGCACCGTACAATTCCAACAACAAAGGACAAGCTTACAGTGGTTCCTTTATTTGGAGTCCAGCAAGAATCGCAGTAGCTTGCATTGCTGGTGGTGAATACGGAGCAGGAGGAGTCGGTCGCACAATCCAGTGGTCGAAAGACACAACTGGTCTGTTTACTCCAGAAACCTATCGCAGTGACGAACGCAGAAGTAATATCTTGCGTGTTCGTCAACACGTTGCGGAAAAGGTCATTGACGAAACTGCTTGTGAGTTAATCACTACGCAATACGCTTAATCAAAATTCAAGAACCCTCTCTTGTCGTCAAAAACAAGGGGGGGTTTATCTTTTTATATGAAAATATCTCTCTCTTGTATTGTAGGAAACGAAGAAGAACGAATTGAACAATTCATTCATTCTTTTAAGCACGTTGCGACAAAAATGATTTTTGT
>Ga0181346_1001546_pt1 | contig 10149 bp, 10 predicted proteins | sample Su13VDMM15DN_FD_130100 | JGI IMG/M metagenome (GOLD analysis project Ga0181346, IMG submission 130100) | Freshwater viral communities from Lake Michigan, USA - Su13.VD.MM15.D.N | ecosystem: Environmental > Aquatic > Freshwater > Lake | place: USA: Michigan | collected 2013-07-15 | reverse complement strand
GTACTTCTTAACGAACAGCTACGTTGACGGTATTAGTCGTATTGGTGAGGCTGCGTATGGTATCAACGACGTAGCTGCTGGCCGTAAAGACTTCAGCCCTAAAACTGATCTGCCGTTACTTGGCTCGTTCTTTGGTTCACGGTCTAGCGTTGATGCGCGTGAGTTTGCTAAAGTTGAAAAAGAAATTCAGCACATGGAGAAAGTCATCAATGACTTTAAGACCCAGCCTGAGAAATACGCTGAGTACACTTCTAAATATCCACTGGATGAGTCGGTGGTAGAAATCTACAACAAGATGATCAACCAAGAGTTGAACCCGCTTCGCGCAGATGACAAGACTATTCGCTTAGATAGAAACCTAACGCCAGCGGACCGTAAGTCACTCCTGCTTGTAAACAAGTTCCAAGAAGACTTAGTCAAACGTCAGATGATCGACGTGTTTAAGTCCTACGGAGTTGAGCCTTAACGAACGCGCCAAGCGCGGACTCCGATGTGCTTGTCCTTAGATGAGACGTAGCACTTAACTCGGATGCCCTCGCGCTTAGCGCCGTTCTCCATTGCAAAGATCATCTCTGCAAAACAAAGGGTGGGGACAAAGAAGCTGTCCCCTATATCCATTCCTGGAAATGGAAAAATCCACTCTGGCTCGTTAATCAGCTTCGGTGTCATCAAAGAACTTCTCTGGTAACGTGGTCTTGAACCAATACAAGTAAGCTGGGTCTACATGGATAGCAGACTTCCAACCAGTCGTCAGACGACCCTTCTTGTCATCAACCAGAATCTTCTTAGCGCGCATCTCAAACTCAAACTCACGGGTACTAATCTGCCGCTCTGCGAGGTACTTCTTAAACTCAGCCTTTGAGATTTGCAAGAGATTGTCTTCACTGACGATACGCCCTACGATCTGGCCGCGCGGCTCCATCGTCACCTTGTTGTCCTTGAGTACCAGCATGTTGCCCATGTTCTTGTTAACGAAGTCGCCCAGCAGTGATGGGTAGTCAGTGCGGTTGACTTTGACCACGTTGTCACGAATCTCAATCATTGAACGCACAACCTCGTGGTAGATGCGGTCCATGTCGTACTTGAGGATGTCATGCTCAGTGGCAATGGTTCCAGCAGCACAGCAGGTGGTGGTCAAGTTCTGGTAGAAGCGGTAGGTTGAGTCATCACCAAAGTCTTGAATGAATCTCTCGTCCCATGCCGCGATGTTATCCAGCACATAGTTGTCACCCTTTGCCAAGATAGCCTTGATGAACATCGGGCCTGCATGACCGTAGTTGAAGTTGAACGCGTCAAAGATGTGGCGACCAAGTCGGCTGTTGCCATCAATGAGCGCGGGCTTGCGTACCAGCAGTTCAATCAGACGAGCAGCTTCACCGTCAGGGTTGGCTTTGATAGTCTCCAGCTTGTTGTATATAGACTGGTTTGTAGTTAGAACACCAATCAGCGACGCTGACATCTCGTGCTCCCGCTCTGCGTTTACAGAACCCTGCATCCGAATCTTGGCTTTGCCGTGAGAGATTTTGTGGATCAACGGGCCAAGCACCTTCGGGTCTTTGTCGCCAATCTCGTCAAGCCCTAGCATCAGGTTGTGCAGTCCGAGGTAGCGTCCAGTCATACCGTTGTCAGTGGCTTCAAACACGCTCAAGTCTTTGGCGTTGCCAAACATGCTCATACCTGCGTACATTGCACCGGTCTTGGCACTGCCTGACTTACCAAGCAGGCTAATAGCGACCCCTGAAGTAGACGTATAGCACATCAATGGAGACCCTAAACCACACAGCGACGTGAAAGCGTGGAGTTCAAACCCTGGCTCATTAAGGTAATCAATGGACTCGCGCCAACGCTCGTAGGTCCCCTTGGTCTTGAGGAACTTAGAGATGCCTTTGACAAACGGCGATGATGGGGCTTCGACTACCTCACCCTTGTACGTAATTTCCTGCGTGCCAATAACAAAGCTTCTCTTATCCCATCCATCGTCAATACGGTTGTGTGTCCAGCCCATCTGCATACGCATCTGTTCTGCTTTGTCAGCAGTCTGCATGTACTGCCCCCACTTCACGATGTAGTTCATAAGGTGCAGTGTGTTGACTGTTGAGACAAGGACGCCGTTGGACGCCATGAGAGCTTTAAATGTTTCTTGAGCATAGACACCTTTCATTGGTAAGAGAAATTCTTTCATGCCGTCACGAGGTAACACCAAGCGCATCAGCAAGCACTCGCCGTCATGCGGACTCACCATTCGGCGCACTGGGTAGAAGTCGTGGGTCAGAATCAGGATAGGGTCGTCTTGTTGTTTAACACCCTTCTTGTCAACCTTTGGTGCGGGGATGAAGTAGATACCTCCATTGACTCCTCGCACGAATGGCATCATGAAGTCTGGGAAATCAGGAATTGTTTTGGTATCCGATTCTTCCCGAACTGCGTCCGCTTTATTTGGCGCAGCGGCGGCTTTGAACACTCTACCGAGTTGAATGGGGCTGCTAATCTTGCCTCTGTGTTGACAGCCTTCGCAGCGCTCGGGGTAGTTTGAAGCGAACCAATCACAGGTTCGTGGAGCAGGAAAGCGACTTGCTTTTTCTTCTGTGTCTGCATGTGTGTACCTTGGGTCTTGATTAGACAACTCGTGAATGGCAGTAGCGCCATCATCACAAAACTTAGCGATGGACAAGCCAGCAAACCACAATGGTTCTTCTAGCGCATCACCATTCTCAAGAATGAATTTGATCTGAGCGCAACCGCCTTCGTCATCAACACTCTTTTGCGCCAACACTTCAAACTTCTTAGCAAAGTTGTCGAGCTTCATGATGGCTTTGGTGTCGTCATCCAAACCTTTGGGGATTGACGCTAGTACATCATCTAGTTCTTGTGGGCGTTCTGCTTGTGGTACTTCATCACCCATCACAAACGCTTTGAACTCTACCCACCCATAAACATTTATTTCCTCACTGATCACTGATGTTGGCAGTGGAGGGTTTGTCTTGTGGTTAAACGTCTCAGGTGCGCGCATGATACGTGCGGCATCTGCTGTAACGACTGGGTCAATAGAGATGTGTTCTTGACATAGAGCTTTGAACCTCTCAGCCACGGGCTTCCACTCTGCTGTGGGAATGTCTTCATCCATGATCCAGTAGGCGTGTACGCCTCCGCCTGAATCAATTACCACTGGGTCAGGTAACTCCGCGACTTCAATTAGTTTCGCCAGCGCCAAGAGCGCTTCGTCTTTAGTCTCGTATTTGTTCCCGCCGCCAACGTCCAAGTCAATGAAGAATGAACGTAAAAATAAACTGTCAGTTGCTTTCCTGCTGTATCCGTCGAACGTCCCTAGTGCAACGAATGTGTTGAGTTGTTTTGATTTGAACTTTTCAATCTGTTCAAATACGCCGTCAAGGGTCTCTGAAAACTTGTTCGTGACTTTCTTATCAGTCCCGATGCTTGTGATGCAATAGACACCCTGCGTTGGCAATGCTTTCTCGTAGAATTGTTTTAACATGTCTCGCCAGAGTTAGAAAGAGCGGCACAAGGCCGCTCGGTGAATGGGTGGGGATGAGGTTGGTTTTCTATTCCATCTCGCTCGGCATAGCCTAGGTGCCTTGCGCAGTCTCAGAACAAGGTTAAGGTTGAAACAACCTTCACGAGCGCAAGCCCCGCCCCCATAATCAAATTGCTCGTCCGATCATCTCCTCGATGTAAGTTTTTGCGGCGGCTGTGTTTCGCGCAGGTAGCATACCCTTTGCGGTGTCGCTCTCCACCAAATCTGTGAACGTCTCAACTCTCAACAGATTCTTATGGCGGATAGGCTTGCCACGGAACCAGCTAAACACCGTCATCCGAGTTACATCCAATGCAACTGCAACGTACTTAGCGGGGAGGTTAGCCTTCACACAAGCAAGTGCTAGCGCAGTGCCAGCCCTGTTGGGGTTGGCTTTGTGCAACTCAATCAAAAATGTTTCGCTGTATGTCCGTGACATCCTAGTTCCTTACTTCTTCGACCACTTCTTTACCACGTCAGAGATGTCTTTCTCTGGAGCGGCTGCGGCCTTGGTTGATTCGCGCTTAGTAGGCTCGTCACCTTCTTCCTCTGGTGCTGCGGCGGGAATCTCGTTGCGGTGGGTAGCCACCTCGGTGTCACCTGCGTTATCAGACTGGAACACGTTTAACTTGATAGCCTGCTCAGCAACATGGCTCTTGGCTTGCTGTGCGATGATTTGCAACTGCTCATCAGGCACCTTACCTGCTGGGCTGAACAACACCTTGGGTGCTGTTGCCTTGGTATCAAAAGCCATGCGAGTAATCACACGACCTGCTGACACGTTGTGCGACGCCAAGTGTTGAATGTATGGACGGAATGGGAACCGACCATTGTCTTCTGGGCCAAACGAGCTAGTAGCTGGCAAGACCAACTGCATGACATCACCAGATGGATCATTAGGCAACACCACGGCTGTGCGCCAAGACAAGCGGCAGGCTGTACCTTGACCGTTGTTGCCCGAACCCTTAACAGATTTCTGGCAGTCGCGGCACGATGTAGCGCAGGGGTTTTTCACATCTGCATCGGGCGTCTCAGAGTCGGTAGACCAGCACACTGGGCTGACCTTCTGGCCTTCTTGGAACGCGCCCTCGTAGAACATACGAGAAGCTTTGTGTGCCATCTTGACGAAGATCACGTTCATGTGACGGTCTTCGATAGCACCAATTTCCTTACCACCAGCGTACTTGCGGAACACGCCACCCTTGATAGAGATGCGTTTGTTCTGACGCGCACCACCAGCTACGGCAAGCGTATCGTCATCTAAACCCTCGATGGGGGCCATTACAGAGTTACCAAACATGGTTGCGAGATCATTACTCATTTGAGTTTCCTTTATTACTGAACTTACTTAGTTGGAGGGTTTGCGGACAACAATGCCGAATTCCCTCATCACATTCACACCGGGCGGTAGACCATCGTCTTTGTGCTCAGTAATGAATTCTTTAAAGTTGCCTTGATGAATACGTGCTTCAAACAAGTCAACTAAACCGTTTTCCAGAACAAACTTGCGGAACCCGTCACCATCACTGACTGTGTATCGCTCGGTCAACTTGCGAATCACTGTGCCGCTTTGGGTACGCATACTGCTTGCGTTGTTCTTGTTACAGACATCTAGCATCTGACCTTCCAGCACTTTCATGTCCGCTACCAGCGCGTCATTCTGTACCTTCCACTCCGCTTCGACTCTTTCTTTCTCTGTCCGTATTGTCAAGTATATCTTGACTAATCCCTCAAAATTCAAGTCCCCATCATTATTTATTTCTATCTCGTTTTCGTTACTCATAGCCCTAACTCCTGTTTGTATAAATCGACCAAGCTTTCATGCGCATCAACCTTACCCTGCAACATCGAGTAAATGCGGCGCTCGGCTTCCGAGCCTTGCAGGTGAACAACTGTCATGCTGTTCTTTTGGCCCACACGGTCAATCCGCGCCACGCACTGCAAGTAGGTCTCAACGCTCATAACGGGCGACCAAAATACGATAGTGTCTGCGGCAGTCAGTGTGACGCCGTGAGAGGCTGACTGTGGTTGAATCACAAGAACCCTTGGGTTCTCTTGCATCTGAAACCGATTGATGATTTCAGCGCGCTCCCTTGCGGGTACGTCTCCGTTAATTATTTCATTGACCACTCCTTCCTGATTTAAATGCCGTGAAACAATCTCAATGGTGTGACGGAACGGGACGAACACAATCACCTTGTTCGAGGTCTCGTCAATCACTTCCATGAGCGCATTGAGTCGTGGAGATACATCGAACTCCACCACTTCCCTTGTGTCGGTGTACATCGCACCGCCAGAGATTTGTAACAGCTTGCTAAGCATCGCCGCCGCATTGACTGCTGAGATTGTTTCCCCTGCCGCTTCAACGAGCATCTGATCTTTGAGCGCCTTGTAGTAGCGCAAAACTTGGGGCGTCAACGGGACCTCGCGTGTTTGGTAGACCAACTCAGGCAAGTCCAAGCAGTCGGCTTTCTCAAATCGGATAGCTGGCTGAAGCGCATTGAACACATCAGTCTTGGCTGTCTTCTTTGGTACCCACTTGAAGCGGGTAATCTGTTGCATGACTTTATCTTTCCACGCTGTCATGTACTTTGGTACGCCGGCAGGATTGACCAGCTTAGCTAGACCAAACGCGTCCTCGGGTGACTGAGAAGCGGGTGTGCCTGTCATCATCCACAAGCGTGTCGATGGCACGATGAGTTTTGCCAAAGTCTTCCAACGCTTTGTAGTGACAGTCTTGTAGGCGTTGGCTTCGTCAATCACAATCAAATCAAATTCAGCCTTGGCGATCTCATCCTGCACAGTACCAACACCATCGAAGTTGATGATGACAAACTCGTACTCGCCGTTCACGATCTTGGCCCTGCGCTTTGCGTCCCCATGCGCCACGCCCACTGAGCGGTGCATCGCTGTCTTGAAGATGTCGGCCTGCCATGCGGAATACATGATTGACAGAGGACAGATCACCAGCACTCGTTTGATCAAGCCCTGCGTCATCAGGTAGTCTGCCGCCCAGATAACGGATGATGTTTTGCCTGTGCCAGCTTCATTGAAGCAAAAGCATCTGTCGCGTAGGGCAAGGAACGATGCTGTAACTTTTTGGTGAGCGAATGGCTGAAACATCCCTGGCCAATCGTACTTAGTCAGCATTGGGTTAGGAGCTTCTCCGTACAAACGGACAAGGCGTTGCATCTCCTCTACACCCCAGTAAACCAAGACGCTTGCTTGGTTACCATCGTCACTCAGAACTTCGCACCTGTCTATATGCCCGACTAGGAACTGCAAATCTGAAGACGGAACTACCATGTGGACTGCTGTGTCCTGTACAACTTTCATAACTGTCCTTTACTGAATTAAACGGTGCCCCTTACGGGGGCAAGTCGGTTAAGCCTGTCGCGCCAGAGAAGGGTAGAAGCGCCGCTCAACTGACATGGTTATTTAGGTGCAACTTGCGTAACCCCCACTTCCCACTCATGCCTGACGGTTGTGGATCATGAACGCTCTTTACTTCTTGCGTTCGCGCTTACTTGTCTCAGAGACTAGTGCGCCAGCAGAATTTCTTTTGAATGATCGGTTCTTTGATGCGCTTTCAAGTCGTAGTCCATTGGAGTTGCTTCCTCCTTTAGATAGAGCCTTGACGTGAGCAACATCTTTTCCTTTACGGTCAACCCCATCGGCATCGAGTTTGCGTCTTGCGCGTTGGCGTTCCATTCGGTTAGGCAGTTCGCCTCGGGCTTGTTGTTGGTCATATTCTTTTTTATACGGACGTGGTTTGGTTACGTAGGGCATGTTCTTGCTCCTTCATGTGTTTGATTGCGTTAATCATGAGTTTGGTTTCTACCATAGCACTCAGCGCCTCATGGATTGCCACATCATAATCTTTATCAAGCATAGCTTGGTGTGCGTTTTCGAGGGCGTTTTCAGCCATCATGCAGGGATTTGCGTAGTCGATCATCGTCTTGCCTTGTGGTGTGCGCAGGTGTTTACAGGACACCAGCCGCATAGTGGAGTTGGGTTCATGTTCCATACGTCTGACTCGTACGAAACATCCATGCGTTGCAGGTCGCCTTTGAAGGCTTCCCATAGTTGGGGAATTTCTTCGCGGGTGTATTCCTCTGTCATGAAGCTGTTATGCACGATGAACAGAAGGCCTGCCTTGATTCGCATCAGTTCAGGGTGCTTTGCAAACGCCATGAGTGCCATCAGCTTTAACTGTTTTGGGTCAGGGTATTTGTTGCTCCCAGTCTTGTAGTCTACGATGAAAGCGGTGTCACCATCAACGATCATCAGGTCAACAATGCCTCGTACCCAGTAGCCTTTACCATACTCAGAAAAGTCGCCTTCGCGGGTCAGAGCCATCTTCTGTTCAGGGTGGCGCGTCCCAGGAATATCTAATAGCGCATCTAGAACGGGCTTGAACATTTGATAGTTTTTGGCTAAGGGTTTGCCCTCACCTACATAGTCTTCACACGCCTTGTGTACCTCGTTGCCATAGGTCATCTGTGGGGTCGGCTTGATGTAAAAGCGCTTCAGCACCTTGATTTCTTGGTACTGCTTGGGGCAATTTACATACTGTTTGTACGACGAGAAAGACCATGTGAAACTCATATTGTGTCCAGTTTTGTTTGACGTATGTATTCTAGCACTCGCCGTAGCTAGTTGCATAGGCCGCTTCACAAGTCACGGGTAAACCCCTAGCCCACTCGGGAGCCTTGTTCATGCACTCGACGATATATGCAAGCGCCTTATCCTTCTCGCCTTCGGGAATCACCACCACCGCCGCATCATGGACGGTCAGCGCAATGCGGTAACGCTCTTGAATCTTGAGCATCTGTTCGCCTACGACAATCCGCGCCAAGGCTTGAACTACGTTTTCAACTAGCGAACCACCCCACAGTGACACTGGGCCTTTGCGTGACTTGTATTCGTAGCGGCTTTTTTCTTCTGTGTTGAGCCTCAGTTCAGGGTAGCGAATCATTAAGCCGTTGGGCAGGGTGACACCCTGCTTCGTGATCTTGAGGCACTCGTGCTTACCGTAGTAGTAGGGTTCGCACTCCCAGTTGGCTAGGTCAGCGATCACCTTGTCACCATCGCGCCACAGTTTGATTACCTTGTCGTTGGCGTCACGGTATGTATCAACATAACTCTTAGCCTCGATTTCAGTGACGATGGCCCCAGGGGGGCTAGTCTTCAGCGTGTGCTGTAACTTTAACGCGCCAGTCCCGTAGCCCAACCCCAAGATGCAGGTCTTGCCTACGAATCGTTCGACTGGGTTCGCTTTGGAAATAGGCCGACCGTATATCTTGGTTGCGAATAGCGAATAAACATCATCTCCCTTGCGAAACTGCTCGACCACATCATCTTGGCCTGCCAGCCAGACGAGGACACGTGCCTCGATTTGAGACGAGTCGCAGTTGATAACGATGTGATCATCGGGCGCAACCACCGCGTTCTTGAGAGCCTTCTTCTTTTTGTCTCGGCTAGGTAAGTTCTGGAAGTTGACCTTGTCTGAGCCTGCCCAACGGCCTGTGTGAGCGCCGTAATATTTGAGTGGTATTGGTAGCCGCCCTTTGTTGCGCTTGCCAACGTCAATGAATCTCTCGATACGTGATTCTTCAATCGTAGACTTGGTACCCAATCGAACAGAACATAATTGCTGAATGAACGGGTCTTCATGTTCAATAAGCGCCAAGAAGCCTTCATCGTTTTTAGCCAACGCATAAGTTTCCTTTCCAGTAGTTACGCTTGTCTTCATGGGAGCCTTGATGCCGTGTTCTTCTAGCAGAGCCGCGAACTGCTTGTTGCTAGCGAGTTTCTTACGTACTGCCTCGGCGTTCTCACAGTTGAGCTGTGACATCAACCCCTCAAGTAGTTTTTGTTTTTCTTCAATCAACTCATCGGCACGTTCTTGTAGTAGAGCATCATCAACCATGAACACTGGATGCGTGAACATCCGCACAGTCATGTCAATCAGTTTCAACTCATTCTCTGGAAACGCGCTCGACAATATATTGAAGAGCCTAAAGGTAAGGGCTACGTCATTCTTGCAATAGTTGCCGTAACGCGCTAACTCGTCCTTCGTGAAGTCAAGCCGCCTCTTACCCATCGCCTCGATGACCTCCTCACCCTTCACGCCTATGTTGTAGCGCTCGGCTAGCGCGGCAAGTGAGCCACCCGCCTCTACACCGTGAAGCGCCCTCGCCATGCACAACGTATCAAGCATGAACTCAGGCGTGACATCGAACAGCCAGCTAAGAATCGCTCCATCGAACAGCGTGTTGTGGCACAGAAGGGCCGACGTATCCCAGTCATACGTGTGCAAGAACTCTTTGATCTCACTCTTTGTTCCGCTGAACCACACGGGTGCGCCATCGTCAACCTGAACGCCTACGCCAACGACCTCGAATCGTTTGTCGCGTATGTATTCCTCAGTTGTCTGATGCTTAAACCCAAGTTTAATCTTGGAGTCATAGTAAGTCTCGAAGTCAACAGTTATTAAACTCATTTGTTTTTTCCTTTCGCTCTGTCCGTTACTCTTTCCATAGCATCGCCATAGCTCATGCCCAACGCTTTGTCTATCAGCGCTAAAGCTGAATCAATGATGCCGTCAAAAGTGC
>Ga0181346_1001541_pt1 | contig 10160 bp, 6 predicted proteins | sample Su13VDMM15DN_FD_130100 | JGI IMG/M metagenome (GOLD analysis project Ga0181346, IMG submission 130100) | Freshwater viral communities from Lake Michigan, USA - Su13.VD.MM15.D.N | ecosystem: Environmental > Aquatic > Freshwater > Lake | place: USA: Michigan | collected 2013-07-15 | reverse complement strand
GGAAGCAACGAAAAAGTCTCAATTCCAATTGGACTTAACTTTTTTTGGCCTGACGCCTGATATAGTACCCCAAGTTAGATCTAGTTTATTTACTCAGATACATGAGATAGTTTTTCATGGTCAAGGAGGATATAATTGGGAGACAGTTTATAACATGCCTATTTGGCTTCGGAAATTTACTTTTCATAAAATAAAAGAATTTTATGAAGAAAAAAATAAATCCCAAAATGAAGATTTAGCATCTCAATCTCAAAAGATTAAAGAAGGTAAAGTAAATTTACCATCACATTTTAAAGGCAAATTAGATAATAGTAAAAAAGTAGCTAAATATTAATACCCACTAAACAGTGGGTATTTTTTGCTTTTTACATATTTATATTATATAATACATTATGGCTGATATAACCGCTTTAAATAAAGAAATAGCAGATCTTAGAAGGCAATTAGGAGAAAAACCTTTAACCCCATTTGATCCTAAAGATTTAGATAAAGCCATACTTGCTGTTAAAGCTTTAAGATACGAACTTAGAGAAGCATCTAGTGATTTAGATTATATATCTAAAAGTTTTAAAGACAGTGTCAATGAAATGTCTAAACAAAATTTATATCTAAATAGTGCTAAAAAATCTTTAAGAGGCATATCTGATATTTCTAGACAAGTTGTAGATTATAGAAGAGGAGAAACTATTTTAACTGAAAAACAACTAAAAAATCTCCAAAATCAAGCTAGAGTAAAATTTGAAGAATTAAAATTAGCTATAAAAAGTGGTCAATTAAGTAAAGATAATTTAAGAGATGCTAAAGCTGCTTTAGATGAACAAGAAAATTTTAATAAAGCTTTAAATAGAACTTTAGAAATTCAAAAAGAAGTTAATAAGGAAATAGGTTTATTAGGAAGTGGTTTAGAAGGAGTAGGTAAAGCTTTAGAAAAAATGGGTTTCTCAGGTATAGCTAAACCTATATCTGATGCTATCCAAAAAACTAAAGAAGCTAGATTCCAATTAAAACTTAATCAAGACGTAATTAGTGATATAAATAAATTACAAGAATTACAAAGTAAACCATATAATAAATTATCATTTGCTGAAAAGAATCTATACTCACAGTTAAAAACAAGATATGGTACTGATAAAGCGGCTAATGATAATTTAAAACAATCTTTAGAAGAACAAAATAAATTATTAGGTACTCAAACTAATAAGTATAAAAATATAGCAATATCTTTAAAAGAACAATTGACTATGACTAACATGATGGATTTTATGTTAGCCAAAATGGTTGAACAATTCTTTGCTTTAAATAAAGCTCAAACTGAATACACTAGAGAAACAGGTCTTAGTTATAGTTATATAGATGCTTCTAGTACTAGTTTAACAACTATGGCTCAAAATATTAAACAAGCAACAGCTTTAACTCAACAATTTGGTTTAGTTGCTGAGACTATATTTACCCCAGAAACTATTGGGGAAGCTACTGAGATGGTTGAATTAATGGGGATGACTGCTGAAGAAGCAGGTAAATTAGCTCGTATAGCAAAAGTAAATGGTAATGAATTAAAAGATAATAATGAAAAAATTGTAGCCACAGTATCTAATTTTAACAAATTAAATAAAACTGGAATATCAAATAAAGGTATACTTAAAGATTTGTCTAACATATCTGACCATATGGCTTTATCATTTAAGGGTGATGCTGTAGCAATGGCTCAAACTGCATCTGAAGCTAAAAAATTAGGATTAACTTTAAGTGATGTAGATAAAGTAGCAGAATCATTACTTAATTTTGAAGACAGTATATCAGCGGAATTAGAAGCAGAATTATTAACTGGTAAGTCAATTAATTTAGAACAAGCTAGATTGTACGCATTAAACAACGATATAGCGGGTTTAACTAAAGAAATAGGCAATAACCAGGAAATCATCGAATCATTCTCTTCAGGCAATCGTATCCAACAAGATGCCATAGCTAAAACTTTAGGTTTAAGTAGAGAAGAAATGTCTAAAATGATCTACAACCAACAAATAACCAATGGTTTGTCTGAAGAACAAGCAGCTAAATTAGCTGATGTTGAATTAGCAGATATGAAACGTCTATCAATTCAAGAATCAATTAATAATTCTATGGCTAAAATGGGTGAAATACTAGCTGCCCCATTAGCTATGTTAGCAGATATGTTAAGTAATAGTTGGATTTTATATGGAATAATGACTGGTATTGGAATTATTATGGCTAATCAAATAGTTACAAGTACAATAGCATTTGGAAAAGGTTTAGCAACAGCTATACCTAAATTAATAACTATATTAGGTTTAGAAAGTGGTATAGCAGCCGCTAAAATTGCTGTAAATCCTTATTTATTAGTGGCTGGTATAGCAGCAGCAGGAGCAGTAGGTTATATGATTTCTTCCGCTACAAAAGCACCTAGTGTAAAAGACGCTGATATTGATACAACAGGAAAAACCCCAATCTTATCAGGAGACTTTGGATCTGTTCAATTAGATCCTAAAGATAAATTAATGTATGGAGCTGATGGTAACATTAAAGTAGGAACTGATTTATTAGGTAAAAATGAAGTAGGAATCAACCCAGGTGGTGGAAATAAAGGTGGAAATGGTGGAATGAATGTAGATCCTAATCAAATGGCATCAATCATGGCACCAATCATAGCAGCAGCTGTTGCGGGAGCAATGGTTAAAGTTCCATTACAAGTTAATACTTCTGTTAAATTAAATGAAAGAGAACTAACTAATGGTATTAATAACGAAAATAATAAAATTTCTAGCCAAATGCCATAACATTGAATATTTATAATAAACATTAAAAAACAAACAATATGGGACTATTAGACTTACTTCAAGGACCGGGATCAAACCTAACTGTTTATAATGGTAACACACCATCTATAAACCCTTTAGCTACAAATGCTTCTCAAATGCATGACAGTTATTCAATAACTGGTGATAACCTTAACACTGTTAACGGAGATTATCAACAATACTTAGATGGAACAGGTAACTTTTTACCTACACCATCATTATTAGATTTAGGAGGAGTACCACCATCAGTATCACCAAGTGGACAACCATTACCTTATTTGAATAATCTACCTGGATAATGGGGTTAATCAATTTAGTAACAAATTTACCTGACTTTTACTATTATAACTCTAAAGGGCAACAAGGGGGTTTAGGTAATTTTTCTGCTAAATCTTTAAGATATGGACATGATAGGAAAGGTGGTGGTTCAAGTAACCAACCATATATTACAACTCCTATACCTGATGGAGAAGCACCTTCATCACCAGATTTTTTATTACGTAATGGGTACTTAAATCCTGTTAGTTCAATTAATGATGTAAAAAGATTAACTAAATTCTTTAATCCATTTGGCCCAGGAGCTTCTGTTAATGGTGTTTTATTTATTGTTAAACAAGAGTTATTAGAAAGACAAAACGTTAAAGTAGTAAATGGTTTTACTAGAATATATAATCCTTTAGGTACAATAGCTCAAGCTGGAGTATTATCAATTGGTTACCATTTAAACAAACAAGGTTTTAATGTATTTAGAAGAGGATATTTTAGTGGTGGAAAAGATGGTTACCTTGAAATAACTAAACTAAATGATAAAGTTTATATAAACAGATTAACAGGTTTATATAAAACTAATAAACTCCAAAAATTTGATGATACTAAAACAATTAGTGAATATGGTTTAAATACTACTCCTAATTCTCAAATATTATTTTCATATGGTGGAGGCCCAGGATCAATTTTAGGTATTGGTAAAACAAATATAAGACTTTGGAATAGTACTAATCAAATTAATACTAATAAAGTAAAAATCCCAGAAAAAAGATCTACAATATCATTTTCTACAATTATCCCACTAACTCCAAACTTCATATTTACAATATGGAATTATAATCCAAAAGAAGTTATTAGTGATGTGTATAACTTAAATGGATTATTTACAAAAGGAACAGGAGTATCATTATTATTTAAAGAAAAAATAGATTCTACTATATCTGATACTACATTATTTGGAAATGCTGAAAACGCTTCTGATATATTAAATAGAAATGTTAATAAATCAATTACATTTACATCAACAACCCCAGGCTATTTAACTTATAAACAAATTAAAAATACTAGTAAAGTAACTGTTAATTCTAAAGGAACCATATTAGATTTTAGAGAAAGTATTCCAGATATTCCTAGTACTAATTATACTAGTTTTAATAGAGAAAATAGTTTATATGGACATGGTTATAACACTAGTAAAACATATTTTAAAAGTAACTCTAGAAAGGGTATAACTCGAATTCTTAATCCTAACCTAGCTATATCTCCTGATCAAGGAGAAATAGGTAAGAAAGGAGAAGATATTATAGATTTTAATTTTACTTTAGTTAACAATAATGGAGGTACAAATACATTAATTGATTTTAGAGCATATGTTGAAGATTTTAATGACTCTTTTACTGGAGAATGGGATGCTTACAGATATAATGGTAGAGCAGAAAATTTCTATAAGTATAAAGGATTTAGTCGAGAATTTTCATTAACACTTGTTGTACCTAATCTATCAAGAGCTGATATGATATCTAGTTATCAAAAACTAAATGCACTATCATGGACAACAATGCCTGATTACTCAGATGCTGGTTTAATGAGAGGTAATTTATGTTATTTCACAATGGGTGATTACCTAAGAAGATCATTAGTAGTAGTTAAATCTTTAGCTTACACTCCAATCATGGAGATGGGATTTGATATTGATAGAGATATAGATGGAAGAAAATTTATAAATGGAGAAGATTCATTATATGTAGGTCAACTTCCTAAAGGTATTAAAGTTACATGTAATTTAATACCATTGACAAATGAAGTATCACCTAAAGTATTCTACACACCACAAAGAGGTGAGGCATTTATTGGAAACAGAACACATGCTATTGTAGATAGACCTGATATAGCTAGTCAATATAATGAAGGACAAAAACCTGAAGATTTCCAATCACAAGAAGCAGGAGACAATACTAACTCATTTATAGCTTCTAATCCTTATTTATCCCCAACTTACACAGATATAACTAATACTAGCACTAGGGTACAAGAAAAAGGAATTTTAGAGGTTTCATCAGCACCCCCAATACTATTAGACATCTCTTCAACCGCGCAAAGTGGAAGGTCAATTCTTCCTAACTTTGCAAGCCAATTTTCAGACATGACTAAAAACACAGGAGAAGAAGGACCTCAATTACCAGTAGATGCTATACCAACTGGGATAGAAGGTAATTTTTTATTAAATCCAAACGCAACAGCTGGACCTAGAGTATAAAATATAATATTATGAATCGTTATCAATATATAAGAATAGAAAAAGATCCAACAATGAAGGTTAGGTATTATAGAGATTCTAAATACCCAACTGTTCCTTTGTCTAATACTGATATATATGTTATAACAACTATAGGTGATAGATATGATTTATTAGCTAACCAATATTATGGTGACTCATCATTATGGTGGATTATTTCAATAGCAAATAGTCTTTTACCACAAAATTCAATATTTATACCTGAAGGTACTCAACTTAGAATACCAATTGATGTAAATCCAATATTAACAAGTTATAACGAATTAAACTCATGATATGGCAAATATTATAGGGAGAAGTTTTGAGCCGTATGTTAAAAAACAAATAGCCAAAAGACAAGAAAAATTAAGTCTTGGTTTACAAGATACAGATACTCTAAAATTTAAGAATACAAATACTGCTTTTATTAGATTAACATCTGGTGTTAATGTAAATGGAGAAGCATTAACTAATCTTGGATTAGCGAGCCAGGGTAAATACGCTGGAAGTGAATTAGCAAAACAATTTAAATTATTCTCAGCTAGAACACCAAACGGATTTACTAGTGGATTTGGTTATAATGATCAATCATCATATGGGTTTACTTCAAATTCAAATTATGGATTTGTTCCTCCTCCAGGTATTGTATCTATGGATGTTAAAGCAATGAACCGAGGTTCATTACGTGAAGCTAATATTGAAATTAAATGTCATAATCTTCAACAATTCCAAATATTAGAAGTCTTATATATGAGACTAAAATATAGTATATTGTTAGAATGGGGTCATAGTGTATATTTTAATAATGATGGAGGATTAGTTCAATCAAGACATGATTTATCTGAGTTATTTTTAAAAGGTGCATCCCAAACTGATATATTAAAAGCAGTTCAAAACACCAGAAAAGAATCTTATGGTAACTATGATGCATTTTTTGGTCTAGTGACTAATTTTTCATGGACTTTAAGACCAGATGGAGGATATGACATAACAGTAACAGCCCGATCATCAGGTGATGTTATTGAATCCTTAAAAATTAATACTACTCTCCCAGTACCTCAAGGTACTCCAACTGTAACTCCTCCTGATCCTAATAAACTTAATGAAGAATTAAAACCACCTCCATCTTCAATTCAAACTAATTATTATAAATCTACAATAAATAGAATTTTAACATTAATAACTAGTCAAGTTTACCCTGCTAGTCAAAATTCTCCTGGGAAATTATATGCTCATGGAGTTGGTCCAGTAGGTGTGGGTGATGGATCGTATTACCCAATGCATAATTATAATATAGAAGCAATATCTAGTCTTAAAGCTGTTGTTAATAGAGATTCACAAACCGCTGTTAATAATGCTACAGACTATTTAACATGGAGAGAAATATTAATGTTTGAATTTCCTTGGACCCTTACAGGAGGAACTTGGGGTAGTAGGCAATATTATATGAAACTTGGTACTTTATTAAGAATAATAGAATCATTTTTATTATATTATGATACTTCTAAAACAAACGCTACTCAAACTGATGTTGTAGGTGAAGAAAAAGAATTATTAGGCAACCCACCTTTATTTGAAATAGATTATAATTATAATAACAATTATTGCTTTACATTTCCAAGACATTGTTCAATAGATCCTAAAGTTTGTTTAATACCTATAGATTTAAATGAGATAACTAATGGAACTATCTCAGGAGCATATTATATAGAGACTACTTATACTTATCTAACACAAGACCCACCTCAATCTAATGATGCTAGTAACCGAGGAAGTAGAGGTAGTGACTTAGAGGATTCATATTTAAAATTAGTTGGACAAGCATTATATAACAATGAATTTGGTTGGAGAGATGAACCAGTAGCATTAAATCCACAACCTGGTGATATTCCTCAATCATTACCTGTTATTTTTAATAATAATACCTTAGTTACTGAATTAGAAACTGCTTTTACAAAAGCACAAAGCGATAACGCTCAACTAAAAGAAGGATATAATACTATTAAAAGTGCTAGATCTTCATTTGGGTTATTAGCTACCCCAACAACACCTCAATTAAATACTAAATATATTGTGAGTGTGGATTTAAAACCACAATTAGTTGCTACTGTTCAAAGATATCATCGAAAATATGGACCATTCACTGTTGTAACATCTAATGGATCTTCAACCTCATTTGTTGACTCAGGAAAAGGTGGTAGTTTTGGATTTGAGTTTGTTACTTTAGCAAATAATGATCCTGAGTTAATAGCTGAAATAGCTAAAGCAGAATCATATTTTGAACAACAGATATATAAAAAATCTATAGTAGTTAGAGAATATAGAAACCCAAATTTTGCTTTAGCATACAACCCATCCGCACTTGTTCAACCTGGGTCAGAACTTTATACTCAAATTAAAGATACTGGGTTTAAAGATCCAAATAAACCATATGTAGGTAACTTAATGCATACTTACATCAATATGGAGTATATAGCTTCAACATTAGATAAGAATATTGATATAAAAGAATCTAAAATATCATTGTATAATTTTTTAGATAACTTAATGACTGGGGTACAAAATGCTTTAGGTAATGTTAATAATTTTATTACAATATATGATGAGGACAAAAATAAATTTAAAATAATTGATGACACATTCATCCCTGGCTTATATGAAAATAATGGAGAAGAATCAGGTATAGTCCAATTTAATGCTAATATATTAAAAAATACTAAAGGTAGTTTTGTTAAAAGTGTAAACTTTAAAACTAAATTATCTAATAATTTTGCTACAATGACTACAATTGGAGCTCAAGCTAATGGTAATGCTGTTGGTGAAAATGCTACTGCTTTAAGTAGATGGAATATTGGTTTAACAGATAGAATTATTACTGATAGAGCAAATCCAAATGCCACTATAGGTTCAGGAAGTAGTGTAGAAGCTAAATTCTTACAAAATGTAACTAATCTCCAAAACTTTAATAATAAAGTACATACATTTACATTAACAGATAATGATGTTAGTAGTTTAAGAGGTGGTATAACTGATTTATTTAAAATGGAAATTGGTGAGTTTACTAATCAAGGTAAAATACCAGGTATTGGTTTTATTCCATTTGACTTAGAATTAACAATGTTGGGATTAAGTGGTGTTAAAATATACGAAACATACACTATAGACACTACATTACTTCCTAAAGCATACCAAGACAAAATTCAATTTATATGTTCTGGAGTATCACATAAAGTATCTGACGGTGAATGGACAACTACTTTAAATAGTATATGTGGTCCAAAATATGATAAAGCTAATATCTACAACCCACCAACTGTTAAAAACATTGTAGCAGTAACAGTTCCTAAAACCCCTGATCAAATAAATGGTGGTAAAACACCTCTTACTGACGCTGAAATAGCTGAAAAAACAAAAAACTTTTCAGTAGCTGCTTTAGGAGCAGGCTCAACTTGGCAAAGTATTGCTACTAAATATATTACTAAAAAAGAAGGATTTACATCTATCGGTAAAGATGACCAAGGTACTCCTAGAGCAGGTTATGGTAGTGATAAAATCTTAAGAGGAGGAGTACTTACAACAGTAACAATAGGAATGGTTGTTACAAAAGACGAAGCAATAAATTCCCTTGAAAATTATTCTATCAACGAATACTCATCAGAAATAATAAATGATTTAGGGCAAGCTAATTGGAATAAACTTAACAATAACCAAAAAGCAGCATTAGTATCTTTAGGCTATAATGCAGGTAAATATTTTATAGGATCTACATCTTATGGTAAAGAGATTAAAAGTCTTATAGAAGCAAATGATCTTACAAAAGCCGGAGAAACAATATATACAAAGGGTCCTCGGACTGGAAAAATAGAGGGATATTTAAAAGGATTACACCAAAGAAGAAAAGAAGAGTCAATTATATTCCTTACACCATAACAAAATAATAGATGGCTTACTATCCTAAAAATAAAATTCAACAAAATCTCCAAACTAATGGAAATGAATATAAAACTATCATTAATTATAATAATGATGGACCTTTCTACTCAGGATTCTATTATAAATTATATAATGGTAAAACATATACTGGTAAGTATCCTGGAGATGGCAATAATGAAGAAATAATTTTTGTTAATACATCCCCTAATTCTTCTACTTATAATGTACCTTCATTAACTACAACAAATATTCCTCCACTTTATCCTACTCCTAGAGATTATGAAGTAGGAGTATTTACTCGTTATTTTATTAAAAAACGAAATGAATTTTTATTTGATGAATTAACTAAAGACCAACAAAGTAATGTTAACACTACATTATATATTCCATTTCAAATTCAATGGCAGCTTGTAGGCAACAGTGATGCTACTTATATTACAAATAGAAATATGGTTTTATTATCAGAACAAAAAAATAAAGTACCTGGTCTTCAAACATACTTAAAAGAAGATTACCTTAAATATTATAAAGCTCCAACTCAAGATAATTTATATACAAGTGGAAAAGAATTTAAAACTCCAAATGGAGGAGAATATATAGGATCTTACCATATCCACCCGGATAAAGGACCTATGGTTGGAGCTACTCACTCTATTGATTCTCATAGTATATTAATACCTATAAATAGTACATTCCAATCTTCAACTGGATCACAAATGATGTCTAATAACATACAACCAACTACTCTACCAAACTACTCATCAGGTGGTGGATCATCTGGTGGTAGTTCTTATTAATATTTATATCAAAAAATAAATGGCAGAATTATTTCCAATAGACGTCTCAAATATAGGATCCTATTCAGGATC
>Ga0181346_1001533_pt1 | contig 10179 bp, 15 predicted proteins | sample Su13VDMM15DN_FD_130100 | JGI IMG/M metagenome (GOLD analysis project Ga0181346, IMG submission 130100) | Freshwater viral communities from Lake Michigan, USA - Su13.VD.MM15.D.N | ecosystem: Environmental > Aquatic > Freshwater > Lake | place: USA: Michigan | collected 2013-07-15 | reverse complement strand
CTCATAGTTATTTCCTTGTTAACGATGCCCTTTGAGAGAATCGAACTCCCATGTCAAGATTACAAATCTAGCATATTACCATTATATTAAAAGGGCGTGACCTGTCCGGTGTTGGCGTCCACGGGTGCTGTTTTATCTGTTGCCAACACAAAATCATAGAATGGTTTGGCTTGTGGAAAGTCAACAGTCTGACGTAGTCAACAAAATGTCCAGGCATCAGTGATACCAGCCTTGACCAGAGCGGCTTGTGCCTGGGCGCAACTCAACTTGGGTGGGTAGGACCAGACCCCACAGTCACCTATGCGTGAGGAATCATACACAGGTGTAGTGGCGTGACCAGTGACGTCTACACTTATAGCATAGGGTTTTTTGTCTTGACTGCCCGACCATACTGTATAAATGGTACCGCCGGTGTCGGCCTCGGCCAGCATGAACCGGGAGTCAAACTGCACCAGGTCCATGACACTCTTGGCTCCCCAGACCTGCTGATCAAATGTCAGTGATTGCATGAGCCCAAACTTTCTTAGATGCCGTGTGACTAGATTGGATATTTGGCGTATGATTTTCATTGTTGCTCCGATGATGTGGTTGTTGCAGCAGGTTCCAGATAGCCAGGCCTATGTTTCAACAGATCAATCCTGCGCTGTATCTTGACCTGCTTTTTTGTGGCCTGTGTTTTTGCCTTTAGTTCGGTCAGCTGTGGTACGCTGAGACTGATGATCTTGACTTCGCCGGCACGGGTGTAGCCAGGTTTTCGACGCTGTAGTTTTTTTGCCATGTGTGTTATCCTGATTGATACACTTACTTATTTTTGCCTTGTCTCTCTGGAAAAATTTGGTACACCCTAGCGGAATCGAACCGCTCTTACCTGCGTGAAAGGCGGGTGTCCTGACCGATAGACGAAGGGTGCGGTTTTAGGTCATACGTTGTTGCTGGGCAAAGGCCTTGCGAATACGTTGTGCGGCCCGGTTGGCTTCTGTGATACTTCTACTGGCCGCTGACCGCTTTTCGGTCTTGCTCCATTGTCCAGCTATGGTACGACTGAGTTCACCTGCTGATTGACGTTTTGCCATTTTTATTTTACCTTTGCCAAATAATCAGTCATGTTAAATGTCCCCGATTGCACTTCCATGAGCGCATCAATGGGCGTGACAAAGTCGTTGGTTTCACGGGCACGGCGTTTCATTTCTCTTAGACGTTGTGAGGCGGCAATCACAAGGTCATAACGACCTCCGGCATGTTCAACACAGCGTTCGGTATCAATTTCACTGCTACGACTTTCGATTCTCACACTCATGACTTCTCCTTGTAAAACTACTATTATACACAGATGTTGTCGGTGTGTCAACTAGAGAATTTTGGAAAAATCTACACGGTCATAATCACGGTCAAAAAATATTGATTGATTATGTTGTATGATGTCCAGATTGTTGTTCCAATGCTCACGCCAAGTATCTAACTGTAATGACAATAGTCTTGTAACTTCGTCGGTATAACTGGCAAATCTTTTTTTATCGTTGGATATACTGTCATAATCATAGTTAATGAAAGTGGGAAATTGAAATCCTAGAGTATTCAAATATGACACAAACCCTGCACAACTAAAAGGTAAAATAAAATGTCCTTTGATCAACGGATCATAGGTTTTTTCTGTCACTGCCATAGAAGGCCCGTGCTCGATGGTTTCACCAAATATACTAATAAACGTATTCTTGTAATATTCGTTGTGAGGTGGGCAATAACCAAATTGATATTTTTGATTTCTTGCAGATAAAACAACCTGCGACAGGTCTTGACAGTCAGGCATTTGCACATGTGGAATCAAAAATAAATTTTTAACCAAATCATTTTCGCCAATGTACCCCAGATCACCAAAGCGATCTAATAGTAATTGTACCAGTTGGGGTCGGAATTTTGCAACTCGCCATGGGTCATTCAAATATGTCTTATTAGGAGCCACATAAATTTTTGTTTTATAATCGGCTCCGACTATTTCCGGAACCACAAATGCTTGCTGGTTGTAAAAATACCAACGCCGAGTCTCGGGGCCAAAATTGAATCCTAAATAATAGGCCTTGGTTCGGTTGAACAAGAAATCATTGTGTATTAAATTTGGATGATTATGATATTTTGACACTGCATTGGTTATGACCATACAATCTTTTGGAGTATCATTTACAGTGCCCTCCACCTGGTATTCGCAGTTGTGAAAAATTGACAGTTTGATAGCTAGTTTTGCATTAGCTCGCACCTCTGGTGGGAAACTCAGTGGTCGATCTACTTCTAATAGTTGTATGTCTACGGCTTGATCAAGGTCCGTGGTAAACTCACAAACATCGTTGTTTAAATCAAAAAACATACGAGGATCTGTTGCCGACGGTTCCCTAGGATTTGATTGATAAAAAACTGTTAATTTCATGCCGCAATATTTATTAGATGGTGCCCCGGGAAGGATTCGAACCTTCAACAGCTCCCTTCTGAGGAGAGTGCGTCTACCTGTTGCGCCACCGGGGTTGACCTTACATGACCACTTGCGTGGTACCGTTGCCGTTTTGAAACCCTATTTGACCACCTTCTGCTTCAATCCTTTTGACGACATCTTCAAACAGGATGGGGGCAAAGTCAGTCTGTTCCACGCACACGCAATGATAACGCACGTCAACAATATCAGTTATCTTGCCATTGAATCCGGGCAACATCACACGATTTGCGTGAGTGTGTCCGTGGATGTTGACACCAAACCGACCAAGGCTTTCTGAATGGATGGGAATATGACTGAGAATCATGCCGTTCATCACATGGTAGGCACGCAGTTCACGAAAGTGTTCACGATACTCGTCGTCACGGAAGATGTCGTGGTTACCGCGGATAAGAACTTTGTCACCGTTGAGCCTGCGCATTATGCCCAAGGCCTTGCGGTTGATCACCACATCGCCCAAGTGATACACTTTATCTGTGGGTCTTACACGTTCGTTCCAGGCTGCTACCATGGCTTCATCCATTTCCTCGGCAGAGTCCCATGGACGGAGTTTTGTAACACCATCGGTGCGTGTAAAGCGGCACACACCTGTGTGACCAAAGTGCGTGTCACTGACTAAAAATACTGCTGGCATACGTGACTCCTTTCTATTCAAAATAAATTGGCACCGGAGGACGGATTCGAACCGCCAACACGCGGATTTGGAGACCGCTGTTCTGCCAATTGGAACTACTCCGGACTTGGAAGTGAGGGTGAGATTCGAACTCACGACTTGAATGCTTTGCAGGCACTTGCCTTGGACCACTCGGCCACCTCACTGTTGCATGGTTGCGGGAGGAGGAATCGAACCTACCATCTGCGAGCGTATGAGACTCGCGTGCGACCACTACACTTTCCCGCGATTGTTTCACTGTTCTTGCTCGATTCTACGGAATTGCTCCTGCGCCCGAATCATTGCGGCCGCACGCTCGATCTTGTTTTCAAACAGCCGTTGCCGTTGTGCTTCAGTCAAAAAAGCCGAAGCGTGGTTCCAAGCCTGTTTCACGATCTTGTCGTTTAATTTTTCATAATCAATTGACATCTTTTTCCTTTCTCTAAATAAAAAACCCCGGAGTTGTTAGTTCCAGGGCTTTTGAATATTGTGTAATATATTATACTATTCAGTGCCCCGAATTCCATCCTCGCAAATTATCCATAGATCCACCACCCCGCTGAAATTGGGTTGTGGTGCTAGATGGGTCACAGTGCGATTCAACATAATAGTATTATATAGAAGTATTTATATCTTGTCAACCGGTTTGAATTAATAAAAAAGCCCCCGGAGGAGCTTTTTTTGTAGCACTTTCAGAATTAATTGAAAGTTTTTGTCAAGCCTACCACTACTGTATTTTGATACAGCTTTTGACCGCTGACAGTGTTGGCAGTTTCAAAAGTTGACGTTGTGCCAGTATTGGTGAAATATTTTACACTGACGTCAAAGGACTTTGGCATATTGTAAACAAAACCAGCATTGATGTCATTGTAATCCAAGGCTGAATTGTTGGCCACATTGGTTCGCCCATAGTGTGCCACAACAGCCAGGTTCTTAATGCCAGGCACTGGTAACTTGCCATCTGCTTGTGCATAGGTTGTGCCCTGTGCATTGGCTGTACCAAAGTAGCCGTTGCCAAGTGTGCGACTGTATTTGGCCGAGATGATGTCCTTGTAACCCAGGCCGATATAGCCTTCGTGGGTGTCAAAGTGGGAGCCGGTGCGTGCTGTGGTTGTGGCACGTGGATAGAAATAGTTGTAGCTACCAACGTCAATGCTGATGCCCTTGAAGATTTCTTTTTTGTAACCAGCATACAAGTCGCTTTCTAAGCCTGCACCCGAGGTGTAGACTTGGCTAGAAACACTGCTGTTCCAGTTACCAATGTACAGGCCACTCTTGTGTGCATAGTCGATGCCGCCCTGGACTGCAGGAGCATTTTGGGTTTGGCTGACACCGCGGAAACGGTAGTCGCTGGTCAAACCTAAATTGCCAGTGAGTTCAGCTTGAGCCGAGACCGCAAAGCCAGCGGACAAGGCCAATGCTAATAATAATTTTTTCATGCTTGAGATTTTCCTTTTTTGAGAATGCTGGACGACCGTCCAACAAGTTATTTAGTGATTTTCACCGTGTGGTCACAAAAAAGCCTGATTTCTCAGGCTTTTCCGAACTATTTTCTGTTTCGAGGTATAGTTACCCAAGGTTGCCTAGGCAGCCAAAGAATAAACGCTATCGTTAGCAGTTATCTTAGTTTGCTTGATTTACAGTCATCGCCTACTGTGTTGCCTCTTTCGCTATCTCACCATGTCGATCCTAATTCATCCCCATCAAAAGTTATCTTGCCACATTTTTTCTATTTCTGGATCTGTTGGTTCCTGCTCGGACAACAAGGCCCAGGCGTGAATCGCAGGAATCAAAATACCAAATACGTAGAACCAATGCCATTCCATAAAATACCTTTTGGTGGAGATGTCGAGAGTTGCACTCGAGTCCACAATGCTTTTGCTACAAAGGAATTACAACAATATCGTTATTATACGACACAGCTATTTATGTGTCAACTATTGTCCTTGGCGGAGAGCCAGAGATTCGAACCCTATATGGTATTGCCACTATGTCTGCTTAGTATGCGGATACCTTGGACCTTTCGGCCAACTCTTCGTTCTTTAATTTTGTTTATTGTACTACAGTTCTTTGTAATATACTACCTAACCTTTGCCGATCTTTGTGATCAAGTCTGGTGGGTTACTATTCTATTTTTTGCATCGACTGTTCTGGTACACCTGATTGATTTCGTCGATGCTCATTGATTCCCAATCTAGTTTCAATATATCTCGATTGGGCTTGGCCTTGACACGGAAAGCATAATTAAATCCGCGTATTTCTTCCTGCAACCAACCAGGCAGATCATAAAACTGGTGCTCGTCTGTGATGAGGTCAGGCCAGTCAGGCCCTCTTAGACGTGCCCAGAAACTGGTACAGTAATCTCGGTCGGCTTCAGTCAAAAAATATCGATTGCTGGCACGAAAAATCTCTCGTATGATTTGAGCTTCTATGATACTGTGGCTGCGTATGTAGTCATCAATCTTTCCGGTATCTTGCCAGGCCTGGTAACTGTTAAACCAGTGCAGGTTCTGTTGGGCTTGTACATAATTGTGATGGAAAGATTTCACATAATCTAGATCATAGTTGTCAGTGATGCCACTTTGTGCCAGAATGTTAGACAGAATATCTGGAAATCGATCGCTGGCTATATCACGGCAACTTACATTGAAAAATCTGTTGGTCAGATCTACATGCGGAAGATAAGTTTCCTCGTTGATTTCGTGTGGTTGATAGCGATTGCGAACCTGATACCAAATATCGTTTTTTTCTATCTCAAGTGCCAGTTGCTGGCTGGTAACCGGACTGTTGTGCATATAGAAATCTCGTACTTTGACGCTGAAGTTTCGAAACTTTTGATCCTGGGCGCAGTCATAAGGATTGTAGTCCGAGTGCATGTTCCAAGATTTTCTGGGACAGGTTAAATATTCATCAGCTACTCGCACCGACATAAAAGTAGGCCACTTGGTCACACAGTTAATTTCTGCGTAGGCTTCCACGGCGAACTCCTCTTCGTGATGTATGTTGATGAAAACCCCATTGGGGTCGGATCTTGCCACGGTGACCGCACCTCGGCCCTGTGTCCATAGATTGGTGGGATTAATTATGTAGATCCTGGGTTCAGTGGGCCGATTGTACATGGCCCAGATGAAATGACGATCAAATCCCTGATGGGTGGGTATCCGAGTGTGTAGATGAGCCGTGCCGGCTCCGCCCAGTTGCGTATCAGCATGTCTGTTGATAGGACAAGGCACAGTGGAATCTCTCCGATCAAGATCCGAGATGTTGATGGCCCAACTCACATAGGAACCGCTGTAACCTGGTGGATAGATCAAGTAGACGTTGCGAGTGAGCATGCGTCAGTGTCTCTTTTTGTCTGCGTAGGCTAACTCACCAGCTTTGCAGTTTTCTCTATTTGATACAAGTTGTTGTGGTGTTAATTTTAATTTCATATTATATTTACAGATGGTGGGCCTTCTAAGAATTGAACTTAGACTCCATCGATTATGAGTCGATTGCTTTACCATTAAGCTAAAGGCCCTGATACAAACAGTATAACATCAGGGCCTGTAGTTGTCAATAAATACCTGTCCATGAAAGTTCTAGTATCCGGTTGTAGTTTCACGCATTGGCCCGAAGAACCCGGCAGCGACAAAAACATCTGCTGGCCCACAGCTCTTCAAAGACTCAGACCTGATTTTGAAATCAAGAACCTGGCTGAACCCGGAGCAGGCAATGTGTACATAGCCAACGGAGTGGTAAGATATCTTTTGGAAAATCCTGATTTTGACATGGTGTTGATCATGTGGTCCGGAGTCAGCAGGATTGATTTTTTAACCGATTTGACCAACGATGCCTGGCATAGAATGTTTGATGATTTTGGGTTCTATCGCCGGGTTGAAAGTTGCCCCGGACAACTAGGATATATTTTCAGCGGAGGTTTACTGGGACCATGGACCGAAAATCCTAATATGCAACGACTGTTCAAAGGTCTGTACATGGTCAGCAACAATACAAGTCTGGCGCATACCAATCTCATTGAAATCATAAAATGCCAAGAATTTTTAAAAGCCCGGCGTATACCCTACAGGTTCATGAGCTATGTTAACTATTGGAATCACACGGAGCATTGCAGCCCCAATGGGGATTTTGGTGTGTTGAAATACCCCGAACTACGACCATTGATTGACAATATAGATTGGTCCCAGTGGATTTTTCAAGACTCTGATAAAAATGGAATCTATGAGATGGCCAAACTCAAACAAGACTACCATGGTGACAGATTTCATCCCGGTGTGGACACCCATGATGCCTGGGCCCACATAGTGGCCCAAAATATCAGTACAATTGATCTATCTTGATCTGTATCTGTTTTCTAGCAAACTGATTCCAATCTGTGTTCATGATCATGTCATGATTGTGCTCCAACACTGGTCTCACTGTTTCTAACACTTGAGTTTGCGGTAACATGCACAATGCCCGCACTTGTTCAAATGCCTCTGTGAATCTTTCAGAGTCATTTTCAATTAGATCATAACTTTCATCAATCACCGAACCAAAGGTTTGAAAACCCAGTTCACGTAGATTGTGTAAAAATTTATAACCACTAAATGCCACAAACAATCTGTGTGCTATCAAGGCTTTGGCGGTTTTTTCGCTGAAAAAACTCAGGGTATTGTCATTGTCGGTTTCGGCCACGATACTGTAGGCAGTGTCATTGTAGACTTGTATAGGCATGACTTGGCTGAGGTGGCATTGATGTCCATGATATTGGACCCAATCTGCTGTGCCTATGATTTCCTGTTCGGGTTCACACCCGGGTTCCCAGATAAAATAATCACGTGCATAAAATTCTGTGTGTTTCCAGGCACCGCCGTAGGTCAAAACGAACTGACTGTGTAGATCATGTGCATGCACAGCATTGGCCACAAAGGTCCTGTGCGGCTTGGGACAACCTAGCAAGGCATCAAATGTTCTGGGCTTGGCCAACCAGGGACGCAACTGTGCCAAGACGTCCGGCAATGCGCGATAAAGACCTGCTGTGGTTTTAAACCAGTCACCCCAGTAGATCATGTTGCGTTGCATGTCGGGTCTGTCATTGACTGCGCCGGGTAGGCACCAGTAAACATTAGACCTGTGACATTGTCTCCAAATAGTCCAGTGATAATCATGCAGTTCGCTTTCAAAACTAAACACCAGGTCACTGACCTCGCTGAGCCGTGTTATCTTATCTTCAAATCCTCGATAGGCTCCAGACTTGTCTTCAAGATCGCAGTGCAGTCTATGTGCCGTAAATGCTATTTTGTGTGGATAAGGTGATTGCACATATTCTTCATAGTCGTGGAACAACTTGTGGCCACCTGGCCATTTCAACAAGGGAATCCATTCAATATCCAAGATCTGGCTGTCAATGTACACTGATATCATGATTTGTAGTTGTCAAGAAATTGTTGCAGATTGCCATATAGATTTAACCAGACTGCTTCTTGGCTGCCAAAAAAAACTATTTTCTTGGGCATGCCTTTGGTGGTTGCGATATAGTATGGCATCTGTATTTTTTTATCCAGTGCTAATATCACACGTTGATTGAATTGTTGTGGATCCGGTATTGACCACTCATAGCGTGCCAGGTCCAACTGTTCTATAAACACTGCGTAGCCTGGACCGGTCAATCGCATGCCACCATTTTTCCTTATGTTGAACCACCAGGTGCGCATGGCCTGAGTGATCGTGATACCCGGGTCAGAATCCAGCAATGCGACCAGTTGTTCGGTGAGTTTTAGTTTATCTCTCATCATCTTGTTTCAATATATCTTGGACAGATATGTCTGAATTAGGCAGACAATGCTGTGGGTAATCTCGGCATGAAGTGGGAAAGTATGAATCTAGGTCTACAATTTCATACCGATAAGGCCAGGCACGGTTCCAACATTTTTTTTCTTTTATGCTTTTTTCAACGTCTAACTGTTGTAAAAATTCTTCGGTCACGTCTTCTTGGTGCGAAGTGTTTTTAGCCTTCTCAAGCAACCATTGATTGTCTCCCAGGTGACTGAAATGCCATCCACCATGCTCAATTATTTTGACCTGATTTGGTTGTATAGTAAAATGCAAAGGTACTGTGCGTGGTTGTTTTTGCCATTCTATGTGAAAAGGTAATTTTTTTATGTTGGCCTTTTGATTGCGTAACATTTGAGCTGAAAATTTTTTGATCCAATGACTCTTGGTTGCCATGACAATTATTTCAGGAGCACAATCTTCGCGCATGTAATTGAACTTGAAATCAAACTCTGGCATGACAAAACCAAAGAACAAGTATTCTTGATTTTTCCTTAAAATCTCAATTTTGCTTGGATTTATTATTTCATCTGCATCGCCGACAATTACAATATCATTCTGGTCAGCATCTACGATGCCCGATAGAATAGCATTTCTTTGATCATATTCGTTGTGCCAAGGAACGTCATGAGTTGAACCCTTGTGTTTGACATGAAGGATCTTGTCACTCCATTTGGAAAATCTTTTTTTGAAGGCATCAAAAAAATAAGGTTTTTGATGGCAGGTAAAGCTCAAATCAGATTCCACCAACACAAAATGATCTACATGATCATAAAGCTCTTTTAACCTAAGTTCTAAAAGATCAAATTCATTGTAGAATAAAAAACAATCATAGATCTTCATGGCCGGCCATCACGGATAGATATTGGTACCTGCAGTCAGCAAGACCACAGTGAACCGATCGGTCTTGAATTGCGTATTCAGCTTGCGTGCCAAGTTCCTGGCATGTCCTGGATTGCTAAATGAAACCTTTTTGTATTTGGGCCCCGGATACTGCACCAGGAGATTGCTGGTCTTGAGATTGATGGGTTGATTTTCATAGAACACAGCCCACACACCTTCCGATGCCAAGACCTGTTCGGTCTTGTAGGTCACTTTGTTGGTGTGTTCGATCAACACGCGAGGCTTGGGTCGGCTCATGGCATAATACTCCTACATTTATTTATGCCAAAATATAGGTATATTTTAGAATGCACCGCCTTGTATTTCCACTTTTAACACGTCTGTGTTGGCG
>Ga0181346_1001532_pt1 | contig 10180 bp, 9 predicted proteins | sample Su13VDMM15DN_FD_130100 | JGI IMG/M metagenome (GOLD analysis project Ga0181346, IMG submission 130100) | Freshwater viral communities from Lake Michigan, USA - Su13.VD.MM15.D.N | ecosystem: Environmental > Aquatic > Freshwater > Lake | place: USA: Michigan | collected 2013-07-15 | reverse complement strand
GTTGCCAACATAAATTCTATAGAAGGTGAAAAATTTAAATCAGAAAAATCATACGCCTCTGCAGTATCCCATAAGGATTTTATACGAGAAATTAAGGAATCGCACGGATTACTATATACCTGCATTTTATGCCCATAACAATCTGCAAAAGTTTCAAAAGAATCTTTATCCATATTAGTAGTGGATTTTAACCAAGATACTATTATCTTGGAAAAATTTTCCTCATCTGCAAATATAACAATTTTTTCTTCCTTTATATCATAAAGGTCACGTATAAAATTTGAAAATGTAATGTTGCCTAAAGCTTCAATCCAAGTTTTACCTGTTTTTAATGTTTTAGGATATACTGATGTGTTCTTAAGATCGTCAGTACCATATTTTTCAGATATAACTACGCGATAATTAAAAGTGTCAATATACTTATCAAGTTGTAAAAATGTATTGTCAAATAGGTGTATCATCGAATACCTCTTCTGTATTTTCTATTGGTTGAAGTCCGTTAGATATTCCTAAAGTTATTAAAAATAATGGGTTATTTTCTGTTGCCCAGTATGAATATAAATTTTTTCCTCTAAACATATAATCATTAAAATATTTGGTATAAAATTTTAAATTTGATTCTTTAATTTTACCATAGTAAATATAAAAAAGTTCATGCTTTAATAGAGATAAAAAATTTATGCCTGTTAAGTCTTCAGTATCATCTTCAGGAAATCTTTTGGCAAATTCTTTCATCTCAGGGGAATTAACAATATACATATTATATAGTGTTAAACTATCTAATTTACTTTCCCATTGTTTTATGATTTCTAGATTATCTTCTATAAAATTTTTATAAAGTATTGAATTATATATTTCTTTATATTCTAACAATAAATTTATTGTTAAAATTTCTAAACTTGGAATAGAACAAATCACTGTGGAATTTAAATATTCTTTTAAAAGTGCCTCTTGTTCATTTTTGTCATTGAAGCTAATATCACATGGTATATCCAAATTAGAAATATATGTTAAAAGTTTTGTGTCTTTAATTTTACTATTAGTGTAATCTATATTATACGTTATAGATTTATCTAAAAAATATTTTTTTAAATCCTCAATTGCGATAGGGGCAATGGTTTTAATTATATTAGTTGGCGAATTCATTATCTTCTTCCCCTTGATTCGTGGCATGATGAATGACATGATGCATGACAAACTGTGTCTTCGTACAAAAAAGTCTGATTTCTCGCATAATTTTGATACGCTGTTCTACATCTTTCCATAAAATTTTCCATTGAGTATGTAGATATTTCTAAATTTGTGTCTACTGCCCCGCGTGCAGGCGCTAGATAATCATTCAACCCCGGCTGCACGGTAGAAAAGCTTAAATATGCTACAGCAGTTTCATCGAATACGAAACCCGGAGCAGGCTTACTCCCGTTATTGCCACCGGTCCCATTAACATATAAACGAACCCGGACACTTCTTATTTTGAGATGCAGAGTTGTAAAATAATTAAGATAATTATGGATCCTCTCTGCAATAATTTGGTCACCAACACCGGCAGGGTTGCCATCCATTTTCCCAATAAATGGGTCATTGGGTGGAGAGTTAGGATTGTCATAATTATTGCCGCCCATAGCACCAGCGGGTATAACTGCATGCTCATATCCTGTTCCTGGGGCATATGTGGGCAAATTATTCGTACCCCAAGTCACACCCTGCCAATTGGAATACATATAGTCTTGGAATCTGCTTATTATATTACGTTCGTTAACGGGATCGGTTAGTGCCGCCATGTTTCTTTCCTTATATTAATAATCTTATTTGATACAATATTTATACCTGCCAAAGATTTCATTAAACTTTTTGGTGCACCACATACGTCATCTTGCCATGATAACTGGTGACAATCTCCGCCACAATACTCAAAAACTTCGCATGAGTAGCATCGATCATCCATATTTCTTTCGCATACAATATTATTAATCCTTGTTGGATTACATAATAAATTTTCTATACTATCCGTAATTTTACCAAAATGCTCTTCAGGTGCACTATTGGGGCACCCGGATATGCCACCATCGGCATTGATGGTAAATAATTTTTCTTCGCAATCCCTGCAAAAAGTGCCTCCTCTATTAAAACCCGATTCAAATTTAGAGTAGATTGTTTCTAGAAATTCGTTATCAAACCATGTTCTGGCGCCATATAATTTACTTTGTTCATGCATTCTTAAAAACCAAGTATCCTGTTCTTTATTTGCCGGAAATATTTCTGGATGTAGATTTGCACTACCATTATGTGTTAAGCGCTCAAAAGATACTTCCTGAACTCCTAACATTTTAATCCAACTTAATAAGTGTATTGGTTCTATGTTAATAGTATCTTGGGTAACACTAATGAATAATTTTATAGTTACGCCTTCAGATAATAATGTCTTTACATTTTTTAACCAAAGATCCGATTGTTTAGTATTTGCAAATCTAATCTTTGGATCCCAACTTGTGCCAATTCGATTTCCCAATTCATTCTTTATAAATTGTACATGATCTTCATCCATTTTAAATACTAAATTGGATGTTACCCCCCACGACGTGTTACCCCAAAAATTATTACAAGAATTATAAACCTTTTTCATATCTGAAACAGGAACTAAAAAAGGTTCTCCCCCGTGAAATTCAAAATGTATACTATCCAAATCGGGGGTGTGTTTATTTAATCTGGTTATCCAATCTATAACTAGATCGGTATTCCAATATATCTTTGCTCCATTTGTCCCATTGGTAAAACAGTGTTTGCAATTTAGGTTGCAGGTCTCAGTTGTTTTAAGATAGATTAAAATATTATTCATTGATATATTATAATATAAATTTTACATTTTGTCTATTAAAAATTTTTCCAAACCAAAACTTAGAATTAGGGATTCATCGCCATTAATTGCTTGGTGTTTTGTATTTGCAGGTATGAATACTGTTTCACCAGTATTAAGTTTAATATTTTTTCCATCGAGTATTAAATTTAGAGAACCATGTATGACCTCGATAAAAACATCGTCGAGGTCAGTATGTTCAGGAAAACTTTTTGAATTTTTGAATGACCTAAAAGCATGACAGGTCACAGGACCATCGTAAGAAAATGATTTACAATAATTAAAAATGGTTTCATTGTATTTTTCTAAACCTTGAAGTTTTATACAATGATTATATACAGAATGTAAATGCCCTATATTATTAATAGGATAATCTTTTCCTTCTGTATCTATATAATACAATAAATCCTGTTTATATACGATATCATTTTCTATTATTTTTTCAAATTCTTGTAATGTTATCATATTACATTAAGGCAATTTCAATTATGCCTTCCTCATGGGTGGTTTTATCTTCCAATGCAATAAACCTAATCGGCAAATTATTAATATCTGTTCTCACCGCAATGCCAGAAGTTGTGGATATGGTTAACAAATCGCCTTTACTACAAGTTCCGATTATTCTAATTGGAACGCGTCCTTTAAGTGCAACTGCTTGAGAATTTTCCAATTCCGAATTCATTAAGTATGCCGGTTTATCAGAAATAACACCTATTATTCTATTGGGATAATGCATAGTTGCAATAGTTACTTCTTTTTCGCCACCTATCATAATTATGGTACCAACGGGGTATTCTATATCAGTTAAATATTTTTCTGCCAAGTCAGCATAGTTTGCAGAAGTTGCTCTTCCTGAGAAGTTTGTGGCATATAAAGTATTGAGCGCGGGATTGAAATAGAAATTTCCATATCCACTTGCATATGGCTGTTGTCCTGAACCAAAGTTAGAAACAAAAATGGGAAAGAAGTTTTGATTAGCGCTAGCACCATTTACAGTAAGTGAGGTGCTAGATATCGATAATCCTGTTGCGCCAAGCTGGCCTGTTGCGCCAGTAATACCTGTTGCACCAGTCGAGCCTGGTGAACCGTTTGGCCCTGTGCTCCCTGTTGAGCCTTTCAAACCCGTCGCTCCTGGGATAATGCTGGTTGCGCCGGTTGCGCCAATTCCTGTAGCACCTGTTGAGCCTATTCCTGTTGCGCCAGTTAGACCTGTTGCGCCAGTTGAGCCTTTTATGCCAGTTGCGCCAGTTAATCCCGTTGCGCCCGTTGCACCCAATCCTGTTGCGCCAGTCGGACCTGTTACGCCAGTTGCGCCTGTTGCGCCAGTCGGACCTGTTACACCGGTTGAACCTGTTGAGCCAGTTAGACCAGTTGCGCCAGTTGCGCCAGTACTACCGAAAATACCTGTTGAGCCTATTCCTGTTGCGCCAGTTAGACCTGTTGCGCCAGTTGCGCCAGTTGCGCCAGTTCCTGTAGCACCAGGTACACCTGTGGATCCTGTGGATCCTGTGGATCCTGTTAAGCCAGATGATCCCGTTGGCCCTGTGGATCCTGTGGATCCTGTTAAGCCAGTTGATCCCGTTGGCCCTGTTGGGCCGGTCACACCCACAATGGCATTTCCCTGAGCGCCAGTTGGACCTGTTAAGCCAGTTGATCCCGTTGGCCCTGTGGATCCTGTTGCGCCACGAAGACCTGTTGCACCTGTAGGTCCAGTGACAATTACATTAGATCCTGAGGCACCTTGAACACCAGTAGCACCTATAGGACCAGGTGGACCTTGTCCCCCGCCAATAACAGGTAAAATTGAAACAATATCACCTGGTGTTGTTGCAGCTGAAAGTATAACAGAATTGGATGTTATTGTATAGTCAGCTACTTCTAACGGACCACCCGGAGAAATTAAAATACCATTAATCCAAACTAAAACAGGATCGGTATTGGAATTGAATGTTAAATATGTGCCGGTTAAACTATTTGTTGTATTGTCAAATGTTGTTGTTGCATTTGCTGTTACATAATCATATCTAACTAAAGTTGAGGTATTTGCATCTAACGGAGTCCAATATCTGGTACCATTTGGATCGCCTCTCAAATAATATGCAAGCCCGCCCGGTAAACCTAAATTGGGTTCTGTCTCAGATAGCTGTAGGAAATTATATCTATCTAAAGATATATTGCCAGTTGCTGTGCGTACTTTGCCGCTTAGATTTTGTAGTGCCATTTTACTGTAACGATGTCTCTAATAAACTTACAAGAATTTTTAAATGTGCGTTTGCGCCCGCTTTGGCAATAATAGATTGGGTTTCCTCTAATACAATTTTACCTACTATAACTGATGCTGCATCATTTTTATTAACCTCAAAACGTTTTACCAATTCTGTATCTGTAACTACTCTAAAACCATTTGTTAACACATTTGATCTATGAAATAATGTTACGTTGGCCGATTGTTCGGCAATATTACTTACTTGGGCAGTCAATATAATTGTAGCAACTTCTGTTGGGGTAGTATACAATATAGTATCATAAGTATACAGGTTTGACGCAATCGTTTTAAATGTATTTAGGGGAACTAGGGTAGCCATTTTTATCCTTTATTGTAATGCCAATATATATGGTGTCATAACTGCAAACAAACTCTTGTTAAATGTTCTACCATTAATAGTACCTGTTGCTCTATCTATTAGTAATTCGTCACCAATTCTAAAATTGCCTTTTTGATCTGTACTTGTGTAATAAACAGAGCCACCATTTACAGAAACGACTTCATTTTCCTGTATTGGTTTTCCTCCATTATAGGGCAAAGCAGCCGTTACTGAATTTCCAGAGCCGACATATTCAAAAGAATGAGTACTTGTTTGCAGATAACTTCCTCTATGGAAATTTCCAGTACTATTTGCAAGTGGTCTATCCACTCTTAATATTTTTTCATCGAATGTAATTATACAAGTATTTGCTATTAGATCTGTAGTATCGCCCACTGTATAGAAATTTCGTGTGCCATTACTAATATCTGTCCAATTTAAATTAACATAGGCAATAACTTCTGCTTGAATAAAACCTCTATTTGCGAAAATTATTTTTGTAGCAAGATCCACATTAGAATTCGTATTTGCAGTTAAACCTATTGGTAAAATACTAGTTTCTAGACTTTGAGGACCGTTTAAAATAATATCCGTGATATCATCTATTCTTGCACGAACTGTTGAAACTTCTGCAGCTGTTACGTTGCCTGTGAAGTTTGTGTTTTGTACATATGCCGTTTGATAAGTATTTGCTATTGTTTGTTTGTATAAAATTTCATCTATAAATGTTTTAATAAATGTAAATGCACCGGCTGTCTGTGGTCTTTGATTTTCAATCTCACTTAATTCTGAACTATATGCATAATTTAAAATTGCTTTAGTTATAGTTTGTCTATTGGTTTCGTAACCCAAATTACTTGTCTTAATATCAAATGTAATTGAATCTATAATTTGACCAACATCTGTAAATATAGATTTACCTGGTAAATATGTTGCATAAGAATATACATTGGCAAAATATGCAGCAACTTCAGATTGCATAAAATTCTTATTTTGTTGCAATAGATTTGCGGCATTTGTCCACGATACCAATTGCGTATTACCATATCTATTTGGAATTATTTTATCAGAAACTCCAAATATTCCATCAACAAATATACTATTGTATGTACCAAATAGATTGGAAATTGCTTGAGCCGCGGAGGAATCGCCCGGTGCGCCGCTAATAATTACTTGATTGTTTGCTGTTTGATATGGAACTAACGCAGTATTATCCCAAGAAGTACTATTAACAACAACATTTGTTGCTAAATTCTTTAGATACGCCATTGCATTTTGTACTTCAACCGTTTGATCTATTAAGTTATTTACACCTTGTGCCCAATATTGTAGACCAGCAAATCTCGATTGAGTATTGCTACCGTATGCCAAATCCAAAGCAAATGAATCTACAATTAAACCGGTATCTCTAAAACATTGAGTTTGATCATAATTTGCTATTAATACTTTATCATTTATCTTTGGTACAGTATTGCCCCGGTATCTCACAGTTCTACCCGTTAACTGCTCTAGAATCACCCCTCCGTATATTCTAGTACTTACCCCGTCGGCATACAACCCATATGTACCAAAAGATGAATTAGAATTTGTTATGGAAGCAAACCCGCCGGCTTCTGCAAGTACAGAATATTCGCAGCAAATAGTAAACAGAGAAACCAATTGCATATACCCCTGATTCAATAGGTGTATACCAATACCACCTTCATTAAATTGGGTAAATGCATCCAATACCATTGACCTTAATCCACCAACATAAGCACCATTTACTCTAATGCCCGTACCCGTAGTTGTAATTGAAGAACAATTCTGAATATAAGGACTGGTTGTAATATTGCCAGCGGAACCATCTGGATTAAATGAAAATACGGCAGGCCCTGCCTTAACATTATTTGGATTGGCTGCTTGATGTCCTCTGAATGTGAATCCATTTACATATGCACCAAGATTTATGTAAAACATATCAGATGTTATATTCTGAGGAAATATATCGCAAGTCCTCAAATCATTACCCATTAGAGATACTCTCTTAGGAATAGTGACAGGATTATTATATAGAGTATACTTACCTGGCATTACCTGGACTGTCCATTTTTCGAAAGTTCTAGCCAATGCAGTATGAATATTTGCAACAGCATTTGCCATTGATCTACCATCTAAGGCATCATCACCATTTGTAGAAACATAAAGTATGTTTGCATTTTTTTTATTTAATTCTTTTACGATGGGAGAATCTGCTACTCTGGTATTAGTAAAGTATAAATTTGTGTTACCCTCGCGCAAATTATCTGTAGTTAAATTTGCTAAATTAATATTTGCTAATTTACTATCAATATTCCCAACAACTATAGTACCATTTGCCTGATTATAAACAATCGTTTCGTCGCCAGCACTAATTGCTTGTCTAACTCGTTCAAAAGATACGTTAGCAGCTGCTAATGTTACGCTAGTTTCTACACCGGGGGACGTTCCAAGAATCAACCAACCATTAGAATAAGTGTTGCTACTGTACAGTAGCATTACACTATCGCCGGCACTCTTCAGTGATATCCAAGCATTGGGATATACATTTGAATTATCTGTAGATAGATAGACAGAACCACCTGCTACATTTGCAAGTGTAAGTATTTTTACCAAGCCATCCGTAGGGCTATTTGGTAAAACGGGTGTTATCGCATACGGCCCTACATCAAATTCAGTTCTAGATTTAGTTAAACTAATAGTCTTATTAGTATCAGTGCCCTTAATTAATTGAACACCTTCTAACGTAATGCCACCTTTTAAAGTGGCATCAACTATGTTTTTGAAGAAAACATTTGAACTTAACTTTTTGCTTATGCCACCTTGAACTGCGTAAAAAAACGTGTCATCAGTTATATTGAGAGAGGAGGCTAAGTCGGATAACTTTAAATCTGCCATTCTATATTTTCTTTAAATTAATCTATTGATTAAGAATTAGGAAGGATTCTATCTGCCGATGTGCCCATATCAAACGCATCAGTTTGATTCAATACACCTGTTGCATTAGCATTAAAATTCTTTGACATTGCTACCAAGGGCTCTACTCTGTGACGAACAGAACCTTGGCTCGTTGTCCAAGTCTTATAGTGTACCCAACCTACAGAATTAAAACCATTTGCTTTATTGCCTGCAATATTAGCTTCATTTCTATCTATACCGTAAACATTACGAGCAGTGATAGTATTTTGTGATCTACCTGGAACTACTGTTGCATTGCCTTGTTTTGCGCCCAATCCAAATGTACTAATCCATTTAGGTTGTTCTTGTATAGCAATATTAGCAACTGTTGTATTGCTACCAGAAAATACAGCGTCCAATGTTATGGTATTGCTTGATATAATTGATGCAATAGTATATGTATTTTGATTATACGCAAGATTTATTACATTGGCATTTATCAGTAATTTATTACCAACAATAAAACCATTTGCCGCAGTAAAAGGACTTGTGCTGTTACCAACGTTTCCTGTATTCAACGCTGTAATTACGTTTGAGTCGTTAAAGGCCTGAACTAGCACACCTACTTCTCTTCTATCTTTATTTCCCCATTGTGACATTGTATTCTCCTTTAAATGTCTTTGATCAAGCTATAGACCTTGAACTGTCTGTTAAATTAAACTGTCTTAATTGTTCCTAAATGAACATACTGAATGGCCTTGCCATCTTTTTCTACAGTATACTCAACATAAGGCTCACCGGAATCAACCATGTAATTTTCGCCTAAAACTTTTCCGCCAGACATACGAATATCTTCGAACTTGCTTTCAAAGATTTTCTTGGTCTGCGATTCGATAATTACGTCTGTGTAATTTTCGTTGAATGCTTCTGTAGCAATTGTAACAATTTCTTGTTGGACGTCTTCGCTTGTTTGCCCAACCATAGATTGTAATGCTCTTAGATAGTCTCCGTATGTGGGATTATCTGTTACTTCAAGAACAAAGTCATTGTGATTAATGATTGTTTGTGTAACATTTTCCTTAACTTTTCCTGGAGTCTTTCTTGAATATACTGTGCCAGTAGAAATTTTCTTTTTGTTAAATGCGCTTCTTTGATCAGCTGTTAATGGGCTGCTACCTTTTCTCATTTCAGGATCAAATGCAGTACCTGTAGAGCGTTTTGGTTCTTTGGCTTCTTTAACTTTCTTTTTAACCAAATCATTTTTGCCTTTTCCATCTGCTGCAAATGCTGGAACGCTCTTACCATCAACCATCTTCATTGGCATAGTGTCTTCTTCAACAGGTTTCTTTTTTGCACGAAGTAGTTTGAAGTCATGTGCATCAATCTTATTATTTTTATTGGCATCAATTTTATGTTGGTTTCCGGTTAACGCTTCTGCCACAGTTTCTTCTTCAGCAACTTCTTCCTCTTCTTCGGCCATTTTCTTACCGTGAGAATGAGATTTGCCTTCGACAATTTTTAAATTGCTTGTATTAACACGTTGGATTCCTGATGGAAACTCTACAGAATACCAAGCAATGTCGCCATTTTCATCTGGTTCTGCGTGTTGTTCTGAAATGCATGTACCTTTACCTAATAAAAGATGTTCTACATGCGTTGCGCAAAAATGGGCTTTGTCAACAGCACCTTCGGTTGCTACTGCGGATTCTAATATGCCATTTCTTACTCTATTAATAGCGTCAAATAGGCTATTAGAGATTCTGTGATTTGTTGGTTCTAATAAGTTCATGTTAATTCCTTCGATTGTTATTTTTATTTATTAAGC
>Ga0181346_1001530_pt1 | contig 10186 bp, 14 predicted proteins | sample Su13VDMM15DN_FD_130100 | JGI IMG/M metagenome (GOLD analysis project Ga0181346, IMG submission 130100) | Freshwater viral communities from Lake Michigan, USA - Su13.VD.MM15.D.N | ecosystem: Environmental > Aquatic > Freshwater > Lake | place: USA: Michigan | collected 2013-07-15 | reverse complement strand
TTTTCAATAACAGTTAAGTTATCAACCTCAGGGGTGAGGGTCGCGTACCAGATTTCACCATTTCGACCACAGGCCCACGGTGTCTGCCGTCTACCATCTTGCTTCGGAAATAAAGCCATAAAAATCTCCAATTTAGCCACTTTGACGAATGTCTGGGTGTGGCAAGTAGGAATAAATCCACCCGTTTTTGCATGAGGACGCTAAGGTTGTTCAAGCAGATTATTTGTATCCTCAAGAAGTTCAGCGATAGTAAACCCGTAGGATTTTTCAAAATTTCTTTTACTAAGCCCGTGGATTCCTGTTTCTCCACGGTGATGGGGCGGACAAACTGGCAATACGACTTTCACCCTTTTCGTGCTGTTCTTTGATTGTTTAATTGAAAATATATGTAATTCTGCCGGAGTTCCGAGGTAACCAATTTTTCTACAAACGCAACATCCTAATTCTGCAATTTTGGATAGAGTTAAAAGATCAGTTTTGCTCATTGGAATGGCTCCTAAATCACAAAGTCAGTAAACACGAAATCCGTAATCCCGCCTAGAAATACTTGCAGGAGTTGGCGGTTGCGGGGCAAGAGGGGGCAGGTTGAGAGTTGGCATGAGGTCTATCACCTCTCTGAGGTTGCCAAAATCGTCGTAGATTTTTCTTGTCCATTTGCCCCCATGTATTGCTTGGAAGTCATTCAAATGGAAGCGCTCTGGCGTGATAACCCCGCCACCTTTGCCAACGATAAATCCAACCGCCTCAACACGACCGTCTCGATACGCACGGCATCTTGCCCCGTGTCCTCTGAAACGTTTCGTCTCTTCCCATAGAAGCCTGCTGTCTTTGGGGTGCGCCTGCTTATCAGGCCAACACAGATAAACCAAAAAAATTGAGGCAAAGAAAGCAAATGCATAGGTCATACATCACTCCAATTTAGCCACTTTGACGAATGTCTGGGTGTGGCAAGTAGGAACAAATCCACCCATAAAAAAAGCCCTCATCAAGAGGGCTGTTACCCGCTTGGTTGCCTGTTAGGCCGCATCCAGCTTTCGCTGTGGCCACCTTGCCCGGGTAGGGCAGGTTGGCGGTGGGCTAACCACTCTCTTGATGATTCAATGCGTTAACGTTACAAGCATTGATTTGGTTGACCGATTGACTTTTCTATTAGAAAAATATACGAATTAATAAGGAATAAGGAAAGAATGCGTGAGTGAAACGCTCTTGATAGCTGTACCCTGACGGTTGTAGTATGTTGTGTAATCAACCGTGATTTTCGAAGTGCTGGTGCTGAGCATACTCATGCCGAAGCCATACCCAATGCCATTTCCGCTTGAAGTCCATTTGCCGCCGGTTAAATTTGAGCCTTTTATCTCAGCAGATGCATGTGTCAAGCCCAGTCTTGCAAAAAGATTGATACCAGCACGTAGCTGTATTTCAGGTTTGTAAAACAAGCCTAGAACATATGGAATTTGTGCTTCGTCTACAACCCCATTTAAAGTCAAGTCATCTGACTTTACATTTACAGATGCAATAGCTTCATAGTTGTTTCGAGATAAAGCAAATTTCACATGATCTGGGTTAAAGCCAGTTCCACTGGATTGTCTGAAATGCAGTTTTGAATAGCCAACATCAAAATTTATAGGCTCTGCACGCGCACCAACTGCACAAAATATCGCAACCAAAAACATTCCCAGTTTTGTAGAATTTTTCATGAATACATTCCAAAATGACATGAATGAGATTCGGCGTCGTTATGAAAAGCTTTAACATTTTTGCAATAATCACTGTTAAATTATTGGTCTTTAGCTATATGTGATTAATTAAAAGCCAAATTAGTCCACGAGGCACATGCGCGTGTGTGTGCGATGCGTACTGCTCCTGTGGACTTAACCCTAGGCTTCCATTGCTTTATGGCTTGGGATTTCTTGGTTTTGCGTTCAGGTGGGTGTCAGATCCTCGGTCTCAAACGCTGGAGCCCAAATCCTCGTAATTTCCTTTATTGGGAATAACGTTTCGTATGCCACCCTTAGGAAACTCAACATCACCTTTTCGTCTTGGAATCAAATGTACGTGGCAATGCCAGATAGATTGCCCAGCAATCTCACCGCAATTCATGCCAATGTTGAAACCCTCGATGCTTGAGTCGGTTTCAAGTAGCAACGCCCTATGAGTCTTCATCAAGTTGTTGATTGCTAAAACTTCTGCTTCTCCGAGCCCAAAGTAATCTAGGGTATGACGTTTGGGAATAAAAAGTATGTGGCCATCTGTGACAGGAAATCCATCGCGTACTGAATAAGCAAGCGAGTTTTCATCAATGATGCGCTTCCTGTCCAAGGTCTGGACATCACAAAAAAGACAAGCATAAATTTTATTCATGGCTTGCTAACTCAGCAATAAATTGGGTTGGGCGCAAATCAAGTTGTTTAGATAAATCACCATGGATTACATAAACCTTTGCGCTGTTGTTTGAAGCATCCAGTTCAAAAAGACGGTACAAGAAGTAATTCTCAGGGTTTTTCTTGCTGAATTGCACTTCATTTGGGCTGATGAAAAACGGTGAAGAAGATGTGCCCTTCGTACTTTTCACCTCAATATATTTAGTGGTGCCTTCAGGAGTGAACGAGCGGATGTCATACCCTGCGCCATCGCCTTCAACGATTGATACATGAACTACTTTTTCAGCAAGGTCTGAACGATCCATCTTTGTGAGCATGATTTTCTCTTGTGCAAGCACCAACTCTTCACCCAAGAGACCAAGTGCTGTGTTGTTAGCGTGTTGCGCTAAGTGGTTTGGTGACTTTCGGCTTTGAAACTCTGAGGTACTTGTTCCACGCCGACTTGTACGTGGGGGCGGTTTAGCAACAAACTCAAGTCCCTGAGCAACTGTAATTGCGGTGGCTGAATCCTGAAATTTCAAATCCCCAAGCAATGCAACACCTACCTTGGTTATGAATCCATCAGGCATTGGCCAGTCCATTAATTGCCATTGGAAGTGAACTGGTTTCTCACGTTGAGTGTCATGCGTTAGATAGCCTAAATTTCCAAAGTAACCATAGTCTGTGCCTGCCTCAGAGCGCAGGAAAAGATGTATGTTGTTCAAACGTTCGTCGTGAGCAATTAAAGACTTTATCGTCTCGTTTTCAAGCCCTTGACGGGGTTGCGACTGCCAACTCAAAACCCCATCAGTTGTTATCGACTCATCAAATGCATGGTCACCCTGCGTCTGGCCAAGTGTTACGAAAAAGACCCAATCACCTTCACGTTCTGGTATGGAAACAATTCCGTGCAAACCCCACGTTCCTGCTTGAGGCGTAAAAATCGTGTCAGGTGAAAAGATGCCATGGACATCCCTGCGGTTATAAAAGTCCCCAACACGAAGTGTTTTCATTTTTAAGTCTCTGATTTATTTGTAAAGTCAGTTATTAGTGTTACGGTGCGATGGTCAGCCTTCAAACATCAAGACGCCTACGCGCACAATACTGGTCTCGAAACTCTGATTCTGGCGCAATAGCCTCAAAACCCCAAGACGCGCATGCGCATGTGCGCGATGCGTGCAGATAGTGACTTAGTTTTTATTTAGAGTAGATAGCAGTCTTTTTTTCCATAACTGCTCAGCTTTTAGTGTGCTTGCCTTGTCTGGGGTTATTTCAAGGGTGGTAACTGTAAAGTCCTTAGCCTTAGATCCAGCTATAACCAAGTCGGTTAGCCCTACATTGCCACCGTGAACTGTTTGGGAGTATTCGCGCCATCTACCAACTAAACCTTCCTCTCCAGTAGCGCTACCTATATATGTACCTTTGGTAGGTATGTGGTAGAGCAAATACACGCCCATTTGCTTAAAAGCTTGTGAACTGAAATGTCCATGAGCAAATCCTCGGTAAATTTGTGTAAGTGGCAATTGAATCACCAAATCCATAGGCCCCCCTTCAGGTGAGGGCTTCGCAATTTGGGCTTCATTTAGCATTTCATAACACTCATGTCCGTCTGCATAGAAGACATATCCCTGCGTATACCTGCTTGGCTTCTTAACAAGGATTTGACCGCGAATTTCCTGTCCCTCTGGTAATTGGCGAAGAAGGTAGCCATCGTGGTTACGATCCTCAGGAAGCGGGTTATGAGGAAAAAAATTTTGGTAATTTTCAAGAGCAACAGGGGAGGAAATTCGTTTTTCAATTTCATAAATGTCAATATTTATGAAAAACTTATCGTGAGTTGCAAGAAATGCAAATAGATATCGAGTCCCATCCCTAAATCGCTGACGTTGATTTGGCGGCATTTCATGGAAACTAGCATAGGCAAGCGCGGCATCAGGATCGGTCTGAATAATCATTGAGTCAGCGCTTGAAACTGTGTGAAGGATAACTGCACACTCCTTAGGATTTGCTTTGTATTTATTCAAAAACTTGATAAAAAATGAAGTCATTGGGAGGTGAGTTTTGAGTGTGAAAGTAAGATTAAAAATACTTAAGAATTAAAAAGAGTAAAGAATGATTTTGGTCAATTTTCAGCACTCTAAAAATTGACTTTCTGTCATGGATTTTGCTTTAAGGGTAAGGGTAAAGCCAGCATAAATTTGTTAATTTTTCGCATAATAAAGACATCATAAATGAATTGTAATTTCCATGAAAAAACACCATTTTTCACTCGAAAAACAGTAAAATTCCCGTTTGTATGGGAGCTTCTATGAATGAACAAATTCCAATACGTTATCAGCCCCTTTTTTTGCGAGTACAAAACAAAGAAAGCAAATCAAAAGCAGATGCAATTAAAGCCTTTTGTTTGCAGTGTGTAGACTACAAATTCAAAAGAGTCAAAAGTTGCTCGGTCACTAAGTGTGCATTGCATAAGGTTCGCCCATATCAAAAAAATTAGTCTTGTTGAATATTAATGTTCTGTGTTGAGTGTTGTCCAAGGCGTTGATGCGAGACTTAAATTTTTAGCTTGCGTAAGCTTCATCTATGGCTGGACCGATCTATGCCTTTTTTACGTTTTGTGCGGGCCTGTGCAAGGCTTGAAAGGTAATTTCTGCCTCCACCACCCTCAAGCCAGCGATAAAAGCCCTCCAAAGCCCTTTCCTGCTGTCCTGATGCCATTCGCTGGCGCGTGGCTTGGGCAATGGCTTGGCGGCCCGCTGGGGTCTTAGGGCCAGTACTCATCCCCCCATGGTTCTTGCACCTCCCATTTGCCAGTGCTTTGGCTTGGCAGGGGTTGCCTGTGCTTCTTGCATGTGCTCCGCATCTTTTACTTTGTACCATCTTTTAACTCCTTAAAGCCATTCGATTGGCACCAATTGAATTGAACATTTTAGATACTGCGATCCTAGCCGACCTACTGCGAAAGATTTGTTAAGCTTAAGGATCAGCATATGAAGCGGTGGCATTTACACAGACAGATGCTGAACAGTTTGCCTGTCAGGCATGAGAACTGGGGGTACTGAAAATGCAATTTATTGACCCTACTGATCTCCCTTGGTGTTGCTCTGCCAATTAATGTGCATTGGAGATAGCGCCAGCGTACTTTTCCCTTATGGCGAATTAGCTGAAATCTTTGGCTTTGGGGTGGGTAGTGATTTTGGAACGTTGCTAATTTTTTAAATTGATTCGTTAGTTTTCATATGTGTCCCTGTATGCGATATCTGAACCAAAGGCTTAAGCCAAACGAGCAACGTTTTCCGTACCCTTTGCCCGCGGCTATACAACTACGGCAATTGAAATGATGCACGTGGTAAGCATGAAATGTTGACTCGACTTCATCATCAGTCAAACTCATTTCGTTCGCGGCAAGTCTTGATAGGTGTAGCACAATCTTTTTCTTTTCGCATTTAAGCATTTGCCTGTGCATTGGGCGAAGCTTTGATGCAGGGCTAACATCCAAGTCAAAACTTTCTAATAGCTTTACTTGGACTCCCGATTTCAGCAGGGTATTCAGAATATCTTCCGCTTTAACGGTTGACATCAAAATGTCTCTTTGTCGTTGGCATCCAATGCAACTTGACCATCAAGCTGCCCAATCTGTCCAACGTTTAAACCTTGGCCAACATGGTCATCTTGTGCTTCTGTCGCTGATCTGCCTTCTTTTTCATCATCATCGGTTGAGTCATATCGGCCATGTTGGCCATGTTGGCCAATGTTTTGAGAATGGGCAAGTTGGTCTTCTTCCTTGGACAACTTGGCTATAGCGGCTTGACTACTACCTTGATTGTTTGAGCAAGCAGGCAAGCTCATATACCAAATACCGCCAGCACCTTTTTTATTTAAAACTTTTATGCGCTCGGAAGCTCTGCGGAGGGTTCTTGGAGAGATTCCGTTTTCTTTGGCTTCTTTTCGTACCACGTTGCTCGGGGTAAGGCCATCTTCAAGTGTTTGCTTTAAAAAATTCACGGCCTGTTCAATAGCAGTTCTACCCTCATCGCCTTCTGCGACTTCTTCTGGGTCGTTAAGGAGTTCTTTGGCCGTACCGTCAAGTGCTTGCCCCCATGCGATTCGGCTTGCATGGATACCCGGTATCGGTTCTATCTGATCAATGAAGTATTCAAAACCACCATCATCAGGGCCGATATTTGATTTTGCACGCGCAAAAATTCGTCGATCTTGGTTACCCTCGGCACCCTTGACTTTTGCAGCCACCAGCACGATTCGCGCAACTGCTGTGAATGCAACACTACCAACGACACGCATTGCTGGATCAGAGCCAGAACCTCCCTTGCTAAAATGGGTAATCCCTATGACTGCGGCGTTGAGCCTACTTGCTAAATCAACCACAGGTTGCAAGTCACGTCTCACTTCTGTATTTTTATGACTGTCGCCAATTACGGTAGAAACTACAGGGTCAACAACAAGAAGGCTGATGCCCCCTATCTGGTTTGCTTTTTGCTCGAGGCTAAGCATGTCGCGTGATGGTTCAAACGAGCGTATTTCACCGTTGACTTGTGTCCCTTGAACAAAAAAACACTTATTTCTGTCAGCCCCTGCTGCTATCAATCTTGGTAGAAGGGTATCGGCTGCATCATCTTCACCGCTCCAGATCAAAACATTACCTTGTTCAGAAATCCTGCCATCAGGCCATCTGCCGCCAATGGTTACGGTCGCTGCAAGGGTTAATGCAAGGGTGGTCTTACCTTGACCCGGAGCACCAGCCAATATATGCAATTTCCCTTTTGCCAGCCAGCCTTGCCACAACCACTCAACTGGCTGAGGTGTCAAATCTTTACCACATAAGAAAATTACAGAATTTGTCACATCTACTGCATTTGTAATTACTTCAGCGTCAAGTGCTGACGCAATTGCCTCATAGTCATCCTTTGATTTCATGCGGAATACTCCTCAGAAATACGGCCAATGCGATTTGCGCAGATAAATAACCTCTTCAAGTCAATCTCTGATAGCCGCATGCCGTTAGCCAAGTTACCTGCGGCCACTGCCGTAATCGTTGCTTCCCTGCTTAGGACTTGTAGGGCTGCTCTTGGCGAGAGAGTGGTTGGTTTAAATTTATGCTGAGCCTTTCCGTCATTGACCCAAGCACCAATAAATTTTGCAGCGTCCACAAATTCAAGACCGTGTTTCTTCATTACGTAGGTCAATACATCTCCGCCAGATTCACCGCAGTTCATGCACTTGAAAGCGCCAGTCTTGACATTTACTCGCATTGAATCACTGCCGCCGTGAAAATCACATTTCGTAGTTCTCCAAGTTGAAGATGAAGGCCCCTTTAAATGAAGACCTTCTGACTCAAAGAAGCATTTTGGATCGGGTAGTTGATTTCGGTCGTAGCTCATATCAACCTCCAACCAAGCGACGAATTTCATTAACTGACCAATGAAGCCTGCCGTTAATGTGCTTTGGCCTTATGGGGCCTTTTTCTTTGCAAGCCCAAATACGAAGCGTTTGTTCAGGCGCCAAGTAGTCGAGTTCGGCTTTCATGCTGGCATCCCCTGACAGCTTGCGAATATCGAAGGTTCGCCAATGGTGGTGTAAGGACGACTTGTGGTCATAACGGTGTCAGCAACGACTCTTGAGTTGCTTGCTCACTTTCAGGTGTGAACGAATCAATCCAATCGTTGATTTGCTGGCCTTTCCAAACCCTGATGGTTGGGGACAACATGATGGGCCTAGGAAACTTGCCCTGCGCAACCCAAAGGTTAATAGTGGACTTTCCTAAGGATGTGCAGTGGCTGACATCAGCGATTCTTAGCAGTTGCTTGGAATTATTCATCGTGGCGTTCCATGAGTTATCAATGGAGCGTATCTTGCCGTGCGATTTTTCGTAATTTACGCAAGAACCTTTTTTGCGAATTAAATAGAAGTCGAGGCAGTCCGTAATTCAAGCAGAATGGTGCTAACTGTCTTTTCAGAAACTACGCCGTCAATGTGTTTCCAGTAATCCCACGTTGGGTTAACACTGTGTCTTTCCACCTCCTTCGCATCCATTTTTTTCGCAACTATGTCGATGAATTTTTGGGGAGAATTTTTAAACAAATCTCGCCGCACTCTTTCGCATAGTTTTGCAGCAGAAGGATACTTGCCACATTCAGTATGGTGGTCAATTGCCGACTTCAATACCATTGTTTTGATCCCTAATCTGGGCTTTCGACCTCCAACCTGTGTCCCGTCAATTATGGTTAGGGCATTGTGGGCAATATTATCAATTTTTTCCAACAATGCATCGTAAGACTCCAGTCTTTCGACTAGCAAATCCATTATTTTGGCTGACTCGTCGTGTCCAATATTTTGATTATTTGTGAAAGCCGATCTGGCTTGCGTTGACTTTTTACTTTTAACAGCCCCCTTGCTGGCCGACTTGCTCCGATTTTTTTTCAACCTCGGAAACATCCCAATCGCATCGCGTATGAACAGTAAGTGGAGATGAGAAGAGTCCCGGGTGCTACGTTTTTTTTCTCTTATTGATATCGACTCACTCAAGTTTTTTTTGATGGCCATGGGTTGTTCCTTAATCCAGCACGTTGATTTGGTTAATTTAATTTGCTGTTGCAGTACGACTCCCAATCCTGCATTAAGTGGCGTCGACGCTCCAGTAAGTTACCCCTTCGGTATGCCTGCTCCACTTTGTTGCCGATGGTGTGCGCCAGCGCCATTTCTGCCACCTCAGGGCTGTGATCGGTCTCCTCAGATACCCAGTCTCTGAAGCTGCTTCGGAAGCCGTGAACGGTTAATCCCGACTGCATCCTGCGAACCATCATTAGCATCGCCATGCTGGAGAGCGGCTTACCACCACGGGAAAAGATAAATTGGCTTTCAGAGTCTTGACTTTGAGCAATCAGAATCAAGTCCATCGACCGCTGGCAAAGTGGCACTTGGTGCTGCCGACCCGCCTTCATTCGATTTCCGGGAATAGTCCAAATATTTCCCTGTACCTCGGTGCGCCGCGCCTGCAAGACCTCTCCAGTCCGCGAAGCGTTCATGATGGTGAATTCCAGCGCCAAGGCTGAGATCCCGTCTGCTTCATGCAGGCGTGCCATGAAGGCTGGAACTTCACCGTAGGGAAGCGCCTCATGATGTTTGTCGGTAGACCGAGGCGTTGGCAACAGGTTTTCCAGATGTCCCTTCCACATTGCAGGGTTGACCGCTGGGCGCAGCTTGCGGGTGATGGCAGCGCTCAAGATGCGCTCAATACGCCCACGCAGTCGCACGGCAGTTTCAGTCTTGATGCCCCAAATGGGTTCGAGAACGTTTAGTACGTGCTGGGTGTCAATATCAGCCAGCGGCATGGCCCCGATGACCGGAAAGGCGTAGTTGGTTACGGTAGCCACCCACTGGTCGCCGTGCTTCTGGTTGCGCCACTTCGGGCGCATAGTTTCAATGTAATCCAATGCGAAGTCTTGGAATTTTTCTTTTGCTTGGGCCAAGACGGTGGCTTTTTTGGCATTTTTGAGATTGATAGGGTCTCCACCCTTGTTAATCAGGTTCCGTTGCTCTACAGCTTGGATACGTGCTTGTTTCAGGCTGATCTCGGGGTACGTGCCAAGCGCAAATCCTTTTCGTTTCCCTGCGCAGGTGTATCGGAGGTTCCAATACTTTCTGCCAGTCTTCTTCACCCAAAGGTGAAGCCCTTTGGTTTGGTCATCGGTATAACGCCCCGGCTTTGTTATGGCCTTTATTACTATGTCTGTCAGTTGCATGGTTTTCTCCTGTTGGTTACCCCAGTTGTTACTCCAGCAGGTGCTTAGTACGTGGTAGCAAGCCCT
>Ga0181346_1001526_pt1 | contig 10193 bp, 8 predicted proteins | sample Su13VDMM15DN_FD_130100 | JGI IMG/M metagenome (GOLD analysis project Ga0181346, IMG submission 130100) | Freshwater viral communities from Lake Michigan, USA - Su13.VD.MM15.D.N | ecosystem: Environmental > Aquatic > Freshwater > Lake | place: USA: Michigan | collected 2013-07-15 | reverse complement strand
TGCCACAGGTGAAGCTGCCCTGCGTGACCGGATTGAGGCGGGTTCTAAGGTAACCCATATTGCGCTCAATAAGTTGTTACTGGGTGGGTTGGAAAAGAAGAACGGGTTTTGGCAAGCAGTCAAGACTGACGCAAGCTATCAGGATATGCTCAACGAGCTTGAGAAAGCGGTTGGTAAATACGACGGGGTTAACAATTTTGCGGATATTAACCGCCTGTTTGACTTTGCTGCTACCGCCCGTCGTGAACAAGAGTTGATTAAAGCAGGGAAGATGGCATGGCAAACCCAAACCCCTGAAGGCATACAACCTACCCTAGATGCTGCTACCCAAGCGCGTGGTGTGACCCCCCAGATAGATGAGGGTATGCGCCTATACAACACGGTGCCGGAAATAAAGACTGCGCTGGATATCTTTGAGAAGTTTAACAACCGTGGTGTAGATGCGATGGTGACGGCGGGTGTCATTGATGCAACCACCGCTGCTGGCCTTAAGGGTAACGCAGGATATGTGCCGTGGTTCCGTATCAGCCAAGACAAGGACGGCAACATAAAGATACCGTCACCGAGGGACTACGCTAAAGGGTTAGTCAACCTAAGTAACTTGCGTGACCTTGAAGGCGCAAAAATAGAGAAGTTTCAGATTAACCATGTGCTGGAAAACATGGCGCAGTTAAGCGGGTGGATGACTAGCAAGACTATCGGTAACGACACCGCTGCCTACATGGTGGACTTCGCTACCAAGTTTGGTGTTGCAGGTAAGCCCTTCGCTAAGAAGGTTGGAAAGGCGCAAGCCAATTCGGTGCAGGTAATGGAGAACGGGGTGCCTACCTACTACGCCTTTGATGACCCAATGGCGATACCTGCCTTTCGTGGGTATGAGTCTGCTCATAGTGCGATCACTGAGTTCTTGTCCGCACCGGCTAACCTTGTACGGAGGGGGGTTACCGCCTTCCCCGTATTCTCTATATCCCAGTTGCCGCAAGATGCAATGAGAGCGTTCATAGAGAGTGACCTTAAAAACCCCTATGCGTTAATACCGCGCATCATGGGTAACTTTGTAAAAGAGTTAATTGGTGGCGGCACGGACGCTGGTAAACGCCTTGCCCAGTTTGGTATCGTGGGTCGTGGTGGGGACATCATGCCCGGAGAAGCTAGTAGGTCTGTTCGGCAGAAGCTGGGTAACTACGATCCCGGTATGGGTGGGGCAACTAAGAGGTTTTGGGCGGGTCTTGAGCGCATACAAGCTGCATCAGATGCGGCCTCACGGACTGCCCTGTATGAATTGACCATGAAAGAGACGGGTAACGAGGCTCTTGCCATTCGTAAGGCGCGGGAGATTATCAACTTCGATACGCAAGGTGCTTCTGCCTATTCAACATTCCTACGGCAGACTGTGCCGTTTATGGGCGTGTCAATGATTGGTTTAAATAACCTCTACAAAGGGTTGGTGCTTGGGCAACGCCTAAGCGACAAAGAAGCCTCTGCTGCTAAACGCTCTATCATCTACCACGGCACACAGATTGCTGTGCTGACGATGCTCTACACCATGCTCGTTGGGGATACCGAAGACTACAAACGGCTTAGTGATACTGAGCGCAATCGGAACTTTATCATTCCCGGCACAGGCTTGACTGTCCCGGTTCCCGGTGACGGGCTTGGGTATCTCTTCAAGGTAATACCCGAACAGATAACGCGGTATACCCTTGCCGAGGGGCTGGAATCTAAGGACATGGGTGGCAAGGCGGGTCGTGCCCTCTGGAAAGGTTTCACCAACATAGGCAGCTTTGAGAGCTACATCCCTGTGGTTGGTAGCCCCCTCCCCAAAACCTTTATTGAATTGGTATTGAATGAGAACTGGTATACGGGCAATCCTATCGTCGGTAAAAGTAAGGAGAAGTTAGACCCAGCAGACCAATACACAGATACCACTTCAGAGATTGCCAAGCAATTAGGTAAAGCAATGAACTTATCCCCGCTTAAACTTGACTACGTTGTTCGTGCAATGACAGGGCAGATGGGTGGGTTTGTTATGGCTATGAGTGAGGCAGCGGTTAACTCCGCGCAGGGCAAGGTTACCCCGTCTTGGGATATTCGGTCGTTCCCCGGACTCAACGCATTCACCTACCCGGATGGCAAAGACAGGGCGGCGCTGGAAGACTTCTACGAACTACGTGGACGCGTGGATGAGGTAGCCCGTACTTACACTAACATGGTTAATACAGGGCGCGGTAAGGAGGCATTGGCCTACCTTGCCGAAGGGGATAACAAACGTGCTTACGCCTTGCGGCAGTTCCAGACACAAGCGGAATTGGGGTTGGCTAAGTTTCGTAGGGTAAGAACGCTTATCATTAACGACCCTACTATTACGGATGGGGCAGAGATGAAACGGCGGCTCAAGGAACTTGACGACAAAGAGAACGCTTACCTGAAGTCCATGCGGCTACCTGATAAACGGGAGTTTGCTAACCTTACGCCATCCTTTGACCCAAGCATCCTGAAGGCTTTTAGATAAAAGAACCCCGGCATTGCGCCGGGGAAAAGGGAGGAAGAAACAGGCGCAATATACCACAAACTACGGTACGCGCCATGTCCTCACTCCCAGTATGTCGTTTTCAACAACCCCTTTTATAACGACCTTTAGTTGTAACCGCCTCATCTCCCAGCGTATCTGCCTCTTAAGCCCATCTTGATCTACGCCGGGAATGAAGATGGAAGTCCCAATCTGGAACTTCCCCCAATCTATTTCAATCGGTATCCCGTGTGTTTCCACCGAGGATATCCTCCTCTCCAAAGAGTTGCCCGTCTGTGTTAGAAAAAATAAGCACGTTCTCCGGTTGTGATACTGCCAACCCCTTGCCCAACCGCATCTTCCTATCCTCTATGGGCACCCCCTTCTTGGTGATAGCCTCAATCACCCCTGCGTAAGCTACCTGCCCCAAGGTGCAGAACTCCCTAAACTTTTTACGGTTGACGTAGAGCAGCTTGGAGTCCGGCTCATACCGAATGTATAACTTACCCCGTGGTTCACGGATAGGGGCAGTCGGCAATGATCCTGCCTTGCGGGAAACTCCGCTATGGATAATCAGCATGTCATTGTAATGCTCGGACAGGAACGCGCCTAGCATTGTGGCAGGGTCGGACGGGGCGATACGAACATCTTTCCGCTTCTTCTTGAGCATGTTGATAGTCCACTTATATATCCGTGCGAAGTCCTCATCCGTGAAGTCCAGCACCCCTGCTGCCCGTGCTATTAGCCCACCGGTAAGCGTCGTGGTTGCAATCGTAGACCAATACCGTTCCCGTTGAGTTAACTCTGCATTTTTATCAATGGAAAGCTGCATGTCGTCTATCGCCCGAATCACAGCGGGAAGCTCACGTATTACATACTGCATGTATGGTTCACCAGCTACCCCGAAGTTCTCCCATATTGGGTTGAATATCGCGTCAGTTTCAGCCTTGCTCAGGTTGTTCCCTGCGTCAAATCTAAACTCCAAGAACCGTGCTAACTCGCCATCGGGGTTGCGCTTCTTGACGTGCAGCTTGTCCTCAACAGGGGAGTTACCAGTAAGCACTGCGTTAGCATTCCAGTGGGTAGTATTCAGCCGTTCGATATTGGCACTGCCCTGCAACCGGTGCTTACCCCGTGCGTGTAGGTAGTTGTATAGGAACACAGAAGTTACTTCTGGAGTCTCGTTCGTTATCTCATCCACGGTGATGGTGACATTCTGCATAGTCCCCATACGGCTTATCCGCGCATTAACCGTGTCGGACTTGATGAGCATCAATTCCTCTGGGTGCCCGAAGATGCTGTTAATCATGTGCAGCATGGTCGTCTTGCCGGTACCGGCTTCCTCACTATACAAGCTGATGACCCCACCCTTCTTCTTGGAGAAGGGCACCAACGGGGAGCTAAACCCCGCAAACAAAGCAAACATGTGCATCTCCATACCGGGGCGGTTATAGAACGATGCAATCTCCTTCCACTTCTCCAACGTCCCTTTCTTACGGAACATATTGGTCAACCCTAACGTGATTGACGATGGGGGGCTATACCGGATTTCTGTTGCAGATACCTGCCGATCCCCAATGATGAAGTTGGTATGGTTATCTGCCCACCCAAACTGTAACCGTGACTTCTGGGCGCGTTGCGCTTTCTGGTGACTCTTTACTGATAGATTTGCGTATCCCACTAGTGCCTCCATTTGCTTATTGTTGGGACATGCACCTCGCGTCGAGATGTGTTCCCTAAACTTTTCCTTAACCACCATGTCTTTAAATGGAACAAGGAATTCCCGTACTCCATCTTGGGGTAGATGCAAACGAAACAACCCTGACATTCCAAAGATTGGATCGTCTACCGTATTAACCAAGTAGAAGTCATTCTCGTAAATCAATACATCGGTAGGAGCGTCATCGTCGTCCTTGCTCTTAACGTAAATCCCACCGTGCTTGCCCCGAACGAAAGGAAACGGATACTCCGGTATGACATAGACTTTCTCCGGTTCCACTTTGTCCGCTACTACATTGTCTGCTGCTGTTGCTTGTTCAACTTCTCCGCGCCCCAGAACGATGGGGGATGCAATCTTATCCTTGTGCTTGCACCCTTCACAGCCCTTGGGGTTATCCTTCCAGAACGTCTCACAGCGATACGGCCCATGAATACGTGCCGCCTTCGCCTCAGTATCCTCTGGTGAATACTCAGGGTGCTTGTTGGATATGGCATGGATAGCCTTATCCCGATCTTTACAGAACTGCGCTACGGATAACGCCGCTCTCCATACGGGTTCGCTAGTTGTGTCTTGGTGCAATACTGCGTCTAGTAACTGCTGGCACCCATTACCTGCTGCACTCTTCTGGAGAATCAGCTTGAAGCTTGACGGCTTGTTAGCGAGGAGCAACTTTGTTACATTATCTAATGGACGCTTTACCTGTGGCGCTAGGAAACTATCTTCCGTAACCCCAAAGAGGGTTTTAAAAACGTCAAAGGAAATGGGCGGCACTACGGTAAGCACTTCCACCTTAAGGGGGTTTAGCTTATCCTTGAAGTTAGATGAACCTACCGCCCGAAGCACCCGCGCTGCGTCAGCAGGAACCGCAGGATCAATCTTCATACCGTTAAGTAGACAAGCGGCTTTGAACCGGTCGGCTACTGCTTTCCACTGCACACGCGGCACTGCTTCCGTTAAAGGCCAATACGCATGGATACCCCTGCCGGAATTAACCAGCATCGGACGAGGTAGTTTCAAATCCTTAATGAGTTGCTTCAACCCCAGTAGTGCATCGCTTTGGCTTGGGTAGTGTTTGCCATCATCTATGTTTGGGTCACAGTCCAAATCTAAAAAGAAAGACCGCACATGGGCTACGTTCTCTGCTGTGCGATTCCGTGCTGATTCAAAGCTGCTAACCGCAACGAACGAGTTAAGCCCCTTCTCCTCCAGAAGGTCAACCGCAATATCAATTTCTAATTTTGTGTTATGAAAAGTCTGACTGTGTACGCGTTTACCCTCTAATGCAAAGACACAGTAGATTCCTGTTGGAGGTAGGATTACCTCCAAGAATTCTTGTCTGGTGAGCATGGTTATTCATTTTCATCTATAGGGTCGGGGATAGGTTTCGACCTGAGTTTATTAACCAATGCTTGCATCTTGCTTAATAGGTGCTTGGTAGGTGCATACTTACCGGTCATCCAGTTGTATACCGTAGGACGTGTAACTTCAAATACTTCTGCAACTTCGCGTATTGAATAACCGTGCAACATGCAGAGCCGCCCTAACTCAACGCCTATACCTGTTGAGTCCGCGCTCTCTATCTGAGCTTTAATCTTTTTGGAATAGCCCCGGTTTGCCATCGTGATTCTCCTGAATGGGGTGCGGCACGTCACCGCACCCCTTATAACCCGCGACGACTATTCCTCGTCGTCCCACGCATCCAGCACTGCTGCCAGATTCTTCTTGGGTGCGGGTTCTTCCTTGTCCTTCTTCGACTCCCGTTTCTTCGGCTCTGCTGCTACTTCCTCTGCGGCTTCCGGCTCTTCCAACACCTTAGCAAGCCTCGGGGCAGCGGAGGCAGCTACATCGGTAGTGGCAGCGGCAAACGTCATTGCAACCGCGCTCTTAGCCTCGGGGGTATCTCCGCGCTCACGGCAGGTCTCATACTCTTCCTCCGTCAACGGACGCGATGCTTTGAACGTCAGCTTTGGTGTGGCACTGTTGGTATCAAACCGCATCTCAGTCACCACCGCTGTGATGTTGACGTTGAATCCCGCCAAGAACGTAGCGTAGGCGTTGAGCGGCAGCTTGCCATCTTCACCCTTACCGAAGATCGACTGCGCTGGTAACGACAACTGGAACACATCGCCTTCCAAATCATTCTCCAACACAACCGCTACACGCCGCGAATACTTACACGCACGGGTGCTGTTGGTGCCTGACCCCTTGATGTTCTGCTCACAGGTAGCGCAACTGCTGCTCTGTGGGGAAGCAATGCTCTTGTCGGGACGATCCCCATCCGCTGACCAGCAATCCGGCCCCCTCTTGGCAGTCGGGTCATAGGCACCTATGTAGAGGGTGCGGGATACTTTGGGGGCAACATTAACCACCACCACCTTCATTGACCGCTCTTCGTTGGTAGCGATCTCTTTACCGTCCACCACCAAACGGAACACACCACCGCGTATGGAGATGCGTTTACCGCCTTGCCCACTTCCACCGCTGAGTAAGGACTTCGTGATAGCGTCGAGGGGCTGCGCCTTCAGGTAAGCGGGAACACCTGATTTAAACAAGGTTACGTCGTTAGACATCTGATTCTCCTAAGATTTGTTTTTCGTAATGGTTAAGCTGTAGTAACTATCTGCGTTAAGACCCGGAGGGTGCAGATCGGGATACTCTTCTAAAAAGGCTTTCATCTTAAGCTGGCTGATCCTCCGTTCTAGTAGATCAAGTGCATCGTGTTCCTTTAAGAAGCCGTGCATAGAACTCCAATCACCTGTCCAGTAGCGTGTCTTAACTGAACGTGTAACCGTGCCATACTCCGTCTTCAAACTACTCACACCAAGAGAGGTGCAGGTATCCAGCAACTGCTGTTTGATTACGTCCATCTGTCCTGCTATTACTGCATCTGCTGCGTCAAACTCCTTCTGCAACTTCGTCCTTGCCGCATCCATCTTCTTATAGATTTTGGCTAACCTGTCTACTGCTACTGGTTCATCACTCATACGTTTCTCCTGTGTCTCCCAACTCTTCTTTATAAAGGTCAATCAACCGTTGGTGTGTATCCACCTTACCTTGCAACATCTTATACATCTTGGCCTCTACCCCACTACCCTGTAGATGCACTATCGTCACCCTATTAACCTGTCCTGCGCGATGCACCCGCGCATTGGCTTGTAGGTATGTCTCCACACTCATCACAGGCGACCAGTAAACCACCACGTTTGCAGCGTGTAACGTCACGCCATGCGATGCTGCCTGTGGTTGGATAACCAGTATCTGTGGGTTAGGTGTGGTCTGGAACGTATTGAATATTTCTGTTCTCTTATTCGGGGTAACCGCCCCATTGATAACTTCTACCGTGTATTTCTGCTTGCGTAACCACTCAGCCACCATGAACAGGCTATGCGTGTAAGGCACAAACACCAGCACCTTGTGGCTTGCTTCTTCAATCACTTCCTTCAACGCTTGCAAACGGTTGCTGCAATCAAACTCTATGACGGACTTATCATCTGAGTAGACTGCACCACCGGATATCTGCAAGAGCTTGCTAAGATTAACTGCTGCGGTAGGGGCGCTGATCTCTTCTCCTGCCGCTATTACCAACTGCTGGTGCTTCATCGTCTCGTAGTATTTCGACTGCTGCTTGGTCAAAGGCACCATGCGTGTTGCATACATCATCTCTGGCAAGTCAAGGCACTCCTCTTTAGAAAACCTAATCGCCGGTTGTAGCGCGTTGAATACTGTCTCAGTTGCATCGGGCTTTGGCACCCATTTGAAACGTGTAAGCTGCGTCATTACCTTATCGCGGAACGCCCCTTGGAACTTTGGCACACCGGACGGGTTAACGATCTTCGCCAACCCATAGGCATCACTTGGTTCTTGCGAGGCGGGAGTTCCGGTTAGCATCCATACCCATGTGCTTGGGGTAATGATCTTCGCTAATGTTTTCCACCGCTGTGTCTGCACGTTCTTATAGGCGTTTGCTTCATCCACTACGATAAGATCGAAGTCACCGCTACTGACTATCTCATCCGATACTATGTCCAACCCGTCGTAGTTGATGATTACAAACTCAGCATCTCCCTCTATGATTTCCTTACGCTTCTCAGACCGTGAGCTATGGGCTATCTGAAACGTCCGGTGCATAGCAAAACGAAACAAATCCCCACGCCATGCTGACCCCATGATGGATACCGGACATATAACCAACACACGCCGTATCCGTTTCTGGGTAAGCAAGTAGTCCGCAGCCCATATCACGCTTGCTGTTTTGCCTGTGCCTTGAGCGTTGAAACAAAATGCTCTGCGGTGCAGCGTAAGGAACTCAGCGGTTGTGATCTGATGTGCGAAAGGCTTGTACATCCCCGTCCACTTATATGACCGCAGTATGGGGGAGGGCACGTTCTTTATCTTGAGGTTCTTGAGGACTTGCGCTTCTTCCAAACCCCACTTGACCAACACATCGTGCTGCCCTACCTGTTCGCTGCAAGGGATTACACTCGTGATCTGCTGTGGGTTACGCACCCGAAGGTGCAGTGCTTTGTTGTTAATAATTTTCATATCGTTTCTTCACCCGTGAAAGACTCTTGAAGCGGTGTGCATGTTTGCACCCACTTCGGTATTTTTAAAACTCTTTACTATCACCGCCTCTTTGGGCGGTTCGGGTTACTATATTCTACCGAACCAATTTACACGTCAAGGCTTTTTTGGTTTATTTTTCTTAACCGTATGATCTGGGTTACGACTGAACGAAGCGTTCTTTGCTCTGGACGTAAGTTTCAGATTTGATGGGGTATTTGTGCCACCCTTTGACAACGGGGTTATGTGGTCGATGACCTTACCCTTACGGTCAATGCCTTTGGCATCCATCTCCCGCCGTGCGCGTTGCCGTTCCATCCGGTCGGGTAGCTCCCCGCGCTTTTGTTGCATGTCATATTCATGTTTATACGGTCGCGGTTTGTTGACGTATGGCATTTTCTAAACTCCTTGTAGTATTAGCAATTAGCACCCAATTGTCATTTTGCATTCTTGTTTTCGCTAACCAACCGCCGACACCTAAAAAAACCAGCGTAGTCTGGGTATTTGTCATCAAACTTTCTGGCGTAGTGGGCGCAAAAGTTGTTGTTAAGTTTAAATTCTTGACCGATAGTCTCGATCTGCACATGCCACCGGATACGCTCAAAAACTGCTGCGGCCCCGTAGTGGCTAAAACCGCGTTGGATAATCATCATGGCGTATTTTTCAAACAGTTCCCACACCTGCGGATTTTGCAAATTAAATTGTTCAAAGTTGTTGTAAATTTGTTCTGCTCTAGTCATAAATCCTCCGATTTAAACCACAATGCTATCTCCTATTCCTCTCTTCCATTGTGTATGCAGTTAGTTATTGGGCACCACGCACGGCAGGTGAAGTTCTGCTTGGGGTTCCAGACGTTGTTCTCATACGCACTATCCAACTCTGCGGTCTGCTCCCTCCACTTCTCCCATAGCTCGTCCTGCTGCTTGTAGTAATAATGCTCCTTGATAAACGCCGCATGGACAACAAACAGCAGCCCCGCATTGACTACGGTAACCTCTGGAAAATGCTTGAACGTAGCAAGGGCTAGGAGTTCTAATTGCTTGGTGTCGGCATACTTGTTCTGTCCGGTCTTATAGTCAACGACCTTAGCCCTATCGTCATTCACTACTAAGAAGTCTGCGATACCCCGCCACCATGCGTCCTTAGCCCCAAACTTACAAGGCTCCAAATCACGGGTCAACCCCATCCGATACTCACAATAGATGTCCCCCTTTATCTTCTTGAGGCTATCCAGCATAGGGGTTAGATAGGAATACTTCTCCGGTATGGGGGTGCCATCTCTGACGTAGTGTTCCGCAGCCTGATGCACATCCAACCCATACCGCATCTGATGCGATGGCGGGTCAACTACATCCTTGGCTATCCGTAAGTGATAATACTTCTTCGGACATTGTTGGAATAACG
>Ga0181346_1001522_pt1 | contig 10202 bp, 21 predicted proteins | sample Su13VDMM15DN_FD_130100 | JGI IMG/M metagenome (GOLD analysis project Ga0181346, IMG submission 130100) | Freshwater viral communities from Lake Michigan, USA - Su13.VD.MM15.D.N | ecosystem: Environmental > Aquatic > Freshwater > Lake | place: USA: Michigan | collected 2013-07-15 | reverse complement strand
ATACATTCATGGAAGCGTTGGAGTTGGAAAGACTTACATAGCCTATGCACTCAAGAAGGAATGGGATAACAAGAGTGCAAAGTTTGCGGACTTTTGGAACACATCAGAGCTTTTGATTGACTTAAAGCAAGAGTTTGACCGTGTAGGCATGGATAAGAAGCATACGCTTGAACACTTGCTAGAATCTTCACGACTTTTATTCTTGGATGATATGGGAAGTGAGAAGATGACTGACTGGGTGATGGAAACCTTTTACATCTTAATCAACAGAAAGTACAATGACCTCTATCCAATCATAATAACTTCTAACTACTCGATAGCGGAGCTTGCAGAGCGTGTTGGAGACCGAATAGCCAGCCGTATAGTGGAGATGTGCGATGTGATAGAGCTTAAGGGAGATGACAGGAGATTATCACCAGAGTTATCCACAAATGAAGAGGTAAATTAGTTTGCATTTTGTCAACAAATATGCTAGACTAGATAGGAGGTTAAGGAATTAGCCTTGTTAACAAAAAAATAAATATAAACAAAATAAATATCATGGCAAAAAGAGGTAGACCAGCAAAAATAAAAAAAGAATTGGTAGCTCAGAATGTTGAGCAAAAAGATAAGGAGTTGGTAATTTTAGAAAAAGGGTTGAAGAAAGTTGAGGAATTGAATAACATGCTTGCAGAACTGACAGTTGACGAGTATGCAAGAGTAAGAAACTTTATCAGTTCAAAATTAGACTTCTCAATGTCTTACGCAAAGCCAACTAAAAAATAAAATGACACAAACAAACATACCCCTAAAACAAAAGATAGCAAATATAAAAAACGAGATTGGGGTAATGTCTAAGGACAAGTCAAACCCATTCTTCAAAAGCAAGTATTTTGATATCAACCAAATATTGGAACATCTTAAGCCTTTGGAGGAAAAGCATAAGATATCATTCACACAGCCACTTACTAACGTAAACGGCGTTGGTGCTATCATGCTTAGAGTTATCGACCTCGAATCTTCAGACACTGAGGAATACATAACCACGTTGCCAGTGAACATTGACCCTCAAAAGATGGGTGCGACAATCACTTACTACAGACGTTACTGTTTTGTTTCTTATCTTGGAATACAAGCCGAAGATGATGATGCAAATAGCTCAAGCGGTACAAACACCCAAACAAGGGCTAAAGTCGCTCCTACAGCCCCTACTAAGCCTTCTGAGCCTGTTGTAATGACACCCTTCACCAGTGCGGTAGCAAAGATTAAAGGTGCTAGTAACATAGGAGAGCTTACCTTGATTGAGGACAAGATAAATGCAAGCACGATACTAACGAAAGAGGAGAAGGAACAGCTATCAGTAATAATAGGCGACACCGCCTCAATGATGTAATTTTATGAAAAGCAATTACATAATCGTAATATATCTGTTATCTTGCATGGCTTGGGGATTTTACGCACACAAGGTAGCTGAAAGGATGGTAAGCAAGAGAGATGCTTTTGTTGTCGGTCTCGGACTCGCAACGATAGTGCCTCTTGTAGTCGGATTATTAATAGGATATCTAACAATAAAATAAAAATGAAAAAAACTTGCTCATCTTGTAAACAACCAGTTACAAAAAAAGACATAAAAGCAATATGCTCATGCGGTCATATCTATTGCAAGGGTTGTCTTGGAATAATGACACCGCAAGAACTTGAGATAGCTGTGATAGAGGTTAAATATAAAACTAATGGTAAGTGTAATTTAAAAATAGTAAATTAATGAAGATAATAAATGTAATCCAAAACACGCCAGAATGGATTGAGGCAAGAAAAAAAGTAGTTACAGGCTCACGGCTTGGAGGATTGGTAGTCAAGCGTGCAGGTGGAGAAAAGAAGGAATTTTACACCCTGATGGCTGAGATGATGGGAATAGATACAAAAGACCCAGAGAAGCCTATGGATAGGGGTCATAGATTGGAAGAAGAGGCAATTGAAGAGTTCATTGGCGTTACAGGAAAATCAGTAGAAAGGGCTGGACTTTGCATATCTGACTTCAGCGAGCAAATAGGCTCATCACCTGACGGTCTTATCAAGGATTCAAATGGAAAGTATACAGAGGCTGTAGAGATAAAATGTCTGTCTGTCGAGGGTCATCTAGAGGCTCTATATGAAAACAAGATACCTTCAGAACACCAGTATCAGATACTTCAATACTTCATAGTCAATGACGATTTGGAAAAGCTATACTTCTGCTTCTATGACCCAAGAGTAACAAAGAAGCCGTTCATGATGTTCGAGGTAAACCGTTCAGAGATTCAGGCTGATGTGGACTTTTACAGGACATACCAGATTGAGAAGATAAAATTAATAGAGGAATTTATAAAAACAATAAAATAAATAGCATGAAATCAATAAAAATAGAATTTAAAGGAAAGAAATACTGGCTAGTTCAGGGTCATAAGGATAATACTGAATTTAGCGAGGGGTTTGGAGCTTTGAAAAACGGCGGTGCATTGTATAAAATCAGCCAGTGCGACAAGCTGGGAGTTCCTAAGCCTTCTGAAATGAGAATGTCTTACGCTTACCTTTGGCAAAAAGACGACACTAAGCATTCTGAAAACATACAAAGGCTAAACGTGCTTATTGGAACAATTAAAGACATAAAAAAAATAAAATAAAAATATATGAAAACAAAAAAACTTACAAAATCACAACAAAGAAGAATTGACATTCAGACTGCAAAAAAAGTAGTAAAGAAAACTTTGACTAAACATAAAAAAACTGATGAGAAGAAAGTTACAAAGCACCAAAAACTGATTAGCGAGCTTGCACAGAGAATGCTTGCCACGACAGAAATGTCTGAAGCGGTGATAAACAGCGGAATTGGTGGAGGCATGGCTATAACTTCGCTGATAATGACCGCATACAGAGAAGGAATAAACTTTGCAAGAGATAACAAGTTGCACGAAATGACACAAGACAAGACTGACATCATGATTTTGATGGAGGTTACACAGGAGATTAAAAGAATCAAAGGCTAAAAACAAGATGGCTTTCGACTTTGGAGGATTTGCAGACAGGTACGCTCAAAAACAGGATATAAGCATAGAAGAAATGGATAAGATTAAGGAGATGATGAGAAACATCAATGCACCAGCGGTTAAGAATGGACTTGTTGGGGCTAGTGGTAGTACTGGCAGGGCTGACGAATTATATAAAAAATTAAAACAAACACAAACAATGGCAAAAAAAATGAAATTTAAGAAAGGCGATGAGGTAAAGGTATTGCCTATTGGAACTGATGACGTTTATGAAAGCGGATATGACATGGACGAGCTTAAGGAGATATACGATATCGACTTTGCGACTGTGTACAAGATTGAGGATATCGACAAGGAAGACGAGACTTATTACGTAAAGGACGTATGGTTTACAGAAAGCGAAATCATAGCGTATGCACCAAACACGATTAAGAATGCCGTAGCTACTGGAGTCCAAAAGATTGGCTCTTCATACGTTGATATCAAGAACTACAACATCATGAAGTCATGTATGGACTTGAATGAGTCTGTGCTGTTGATTGGCGAGACTGGAACTGGAAAGACTACAATCATAAAGGAGATTGCGAAAGAGAAAAATAAAAAGCTTACTCGTGTGTCTCTTAACGGCTCTACTGGAATTGAGGAAATTCTTGGAAAATGGCTTGCTAAGGACGGCTCAACTTACTGGCAAGACGGAATACTTACTACAGCCATGAAAAACGGCGACTGGATTGTATTCGATGAGATTAACTCGGCTTTGCCAGAGATTCTGTTTGCCTTGCACTCACTTCTTGATGACGAGAAAAAGATTATCCTAATCGAGAAAGACAATGAGATTATCGTTCCTCATAAGGACTTCAGATTCTTTGGAACTATGAACCCTTCAGAGGATTACGCAGGTACTAAGGACATGAACAAGGCGTTGCTCTCAAGATTCAATGCGATTATCTACATTGAGGCTCTAGAGCCAATGCAGGAAGAGGAAGTTATCGTTCAAGAGTCAAAGGCTGATGCAAAAAGCGCTTCTATCCTAGTGAGAATAGGAACTGACTTAAGAGCGTTGAAGAAAGCGGAGAAGCTGTTTTATTACTGCTCTACCAGAGACTTGGTGCAAGTTGGAAGACTTATCAGTGTCGGCATACCGTTGCCAGATGCGGTTGAGGTTGCAGTTATAAACAAGATGTCGAAAGACGAGGCTACATTTTCTGATACCGTTGCTGTGATGGCAAGATACGTGAACCTTGACCCTAAGAGCGTTGTTTCTTTCAAGGACATAGAGAATGAACACGCAATGCAAAAAGCGGAGATAGATAGCTTGAAAAATCAGTTAGCCACATCAGAGTCAAACAATGCTAAGTTCAAGACTCAGTTCATAGAAGAGATGAAAACATTAATCAGCGCAAAAGGAGGGTCTAACGGCGACATGCCATTCTAAAAATTATGACTAAAGTAAAAAGAGTATATAAATTTGGAACAGGACATCCAATACCAGAAGGAGCAGTATATCTCTCAACAATTAAACAGACAGAGGAGATTGTGATAGCAGGAGATATGTATGCACGCAAAGAAACGAGACCTTGCTGGTACGTGTGGCATTATTTCCTAGTAGAAACAGAATAAAACAATATGAAAAAACCAAGAACAGTTGACATAGAAGACTTGAATTTTGCAACAGCATTGATAATATTTGCTCTAGGCAATTTCTTAGTTAGCTTGATAGCTTTCATAGCATTAGTGATGATGGTGAGAAAGGGATTAAAAGACATAAAAGAAGAAGAAAATGAACAAGGCAACCTTTAAAAGCAAATTAAATAGTATCATGACAGATAACATGTTTGACAGACAAGTTAGCGGTAAGAGAAGCGGTACTATTGACACCAAATCCCTTTATAAGATTGGACACTCAGTAAAGGTGTTCATGAAGAAGGAAGAAAGGCTTAACAAGAACTATAACATCAGCTTGCTAATAGACGTTTCTGGCTCTATGTCAGGCTCAAGAATAGCGGCAGCAGTGGACATGATGCAAAAGCTAGTACCAATACTCACATCTTTTAAAGGAATAAAGCTTGAGATAAATGTATTCAATACAAACATACACAACCTCAAGACTTTTGAACAGGAAAAGTACAATATGGAACAGATAATAGAAAAAATAGAGAGGGTACGTGGAGGTGGCACTTACGATGCCTTAGCCATAGCTTCAGTTGCCGAAAGAATACACAGGATGAAAGGCAGGAACATGATTATAGTATTGTCAGACGGAGAGCCTGAAAGCATGAAGGGATATACAGGTCTCATTGGAAGGAATAATTGGAGCAAGTCGTTTGAAGGAAAGAGATGGTGCGACTTTGACTTGAAAAGAGAGGTTAAGAAAGCCATCAACAAGGGAATCGTATTTATAGGTGTGGGAGTTCAGACAAATGCGGTTCAGCAATATTATCCAAGAAGAAACACGGCGGTTGTGCAAAACCTAGACACCATGTTTTCTGAATTAATAAGAGTCTTTAACAGACAACTACAAAGAAAATAAAATGAGCAAATACAAAAGAGGAGATATGGTTACAATAGTTGGCGTTGGAAAATGCTGGGGAAATGACTTTGAGGGAGGCATAAGCAACATACCTCAGTCAGCACAGGACATGGTAGGCAAGGTGTGCGAGGTTGAGGAGGTTTTTGACGATGGAGACCTTTCAATCTACACGCCAGACAAGTCAGACTCATGGGCTTTTGCGGAATCAGAGCTTAGCGAGCCTACTGAGATAAAGCCTAAGCCACCTCAAAAGCAATCAAAGGAAAAATCAGAGTCATCATCAAATAACGCAAGCGAAAACTCAGCTGACCAGCCTGTTGAAGTAGAAAATCAAGAAGGAGATGCTGATGAAAATGAAAATGAAAATGAAGATTCAGAGTCTTCAGAAGGAGAAGGAGAAGCGGAACAAGATGAAGATGAAGGCGGTGATTCAGAAGAGAAAGAAGATGACAACAAAGGCAACGGTGGCAGTGGTGGAGGCGAATCAAATTACATGGTAATATCAAACCCAGAGCTTGCAGGATTGATTCAGGACGTTAACAGACAGCTTGGCGAAGGATTTGAGGTCGTTGGAGCTGTTGTAATTGCCAGACACCTTAAAGAAAAGAGAAACTGGTATTATCAGACGATAGTTAAAAAAGAAAAATAAAATGACACTAGACGAATTAAACAAAATATCAAAAAAAGAATTGCTAAAGGTTAAATATGGAGATTTCACTTTAGGTTCAGGTAGATTGGAATCTAGGATTTATGACCATGTATTAATCATTCCTAATGGAGAACAGCATGAGAGTGAGTTTATGATGATGACTGTGATAGGAGTGAAGAAGATATCAGAAGGTGATTGGGTACTTGAAAAGTGTGGCGAGCCTGACGATATAGCATGTGATTATCCTATTACCGAATTGCCAAACTACAGATTTCCTAGAGTAAGAATGGATTGCTTATACCCATCAGGAGCTTTGAGATACTGGGGTCGTGATGGAAAATTTCACATAGGACCAGCATTCTCAAGTATGGATATAAAGTTCGTTGAAGATAAGAAAAATTAATAGCGTTGTTGTGTGCAGAAGCCATGTATTGGTGTAAATGTAGCACTACTCCCTGTGAAGGAGTCAGTAAGGAGTCGTTAAACCTTATACATGACCTCTGCACATAACAATTAACAGCAGATAACAACAAAAACTATGACAACAACAGAAAAAGTATTTGCAAAAGGTTTGAGTGTCTTTCCACCACATGAGAAAGCGCCAGACTTTGTAAAGTTCGAATTATCAATAAATCCCGAAGAGTTCATACAATTCATAAGAGACAATGTTAAGGGCAAGTATCTTAAGCTTACCATCAAGCAATCTCAAAAGAATGACGATTACGGAAGACCTAAGCTATATGCCGAAGTAAATGACTTCACTCCTAAGAATCCTGTGACTGGAGAAACTGCTTATGGCGGAGAGTTTACGGCGGATGACGTACCATTCTAATTATGACTTATAAAGAACCGAAAGAGCTTGAGCTTATTAGGCTAGGCGTTGAGACTTATCACATGCCTATAACCGAAATAGCAAGACAGCTAAAAAAATCACGCCAATACGTTGCACTAGTATGCAAGAAATTTGGAATCAAGAGAATCTATGTAGATTTGACCAACTTATCCACATCTTCATAGTTGCATTTTGTCAACAAATATGCTATACTGACAACATAACAACAATAATAAAATAATAATGAAAGCAAAATCAAAACAACAAACAAAAAACAAGTTTAGCATTGGAGAAAGTGTTTGGTATTCAAAAGACGGAGTTGCGGTAAAAGAAAAAATAGTCGGCATGGTTCAGTCTGACAAGCAACACAAGCCATTCTTCTACCTGTTCGACATTGGAGTAGTTGATGACTTTACAGGAGTTTACCTGAGAGCAGAATCACCAAAGATGGAAGACTCTGTATTCCTTACAAAGCCTGAGCTTACAAAGCACATGAAGGAAAAGTCAAAGGAGCAATCTGGCAAAGTATCAAACGTATTGGACAGAATTATTAAAATACTAGAAGAAAGAGCAAAACAAGATGAATCGAAACGAACTGGAAAATAAGATTGAAGAGCTTACGTCTAACAAGATTAGATACGAAAAGGAAAGAAAGATTCACAATACGGAATCTGACATCCTTACGACTAAGATTGATACGATAGACGAAGAACTTTCTAGGCTAGAAGGCGAGATTACCAATCTAGACGAGAGAGATGCGATTGCAGAAGATGAAGATAAGGAAATAGTCGATTCTGACTTCTCTGTAGAGCATGATGATGTGAACGACACATATCAGACAGGAAATTAATAATTAATAATAAATAAAAACAAATGAAAAAAATAATAGCAGGTATAATAATATTTTTGGCACTGATTGTAGTACTTAGTACTTCAGGAACTGTATCATCAGGTCAAATTGGTGTTAAGACAAGACTTAACAAAGTGGTTGGAACAGTACAGCCAGGATTGTACTTCAAAGCTCCATTCATCGAGTCAGTAGAGGTGATGGATGTACAGACACAAAAAGAGCAAGTAGATGCTTCAGCAGCCTCAAAAGACCTTCAAGTGGTTAATGCGAAAGTTGCAATCAACTACAACCTTCAAGCTGACAAGGTACAAGACTTGTATGTAAGAATTGGTAAGAACTATAAAGAGAGAGTTATCGACCCTGCAATCCAAGAGGTTGTAAAGGCGGTAACGGCTCAATATACGGCTGAAGAGCTAATCACAAAGAGACCTGAAGTTACAGATAAGATTGTACTTGGGCTGTCTGAGAGACTTGGCTCAAGCGATATCACGGTATCATCAGTTTCAATCACTAACTTTGACTTCTCACAATCATTCAATGAGTCAATCGAGAACAAGGTTAAGGCTGAACAAGATGCACTTACATCTAAGAACCTTCTAGAGCAAAAGAAATATGAGGCTGAGCAAATCGTTGTAACCGCAAAGGCTGAGGCTGAGGCAGTTAGAATCAAAACTCAAGCTATCAACTCACAAGGAGGTGCTGACTATGTAAAGCTTCAAGAGCTTAAATACTGGAACGGTAGCAAGTGTACTTCTTACTGTTTTGGAGAAGGCTCAACACCGCCAGCACAAATCTTAGGAGATAGAGAATAAATAACATGAATATATTTATTCAAACGATACTTCAGACAATACTTGTAATCTATGCCGTATTTGGAGTTTGGACACTATGTACAAGCAACAACTTCAGGGTAAAAGTTACATTGTTGGCGATACCATTAGCAATATTAATTATACTTAACATCATAAAATAAAATGACAACAACAACATCATTAGTTATAGCAGCAGCTCTTCAACTATTGCTTTCTTACCTGATTGCAAGAAGAGTGGACAAATTAGAAGCTAAATCTAAAAAATCAAAATAGCATGTTTAGCAAATCTATAAGGTCAAGAGTTATCGAAAGAGTAAACAAGAAAATAGATGCAGCCGAGATTGAGCTTAGAGCTGGCACTAAGAAGTTTGATGATGAATATCAGAAGACTTTGGCGCTTGCTAGAGACAAAAGAGAGGCATCTATAGAAAATCTTGCAAAGGACTTGGTTGACTCAATCATCAAATAAGATGGAAAAAAAAAGAACATTACAACAGAATAAGGCTCTGCATAAGTTCTGTACCGAGCTTGCCAACGAAGCCAATAATCATGGCATATCAATGAAAGCGGTAGTTCAGAATCTAGAGGTTGACTGGAGCATGGAGTCTATAAAATCCATAATTCACGCAATCTCTAAGGCAAAGTATGGAAAGACAAGCACGGCAGACCTAAGCACAAGAGAACTATCAGACGTTTGCGAAGAAGTTCAAAAAATATTCTTAGGGTTTGGAGTGTACGTTACCTTTCCTTCTTATGAGCAGTTGGAGTTTGACAATTATTACTCAAAAAAAGTATAATTAAAACGTGGGGGTAGGATGAACGGCATTGTTTTAAGAAATTAAAATTTAACGCCGCCTACCTTCACGATGGGCTATTAGTTAAGTGGCATAACCGCGTGTTTGCACCACGCAGTCTGAGGTTCGATTCCTCAACAGTCCACAACCTTCCACAGGTTAGCTTGTTCGTATAGTGGTTATTACATCAGCCTCCAAAGCTGAATACCGTGGTTCGATTCCACGACTCGCTGCATTACACAGTCGTCTAATTGGCAGGACGGCAGCCTTTGAAGCTGTGAATCTTGGTTCGAGTCCAAGCTATGTAACAATATGGTAAGGGTACTCTTGTAGGGGTATTACCTAAGCCTAGATGATAGACAGATTCAGGTTGTGTCTATCGTGACTGTTAGAAGAATAGTCTAACTACCCTGACCAATAGTACAATATGGCTACAACCTAGTGCTGTTGGAAATTAATGCGACATTAGTTCAACGGTAGAACGCCTCACTGTCACTGAGGAGACAGCAGTTCAACTCTGCTATGTCGCGCAAACAGGACCTATAGCTCAATAGTTAGAGCGTTGGATTGAAACCCCAAAGATTCTAGTGCGATTCTAGATTAGTCCACAGCCTAGATGCAACGAATAAATCGAATAAGTTGGCTCAATATGACATCACACGAAAGGGTGTACATCTAGGAATCCACACCTGTTATTTTAGAGGCTTAGAAAAGCGGCTTTTCATGCCGT
>Ga0181346_1001521_pt1 | contig 10203 bp, 11 predicted proteins | sample Su13VDMM15DN_FD_130100 | JGI IMG/M metagenome (GOLD analysis project Ga0181346, IMG submission 130100) | Freshwater viral communities from Lake Michigan, USA - Su13.VD.MM15.D.N | ecosystem: Environmental > Aquatic > Freshwater > Lake | place: USA: Michigan | collected 2013-07-15 | reverse complement strand
CACCAAGGAATGGAAGAAATCCTATGCGCAAATACCTGTACCGTTTGACGTCTGGGACAAGGCAATGGAAGCCTGCCCTTCACCATGCAATCTGCCGTACTATTCCAAAGGAATCATTGAAGCCGCTCATCGACGACAATTGCGAGACGCTGGAGACCGTTTGGTACGTGAGTCCGCTGTCATCACCCTCCAACCAGATCAAATCGTCTCTAATGCCGAAGCAGGGCTCTCTATTGAGGTCTCCCGTGAGACACTCGCAACCTCAAAACAGGTTACCGGCACCTTCCTTGACCAAATGCAGGATAGGTTCAACCGAAAAGGCACCTTCTCAGGTATCGCTACCGGCTTCCATTATCTCGACCAGAAAACCGACGGTTTGCAGCTACGTGAAATGGCCATCATTGCAGCCCGTCCGAGCATAGGTAAAACAGCCATAGCAATTGCCATTGCGCACAAGTCAGCAATCGTCGACAAAATACCCACTCTCTTCATCTCACTTGAGATGTCTAAAGAGGCAATTTGTAGACGCATGGTATCAACGATTGGAAGCGTCCCTATGCAGCACCTTAAAAGCGGTGACCTCGATGAGCGTGACATGAAGTCAATGACCACCGCCTCAGGCAAGATAGCCAACAGCCCCCTATGGTTTGTTGATGGGTCCAGTAGTATAGCGGCCATCACTGCCAGTATCCGAAGAGCAGTGCGGAAACACCAAGTGAAACTAGTGATCATCGATTACCTGCAGAAGGTGAAGTCAGCCGACAAAGCGGATAAACGCACCTACGAGGTCGCCGAAGTATCAGGTAAACTGAAAGACATCGCGGTGCAGACAGGTGTCGCTATGCTCTGTCTAGCCCAGCTCAACCGGGAGAACGAAAAGGACAAGGGCCGGCAGCCTAGACTCACTGACCTAGCAGACTCAGGTCAAATTGAGCGTGATGCTGACCTAGTCATGCTGCTCGACCGTGACCGCAAGGCCCCATCAGGTGAAGCCTCGGTCATTATAGCAAAGCAACGAGACGGTGAGTGTGGTATGGTCAAGCTGTACTACGAAGGACAATTCTGCCGGTTTACTGATCCAACAGTCCAAGTCCATATATAATGAACGCCGTCCATAACACCAACACCAACGCACTCCGCAACATAGAGAATACCAAGCTACTCTCTGAATCCGCTGCTCTGGTTGCATCCGCGGTCGCTAGAGGACTTATGTCCTACCCCGAAAATCCGACCTGCAACCCTAACTCCATGCGACATACTGATGAAGTGTCCCTTCAAGCCTATGAACTCAAAGCGCTCGGCTATTGCTACGCTGATATCGCCCGCAAATGCCAAGTGCCCCGCGGATCCGTTGGGCGCATCATCGATCAAGGCATGGAACTCACTCGTATTAAACTCGAAAACACCAACAACCAATGAACGATCCATTCGTATTCGCCGCACCAACTGAGTCACTAGTCCAACCATTGACCACCTCCGGCACCCGACCCTCAATCCACACCTCGCTCTACGCCTATGGTGGTGTGTCAGCACCCTGTCTGATGTCTTGGGTAGGGCTCACAGCCACATTCGTTCTGTCAGACCGCCAGACAGACCTACGCACCATACGCGAAGATGCACTCATCTCCCGCTCTCGTTGTCGTGCTACTAAATGGTTCCTCGACTCCGGTAAAGACGTGTGGATCCAAGTTGACCACGACATAGAGTTCAACCCCGCGGACATCATCCGTATGGCTGAACTCGCCCATGAACACCAAGTCACCGTGTGCATCCCGTACCCCTGCCGTACACTACCACCACGGCCAGCCCTCCGACCTAAAATAGAACACCTCGACGCACTTAAAGCTCAGGTGAGTAAAGCCGACTCAGCACAGGAGTTAGTGCCCATCCAGATGTTCGCGTCAGGATGCCTCGCTATACCTCGCAGGAGGCTCGTAGAGACGCTTGAAACACTAAGTGAGCCCACAGTGGCCCTCCCATACAGAATACAGTACTGTAAGGACCCTGCGTCAGGTGAGTTCCCAAGCCTCTGGATGCCGATGGCTTGCGAGACTTTACCCAATCAGTGGGAATACCTCTCCGAGGACTTTGCTGCAGCCATGCGCATGAGTCTATGTGGAGTTGAACACTACGCTATGCTGCCCAAAAAACCCTTGAAGCATTGGGGTGATTACCCCTACTCATTTTAGTCATGGCAAATGTGAAAAAACGGGCGTCCCTAGATGATGTGGCGAAGAAGGCGTGCACTAACCGAAACATGGTGGCTGATGTCTTGAAGGATTGTCCGAAGTTGAGCCCTGAGTTCAAACTGAAGGTGTTAAAAGCGGCCCAGGCAGTTGGGTATGAAATTCCACCCGATAACCAGCACCCTAACGCCAAGCTCACCCAAGAGACCGCTGATAAGATATTTGAGGGTATTGTGGTTAATAGCTCACTTGAGAAGATAGTGAGTGAGACAGGATTAAGTAGTACTACTGCGTTAAAGTATATCAGAGGTGTTAAGGTTCCTGATAATTACCCAACTAATGAAGAAGATTGGAAGGCAGATGTTATTGGTTTTCTTGAGATAGCAATATGGAAAGGGACTAAAAGATTAGCAGAAGAATCGATGGGATATATCGATGATAGAACATTACCCGTATCAATAGCTGTGCTCACTGATAAATTATCTATAATCAAAGGGCAACCCACCTCTATTCACCTCTCTATAGGTTCTACTATATCACATCGTGACTTAATGAAGAACATGAAGGAACGCGACGTGACACCAGTCAACGATGAGCAGTTGCCTGACTGACCTTAACCGACGGTTCTATTCAAACCTACTAAAAATAGGCTATTCATTGGTGTTTCGAGTGCTAACGCCTGTCAGTGCTAACACTAGTGCTAACAGTTGACCTTAACTGGTGCTAACGGACACCCGCTGCCCCACCTTGACCCGACAGGACAACCCATTGTCACAAGGGGGGGAGGGGGTCAGCCCTCGGCCTCTGGCCCTAAAAGGCGACGGGTTAACTAAAACGAAAAATATTAACAAACACCACTCACACAGCTTTCAGTAATCCTCTGTTGTCTTCTGTCCTCCTCTGTCCTCCTCTGTCCAGTCGATGGAAACTGGATCACTTATTCTCCTATGTCTCCCTCTCTCACCTGCCTCACCTGCGCTAAACCATTTGCCGTCATCAAGCAGTTTGCTGGCGTAAAACAAAAGCGATTCTGTAGCACACACTGCAACGACGTCTGGTGGAACGAACAGCCATTACATCCTGTTATACCACGAGTGGACGCAGCGCACCCGCGTGCTGTTGAGTTAAGGGGGCAGCGAACGCAATTGGTACTATTAGAGAAAGCGGACCCATACACTTATGGCTTTGTGCCAGACCACTGGGAGGTGGGTAATGCGCAGTGGGCACTGTGCCAGGAGATGCTTATTAGTGGCGGCAACCGAGCTGGGAAAACGCTATGGGCGGCTCGCAGGATTGTGCAGACATTGCTTGAGAAGGAGAACGCCTCAGTGCTGTGCTGTCACACGAGTCACGCGACGAGCGTTACGGTGCAGCAGCCGGCTATCTACAACTACCTTCCGGTGGCATTGCGTGGCACCAAGAAAGGGCGGATACACTACCTGAACTACAGCAGAAAAAATGGGTTCACTGATGGCTCGTTTATTCTGCCCAACGGGAGCCGGTGCGACTTCTTGAACTACACGCAATCTGAGAACACAATTGAGGGTCGGGAAGCGGACATGGTGTGGTGCGATGAATTGGTGCCGCAGATGTGGGTGGACACGTTGCGTTATAGGCTAGTGACGCGGCGTGGGAAGCTGTTAGTGACGCAGACGCCATTGGAGGGTGTGGCGTCAGTTTACAAGGACTTTACTGCGGGCGCTAAGGTGTTGGTGTGGGACAAGGGGGAGCTGCTGGAGAAGAAGCAGGGGCTACCGACATGGCCTGTGGGGAAGGCGCCGCGGGTGATGCAGCAGGTGGCGACCAACCGGCGGACGGTGTTCTATTTCTCGGAGGACAACTTGTATAACCCATGGGACGAAATGAAGAGTAAGTTGGTGACGGCGCCGGTCGCCCAGGTGTTGATAAGGGCTTATGGATGGGCGAGTGAATTGGTTGGTCGGGCGTTTAGTCGGTTCAGACCTGAGGTACACTGTATCCCGGAGACATCTGTGCCGGCTGGGGGGACGTTGTACATGATTTGCGACCCTGCAGGAGCGAGGAATTGGTTTGCGCTATGGATTGTGGTTTACGAGGACGGTAAGAGGGTAGTGGTGCGGGAATGGCCAGGGTACGGGAGCTACGGTGAGTGGGTGTTACCGTCAGAGAAGGCAGACGGCAAAGCGGGGCCTGCGCAGTTGTTGGAAGCGGGCCGGTCGATTGCTGAGTACCGGAAGCTGTTTCGGCAAGTGGAAGAGGAGTTGGGTAGAGGAGAGCCGGTGATGCGGTTGATTGACCCGAAAGCTGGTGGGTCACCGGCGCTGAGTGCTGCCGGGGGGACGACGTTGATCGATTTACTGGCAGAATCGGAGGACCCAATGGATGAAGGCATGGCGTTTGTACCGGCCCCAGGAGTGCCTGTGGACCAACGGACCTCGGTGATCAATTCGCATCTGTCCTACGATGCAACGCAGGAACTGACGCCATTGAATGAGCCGTCGCTGTACGTTGTGCAGGACTGTTTTAATCTAGTGTACTCGCTGTCTGAACACACTGGACGAGATGGGCAAAAGGGAGCGACCAAGGACCCAATAGATTGCTTAGGTATGTTACTGGTTTCGGGTCTTGCTTACGTTGGAAGAGGTGGGTTTGATAGTCGCAACGGCGGTGGTGGATACTAAAATAAAAATTATGCAAGGGGATTCTTACAAGCAGTCGGCGGATGAAATGGCAACAGTGGGTGAAGAACCTAATGTGAATGCTTTGACTGAGGAATTGCGCCGTGCTGCTACGGATAACGGCATCAGTAACCGCATTGAGCGTATTGAGAACACGCGTTTCTGCCGTTGGCCTGGTCAAACACCTGATGGCAAGAAGAACAATGACGCTGGTAATGCCAACAAGCCGGCGTTTCCTTGGGACGGTGCTAGTGACACGCGCATCCCTTTGGCTGACGAGGTGGTAAATGGGCTTGTGGATCTGTGCTCAACTGCCTTCTGGCGCTCAATGCTTCGAGTTGTGCCTAGTAATGTGAGTACAGTTGAGCAGGCGGCTACGGCACACAACTTGATGGACTGGGCGGTAAACTCTAAGATGTACTCAGACCTAACCCGAGAGGTCGAGTTGCTGTCACAATACCTTTGGACCTACGGTTGGGCGGGGGTGCATATATCTTGGCAACAAGAGATGGGCCAGAAGGAGCAGCAACTGACTATGGAACAAGTAATGGGTTTAGCTGCCCAGTCCCCTGAGGGCTCGGTCCTAGCTGACTTCCCTAACCTCATTGCTAATCCTGAGGCGGACGATCAGTCAGCCGAATTGATGATGGCGGCTTTTCCTAATCTTAAAAAGCGCCGTGCGGTCAAAGCCATCCGAGAACTGCGAGATGAAGGTGTGTGCGGTTTTCCAGTGCCCGTAATGACCCAGAACAAGCCAATGATTACAGCTTTGGCACCATGGGATGAGATTATATGCCCACCTGAGACCACCGACATCCAGAGTGCCCGAGTGGTGTTCCGCCGCTACTACATGACGGAAATCGAAGTCATGCAGAAGGTGAAGACAGACGAGTGGGACGAGGAATGGGCCAAGGAAGCCGTCAACACAATGGGCCGTTTCTCAAACTTTGCTGATTATACGTACCTTGTTGGGCTGCCTAACAACTCTTTTGATGACCGCGAGAACCTTATTGAAATCGTGTATGCGTATCAGAAGGCTGTGGATACCGATGGTATCCCGGGTGTGTACTACACTGTGTTCAGCCCTCAAGTAGGCAACAAATGGGGCTACTTTGAGTTGTTGGACTATGCACACGGCCAGTACCCGTTCGTGTGTTGGCGCTCGGAGCTTATCCACCGGAAGATGACAGAGAGCCGCGGTGTGCCTGAGGTATGTTCGACTTGGCAACAGGAGATAAAAGCCCAGCGCGACTCGGTGTTCGACTACACGTCCTTGGCCACACTGCCTCCCATCGAGGTGCCCAAGACCCGAGGCGGTAATCTGAAGATCGGGCCTGCCATCCAGATTCCGGTGCTGCGCCGCGGTGAGATTGGATTTATGCAACCGCCTGCCCGTGAGCCTAATGTGGCCTTCACGCTGATCAACGAGGTCATGGCACAGACTGACCGGTACTTTGGGCGCCCAACGGAGAAGGTGCCCCCCGCGGTGACCCAGATGCGGCAACAGAGGACCATTAACAACTGGCTGCATGGCTGGACTGAGGCCTTCCGTCAGGTGTTTAGCTTGACCCTGCAGTACATGGGGCCCCAGGAGGTGCAACGCATCACAGGATCACAAATTACAGTGAACGAGGACGTGCAGGACTTTGATGTGACTTTGAAATTCGACGTCAGGGAGATGTCATCTGATTTAGTAAGCGAGAAGTTGAAGGCAATCTCGACATTGATCCTTCCCCTGGACACCGCCGGCGTCATTGACCGAGCTAAACTCATCTCGGTCGCACTTCGTGCTATTGATCCCATGTTGGCTACCGAGCTGGTGATGCCTGCTGGGCCTGCCTCACAGAAGATGTTTGAGGACACCAACAACGAGATTGCGCTGATGAGTTTAGGCAATCCTCCGAAGCTGCGGGAAACTGATCCTACGGCTGCTATGCGGCTGCAATTCAGCCAACAAGTGCTTCAAAGTAACCCGAAGTACCAGCAGCAGGTGCAGCAAGATCCTCTTTTCCAAGCTAACCTGCAAAAATACCTAGAAAATCTGCAGTTTAGCGTCCAACAACAGCAAAACGCCGTAACAGGGCGGTTAGGAGTTCAACAATGAGAATTGAAGAAGAAGAATTAAAGTTAGCAATGTCTGTCTCAGATGAGCACCCAGTGATGGCTGCTTTTATGCAAATCATTAAGGATAAATTGGAAGATGAAATGTATTCAGCAATCTTAGCTAATCTTACGGCTGAAGATCGGGCTTACAATTGCGGTCGAGCCGCGGCTTTGCAGGAATTGACGTTGTTTATCGGATCGCAGAGAAACGATAAGTAATTGACAATAATGTTTCTTAAACTTTTAGTACAACCAAGGTTTCTTGGTGAACCTACTTCTCCACCATGGCGCAATAATACCCAACTTGCAGGGTCTAAACAGCATGGATAATTCACAGAATACACAGGAAGCGATCCTGTCTAAAAACACGGCACAGGCTCCTAAAATCAATCCGCTCAACTTTGATGAGGCGGCATTGGCTAAGGTACTAGAACAAAGGTTCAGTGAGCCGGAAGGTAAACCGCAAAAGCAGATCATTGAGGAAGATCCAGAGTCGGAGGCCGCGAGTGCGGAATCTCAGGCCGAGGAAGCGGATCCTACCGCTACTCAAGAGGAAAATCAGGACGAGTCTCCTGAGGATGTTCTTTCTGAAGAGAAAACCGAAAACCAAGCCGACGAGGAATCGTTAGGTTACCGCAAGCGCATCGACAAGCTGACTCGCCAGAAGCGTGAGGCCATTGAAAAAGCCGATGAACTAGAGCGTGAACTTAATGATACTAAGTCTAAGCTGGATAAGAGTCAGTCCGATAGGCCGGTGCCGGTGAGTAATCAAACTGATCCGTTTTCAGATGTATGGGACGCGAAGAAACTTGAAGAAGAGTGGACCAAGGCCCGTAATCTACGACGGTGGTGCGAAGACAACATCGACGGCTGCGAAATAGGTGAAAAAGAATACAGTTCTAACGAGATTAAACAGATCAAACGGCGCGTAGAAGACGCACTTGATGTGCACATCCCGTCGAGAGCTAAGTTCTTAAACAACTACAAGCAGATCCAACCTATCGCTGAACAGATCTACCCGTTCTGGAAGGACCGTAGCAGCACTCTATATACCGAGGCGCAGGCAGTGTTGAGGCAATTACCGCAACTGTCGACGTTACCGGAGCACCAAGTGCTTGTTGGCGACTTCTTAGAGGGCCGTAGACTGCGTTTAGAGCGTGAAGCTACCCGAGGTAAACCTTTGGCTAAACTACCGCTTAAAACGGCTCCTAAACAGCCAGGAAAGTCTACGACAAGTCCTATGAAAAAGGATAATGCGCAGGCAGAAATTGCGGCGGCTAAGTCTCGGTTTTCAAAAACAGGAGGAGAATCTGAATTGGCTCGATTACTCGAACGTATTCTTTGAATTATGCCACTATTACAACCTAACCAAGTCGGTATCCGCGAAGAACTTGCGGACTACATTGCCATCGTCGATCAGAAGTCGACACCGTTTGTGTCTATGGCCCCCAAAGGTAAAGACCTTGGGAATATGACGTTTTCCTGGCAGGTCGATAACTATGCTGCTCCGCTGCCGGGTGGTGTCGTTGATGGCACTGACGTGACCTACACTACCGGCAGTCCAGGAAGCCCTGTCAACCCAGTTCCTAATCGTACTCGCCTAAGCAATAACGCACAAGTGTTTCGGAACGATCTGCGTATTGGATTTGTTGCTAATACTCAGAATGTTGCTGGCGTTGGTACTGGCGGTGAAATTGCTAACGGTGTTTCCAAGCGTTTGATTGAGCTCAAGCGCAAAATGGAGGCGACCTTTCTTGCTACTAACCAGACTATTCAGGACGACAACGGAACTGTTCCAGATCTGACTAGCTCGCTTGGTAAGTGGTTATTGACCACTAATTCCGCAGGCATTGGAGCTCCTACGAGCTCTTTTGCTCCGAACGCTGCTGCTATTGACGCTACCGCATCTGCTTCGTTTGTTGAGGCCACCGCTCAGAACGTGCTTACTGGCATCTACAACTCCACCGGCACGTTCCGCGATTACGACGTGTTCTTAGGGTCTACATTAAAACGGGCGTTCACTAACCTTACCGCTGGTAGTACAACTACCATTGTTAACACTAGTACGATTGCGGCAACCGCTGTCCGCACCTTTAACCAAGATTTAAGTGACGACACTTTCAAGTCTTCCATTGATATTTTTGAGGGTGATTTCGGGCGGCTAATTCTACATCCTGACGTGTGGATCAGCTCTACTGACGGTTCTAATTTTACGTCTTTAGCATACAAAGGCTACGTGATCCCAATGGACATGGTGGAGATCCGTTACACAAAACTACCTGAGGTGACGACGCTGCCAAATAACGGTGGCGGTGAAGGCCGTTTAATCCAAGCTATTGCTGGTCTTTGTGTCAAGAATCCTATGGGCATGGGTATGTTTAACGGCGGGAGCTAGTCTGTTGTTATACAAGGAGGCTGCTTAAAAGTTATAGTAGCCTCCTCTTTTTAAATATGTCTAATCCTAATTGTATATCCACGCTTATTGCAAATGCTCTAGACGATATTCCAAGTGAGCTTAGGGCTCAAGTGGTTAATGAGTTTAAATCTGGATTTCGCAAAGAGTGGGTAAATGCTAGTATCCAACAACAAAAGATAGCTAAACAGACATCTATAAATAACTTTAAATCAATTAATGGTGTAGGTCGACTAAGAATGCGTGTTGATCCAACTCTGTACCATTATTGGGGTCACAAAATAGGCTACGGCTGCTGGAAGGACTCTCAATTCCTCAAAGAGGTCGAGCGCGACAACCCAGAGGTCCGCGTTAAATGCGGAGGCACACGCACACAATTTGGATTTCAAAATACTCAGGTAACTAGTTAGTTTAATTTTATGAATATTGGATCAAGCAGGCAGCAATCTGGTGAGTATGGGGGCAAACACATAGACGCAAGTTCCGGCACTGTCACTGGCTCTTTTGCCGAAATCTTATCCCTTGAAGCAACTGTGTTAGGAGCGACTACTTCAAACATTGTTAACTTTCCGGCTTCAAAAAATCTAGTTGTTGGGCAGCGAATTCAAGGTGTTTGGACTAGTATAGTGGTTACTTCTGGATCACTAGTAGCCTTCAATCGAAAATATTAATTTATGCCACTAGGTTTAAGACTAGGTTTATTTATAGATAACGGTTTTTTAAGTTCATCAACACCACCCACTTCATTTATTCTAACTGAGGCTGTTGCTGCTGACAAAGTATTACTAGAAACCGTCGCTGTTTCAAAACTCGGATTAGAACAACCTTAATTTTAAAAACATAT
>Ga0181346_1001519_pt1 | contig 10205 bp, 5 predicted proteins | sample Su13VDMM15DN_FD_130100 | JGI IMG/M metagenome (GOLD analysis project Ga0181346, IMG submission 130100) | Freshwater viral communities from Lake Michigan, USA - Su13.VD.MM15.D.N | ecosystem: Environmental > Aquatic > Freshwater > Lake | place: USA: Michigan | collected 2013-07-15 | reverse complement strand
GCATAGGATTCTTGGTGGGTAATTTATGCTCACTCTTGAAACCAAAGAACGTATAAACATCTCTTGCATTAAACAGCACAAAGTTCTTGACGATAGTTGCATTAGTTCCGACAATGGAACGACCCTCCGAGAACAAGTCGTCAGTCCATGTAAGTTCACCATCAACAACGTCATCAATCAACTTCTTGATACGAGGTGATAATCGTTTGAATGCAGCTTTACCGCGTTCAGTTTGAAGTTCAGTCCTCAGAACTTCTTTATCAAACTCAGCATGCACTTCCAGTTCATCTTGTGCAATCTTCTGCACAGCCTTGGCAATGGAGATGAAGTAGTTCAAAGCAGCTATCGTAAACGTAATTGCAAAGGACGATGTAAACTGAATTCTCTCTAGACATAGTAGAGCACAAAGAGTCATGAAAAGAGCGTCGTACGCTTCTTCTTCAGTAGCTTCACCCAATGCATATCGATGGCTTATGATATACAGTTCGTCAAAAACTTGTTTCACACCATCCAAACGTTCCAAACTTGCTTTAACTTCCAGAACGGACTGCATAACGTCCTCTGGATTATCGAAGCTCATACGAACGATTTCACTATACGTTGCAGCATGAACAGACTCATTATCAGAGATCCGTTGCCAAGCAGTCCACAGACTTGTATCGCTAACGAAGGGCGCGACGAGTGGCAAAACACTTCGCGATGCAGTGGAATCAGCTTCCCACTGCCATGCCAATGTACGGATCATCATGTCATAGACTGGCTTGGGGCAAGTCTTGAAATCTACGTTGCATTGAGAGAAATCAAACTCATTTTCATCCCAGTCAAGCGATTTCATCTCTTTGTACAGAGACCAAATCTTGGGGTAATGTTTGTTGACAGTGTCAAAAAGACCTGGCTTGGGTCCAAAGAAAAGTGGTTGTTTTTCTTTGTATTGAGCCAGTGTCTTTTCCGCGTTAAAAACATTTACAGGGAGCATGATTCACAAATTCCTAATTCTTCAACTTCAGTATCACTCGATTCTACAGCACTTTCGTTTTTATTCAAGTCCACACCCTTGGAAGTATTTGAATTGACGTAGTATCGAGTCTTCATACCAAACGTAACCATATCCAGATAATCTTGGATCATAACAGTACTCGACACTTTTTCATCCCCTTTGATGTTTACATACAGATCAGCTGAAATTCCTTGATCAGTCCACTTCTGCAGTATCGAATAATACTTGATCATATCAGTTGATGTGATATCCCAAGCCATTTGATATTTGTTCTTCAACTTGGTTGAGTCTGGTGCAACCCAATAGTTTACTTGAGTATCGTTAGTCTTCATCAGAGTCATGCTACGAGCCGGGTATATTCCATTTGTAGTTCCTGCTGCTTGGCTGGAAGACTCGCCTGGCATATGAGCAGCGACTACTGAGTTTCGGATGCCTTTGTTCTCGATAATAGCAGCACGCAACCACTCCCAATCACGCTTATTACCAACAGTCACCAAAGTGTCAACACGTTTCTCATATGTGTCAATTGGCAACCAACCTTGTGGCCACTTTGTTTTATTGATCCATGGAGCATTGCCCAACTCTTTGCCCAAACGAAGTGAAGCGTTGATAAGATGCCACATATGAGTTTCTGCCATCTCATGAACAAAGTCACGACCTTCTTGATCGTCGAACTTCTTGCCGTTCTTGGCCATGTAATGAGCAACACCCATCAAACCAACACCTGCAGACATACGTGCCTTAGCAGTGTGTCCAAGCGACGGGAAAATATAGTCTGACTTGTGAATACACTTGTCAATCATCTTCAGAGTGTAGTAAGCTACGTCAGCCCACTGTTCGTCAGATTCAATGTTAGATGGCAAAACTCCACCAAGTGAACACAGTCCAATTTCACCGTCACCCTCTTCCCAAACCGGCTTATATAGATCAGCAACAGACTCATACGGTGAAGTCGGAATTTGGATTTCCGCGCAAAGGTTAGACGAGTAAATCGTGTCATTAAACGGTGTATGACGATTGATTTCATCGGTCATGTGGAGGTAATGAACACCAGTTTCATACGACTCAGTCAAAGCACTCAACACAATATCACGAGCACGCAATTTCGTCTTAGATGTCTTCTCGTATTCTGCATAAAGTTTTTCAAATACAGACGGGTCTTTAGCATATTGTGCTTCATACAAATCTGGCCGTTCACCATACGAGAATGTAGAGAATGTCTCGTTCTTAGCAACCTTGCGGGCAAACGTCTTATTGGAACCGAAATTGTAATGACACCCAGCAATACGCTTTGACTGAGGCGTCATTGGGTTGCGTAGCTGCTGGATAAGTTTAACCTCTGGATCATACGCAGTGTAATAAACTGTAGAAGCTCCACCACGACCGTTCTGCAGATTTGCTCCAATTGCACCAACCATGGCACGATAGTACGGAAGTTTACCTTGGTGAATAATCAGACCGCCACGGATTGGATCACCCAATGAACGAGTCTTAATGTGTGTGCCAATGCCAGCTGACATACATGTCATCATGTATGCAATGTGATCACCAGCTGCCAACGAAGCAGCAGTGTCGTTAGTTGTATACAAGCAGCATGATGCGTAACCGTTTAGCTTGGTACCCAGGTTTACGAAGTTTGGAGTTGGTGGGTTGATGCGATTGTGTGAGAAGTGTTCATACCACGCTTTCACATCGTTGATACGAGTTTCTTTGTTTTCAGTTTCTGCCAATGCCATAGCCATGCGCATGTATACAAACTGAGGTGTTTCGTATTCTTTGCCCGTAATTTTGTTGCGCAGAGCGTATTTAAAACGAGTTTGGTTAATCTGATAGTGTGCGTACTTCAGATCCTGCTTGTGATCAATGATCTTTTCAATTTCAGCGTATTCTTCTGAAGTATAATCCAAAAACACCATCAGCCCGTCAGCAAACAATTGTGCATGAAGTTGTTGGACAGTTGGTCGACCCGCTGGATAGAACTGGCGGTTGTTTAATGAGCTATACAGACGACCAGCCATCCTGCTATGTTCCCAAGTTTGCTCACGCAAACACTCCTCAATCAACTGTTCCTGCAACTGCAACGAAGTGCATACTTCAGGCAACTTACCAACGGCGCTCAAAACAACAGAACTCCAATCCATTGAAGTACCCAGAGTCTTTGCCGCCCAAATTCCCCAACCATTAACTTTCTCGGGATCAAACGGTTGTTGTTCTCCATTACGCTTTACGATAGTTTTGATCATCTATACCTTCTTCCATTTTTGAAATTCTAAACTTGCCATAACACCCGAGAAAGTGTTCTTTTTAATCACGTTCATGAAATTAACACCCGCTAATTTCATATCATTTATATCCTTCAATGGACCAACAGACGCTGGCCAAATAACAATTTTGTAACCATCTGCAATAGCTTCTTTGTATTGTTTGACAATTTCAGGGTTTCTTGGCTCATTATCATAGACAAGGACAACCTGGGTTTTATTTATTACCGGAGAAAGTCGCTTTGCCGTTGCTGTTAACCCGGAATTTACCGCTGCTAAACAGTTATCAACAAACAAAGAATCCAGTGGACCTTCCACTATATAACAAGTTTTGGAAACATCAATTCTGTCTATTCCAAACACTAACGGCATCTTTTTATTGACGATAACAGTAATATATTTTCTGTCAGACTTACCACTCAAATCACGACCCTGAAACGCATAGATCTTACTCTTCTTATCCAGAAAGGGGATAATCAATCGTGCTTCGTCCTTCTTGACTTTATCAAAGTCTTCAAAGTATTTCGATGCAAACTTGAAGAACTGTGGAGCATACATAAAGGGGTAATCAGGTAACTGTCTATCTCGTACGAGAACCCTGCATGCGTGTGTTTCGTCAAGCTCGGACACCAACTGTATGCCTAGAGACGGAACGCTTGTTATGCGTGTTTCTACTACGTTTGGAGTCGTAATGACAGGAGCATCGTCCTTACCTTCAACTCGATATTTCTCGAAAAGAAACTCGTTGAATAGGTCCGTATGGAATGCTTTGAGGTAGTTGACTAGACTATTTGTATAGTCACAGTTAAAACACTTGCAGAAAAGCACACCACCGCGCTCAATGATGTGAAACCGTTTCTTTGCTTTGTTTGTATACGAATCTCCGCACACGGGACAACGTGAGTTTCCGTGGAAAGGTGAGTCTTTCTTGATCACCCAACGATCAAGTCTAGGTCCAAGCATGCGTGCATACTTGACCTCTAAAAATAATACACTCACGTGAAGTCTACATTAACAATTTCAAATTCGTGGCCTTCTTCAGTCAACAGCCGCAGTCGCTCAGTGAAGTGGGTAAAGGTTGTATTGGGTTTTCTTTTGTAAGTCATATTATCGCCGATCGTATACAAATTGCAGTGCGTCTTTCCCTCTTTCAAGCGAAGGCCTCGACCTATGCTCTGCAAAAATGTAATTTTACTCTTTACCGGATGTGCATCAATGATGTTTTCAATCGCTGGTAGATTAACACCGGCGGATGTTGTTCCGTATGATGCGATTATATGTGCTGATTCAGCGTTTGCTGCTTGTCGGATTGATTCTCTGTCTTCTTTAGACACTGTTCCGTCAATCAAGTAAACAGGGCTACCCTCAGGGAGCAACGCTTTGACCATGTCGTAAATTGCTTCACCTTGATGTCGGAATCTAAAAAGAACAAGTGTTGTTCCTTTACAACGAGCCGCTAGCTTTGACACAAACTTGTTTCTTCGTTCATTCGTCGTAATCCAACCAATTTCCTCGTCGTAGTCGGCTTTCTTAAAAGCCAAACAAACGTCAGGACCGTAATTGAGTTGAACACCTTTGATCTTCAACGGTACTAACTGACCATTGGCAATCAGATCCTTGGCGGATGCAATGTCAATAACAGGACCAGTCAAACCCTGCATTTCAAGCAGGTTACACTTTAGTTCATGCAGAGTACCTGTGCAAGTGAGTCGAAATCTGACTTCAGTTGCTTTACCGTAGATCTTCTTGAACGACTCAGATGTGATTTTGTGACCCTCGTCAGTGAGAATACAATCAAAGTCATTGAACCAAGCTGCGTCAACTGTTTTGAGCGATTGGAACGTGGAAATGACAATCTTTTTCTTGATTGACTTATCCACACCACCAGAGATCAAATGAACGTTGCCATCAACGTCATATCCATTGTGGGATGAGTAATCTTTGAAGTCACCTAGAAACTGCGTTGTCAACCCAATGGTTGGAACAATAATGAGCATCCGACCGTCGAGAACCTCAGTGATGTAACGAGCAACAGCATGAACGATCATACTTTTTCCAGCACCAGTTGCAGCCTTCAAAATAGCGGCACGGCGAGAAATTGACTCAAATACAGCTCTGTATTGATAGTCTCGAACATCGAGCGGTTCGCCGTCGTGATGTAAGTTCAAAGAATCAACATACGCCTTGATATTAACGTATTCAATCCCCATATCAGATCCACCAGGAACTCCGTAATACGGTGCACTAGGGTTTTCTATGGGTAACAACGAGTATTTGCGTTCCTCTGCAAACTCAACTAGCTTTGTAAACAGCCCAGAAGGTAGAGTTTTGCTTCCTAGGTTGAACAGTCGAATAAACCCATCCCAACGACCTTGCTTATACAGAGGAGAGAACTTGGCACCGGGCATCTGGAATGAAAATGTTTCAGACAACTCCAACGCAGCATCCTGAGAGCAACGCAGTTTCAGTGTTGCTTCGTTTAGCTTGAATACTTCAATGATGTCTTCCATAGTTCACTCACCCATAATGTTTCTGTTCGTTATTTAAACCCCTGCTTGGAACTTCTCGTAATCAACCATCGACCGAAACAGGAAGTACCTGTTCGAGATGTCCTTCATAATAAACTCACACGCAGACACGAGATCCTGAAGATACAAAGCCTCAGTTTCTATACGTTGCAAATCGCTGTCAGCATTCAACAGTGATTCCATTTCACTTTTCAACGGTTTCTTGAAGAGGTATTGCAACCAACCCCGTTCTTCAAGTTCTTCCTTGGTCAACTCACCATTGTAGTAGCGAGTCTTTAAACTTTTCATTTTAGCATAAGACTGTGTCTTTCGACGTAGCGATGTCTTATACCCCTGTAAAAAGGTCAAGTATTTGGAATGTAGCATCGGATGACCGTACATCGTGGACATCAAGCTACCCTGTTCAATAGCGGAATCGAGTCCCCATTGTTCCATTAGTTCTTCGTGATTAAGCATCTAAACATTCTACATTAAATGGGGATTTTGTCAATGTTACAAAATATATCTCGGTTTCCACACATTTTTCAAAATATGAACAGTAAATAACACACGGTTCATTTAAGCGATGGAAGTTCGTTTGTCAGATCGACGGCAAGAGTGCCAAAAGTGATATTTGACAGAATGGAAATCTATTTAATACTTGGGTCGTGGAAGAGGTTCGTTGCACTCATCTCTTTCTGGAACCCTCATCATGGGGACGTGCATAAAAAGTGGTTGCGTTTAATTCTTCAGAAGTTCGCATGAAAAACCGTAGGGCAATACGTATCAAATATGAAGATGATTACACCTGTACAATAAGCGGCCCGCAGGTTCGTACCTCCACTAGAGGACGAAGAAACAGACCCCGTAAGGGATGATGCTAGGGAGTTACAGTTGGACCAACCCAGTTCAACTGATGGAGTCTCCATTGACGCAAGTCGAATAAAAACTCGTCTGATGAAATGTAATCCTAGTTCAAGGACTAGCCTTAGTTGCGATATCAGTACGGTCCATTCGTGGAATACGGAACCTATCAAGAACTCATATCAATTGATATAATCTATTGCTTAGTAGCGATCTTCGATCGTGACTTCGTCATAACATTATTGTCAATCATAGATATGTTTACACGGTGGATAGATAACCAGACCAAGTCAGAATACCAACAGCCAATACCATTGTTGTGTAAGACCAAGTCAGTTTTATCATCCACCGGGCCGCTCTGATCCCGAACGATTCTTGACATTGATGAAACACTACGGATCAGCGATATTAGAGAGACTAGAAGAGTGTTTGAATGAGTTTATATACTATGTGTAGTAGATACAGTTAAAACACAGAGAAGACACTGTCTGACACGTTCTAGACACACTCAAAGGAAAACCCACCGAAGTGGGTCTATTTATAGTTACCAATTACTTAGCAAGTTTTTCACGTCGCTTTCGCAAAGTCACAAATCCAACAACAGCCGCTACAGATGCAACAACAGTTGCTGCTAAACTAGCAACTTTAGACAATTCAATTTGAGGTTCCGGCTCCGGTACTGGTTGCCACAACGCACGGGCAATCTTGTCGTGATCGCTACCAGGTTCCGCTGTCATCTTCACCAGAGCCAAGTCACACATCGCCGGGTCACTTGGATTGGCTGGGTTGTACTTGTCCATATAGTCCAAGTAAGCCGAGTATTGAACCCGACCCATTCCAGCGATTAGCATGGTCTGACCCGGTGTTGCTGTTGACCGATCGGGTGTAGCCATACAGACACCCATTGCCATCTGCTTGGCACACTCAGATGCCACTGAGCTTGGCGCAACATACCCGAAAGCAAGATTGCTGGTTAAAAGAAAGAGTGTAATTAAGTATTTCATGCTACTGCTTCAAAATAGTGGTTTTTATCCAAATCACCTTGGGGTGGGCCCCATTGACCTCCGTTGGTTAGACCTCCGACGAACTTTATCCATAACAGACTGTTCGCGGTATCGTTCCAGTATCTGTTGCCTGGAGCAGCCTCAACGGTTGCTAAGTCAGGGGCTGACGTCAGCATTCGAGCAACACCTGAGGAGATTTCAGCTCCTGTTGGCACAGTGCTTCTGTTTGATCCTGTCGACTTGAGCCACGCTCCAGACACTGTAGCGGAATTCCACTGCAATGCGATCAAGAATGTGTAGGACGAATCTTGCGCGTTCTTAACTGCAAATCCCGTGTATGTATTGACAACGATATCGGGGTATGTGAATCGGTAACGACCACCCACAGCAACAGCAAAATGCCTCATTCCTGGGAACAGTACAGAAGTCGCACCATCCGCAATAATCCAGTCAGCCCCGGGAACAGGATTGTTGCTCGAGTCCAACCTACGAATGGTCATTGGGGTGATTGAATATCCTGAGGGGGTTGGGCCAGGATTTCGCAGCTGCTCAATACCCATGTAAGGAGTAGTCGTTGTCCGTCCGTTTCCTCCTGCAACTGGCTGCAAGTCCGCAGCTTGGTAGGTAAGGAACGGATGGTCATGGATTAAGTATCGTCCAGGTGCAGCCCACAACCCGTTCAAGTCATGGATAGCTCCACTCATAGTCCAGTGACGAGAACTGAGAGCGTCACCGTCAATGTGAGGTGGCGGAATTAATGTACCGGAGTGTGAGTTGATCCGTTTGAGTTTGGAATAGTATCGCAGTCGGGTAATACTCTCAATGTAAATGTCGTTAAGGCGTACCATGCCTCCACCCACCTGCACCGAGTTAGTGCCAGTATACGCGGGTGCTTGGTATGGATAATTCACACATACACTGTCAGAAAAGTTCATCAACTCGTGGTAGCTGGCAAAAGCATTTCTGAATGTGGTCCTTGACGTCGTGTTGTTCAGCGACTCACCCACGCACATTAGGGACTTGCCAGATGAGAGTACAGACGTGCTAGTTGCAGCACCTGAGAAGTCTTGTTCACCGTTGTCAGCCTGCAACCAACCTTTGTATGACGATAGTCGAACCCGGTTAAGGTAACCACCCTCGTTATTTTTCCAAACAACGGCCCTTGTCATTTCAAATGGTGTTGGGGTTCCGTCTGATAAATAAGCACCAAGTTCAACATCACCTGCATTATTCCGTGCCTGACCCTCAGTCATCATCCCTCTAATCTGGCATGAGTGTGTTGTGTTACCGTCATGAACCAGAATGTTGGTGTTCCTTGGAGATTCCGCAACGTCTTGACACAATCCGTGGCATTTTGTAGCAAAGCTGTTCCAGATTCCAATACCTTCACAGTCAGACACCCAATTCCCTGTTAAAGTATTTGCTGGGTTTGTATACCAAACACCTGCCGAACCAAATGATGTTAAATCACTGCTAATCAGCATGTTGATTGCTGACGGATTCCTCACGCGAATTACTGTGTTATTGGTAATGGTGTTATTCTTCTCAGCGCCATCTTCCAAAAATATAGCGTGTCCAGTGATATCAAAGCACACGTTGTTGTCAACCAAAACGCCGTGTGTTCCGTGAATTACGATAGCACGTTGTGACGATGTGTGTACGGAACTATTAGTAATGAAGTGGTTAGCTGGATTTGCTTCTCCCAAGAAAACACCATTACTTGGTAACGACATTCCATCGGGCATATCGTAACTGAGCATGTGCCAATGGAAAGGGTATCGGCCGTTTGCACCAGCTTGACCCACACGTCGGAACTCAACACCGTTTATCTGAACAACAGAGGTCAAGCCCATCGCCATCACATGTGCACCGAATCTGTTCAGACGCCATTCGTCGTCTGCAACACCCTCGATCACAATATTGCGGCTCAAGTTAACAACCGGAGCGCGTTGGTCAAGCACCTTGGGAATGTCATTCCACATAGAAGCTTCTACGTTTTCGGTGTTGGTGAGCGTACCAGGGGTCAAGCTCATGCCAGCGTCAGTTGCGTACTGAAGAACACCCCATTTAGCCCTAGAAGCCGCTCCAGCAACAGGTGCTGACGTTCCGTATGCTCCGCGAGAAATTAGTCGCTCAGGAGTTCCTGATGTTGTGTTATAGAAGTCAGTAGGACCAACAACGATGTTGTCACCACGCCCCCAGCTAACAGTTGCTGCTGTTTGGAGTGTGGATAGACCTTGGGTTACATGAGACGCAACGGTGGTGCGAACCACTGATGGTGGGTTACCTTCAAGAATCAAACGACCACCTGGCTGAACCTGGATGCTTCGTGCAACGCCATTGTTTGAGAATCCTCGGCGAACAACACTGATGGTTCGAGTTGCTCCGTTGGTCCAAGGGGTGGCACCAGCGGTAGCGATGAACCTAACCACGTTGTTAAAAAGAGTACCAACAGTTCCTGCACCCAACGCACCAGAAACAGACCCCGACACTGTGAACGCGGTTGCACTTGAAAAGGTTACAGTTATTGTCTCAGCAACTGAACCTGAACTTGTAAACAGGCGGAGCAAAG
>Ga0181346_1001512_pt1 | contig 10241 bp, 7 predicted proteins | sample Su13VDMM15DN_FD_130100 | JGI IMG/M metagenome (GOLD analysis project Ga0181346, IMG submission 130100) | Freshwater viral communities from Lake Michigan, USA - Su13.VD.MM15.D.N | ecosystem: Environmental > Aquatic > Freshwater > Lake | place: USA: Michigan | collected 2013-07-15 | reverse complement strand
AGATAAATATCTAAAAATTGCAACAATGAATCCACAAAAGTCTACTTTAACTAACTTTGTTCAAATTCAATAACTATGTATTTTAATGGACCTTGTATAAACTGTGGTGAATTTCCAATATATGATGAAGGAGCTTTAGAATCTTCAACAGTATCACCATGTTCTCAATTTGCTGAAACCACTTGTATAAAGTATACAGGATTAGTATATGCGTGTGCAAACATTGCTGTAGGCATGACTCTTGATGAAGTTATTAATAAGTTAGCAACCACTTTTCAAAACTGTACACCTTGTCAAATTACACATCAATTTACACAAGATTGTGAAAAAGGTTGGGAGTTAATTTTTGACAATGATGATTATATTGCAACATGGTATTACAAAGACGCAGTAAGCAATACTTATTTGCCAATTGATACAAATTTAATTACTACTATAGAAAAACTAGGAGCAAACAATAAGTTAGAAAAATATAATTTGTTGCCTGGTTTAAAATTCATTGCATTAATAGGAAATGAATTTAGAATAGAAATAACAAAGTCAGGATGTACAACTATAACAATTGATTGGCAAACAGGAGACACACCTTGTCAACTACTGACTCCTTGTTCTACAACCATGGCTAATATGGCTACATATGTTGGTACAAATACACCTATACTTTTTCCTATGCCAGGTTATACTGATATTTCTAATACGTATATTGATTGGATAAGTTGTAATTTTTTTAAAAAAACCAAAAGTATAGTTTGCAATTATGAAGAAGTTATTGATGCGTATAGAACACTACGTGATGATTATTTTAAGTATTTAAGTGATCGTTTTGTTTTTGATCAGACTGGAGTTTATTTAGGATCTATATCAGATCCTCCTTTACCTGTAGTACAACCTCCTTTAGCTTTACCTGGTGATTGGATTTATAATGGGCCCAGAGCTCAAATTGATCCTAATAGTGTATATAATAATTATCCTGTTTTTATAGGGTGTGGTTGTTATTACAGATCAAATGGTGTGCCTTCCACTCATTTTACTGTTTCATTTTTACAACCTGTTGCTACCTTTTCAAATTTAAGCAATGTGGTAGGAGTACTAGGACAATATGTTGTAGTTTTAGATGAAATTTCTAATTGTGATTACTATGCATGGGATCCTGACTCTGCATCATGGAAACCTGAAAGTGCTGTTCTTGCATATGATCCAGCTGATTTAACAACTGTTATCTCATTTGAAGATTGCAATGGTATGATGAGAGTAAAAAAAGATGCAAACATAAAATCTTTAAATGAGCTTATACTTGCATGGGATCCTTTTGCATTTGCAAATTTTATAATTCCTTACTCTTTTGCTAAAAGACATTTAACAAGTCCAATGTCAAATAGGGAACCATGTGATTGCACATGTCCTCCTGCTGTTGATCCAGATGACTTAAACTTACGTGTATAATAATTTTAAACTTTAAACTATGTATTTTTTTGACCCTTATGATTATTATAGTGTTTGTTATTTTGGAAAATCTGCGCATACAGGTGCATTAGATAATAATGGAGAACCTCATTTTATAGGTGTAGAAATAGCAGCTAATGCAACTTTTGAGGCTTACATGAATGCTCTTCAAAAATATATAATGGATTCAAGTTGTCCAACTGATGCAGGTTGCAGTGCTCAAGATCAAACAGTCATTAATAATTTTAATACTGCACATTTGAATTTTCTTATAGAAAGAAAGATATTTTTTAATGCCTATAAAAACCCTGACATGTGGGGTTTTCCAGCAGGAGTTTACCCACCATCTTTAACTGGTATTGTTAATACCTCTATCTCAAGACGTGACATTACAACCACTACTGGTAATCCTAACAGTTTTATTACAGTTTTTAATGTGCCTATTGATTATGGTACTGGACAATTTACCCTAGCAAGCATAGATACTTACAAACAATCTTTTAAAAACTTAGACTGTGAAATTAAAAAGCTTTTAAGTTATTTTACAGGAATGGATTTTAGTAATCCTTCTTTAAACAATTATTATCAAATGACATATGCAGATTTATAAAGATTTAGACAAAGCAATCTTAAATTCAGAACTTAAAACTGAAGTTATAACTGCATTACAAGAATCAGGTTGTAACAACCTACATATAAAAGATTTTGCCACAAGTGGGTTAGGATTGACTATAGGTGATACAATTTATTTGAATAGTGCTTTATTAAAGTCACCAGTTGAGATATTTATTAGTATCTTATTACATGAGGCAGCACATTGCCACCAGTTTAAAAAATATGGTAGTGATGTAATGTATAAAATGTTCCTTACTGAAATGAACCATGATGAAGCAGCTTCCTTTATAAAAGCTGCAGAAGAAGTGGCAGATGAGTATTCTATAAGAAAGGTAAGAAAGCTTAAGTCAGCAAACTTACTGCATAGAAACTTTCAACCAGTAGGGTTTCATAAAACATTGCCTGTAAGTTTTATAAAACTTAAATTTGAAGATTATAAAGAAAAACTAGGTAAGGTTAATGATGTGGAGGATGTTATGAAGTTTTTTAGTAATCAAGTGTAAATTTTAAAACATTATACAATGAGCGATTGTAAAAGCAAAAAATGCAAAGATTGCAATGATGAATATTTGCAAGGAATGTTGCCATGTGTGACATTGCCTAATTCATGTCCTCCTGGTCAACAACAATGTGATGAACTGTATTCTGCAGCTTGTGTGACATATACTGGTAACACTGTTTCATGTACTCCACTCTTACTAACGCCTTTAATGACTGCTGGTGACAGTGTGCAAACAGCATTGTATAACATTGCTAATTTGCTTTGCACTGTTGCAAATGGTGGTGGAGGAGGTGGAGGAAGTGGTGTTGATCCTGCTGTAATAACAGCATTACAAACCTGTTGTACTACAAATACAACAGCTATTACTTCTATCAATACTCAACTCACCACAATAAATAATACTATTTCAAGTATTCAAGGTGCTGTTACAATTATTCAAGGTGATATAACTACTATAAATATTGACATAGCAAACTTGCAATCATGCTGTTCAAATACAACAGCTAATGGGGTAACAAACAATGGTATCAATGGCATTACAAATTATGTTACTAAATGGACTTCTGCTAACACAATAGGTGATTCACAAATCAGAGATGATGGTACTTCTGTAGGTATATTTATTGCACCAAATCCACTATGGAGATTGTATGTTAATGGTAATACCTTAAAAGGTGGTTATTTTAGTACTACAAGAGTTTCTACTAATGTTGATTTAGCAATTGGAGCACATGGTTCATCTTCTGGAGTAAGTTCTCAAGGAATGAACATAGGAGTCTTTGGACAAGCTGATTCAAATGCCTTGCTTAATGTTGGAGCATATGGTGCTGCAACAGGTGTTGTTGCAGGTGTAAATATAGGAATGTATGCTGAAGCTTCTGCAGGAACTTCTGGTAATTACTCTATCCAACTGAAAGATGGCACACAAGGCACATCAGGTTGGTATTTAAGAAACATGACTGGCGATGGTAGAGCAAACTGGGCTAAAATTAACATTACTGAAGTAACAAATGGATTATCAAGTACATTGTTAGGTGCACCAAATGGTATTGCAACTTTAGATTCAACATCTAAACTAACAATAGCTCAAATGCCAATTACTGTAATGGATTACAAAGGCACTTATGATATTGTAACAAATACTCCTGTGCTAGTAGATGGCACTGGAAACCAAGGTGATGTTTATGTAAATACAGCTGCTGGAACAAGAACTTTTGGACCAGGTAATACAATTACTGTTGCTGTAGGTGACTGGTTAATTTACAATGGTACTAAATGGGAAAAAACTTTAGGTAACAATGTTGGTTCAGGAACTGTAACTTCAGTAGGATTAACAGTTGGAACTACTGGAACAGATGTTTCTGTTTCTAACTCACCTATTACAGGAGCAGGTGCAATTGCTTTAAACATACCAACAGCAAGTGCAACAGCTAGAGGTGTACTTTCTATTGCTGATTTTACAGCGTTTTCTGCTAAAGCTAATATTTCAACTGGAACAAATAACTATCTTGCTAAATTTACTCCAGATGGAACTACTATTGGCAATTCTCAAATACAAGATGATGCAGATACTTTAAGCATTGGTACTACACTTGATTCTACCACAAAAATAAAGATTAGTTCTAATAAAGTTAATGGTATTTTTTTAACAAACTCAAATACTTCAGGCTCTATTAAAACTTCAATAGCTGGATCAACTACTGGTCTAAGTAGTGGTGAAAATCGTGGATTAGAGGGGTCTGCCTCTGGCTCTACTGTACGCAATACTGGTGTACAAGGTTATGGAACTTCATTAGCAGGTTCAATTTCTGTTGGTGGTCATTTTATTGCAGCTGGTACAGGAGTTAAATATTCAGTTAGATTGTCTGATGGTACTGAAGTTGTAAATAAGTATTTAAAATGCATGACAGCTAATGGTGAAGCAAACTGGGGTACAATATCTGAATCTGACATTACAGGTTTTGGTACTTACGCAAAAGTAGGGACTTATACTAATGAGTATATAACTCGTTGGAATGCAACAACAAATACGCTAATACCTTCTCTTATAAGAGATAATGGATCTACTCTTTCATCTGGAGTAGCATTAGATGCAAATACTTATTTTAAAATTAGCACTTCCTTAACAAACGGTTTAGCTGTAACTAATACCCACACTGGATCTAACAATACTGTAGCAATTAATGGTATTTCTTCTGGAGTTAATACAGGTGCAGACAATACTGGTACTCGTGGATTTGCTTCAGGAAATCCTAATAAAAATATAGGTGTTTATGGTTACGCATCTGGAGCATCTACAATAAATGTTGGTGTTCTTGGTTATGCTACAGGAGGTACTGATAACTATGCAATACAGTTAAAAGATGGTTCTGAAACAGTTTTAGGAGGAAGGTATCTTAGAGACATGGGTGATGGTAAAGGAAGATGGAGCACAATTCCAATGCTTGATAGTTCTCAAATTATGTGTTCTGACATGTTTGCTGTTATTACAGCTAATGCTACTACAAATGCTTCAACCATAAAAGCATATTGGGCTGCTCCTTGCAATGGTACTTTTACAGACATGTTTGCTTCTTTGTTTACAGCACAAGTTGGTGGTGCTGCATTTACAGTGGTTATTAGAGCATCAGGAGGATTAGTAGGAACTCTTACTTTTGCTAATGCACAAAATACATCACCAATCATTACAAGTACATCATCTTTTAGTAAAGGAAACATATATGAATTCTATGTTACACAAGCAGGAGATGGTTCTGCAAGAGGTTTATTAGTTACACTAAATTACCAAAGAACATAACAGAGTTCTGACAATCTAGGCATGACCTTCACTCTCAAAGTGAAGGTTTTGTTTTTATTCTTATATTTGTTACTATCATTATTTTTATCTATCTTTTTATTGTATGATGAACACTCTAAAATATGCTCCAGATGTAAAGGCTCCAAGATTTAGAAATAAATCTAATCATACTGTAGATTTGGAAATGGCTGCAAAAATTAAGAAAGAAGTATTTGCATGCAAATCAATGAGTTTAGTTCAGATAAAAGATATACTAAAAGAATTTAATATAGAGTTGACCAACACTGTTATTGAAAAAAGAGATGGGGTAGAAGTACCAATGCAGATAGGACACATTTTTGTAGGCACTTGTCCAATGACAAAACGCAAAAATGTTAATTTTAAAATGAGTCAAGAGTACAAACAAACAATACAGCATAGAAACTGGGAAAGTGATAACTATCTTGCTAAGATATTCTTTACAACTTTTGGTAAGAAGTTTAGATACAAAAACAATGAACTATGGGGTTTTGAACCTTTTAGAGATTTTAAAAGAAAGTTATCAAAAGTGTATCCAGTAAAATGGAAACAATACGTAGAGGTTGATCCACAGATTAAGATTAGTTCAATCTACAGATCAAACCTATATGCCATCCAAAAGACTGAGGATGACCAAGAAGGTTTGAAAACATATAATGAATTTGAATTTTAAGTTATGACTATAGGAGAAGCAATATCAAGAGTACGTAACCAAATCAAAGCAGTTAAGCAAGACGCTCATCTGACTGATAGATTTTTATACTCAATAATCATGAAGCATGCAAGATTCTTCATGCACAGACAGGACAATCTTAATCGCATCATGAAATACAACAGTGTGTTTCAAACTATACACGCCTATGACCTGATAGAAGTAGATGTTGCAGAAGCTGAATGTCATTGTATAAACACTGGTTGTAAAATTAAAAGAACCAGAGAAAAACTTCCTAAAATGATGGAAGGATACTATGGTCCATTATTTAGAACAATATCTTCTGTAGACTTGTCAAAACAAATCTTGCCTACATTTCCAATGACCTTCAAACAGATTTCAAAACAATCAACTTTCAAATACAATAAAAAGAAATATTACTGGTTTCTTAATGGTCATTTATATTTTCCAAACATTGACTGGGATGCTGTAAGAATAGAAGGAGTATTTGAGCGTGATGTAAATTACTTAAACTGTGAAGAACCTGATGACTGTGTGTTTATTCAAAATATGAATATCAACATACCTGAATTCTTGTTCTCAGAAATTGAACAACTTGTAACACGTGATTTAGGTATAATGATTCAAATACCATCTGATCCAGGTCAGAATGCTAGTGGTTTAACAAATTAAGAAGATGAAAATAGAACTAAAATATAAAACTTTTGAAGAGCTTCTTGACAGTGTTAAGATTGACTTAAGAACATTTGACCTGGAAGGTATGATTGATGACCAGTCATTGATCAAGGTTGCTCAACGCGTTAACTATGATTTAGGACTAAGAATAAATCCTAATCGCACAAAGATGCTTGAGGTAGAAAACTACAGAGCAAAATTGCCTTCTGATTTCTATGTATTAAACCATGCACTTTTATGCAAGGGTTCATTGACTTTGCAAAATCCTCCACTATGGTCTTATAAAACCTATAACCAAGGGATTGCTGATGGTATCTATCAAGCAGAGTTTGAGATTTATAGAAACATGGTACAGCAGTTTAATGTAACACTAAACTTAGTACAAGGTTTAAATACTATAAATCACAAGTTAGGAACCAATCATGTATTGGTACAAGCATTGGATTCTAATAATGCTATGATTCAGCTCACTGTTCTAATAGTTGACGAAGACAATATACAATTAGATTCACCTGCAGCGTATACAAGTGTTAAGCTGACAGTAATGGGTTCTAAAGCAAGTTGTGATTCTACATGTCCACCTGACCCTATGCCAATTCCACCTAATCCATGTGTTGTTAAGCCATCATGTAACATAACAACCATGACTAGTGATTGTGGATGTCCAACAGTAATAAACAACTGCAATGGTAGAATAAGAAAGTTCAAAGAGTTATACAGACTTAACATTGTAAAATCTAAATCAGTTTCTGATGACTGTGTTGAAATTAACACAAGAGACTATTACAGTGTATATCTAAAAAATGGATTCTTAGAGACTAACTTTAAAGAAGGTGAAGTTCTTATCCACTATGAAAGTGTAATGGAAGACGATGAAGGAAACCTACTTGTATTGAGTCATCCTTATGCTGATGAATACTATGAGTATGCTCTTAAAGAAAGAATCTATGAAAACTTAATGCAAGCTGGAGAAAATACTATGCAGCTTATGCAATACATGAATATGAAGTTGAGGGAAGCAAGAAACAAAGCTGTTAGTTTTGTCAATACGCCTGACTTTGGAGAATTCAAAAAACTTTGGGAAACAAATAGAAAAGCTCAGTATGGTAAATACTATGACATGTTTAAAACAAGCATGCCTTATCATCCTTACTATACATAAACTTATTAGAAAATGGCTAACAATTTACAAAGTACAACAGACGCTAAGGCTAGTAGCTTTGGTAAAGGCATGATGAAAGATACAGCTGATATTTACATGTCAGATGGTTTATGGGTCAATGCAATAAATGCTATTAATAATGCTCACACAGGTGAGGTGGGTACTATTGGAAATGAACAGTCCAATAGATATTGTAATGATTCAAATTATACTATAATAGGTTTTGCACATTACAAAGAAAAAAAATGGATACTATTTACCACTGATGATAAAAATTCTGAAATTGGAATCTTTGATGAATCAGATTGTACTTATACCACATTAATTTCTCCAAGTGAAGGTGCATGTCTTAATTTCAAAAAGACACACATGATTACAGCTCATGTAAGAGAAAACTATGATTGTACTTTTTCAGCTTATTGGCAAGATGCTTTGAATGTTGATAGAACAATGAACATTGAAAATCCTCCATTTAAGTTAGCACAAAAAGCATTTGCTTGTGATCCTGATGTTATAGCAACTCCTAAAGAGTTAGATTGTGAAAAAATAAGATTGCATCCTTTAGTGACTTTACCATGTGTTTCTTTGTTTAGAGCAAAAGGTTCTGGTCAATTAAACAATGGTAGTTACATTGCGGTTGTTGCATATTCTCATAATGGAATTAAACTTACAGATTATTGTACGCCAAGTCAACCACAAAGTTTATGGCAAGATACTGGAATTGGTGGTGGATTAGAAGTTGTAATTTCAAACCTTGATTTAAACTATGAAGAATATGAACTTGTTATAATAGCTGTAATAGCTCAACAAGGAATAGCTAAAAAAATAGGAAACTATTCAACTAGACAAACTCTAGTGTCTATTGATGTAATATCAGCAAGTTTAGAAACCATTCCTTTAAATGATATTCCACTTACTAGTGTAATATATGAAAAGAGTGATAAGATGTTTGTTGCAAATGATTACTTGATTAGAACAGGTGTTACTACACAACCCTACATAAACTATCAACCACAAGCAAATAATATAGTAACAGAATGGGTAGCTGTTGAATATGATAAAAACTATTACTGGTATGGTGGTCATAATGTAGGATACATGCGTGATGAGGTCTATTCTTTTTTTATAAGATGGGTTTACAGCACAGGTAATAAGTCAGCAAGTTATCATATACCAGGTAGACGTGCTATTGCTGGATTTGATGATGCAACAGTTCCTGCTGGGGATGATATTGTGTATGCTGCACAAAATAAAGTTTGGCAAGTTTTTGATACATCAGGTATTAAAAGCGCAACAGGTACATCTGCTGATGGAGGTACTATTGTAAAAAAAGGAGCAATGTCTTATTGGGAATCTACTGAAAAGTATCCAGCAAATAAAGAAATATGGGATACTTTATGCAACACTCCTATAAGACATCATAAAATGCCTTCTAATGAGGTTATTCATATTCATGATAAAACTGGTGAAAAAATATATGTGTTAGGTGTTCAGTTTTCTAAAATTGAATATCCTAAAGATGCATTAGGAAAACCTGTACCAGGAGTTGTAGGATATGAAATTTTAAGAGGATCAAGAGAAGGTAATAGAACTATTGTTTCTAAAGGTTTGTTTTCCAACATGTTAGAATTTAATATTAATTCTAAAGGTAGTAGTAAAAAAGGATTAATGGCAAACTATCCATACAATGATTTAAGACCTGATCCTTTTTTATCTGATGACTATACAATTCTTGATAATAATGTTAATAGTGGTGATTGGAATAGTTCAAGTCGACTTAGCAATTACAAACAAAATTATTTAGCATTTTCTTCTGTTGAAACTCATTTTGTTAGACCAGCTCTTGGAGGTAATCATATTAAAATTTACACAGAAGAAATTGGTACTTCAAAAGGTAATTTTTACATACCATATAAACATCCTAGATTTAAGTTCATAACTGACTTTGCATTAGGGTTAGGTACATTTATTGCATTTGGACTAACAGTTGTAGAACTAGTAGGTAAAACTACAATTGAGGGAGGAAACACTGTTGTGGCTGCTCCATTTGGTGCAGGTGCTGAATTTAAAGCATTAGCTAATAGAGAAGGTGGTCAAGGTTCTATATTTTCAGATTTAATTGGTGGTGGTGTTTTAGCTTCTGTATCAGCTGGTGGTTTTCAATTTGCACTTGGTATAGCAGAAGCAGCACTAAATTTAATTACTGGTATTTCATATTACTTTCCTAAAGCTTTAGACGCTGTCTTTGGAATAATTAGAAACATGTCTAATTTTAGAGATTATACATTGCAATATGATAGTCATGGATTTTACAATGATTTTACAGGAGTAAGTAATGCTGCAGCAGGACTTGGGT
>Ga0181346_1001511_pt1 | contig 10244 bp, 15 predicted proteins | sample Su13VDMM15DN_FD_130100 | JGI IMG/M metagenome (GOLD analysis project Ga0181346, IMG submission 130100) | Freshwater viral communities from Lake Michigan, USA - Su13.VD.MM15.D.N | ecosystem: Environmental > Aquatic > Freshwater > Lake | place: USA: Michigan | collected 2013-07-15 | reverse complement strand
TTCTGTGTGATTATTTCTCCAAGCCTATAAAGTATATCAATTGGCCCTGCACTATCAACTCCACTTATAGTAGAAAGTTGATCAGCAAGAGTCGCTATACCATCAGCATTAACAACTTCTAAGTATTTTAAATCTGCTAATAATTTTCCTGACGTGGCACTTTTTCTAAAAACGCTTTGTTGTCTTGCATTATTAAAAGTGTCTTTTATATCCGACCCCATTTTTTTTAAAGTATCAAGGATTCCTTCTTGAACAAGATAATTTTTAAGTTCATTGCGAATAATAGAACGCACTTTCGATTCAGAAATAATTCGTTTGTTCATGGTATATCCATAAATAAATAGAGGATGGCATTATAAAACACCATCCTCTATCTATTATTGTGGCTTAAACTTAAAACTATTTTTTAGCTTTAATTTTAAGTGGGCTCATTTTGTGGGAAGGATGTGGTTTTGCACCTAATCCTTTCTTTGTGCCTTTAGCTGCTTTTGCTTTTTTAGCTTCGGCAAGTTGTTGTTCAAGTTCAGCAATTTCTGCGTCCGCTTCTGTATCTTCTATTTCTGTTGTAAGAGAAGCAAGTTCTTCTTTAATTATTTTTACTAGTACGTCTTTGGTGAGTGTCATTTTGTTATTTTCCTTTTTTGAGAATATTGTTTATTAAACCGTTGATTTTAGCTTCTCGGCTTTCAATCAAAGAACTTTTATTTTTTTGTTCTTGCATCATAAAAGCACCTTGGGTTGAAGGTTCAGAAACTATGTCAAAACAAATAAGATTGAAATCATCTTCTACTATTGTACCTTCTCTACTTTCTCTAATGGAACCTGTACCTCTTGAAGAAATACCAATTTTAACATTAGCGTTTACAAGTTCTCTTAATACTTGTCCTGATGGAGTATTAAGCACTTGTATTTTTCCCATCACATCCTTTCCGTTCCACCATAGTTCAGTGACTAAATGTGAAACATTGCGAAGATTAATAACAGATTGTTCTGGATGATCGAGTTCCCCTAAAGCCCTTCTTTCTTGAACAAGCCTTTTATAGTTGTTTACTTCTCTTTCAAGGATAGAGTGAGGATAAATTCTTCCGTTTCCATTTATAGTTTCCGATCTTTGCACAACCCCAGACAACATTAAACCACCTTCTTTTATGAAGCGTTTGTCCGATTCAGTAAGAATATCTTCGCAAACTCCGTTTGGACAAAGTTCAAAGTATTCTCTTAATAGTGTTTTAGACATTTTATTTAATTTCTTTTAATCCTTGTAAGTATTGATCAACTAAATTTGGAAATTTAGCCATAAGATTATTTATATGACTGTCTAATGCACCTTCGGAGACTTTACCATCGCGTATAAAACCACTGACAGCATCATTTTCTATTTGGTTAATTTTGCTGGCAGGTTCTCCACCTTTTATTGCGTTCGCACCAGCAGCAAATTTTACAAGACGTATTTTTTGATCTGTACTTAATTGTTTTACACTTTTAACTTGTTCAATCTGATGTGCTTCTTGCTTGGCTTGTTGTGCGTCCATATTAGACTTCATACCATAACCACCCAAAGCTATACTAGCGGCTAATGCAAGACCAGCGAATGTTTTACCCAATCCTTCATCTAATTGTTCTTCGTTTAAAACTTGAAGAAGTTCTTGACGAACAATATTTCTTAATTGTGTTTCTGTTATTTTCATTTTATACAAATTTCCTTTTATAGTTTAGCGGCCCTGCGTCCGCACGAACCTTTTGCCTCTGCAACAAAGACGAACTGGTTGAAGTGCCCATTTACGAGTCCAAAAACCTTGCATTAAAAAAGAAATCATAATATTACCTATTGTTGCTATTTTAAATAGTTTATTTATTGACTATCTTCTTTATTGATTTTAATATTTAAACCAAAATCATTGAATAACATACAAAGCGCATAAGTTGTTGCTGATGAGATAAATCCTGCTTGTAGTATTCCACAGTTTAAATCAAAAAATAAAAGCCAATGAAGTAAACCTGCCCAAAATCCAACACACATTGGACACTTGAATAGTCCTCCAAAGAAACCTTCTTTTGGTCTTACTTTATCGAAAATTGTTCCATAAACGAGGATCTGTGTTAAACCCCAACAAGCAAGAATAAAATAAATTAGTTCCATTATTTCTTCTCTTTCTCTTTTCCTTCGCCAAGATAAGCGATGTTATAATGCTTATTGATAGAGTAGGCAGAAGTGCCAATAGAACCTTGTTTTTCTTTCTGTGGAATTTCTCCAAGTTCGGTAGAATTTTCTTTATCTGGTTCAAGAAGGTATTCTTCTTGATCATTTTTCAATTTTTCTTCTTCTGCCCAAGATGGGGCTTCTTCTCTAAAATACTTAAAAATACAGAAAAGTATAACTTCGATTGGCTCGGGTCCATCAGGTTGTTTTTCAGGTAATGTTGCTTCCAAAGAAGCATATATATTCCCAGCTTGGACCGTTGAAACATCTATTACTCCCCGTTTATATAAATAATCAAAAAATTTGCTTTGTGTGTAATAAGCTCTATCATCCATTAAGACTTTTGATAAAGCAATAATCTTCTTATTTTTTGGAGAAAGGATAAGATCCATATATGGATGATCTTGGATTAAGATATTTCCATCGAGAGTCTTACGAGCATCAAGTCGAATAACAACATCTGGTTGTTCTGGAAGTCTAATAACGATTTTCATTATTCTACTAGTTCCTTAACCAAAGATTGGAAGTGTAATACACTTTCAACAATCTCTTTGTCTACTGGTTTATTTTTAAGTTCATCAATTTTTTGTATTAGTTTTTGTTTTTCAAAAACACTTATCGTAGTTGTTTCATTGACAATTTTCTTAATTCTTCCAATTTCTTCATTTAGATAAACCATGAAGTCTACATCATCTGCATAAGATAATATGTATTTTGAAAATAATTCTTTTTGTTCTTTCAGTAAAACATCAGAATATTTTTCATTGAATTTTTTTATTATTTGTTTATAAACAATGTTGTCGATTGGACGCATTTCTTGTTTCTCAACTTTGTTTTCGCAAAGTATATCAAGAACTTTTTTCTCTAATAAAACTCGGTGTTTGATAGACACATTATCATCAAACAATTGTGAGATAGTAGCCAAGTCTTTATAATTACCAATAAAATTAGAAAATATAGATGATTCAAGTTGCTTGTTCATCTTATTTATAACTTGGGTTTGTTGGTTGAAAATATCTTGGGAATTTAAAGAAAAATAAACTCTTTTAGCTTCTGACACCATTCTTTGAGCAATATCCATCTCTACACCCTTGGTTTCATAAAGACTTTTATAAACGTCGAGTTCTTTATACAGAACAGACTTTAAACTGTAATGTTCCTTTAGAATACCAAGGATAATAGCTCTTTTACTATTATCTTTATTAACAACGGCTTTTGTTAGTTCTTTAACGAGAGTTTCGTAAAGAAAAGCAGTATTTCTTTTCTTATTATACTTAACTTTCATTTTTTCTTGCATTAGTAAATTTCTCCAAGTTCTCAATTAAATTTTTGATTTCTTTATTAGTTTTAAATAATTCGATTTCTTCATTATCATAATTAGGTTGTTGTGATTCGTAAACTCCATTCGCAAGAGGGGATAATTCTCTAATGCCTGGGAATATTGAACTTTTACCCGCTAATGATTCTCCACCTTGGGATCTCATAGCTCGTTTTCTGGCCCCACTGGCACGGGAATCTTGTGTCCGTTTATAAAGTTTGCCTTTTGCACCAGGAGTTGTGTACCAATCGTTTCTGCGGCCAGGAGGAGGAATTTCTTCTGATGCGGCTTCGCCACCACCTCCCGGTGTAGCCAATAGCATACTTTCTTCTCCCTCTTCTGCACCAGCTTCGGTGCCAGCTTCTGCACCGGCTTCTGCGCCGGCTTCTGGTGTTTCTTCTCCACCACCAAGACCTAAACCACCCAAACCACCTCCACCTCCTCCACCACCACCACCTTCTTCTTGTGGAGCACCAATTTGTTCAAGTGAAGTTGCAAATTTCTTATCAAAATACATTTCTCTTTGAATCTTAACGATGTGTTCATCTGAAAGCCCAAAGATATTTTGAGAAACCCAACGCTTGGAGAAATATCCTTCTGTGGCAGCAGAAGCAACATCAAACTTGGTTTTCCAATGTTCAAGTTCTTGAAGTGCTGCGAGTTTAGAAGGATTGTTAAGTGACAGTTTGAACGATATTAGATCTGTTCCACGGAAACCAAGAGTATAAAGATGGATAATACCAATCTTTTCAAGTTCTCCAATTACAACTCTTTGAAGTCTTTGAATCGTTCTAGCAAAACGAATGTCTTTTTGTGCAAGAGTAGACTTATCCTCTGATGCTCCATCTCCTCTAATCAAATAGGACATAGGAACTTTAAGAGCAGCAAACAGTTTATCTCTTAAATACTTTACGTCTTCAATAGCAGAAGTAAATTGACCACCGGGAAGACCTTCAATCTTTGTATTATTTGTTCCTCCACGTACTGGAATAAAGTAATCTTCATCAACAGAAGTTGGATTATAACGTAAATCAACACGACCTGTATTCGAATCGAGAATTTGATTTCTCTTCATCTGTGTCATTACTTTTTGCATGTATTGTTCTACATCTTCTGGTGGAATATTTCCAACATCGATATAAAATACCTTACGTTCTGGAGAACGGGTGACACGGTAAGCCATCATCGCATCTTCAAGAAGTGTTAATTGTCTCCAAATTCTTCTTGCAGGATCTAATACAGAAGTTCCATATGGCGAATGTTTGTCATTTCCAAGTATTCTAAAATGAGCTACTTGCCAATTTTCAAAGGTTAAACCACCAGAGTTCCATTGGAACTGAACATAGTTTGAGTTTGTTTTATCTTTTCCTTCCATTCTTTCTACTTGGTTGGAAGGTAATCCTATGCCGTTAGTAACACCAAGTTTTTCATCTATTTCAAGATAAAGAACAAAATCTCCGTATTTACACATATTTCTTGACCAGCTAAATAAGTTGGATTCAAGGTTAAGTGTTTTGAAGTATAAAGTTTCTAGTATTGATCTTATTTCTTCATTACCACATTTAACTTTTAACATTGGAGTTAGTTCGTTATTAGTGGTCATTTCATCTGCGTAAATATCAAGAGCAGATGCTATTTCTGGCATATATTCCATTTGGTCAAAATCGATGTATCTGTCAGCACGATTTTGTGCTTGCATCGTTTTTGTAGATATGTTTTCATAGGAAAGATATTCAGATTTTTTGAATTCTAATCCTTGTGCAGATTGGAACTTAAACTTATCAAGTTGGGTTCTTCTGTATCTGCTTTGTGTTTGTTGATCATAGTTCGTAATAGGGCCAGAAAATAGTTTAGTTAGTTGCTTAAAAAGCAAGGAATCTGTGTTTCTGGTGTTTTTAGTTTTATTGTTTGCCATATCTATCCTTTAAATATCCACATAAAGTTTTTTTGAGTTTCTCTTTGTTGTAAAAGTTGATCTGTTAGTTTATTATTTCTTTGATGACCTATCATTCCGGGTATACTAGTATCTAATAACTTACCCGTTTTTCCTATACCTGTCAATAATGCTTTTTGATATTCAACATCTTTTGTGGCATTTTGGAAAACTGTATCTTTTACCCAACATCCAATAGATAATGATAGAACCAAATCGTCATTATATCCTTGCATTGCCTGTGGCCTTCCATTATGCCAAACGAAAGTTGTAAGTTCGTTATAGGAACGAACAGACTTTAATTTAATCGATCTTGATCTAATAAACTCTTCAAGTTTTGCTAGGATAAGTGGACGAGATTTATGTGATGTAGTAAAGCCGGGAATTGTATTAGACATTCCCTCTGCAATATACTGCTCAACATATTCAGTTGAATTTTTAGTAGAATAATAAACATTTTTATACCCCATAGATATGATTTTTTCTAAAACGGAATAACCAAGATTGTTGTTTTCGACAACAATCATACAGTTTCCATATTGTTTGCCAGTATTGAATATCAAGCTTGCAAATCCATCTGTATTTATTTTTCCTTGATATTCCGCTACTTGCTCCATCGTATCAAGGTTTATAACATGGAAAACTGAATAGTCTTTACCATCGCCTCTTGCTACGTCAGCAACAAGAAGATATTTACATTTTTCATAATATTCTTTCCAAATCCACAAGTTTCTGTCAAAACCAATTCTCATTTTTGGTTCTTCATATGATTGTGATAGAAAATCTAAATCATTCGAATCTATTACTGTTTCGCCAGAAGCATTGAATGAACATTCGTATTCTTGTGCGATTTCACGTTTTGAGAGATTTTTAGTTTCTTTATCAAACCAGATTTGATCTCGGTCTGGATGGACGGTCCAAAAGAGTTTAATAGGATGGAATTCGTTTATATCAGCTTCTGAATCAATATAGGTTTGATGGAACCAATTACCTACACCGTTTGGAGTAGAAATAGCTATACAACGACCACCAGTAGCCATTGTAGGGTAAAGACCTGTCCAAAGCTCCTGCATACCCTCGATAAATGCGGCTTCGTCTAGCACAAGCAAAGAGAGAGCTTCTGAACGACCTGCATCGGCCGAGGTTGCAGATGATTTAATTTGTGAACCGTTCGAAAGTTCAAAAGAATTTCTATTGTCGATTTCCACGCTTGCAATCATTAGCCAAGGTGGAACAGATTTAATAATATATTTAACTTTTTTTACCAAGTTCGATGCTGATAGAAGTTTGGTTGCCAAAACCAATACGTTCTTGTCACGATGGAACAACATCAACCAAGCAACATAGCCCGCAACTACGGTCGATAAACCAAGTTGACGGGCTTTGAGAATTACGCTAAATCTATGATCTTGAAAATCTTTTATTACATCTTCTTGGAATGGATACATTCTAAAAGGAATAGGACCACGTTGAGGATGTGAGATTCTACAATATGTATTTATAAAATATACAGGATTCTTACCGCACTTTAAAATTTCATCTTGAATTTGTTGTTTGGTAAGTTTATACATTTCATTTTAGTCGTTTTTTAATTTTACATTAGACGGCTTTTTAGCCTTTTCTCTTCCCAACTCCAAAAACTTTCTTGTGATTTCTCTGGTTAGATCTTGCGAAGGGGGTGAAACTGGCTCTACATCTTTTAAGCTATTAATCTTATAGTGTTTCTTGGCTTCTACTGTCGTTCTTTGTCTTGAAATTGGTTGAACAAATATTTGTACTTCGCCTACGGGAGTCAAAGAAATAGTTTGTTTTGTAATATCTTTGTATTCTCTTTTGAGAAATGAAACGATTTTTTCTATTGTAGTTTCTAGATCGCCTTCAAAATCTTTCTTCATGTATACATCTTTTAATTTTATATCGGATGTGTATATGACGGTAAGCATGTTTCCACTTGTTTTGATTTTGAAACCATCAATGATTCGGGAATCTATAATTGGATCTCCCTCTTCTCTTTTGAGTCCAATAGAACGCTCCTTACTATCGGAAGAATATCCTTGAACATGAGAACCATCATAAGCATTTGCTGCTGCTTGGTGAAGTCCTTGGACTATTTCATAAGTTGTTGCCATTTATTTTCTTTTCCTTTTAGTACTGATCAAATTCTTCTTCGAAATTCTCATCAGAATAATCGTCATACATAGGTTCTTCTTGTTGCTCTTCGTATTCGCCTGCTTCTTGATCATATTCAAGAGCATGTTTAACATCACCGATCATTTGAGCCATTTTAGAAACCTTGGATTGCATCCATTCTGGAAGATTATCATTGCCTTCAATCATATCGTGAAGTTCTAGAGCATATTTACCAATCTTATACAATTCTGATTTGGTCATATAACCTTCTTGATCGTATTCAGGATCACCCATCTCGTCTTGGGATGGTTCATCGGAATACATTTCAAGCTCTTCTTGAATAATTTCTTTTAATCTACTTTTTACTATTTTCATTTTTATTTGGCCTCCAACCTGCCTTCCATCTTTCTTGTCTTCCTTCGATCCATTGAATGTAGCATTTTTGACAACATTCAAAACGATTCATATACAAATCGTCCTTTAAATCAAAAGAATAGATAGAACAAACTGGACAAGTTCTATTACTATCTCTATTAAGTAGTTTTTTAGAAATAAAAACACCATCGACATTTACTTTTTGGTCTTTATCATTTATTATTTCAATTTTTGATAATTCTTTTAATTGTTCAATAAAATCTTTTTCTTTTTCTTCATTCCAATAATGTTTTGGATTCATAACCGTATCTTCACCATACTTTTCTGCTATGGCTTTCTCTATCTTTACTATGTCATTCAAGTCTTTCATAAAAACCTACTTGTTTATTTTATTTTCTGGGAACCAGACTTCTGTTCCTCTCTTATAGTTTTTACATTTTTCCCATAACTTTTCATTAGTAAAAGAAGGATCATTCCATCTTAAATAATTGTTTGGTAATAAATAATAATTTCCATCTTCCATAGTAATCAAATGCAATGGTTTGTGTTGTTGTGGAAACTTACTAAAACCATCATGCCAATCTACTAAAATACCAGTAGACAAACCATTTAAATTTTCTTTAAAATAATTAACATCTATACCCTCTAAATGATTTAAACTTGTAACATCTAAATTTACTCCCATGTTTCCCCAAGGTTGTAATACACCGCTTTTTTTAGGTATAAAATTTGGTTTATGATGTATTCCATGTAAAGGAACGCCTGTCCAATGAGCACCAGTTTCTAAAAGTAAGTGAGTTAATAACACTTCACCTTCTCTCCCAAAAACTCCATGCCAAATGGCTTCTGTCAAACCTTCGCTTTTGTCTAAAAATTTGTTTTCTACATAAACGTATAGTATATTTGGTAAGTTTGAATGTCTGCTCATTTAGTCCTTTGTTTGGTTATATAAATATATAGATCCTATCGAAGTAGCAAGCCCAGCAGTAAAGCCAATTCCTATCCATAGTGGAGTATGATTTACAGATTGTTTTTTTAACAAGTCATAAGCTTTTTGTAGTTCTTTTTCTTTTTCACTCATTAATAGCTCATTTGTTTTGGTGTACAGTTCCAAATCATATTGAAGCTTTTTTTTATCAAGATCACAGTTTATTTTTTGTTCAGTTTGAGCATGTTCAGCGTCTGCCTTACACATTTCAACCTCTGCTTCATTCTTCGTTATTATTACTGCCATAGCTTCTGGTCGCAGTAATGTACCATCAAACGGAGCAGGTTGACCTGTCTGAATCTGTTTGAAGTCTTGGGCATTAGCAATTGAGATTGCCATCAATAAGTTAATGAGCATTTAAACCATATTTCTCCATTAGAGTTTTATCTATTTCAGAAGGATTTTCTTTAAATCTTTTTGAAAGTTGTTTTTGTTGTAAAACTTGTGTTTTTTTAATGTATTCTATTTCTTCTTTATATCTTATTTCTTCTTGTTTAGTTGCTTGACGATAATCATTAAACATTTTTTCATATGCCACAGTCTGTTGTTGCATAGAAGTTTTTAAAATATCTATTTGATGTTGTGAAGAATCTCTGGAAGAATCCAGTCCCTTTTGCATATTCTTGGTAGATTGATAAAAATAAAGTGGAATTGCTATACTATAAGCAAGCAATAGAAGAAATTTCCAGTATTGTTTTATAAAATCAATCATCTTTTTTTTCTTTCATCTTTACGTAATTATCTAATAATTCTATTAATACCTTTTCAAATTTCTTTTTATTCCATTTTTTCCAGCCATAAACGCTTTTAATAAACTCTCTTGTCTTTTTATCAATATCAAAAGTGACAATAGCCGAACCGTCTGGTTGTTCAATAACATCTATAACCTTTAGATTAAACTCTGACATAAGCATACCCCTCCTTTTTATCGATTGTTATGATTGTGTCTGCAACGTCTTTAAGTGTATCCATGTGGGAAATTAGAAGAACAATATCATAATAGCTTTTTACCATTTCTAGAATTCTAACAAATCCTTCCATATTTTCGGAATCAAGGGCAGTACCGGGTTCGTCCAAAATAATAAAGTTTGGATGAGGTAAGTTGGATACTTGTAGCAAAGCAAGACGGATTGCCATAGCTGCAATCGTCTTTTCAGCACCAGAGCCCATTTCAATAGGACGGGGATCATACTTTGGATGTTTAATAAATACATTTAATCTAGCTCCATCATCTTCAAAATAAACTTCAAATTCTACAATATTAGAAAGAATTTTTGAAATCTCGGTATTAATTACTGGA
>Ga0181346_1001506_pt1 | contig 10259 bp, 8 predicted proteins | sample Su13VDMM15DN_FD_130100 | JGI IMG/M metagenome (GOLD analysis project Ga0181346, IMG submission 130100) | Freshwater viral communities from Lake Michigan, USA - Su13.VD.MM15.D.N | ecosystem: Environmental > Aquatic > Freshwater > Lake | place: USA: Michigan | collected 2013-07-15 | reverse complement strand
GGATATTGACACCACCTCCAATGGTAGTTGTTGTATCAATGTCAAAGCAAGAAGGGTTAAAGGTGGCGACATCACATAAAGGGGGTGCGACGATACTCATAAGTTAAGCGGAGAATTAAATTTTCTCTGCCTATCGTATGATTAACTTCTATGAGAAAATGCCGAAGGAACTCTTGCCTAAAGCACATAACCCGAACTTTAACGACCATAAAATCAATCTGCCTTTCCGTATGTGTATCGTCGCTCCTTCGGGTTCAGGCAAGACCAACTTCCTCTTGAACCTGATTCAAAAGTTTAGTTCAGGACAAGGTACTTTTGCTACGATTACGATTTTGACTAAAGTTGCGAAAGAACCCCTTTACGATTACCTTAAACTCAAGAGCGAGTCGGTCGTTATCAAAGAAGGGTTAAGCAACTTGCCTCCTTTAGACAAGTTTGACAAAGATGACAACCACCTTGTTGTTTGCGATGACTTGGTGTTGAGTAAAGACCTGTCCCCCGTAGAAAACTATTTCATTCGGTGCCGTAAGTTCAATGTAAGCATCATCTTCATATCCCAATCCTATTACCATATCCCAACGATGATACGGAGAAACTCGTCGTACATTGTCATTCTCAAACTGGGAGCAGGGAAAAGGGAACTCAAAATGTTAATGGGGGAGATTGGAGGGCAACTGGATACCGACCAACTTTTGAATATGTATAATTACGCAACGGACACCAAGTTCGTACCGCTCCTTGTAGATTGCGACCAACCCGATAGGTATCAAAAATTCCGTAAAGGGTTTTTAGAAGTCCTTAACCCTGATGATTTTAGAGAGTAGTTTTGCTCTCTTTTGCTCTAATTTAACTATCTTACGCATCATATGCCTTCTTGCTTGACACTTACACAGGGTATAAGCAGGAAGCAGTTTTTTCTCTCGCTTGACAGCAAGGTAAGCGTTGCCGTCTATATACTTCAAATCTTGATGTGTATAGACCCGAAAGATTCCCAAGCAACAAGTAATAGTATAACCAAGGGGTCGGGGATAAGTGTATGCCTTCGCTCTCAAAAGGAACTCCCGTCGCCATTCGGGGTTGCCGTAAATGGCGTACTCGTTTTCCCAAATGCTCGTCAGTGGTTCGGCAGACTTAATGATAAGAAGGGAATGCGAAAAAATATATCGCCATCGTCCATCGTACTCCCATATAAGGTTTTGTAGTTCCTGCGGTAATTGAAACATAGTATCCTCCTATAATTTATTAGTGGGGTCGCTCCTCAATAGTGATACTTGTATTTGGAATCACCATACATATACATACCCTCTACAAGATTCAAAGGGGCAAAGCAACGAGTAGCATACCCATCATTTCCCTGTGCTTTGGGAAAACGCCTCTCAAAATCAATACCTTCGGGGTATTCCTCAGCAAACTTCCACTCCTCATTGCCGTAGTTTTCGCCGTAGTCGTCGCCGAGAGTCTTAAATGCGGTTTGATGTATCCAATACTTTTTCTCGTATCGCTCTTTCATCTTCTTCAATTTGTATGTGTAATTACAATTAAAATGCCTGTAATACCAAAGAGGATACTCTTTTGTTAGAGATAAAGTTTTTTGACCGAACTCATTTTGTCCTTGTTCGTTAAAGGTAATTCCTTTTTTTGTTGGTTTTCCATACTTTTTCCACCTTGTCTCAGCATCAGCAACCCTCTTCGTATTAATGATGACAACAAAGCGGTCAAATCGCTCCTGTGCCTCCATCTTTTTAACATCAAAGAACTTGCCGATGTAGGTAAGAATGTCGTCAGGTAAGTCCAACCAATTCACTTCTTTCTTGACGATAGGCAAGTCTTCTATGGGTGTAGCATAGACAACGACCTCTACAGGTTCAGCGACGGGTACAGCGATACCCATTTCATCGTTCAATTTAAGTTTCAGTGAGGCAAGGAGTGCTTCCAAGTCATTGATTACGGACTGGATAGTCGCCATCTGTCAAAGTATGGTTGGGTAAGGGGTAAATACCTGAATCAATTTTTTTCTAATTCATTCGGGAATGTGTCATTTTGAGGTCAATTTCTAAAAGGATTATGATAAAAATAGTTTGCGAAAAATATTGATAACTTTTACTAAGTCTTTCGCATAACGGAAAAATCATCTAACAACTAACAGTTAGATGTTAGATGTTTTTTGGCGACCCCCAACCACTTTCCAAAAAGTATCCATATTTTTCGCAAGTTCCCTTGTCCTCTATTTAGGTCAAAATTAGACACAGGCAAAAAAAATGTATTGGACTTGTATTTTTTGGAGATGTTTAGAGAAATTCTCCGAGTTTTTGGGTCAATTCCTCATACCTCTTCTTGTCCTGTTGGAGACTACCCGCCCCCTTTACATTGAGGGGTCGCATATGACTTTCATCAACGCAGGTATAGTGTATATTATAGCATATCTTACATTTTTTCTTGTGTAGGCGTAGCAAGGTATCCACACCCGCACTGCTCTTGCTCCCAAGAACCCGTCCGCTACATTGAAGCGTCCAAGTGAAGCGTTCGTTGCCTGTGTTATTGAGTGTGTAATCCATTTGTGTGTCTGAATGATGTAGGGTAGAGGTAAAAACCTGAATCAATTTTTTTCTAATTCATTACGAAAAGTGTCATTTTGAGGGGTAAAACCTTCACTAACAGAAAATTACGGAAATTTCCCAAACGACCAAGTCCTGTAATAATCCCGTCCTCTATTTAGGTCAAAATTAGACACAGGGTATAAAAAATGTATAGGACTTGTATTTTTTGTAGCGGGTTTAGCAGTAGTGAGAGAACGATGCGAACCGAGCGGGGATTACCTTCCTCATATTACAATTGTCGCAACACTGACCCTTGTTCTTGACGGGTGCGGGGTTGTTGCCGAACCCAACGCTGTTCTTCTTACAGAGGACGCACTTGAAACGAGGGAGCATATGGTCGGGCATCGCTACCCGTACGACAGGGTCGCTCACCATCTGCGTCTCGGCAACGGCGGTGGTGATGTCAGTGGTGAGGTCAGTGCTTGGAAGAGGCAGACGGAAATCCTCGTTCATCATCATCTGTGTCTCGGCAAGTTGGTTAGCGAGTTCAGAGTTCATCTTCGCCATCGTAGTATGATGTAGGGTAGAGGTAAAACCCTGAATCAATTTTTTTGGAAATTCATTTGCGAAAGTGTCATTTTTGAGGGTAAAACCTTCACTAACAGAAAATTACGGAAATTTCCCAAACGCACAAGTCCTGTAATAACCCCGTCCTCTATTTAGGTCAAAATAGCACACATTATTGTTAAGGACTTGTGCGTTTGAGACAGATTTTGCTATTTTCACAAAAGTGTCATTTTGGGGGTAAAAACCTGTCAAACCGAAATCATTTCCAAAAAAATTGATTCAGGTTTTTACCTGACCCATCATCATACCAACACACAGATGGCGACTTTCACCAACGCACAGATGACCCAGCAGAAGAAGAAGACCTCGTTCGCTTGGGCGAAGTTTTACGAGGCAAGGGGTGAGTCAGCGAACAGCACTCGGGGTGTCGTCTCAATGCTTGAGGCATCGGGCATCCCTCGTCGCAACGGGTTGCTCCAACGACCCCCGACCCTTCCGCCTCACATCACTGCCGAGTTTATGGAGATGGCGGAGGCACTCAACAAGGAACACACTTGCCCCTGTTGCCTTGAACTCGTCAGCAAGGAAACGATACACATCACTTGGTGCGGACACATCCTCTGTAAGGACTGCTACGGGCGACTGCCTGTCAGCAACGACAAGAAGAAATGCCCGACCTGTCGCAAGGACATCTAAATGCCTCTACAAAAAATACAAGTCAAAATACACTTTTTTAGTGTATGCTACTTTGACCTAAATCGCACACAATATTGTTTGAGGACTTTGACGCTGATTTGCTATTTTCTCAAAGGCATCATTTTGAGGGTAAAAACCTGCTTTGGCGAAATGAATTTCCAAAAAAATTGATTTGGGTTTTTACCCCTTACCGACATCAATCTACGATGTCTAAGGCACAATTTGACGCTCTCTCCCACCGCCTTCTTGAGGTCTGTATGTCCGTAGAGGGCATCAAGGACGGCGAATGGAAGTCGGTTTGCGACGATACAATGGGAATGCGACGAGCATATGAAGATTTATATGGTCGTCATACCCGTCTTGTCAAGGAGATGCTTGACCTACAAGATAAAATAAACGAGAACAAGTACTACCGCAAGTATGTCAAGGAAGGGAAACCTGTACTGACGGCAAGGGCATCTGCCGAGGAAAAGGCACAGAACAAGGAATACACCACTTGCCCCATCTGTCAGCGAGTTGTCAAGCGAACGCAACTGAACGAGCATCAAACCATTACCAAAGTGTGCGTTGAGATTCGGATGACAAAGGGTCTTGTCAAGCGACTCAAGACGACGCAACTCCCTGCTTTTGTGGAGACGAAGAAAATCGCACCGCTGAACTGGTTTCTACACCAAAAAGCAGAAACGGACAGGCAATATACTCAAGGCGGATATATGAACTGGTTAATTAAAGGCGACCCCCGTCCTGAGGGATTGATTTATGACAAGGGGGAGTGGCGGACGGCAGTTCCTTTAAACCGAGCGTCCGCTTCACCCTAAAGATAAGTGTTGTCATCTTCTCCTGTAAAAACGCAAATATCCAACCTATGACAAAGTAGTTCATACAATATACAAGTTATTTTTTTACGGGGTAGGCACTATTTAGGGCATTTTTAGAAACATTTATAAAAAAATTGATTTAAAAAAATAATCTGTAGGTAAGGTATAAAGATGCCGAGGATGAAGAAGAGCGAGAACAAGACGATGGATATGGAAAAGTACCGCCGAGATTATTATGAGGAAAATGCTCGGGAAATCATTGAGATTAACAAAGGCAACTACTACAAGAAGAAGTATGGTTTGACGGACGAGGATTTGACCTATTTTGGGGAACATTCATTAGAGGCAGGAAAGGTGTTGTCTATTTTGTCTAAAATGAAGGAAACCCATCCAAATTATGTTTCCGCCATTCTTGGGCGATTCAGTTAGGCAACCTTTAGGCATTTCTAAAATGATTATGATAAAAAATAATTTGCGAAAAATATTGATACTTTTTTGAAAGTGTTTGAGGGTCGGCAAAAATCATCTAACAACTAACAGTTAGGTGTTAGATGATTTTCCGCTATACGAAAGACTTGACAAAAAGTTTCATTATTTTTCGCAAATTCGTAATGAAAAGTTTCATTTTAGAAATATATATAAAAAAATTGATTTAAAAAAATATCTATAGGAATAGTATAGAATGAACCCACTTGTTTTGAATCGTCGCTCTTCTGTTCTTGATGGAATGACCTTGATGGAGGTCTTCCCCATACAACGCTTGAACGCACTACTCGCCTCCAACCTGCTCCTTTTGAACTGGGCGGAAGGGTGGAAAGAGGGATACCCGAATTGCCCCTTTTCCAATGAGTTAGAACAATTGAAAGCATACAAGAAGAAGTATGTAGCAGGACTGGGGATTCCTGTCAAATACAAAAAACCAAAGCATCAATTCGGTCGCTCCTTTCCTGAAAAGTCGCTCGGGTTATCCTCTATCCGTCGCACCATTCGCAACACCTTAATTAAAGACATCTACTACGACTTTGACATTAGCAACGCACAACCAGCGATAATGAGTTGCCTTTGCGATAAGATTGGGTTGCTTTGCCCCCAACTCAAAGAGTATGTTGCCGACCGCTCTCGTATCAAGCGAGAACTTGCGACAGAGTACCAAGTGAGTGAATCATTAATCAAAGACCTTTTCATTCGGTTATGTTTTGGCGGAACCTTCGGTGGATGGTGTTATGACAATCATTTACAGGACAAGTACCCCAATGCGTTCATCGTTTCCTTTCAGCGAGAAATTGCTGATATTTGTACGAGGGCAAAGGCAGTGAATCCTGTAATGTATGAATCGGCAAGGCAAAATTGTCTTAAAAAGGAAGGAACACCCAACATCCTTGCGTCCTTCTTCGGGTTATTCAATCAAGAATATGAGAGCAGGATTGTGGAGAGCATCCTCTGTCATCTCATTCACCACACTGACTTGATGAATATGGAAGGGACACAAACCAAAGTGGGTGCGTACGAGTACGACGGCATCAAATTGTTGAAATCCAATGTAGATATGTATGAGGGTGGTGTAGAGGGTGTTCTACAACTCTTGAATGAAAAATCCGCAGAGCAGGGATTCCCTTTGACTTGGGTATGTAAAGAGATTGACGAAGTACAGGATTTGACACAATGGTTAGAACAAGTGGAGCAGAGCGAACGCCCGAACGAGTCTTTACTGGAAGATTGTAAAATCATTCAAGATGCTTTGGATAATGCGGATTGTGGGATTGTAGAAACCCTCATCAAAATCTTACCAAATCATTTCATTTACTCGGTCAGCAAGGAAGACGGGAGCAAAGGCGACTGGTTCGGGTGGAACGGAAAACGCTGGGAGAAGAGCGATGCCCCTCTTCGCAGGGCGATAATGTACGACATTGAAAAGGACTGGAAAGGACGAATGGCGAAATGGGACGAGGTGTATAAGGACGAAACTTACGAAGACTTTAACTACAAATTATGGAAAAAGACAAAGGAAGGAATGTCAAGTCGTATCTTCTTCCTAAAGACGGCAGGAACCTGTCAAAGTGTCGTTAGTGTTGCGAAATCCCTCTTGGCGAACTATACTTTGGAGTTTGATACCAAGGAAGACCTCTTTGGATGCGAGAACGGGGTCATTGACTTTGAAAAAGAATGTTTCCGCCCTTACCATTTTGACGACCACATCACTTGGTCTTGTGGATATGACTTTACCCCTGAAATTGTATTTGGTGAAAACATAGAGAACTCCTTCTACCAAGAATTGGAGGACTTGTTCTCGCAAATCTTCCCCGACCCTGAATTACGAAACTATGCGTTCAAAGTGATTTCTACTGGATTATCGGGTAAGGCAATTGAAAAGTTCTTTGTCTTTAACGGCAATGGACGCAACGGCAAGGGTACAACGAACGAGTTATTGGAAGTGGTATTAGGTGATTACTTTGCGAGTGTATCCCCTACCATTTTCACTGAAGACCAACGCAAAAAGACCTCGTCAGGAGCGAACCCTGAAATTGCGAAACTGGATAAGAAACGCTATGTGGTCGCCAAAGAACCGCAGAAAGACCAACCTTTACATAACAACATCATCAAAGACTTGACGGGTGGAGGAATCACACAAGGTCGTATGCTCTACTCCTCCAACACAAGGGTTAAATTGTGTATGACGATGGTACTGGAAGCAAACGATAAACCACCCTTTAGTGAAGCACCCAAAGATGCCGACATTGAACGCATCAATGATATCCTCTTTGTCAGCAAGTTTTGTGCGACTGAAGAGGAATGGGACTCTACCACTGGAAAGACCAATCACATTTATCCGTTGAACCCATCTTTCAAGGATGCTAAATGGAAGCGAGAGCATTGTAATGCGATGCTAAACTTGATGGTTCGGCATTTACTGGAAGTCAAGGCAAAGAACTATGTGGTGGATGCCTTTAAACCCGATAGTGTCAAGCAACGCTCTCTTGCTTATCTACAGGATTCCTATGACATTCACAACATTTTCAAGGCACTCTTTGAGAAGAGAGTAGAGGGTACCGAGTACAAGAATTGGAAAGGAGTCATTTGTGATGAAGACTGGACTCTTGCGAAAATCGCTCAACAATTAAGAAAATCCAATGAGTTTATGGACTTGCCGAAAAAGAGGCAAAAGGAATATACGGCAGAGGCAATTGAGGATTTCTTAAAGAAGAACTCGTTCTACCGAGGCAGTGTCTATAAGGATACGAACGCTCACTCCGCCAAGATGAAAGACTATCGTTTGAAACCACCACCCCCCGATAGTGAGGAGGAAGTAGAGGGTATCTAAAAGGATTATGATAGAAAATAATTTGCGAAAAATAATGATAACTTTCACTAAGTCTTTCGTATAACGGAAAATCATCTAACACCTAACTGTTAGTTGTTAGATGATTTTTTGGAAACCCCAAACACTTTCAAAAAACTATCAATATTTTTCGCAAATACTTTTTACAATGTTTCTTTTAGAAATATGCGTTTCTACCCAAAATATATTCTCTTGCTTAATTATATGAAGATTGAATGCGACTCCCCCGAACAACTTCAGGCACTTAAGGACAAGACCTTGATGCTCCGTATGATTGTGTTAGACGAGATGGGGATATCCCCTTTGACAAACTTGTCTGCCGTATCTAAACGCAAACAGCAAAAGGTGGAGGCACTTATCCTTAACAAATGGGAAACCCCATATGCGGACATTAAGAAGATATTTGATGCGATTATCTGCGATGATATTTTAGACCCAAGGGTGTGTGATGTGGAGAACTTACCCTGCTTGGATATAGGCGTACCTGATTTACCCGAGGACTACAAGGAGATGTTAAAGGAACAAGGGGATTTAATCTAATTTAGTCGGTCATTAGGTCAAAATTAAAATCTGCCTTGTATAGTATGAGCGGACAACCTTGTATCAAACCCAGTGATGCGGATACCTTTCGTAAAGCGTATTTAGACACTTTAGCAGTGATGGTAGCGAACGATGATATGAACTACCAAGCAAACAAACTCCACCAGCGTACGGGTCAAGTGGCGACACAGATTACGGATTATCGCTCTACGGCAGAGAAGATGGCGGACATTACCTCGTTAAGGGTATTAGTCAAAGCAGAACTTCGGAGGTTAATGGATGAACCGAATACGGAGCGAACAATGAACCAAATGAGTGATGATGAGGTTCGCTTTGTTTCTCAATCCATAGAGGCAATTACGAAAGAGTTAGTGCCGAAGTACAAGCAGGGAGTAGATAGTGCCGTCTTCCTTGACTATGTAAAAGGATTGATGAAGAAACCCGCCCTTGCCCTTGCGGGAACTGCTCGGGAATCCTCTGCTCCTGCGGTGCTTGACATTTCGGGGGTGGATGAAGATGAACTGGAAGGTCAAATTACATTGACGAGGCGAATCCTTCCCCTTTTACGGAGTATTGGAACAGAGTTATCAAACCAACTTTACGACCAAATGAGGTATCAAGCAGACCGATTGGAAGAGATTCTTATGAATGTTTTACCTGACTTGAATGAATTGAATGTTGTGGTGAGGGGTAGTGTGTCAAGGTTATTGCGTCAATCCTTTCAAAATTACCCGAGTACCGAGCAATTAGCGAAAGCGGGACGGGCATTGGAATTGACAAGGGAGCAAAGGTATGTGGAGGAACAACTGATTCACTTGTTAGACATCACCGCACCTACCCCTACGGACGATGAAATGTTTGGACGGGCAGAGGCACTCCTTGCCTATACCTTACAAAACGAGGCGTTAGCGGGTGAATATGAAAAGGCAGACGCTGATAAAAATGTATTACGGGGTCAATTGCTTCTTTCAAGAGATGAAACCAATGATGCGTATGAGATGTTGTCTTCTTTACGCCGACAAATAGCAGATTTAGAACAGCAATTAGGAGAAGCAACTTCAAGAAGGGAGGAAGCAATATTAACGGGACAAATAGCAAGATTACAAACCAAAATAGATGACCTCACAGGAGCATTTGGGGAAACAGCGTCCCGTTTGACAGAAGCAGTAAAGTCTTTACCTGAACCCAATCCTGAAATACGAGGTGTAGCAGGAACAGCGGGTGGAAAAGGTTCAAGAACCCAGCAAGTAGAAATCTTGAAAGCATATATGAACGCAGGATTAGCACTTATGAATAAAGATGTTCCGAATGCGTTTAGAAATGATAAACGAGGAAAGTTGCGTTTGAATAGTGAAGGGGCATCTGATTCTATGAATGCGGAAGATGTTGCGAAACTATACGACCAAAACTATGACAGAATGGCGGAATTCTACGAGCAATTTACCCGTCCCGCTCAACTTCCTCGTTCAAGGTCAGGTAGTGAATCATCGTCTTCTGCCTCATCTTCTCGGGCATCTTCTGCCTCATCTTCTCGGGAAGCATCGCCAAGGTTATCCGCATTAGCATTTCAATCAAAAGTAGCAGGTAAAGACTCGGGAGTAGGTCAAGAACCGCCCTCTCGTTTTCCTGAAGGGCGAGGATTACGGGGCAGAGGTCTTGCCGTCGTTCAAGAGGGGGTCGCTCACACCAAGGTCGCCCCTTTTGGTCGTTATTTGATTCACCTTTCTAAACTCAATCAAGATGTCATTTGCCTTTCTACTCATT
>Ga0181346_1001504_pt1 | contig 10263 bp, 13 predicted proteins | sample Su13VDMM15DN_FD_130100 | JGI IMG/M metagenome (GOLD analysis project Ga0181346, IMG submission 130100) | Freshwater viral communities from Lake Michigan, USA - Su13.VD.MM15.D.N | ecosystem: Environmental > Aquatic > Freshwater > Lake | place: USA: Michigan | collected 2013-07-15 | reverse complement strand
GGCGGTGACCCAAATGAATGGTCAGCCCGTAAAGCCCAGTTGCTGGCGGTCGAGTACAAGAAAAAGGGTGGAGGTTATAAATGAAAGCCCCACAAAAAAGCCTGAAGGACTGGGGTTCGCAAGATTGGCGCACTAAGTCAGGCAAGCCATCGTCTGAAACTGGCGAGCGCTATCTGCCTGCAAAGGCTATCAAAGCCCTAACTGCTGCTGAGTATGCAGCAACTACTCGAGCAAAGCGTGAGGCTACAAAGGCTGGTAAGCAGTTTGCCAAACAGCCTAAAAAAGTTGCTGAAAAGATCAAGGGCTTTAGATGAAAACTCCAGCCTATGCTCGCAAAGAAGGACAGAACCCAAAGGGCGGCTTGAACGCCAAGGGTAGGGCTGCAGCCAAGGCTCAGGGCATGAATCTTAAGCCTCCAGTCAAGACTGGCGACAATCCTCGCAGAGCATCGTTTCTAGCTCGCATGGGTGGCAATCCTGGCCCTGAATATAAAGACGGTGAACCCACTCGGTTACTGTTAAGCCTGAAGGCTTGGGGCGCATCTTCTAAGGCTGACGCACAAGCTAAGGCAAAGAAAATATCAGCCCGAAACAAGGCTAAAAAATAATGCAAATACCTATCGTCAGCGGTATTTACACCGACAACACTCCAGAGCTGCGGACATCATATCCGGTCAATCTTGTGCCAGTTCCTAAGCAGTCAGGCATTAGCAATGGGTTTCTAAGGCCAGGCGATGGTATTGTGGCAAACGGGACTGGTCCAGGAATTGATCGTGGCGGCATCAACTGGCAAGGTGATTTGTATCGGGTCATGGGTACAAAGCTGGTTGAGGTCTCCAGCACTGGCGCTGTGACTATTTTGGGCGATGTGGGTGGCCCAACAGACCAACTTGTGACCTTTGATTACAGCTTTGACTTGCTAGCGATTGCCTCGGGTGGGCGGCTTTATTACTGGAATGGCACAACCTTAACGCAAGTCACAGACCCTGATCTTGGGGTGGTACTTGACTTCTGCTGGGTAGATGGTTATTTCATGACCACCGATGGCGAGTTCTTGATCGTCACTGAGCTGTCTGACCCGACTCAAGTCAATCCATTGAAGTACGGAAGTTCAGAGGTTGACCCTGACCCAGTAGTGGCATTGCTCAAGCTGCGAAACGAGGTTTATGCGCTGAACAGAAATACCATTGAAGTGTTCGACAATACAGGCGGTGAGCTGTTTCCGTTTGCAAGGATTGATGGAGCGCAGCTTCAAAAGGGCGTAGTCGGCACTCAAGCCTGTTGCGTATTCATTGAGCGCATTGCCTTTTTAGGCAGTGGGCGTAATGAAGCTCCAGGCATTTATATCGGTGCAGCAGCAACTACTCAAAAAGTCAGTACGCAAGAGGTTGACAATATCCTGCTGCAATACACCGAAGCGCAATTGGCCTTGGTCAAACTAGAAGCCAGAAACGATAAGAATCACCAGCACCTTTATGTGCATCTGCCTGACCAGACCCTTGTTTACGATGCGGCTGCATCCGAAGCTTTGCAAACACCAGTCTGGTTTATCTTGGTCAGCACCCTGTCAGGGCTTGCTCAATACAAAGCCAGAAACATGGTCTATGCCTACGACAAGTGGTTGGTGGGCGACCCGCAATCAACCAATATTGGCTATCTGGCGCAGGATACAGGCCATCACTGGGGGCAGCAAGTGCGCTGGGAGTTTGGCACGTTGATCGTCTACAACGAAAGCAATGGGGCAATCTTTAACGAGCTAGAGCTGGTCAGCCTGACGGGTAGCATTGCCCTTGGCAAAAACCCGCAAATCAGCACCAGTTACTCGTTGGATGGCAAGGCATACAGCCAAGAAAAGTTTATCTCAGTCGGCACAATTGGCAACACAAAGAAGCGACTCGCATGGTTTCAGCAGGGGCACATGAGGAACTGGCGCATCCAGCGTTTCCGTGGCGACAGTGATGCCCATGTGTCTTATGTGCGTCTTGAGGCTCAGATTGAACCATTGGCATACTGATGGCAACCGCACCCATTTCCCGCAAGTTAAATCTGACGCGAGATCAGCTTGCTGCTTTCCTGACTGACCAACAGCAGATTCGTCAGTTTGAATTGCTGTTTTCTACTGTTGACCAGTTACAGGTCATTACAGGCACAGACTTTGAATTTCAGGCTGACACCGCAGCCGCCACCGCCAACAGCGCATTGGCGCAGATTGCAGCATTGGCACAATCTTTGGAGTTGCTTGCTGTTGCCCCTGTGCGTAATAATGTGGAACTGTCGCACGATGTAAATGGCATCTTGCCTTATGCAAACCAAACCCCACGGGTGCGATCTAATCAGGTGCTCACATGGCTTTCGATGTAATTACCCCTGTTAAATTAGGCCAAGCCGCCATCACAACGGGCGTGACTACGCTTTACACAGTGCCAGCATCAACTAGAACGCTGCTCAAAGAATTTAGCATTGCGAATACTACAGTTGCAGCCATCAATGTTCGCGTGTTTTTAGTGCCATCAGCAGGTACGGCTGGAACTGGAAATGCTTTTCTGTACGATGTGCCAGTACCAGAAAATAACGCTTTGCAATACAACGGAATTGAAGTGCTTAATGCTGGAGACACTATACAAATACAGGCTGTCTCAACGGGTCTCACAATCATTGCCAGTGGCGGCGAAGCCACATAAGGAGTAGACATGACAGTCACAGTAAAAGTGCTAATCCCTGCAAAACAGGCAGAAAACGCACAGACCACCCAATACACCGCAACCAATGTTAAGGCAATCATTGACAAGTTCACGGTGACAAACACCAGTGGCAATAATGTGACTTTCAGTTGCAATCTGGTCACCGTGTCTGGGGCAGCGGGGGCATCGAACCTGATTATTGATGCGCGAACTATCGTGCCTGATGAGACCTACACCTGTCCCGAGCTGGTGGGTCAGGCGTTAGACGTTGGTGGTTTTATATCTACGCTGGCAGGGACGGCAACATCCTTGACCATTCGAGCATCAGGCCGAGAAATTTCTTAAGGAGCTAGAAATGAAAGAATTTATGATGATTCCACGGGGCTTCAATGGCTTGCCGATGGATGAGGGTTTTGTTACCACAGCAGAAAACAAAAAGAACTACGCAGTCGCAGTTGCTGACTGGAACTATGGCCCTGAAATGCCAACTAATGAAACTGGCGCAAACAAGGAGTTCTACGCTGGGCTGGCAGAGGCCATGCAGTGCGATGAGAAGGACGCAAGGCGCAAGCACTGCTCAAATTGCGAATACTACGATAACAGCTTTATGACCCAAGTGCGGATTGAGCGCATCCCTATGGCGACTTATGACAAGGGCGCAGGGTTCAGGGGTCACTGTGAGAAGCTGAACTTCATTTGCAACGATATGCGGGTTTGCCAGGCTTGGGAAGACAGAGAGATGGACGATTGACCTTTTGGCAATTTGTGCGAAAATCAAGCCGCTGAGTTCTGGCATCCAGCGGCCTTCCCTGTAAAGGAGTTTTGGATGACCGATGGACTCAGAGAGAACCTGACTAAGGTTTTTATGCTGCCTACGCCTGCCGTAGAGTGGCTGCTCATGGTCTTTGACGCTATCCAAGTCTTTGATGATGTTGCCGATGGCGACCCAGTAGCACGGGAAGCCCTGAATGCGACCATCTGGAACACCTTTGTGGGTATGCACCAGAACGCTTTTTTCATTACCAACAGCCACCATCTAGTGCCTTTGCTGGCTACTGCCATTCTCAAGTGGCAGGCATCGGATGCAATAGAGCGAGATGGTCAGGCAGATGCAAAATCATTTGTTTGGCGAGCTGGATATTACGACTTAATTTTAATGACCCTCTCGCTAGTGCATGGGGCTGGATACGCCACCAAGCACGGTCATCATGTGATGGCTTTATACGGCGAGAAATTTGAAGATTACATGAAGGAGTTCGGCAATGCCTGATCCAGTTACGGGAGTTACCGCAGCCGCAACAATCATCGGAAGCTCGATGCAAGCTGATGCTGCCGGAAGCGCAGCAGAAGCCCAATCAGGTGCAGCGCGAGCTGGCATTGATGAGCAGCGCCGACAGTTTGACTTTATTCAAAACTTGCTGAAGCCTTATACAGAGGCGGGTGTTCCTGCTCTTGAGGCGCAGCAAGCGTTTCTTGGTTTGCGAGGGCCAGAAGCTGAACGAGCTGCCATCGAGCGTATTAGCGGCGGCCAGCGTTTCCAAGAACTAACCCGTCAGGGTGAAGAGGCTTTGCTTCAAAGAGCATCAGCCACTGGTGGGCTTCGTGGCGGCAATGTTCAAGCAGCACTTGCTCAGTTCAGGCCACAGGTGCTGAATCAACTTATTGAGGAGCAGTATGGGCGCTTGGGCGGCATGACCACATTAGGACAACGCTCTGCGGCTGGTGTCGGTGATATTGGATTTAAGACAGGCGAGAACGTAGCAACATTGATGGGTCAAGAAGGCGCAGCGATGGCCCGTGGTGACATTGCACAAGCTAAAGCCTTTGCCCCGATATTTAACTTGCCCGGCCAGTTTATGGGCGGTTCTCGCGGTGGTTTTGGTAGTAATTATGGCGGCGGTCAAAGCGGAATGTATAGCGACCCCACAATGATTCCAATGCAACCTGGCGGCGGGTTTTAAGGACTGATTATGGCAATAGGACAACCCCCAACAGTCGATTACAACATTGACGTACAAACCCCGTTTCAGGCGGCGGTACAAGGCTTGCAGTTTGCAGCAGGCCGTGAAACTCTTGAGGCTGCAAGAACTCAGCGTGATGTTGAAGCTCAAACAAGGCAGACGGCGCTAGCGCAGCAGCAACAGTTTCAGACTGGGCTAAATACCTTTTTTAGGAAGCCACCTGCCGAGCGTAACTTTGACGAATTAAGCCAATTAATGATTGGCGCAAACAAACAGCAATTTGATGCTCTTAAAAACATCGGTGACACGATGAGCACTGAGCGAAAAGAGGCATCACAAAAGTTTGTGGCGCAAGGTTTGTTGGCGCTTGAGGCTAAACCCGAATTATTCCAAACTATGGTTACGGAACGAATTTCGGCTGAAACTGACCCAAACCAAAAACGTGCACTTGAAACAGTGCAGCAGATTGCACAGACCGACCCAAAAAGGGCGGGCATGTTGCTTGAAGAACTTGGAGCTGCAACTTTTGGTAAGAATTGGTATGAGGGTATCACTTCAGCAAGAGCTGAGCGCAGAACTGAAGCAGAAGCACCATTTAAATTGAGTCAAGCCATTGCGGTGGCAGACAAAGCTATTGCAGATGCAACAACAGCGCTGGCGACTGCCACTAACGCGCCAGAAAAAGCGGCTGCAGAGTCGCTGCTGGCTCGGGCAAATGCAGACAAAGCCAATATTGAAGCTAAGTATGCAGAAGGTGTAGCCAAAGACGCAATCTTAAAGCGTGCTGCTGATCTTGGCTTGACAAACGCTCAGAGAGGCTCAGCGTTAGCTCAGACAAACAAACTTGGCATTGAAAGTAAAAAAGCTGCACTTGAATTGGAAGCACTCAAAGCAACTGGTGGAGTTGACCCTGCAAAAAAATTCGATCAGGAAGATAAACTGCGCAAAGAATACCAAGGCCGCACAAAGGTGTATGGTGAACTGGGCAGCACATTTAACAACATTCAATCATCAGCAAATGCAAACACAGGCCCGGGCGATATTGCTTTGATTACTGGATTCATGAAAATGCTTGATCCAGGCTCAGTGGTGCGCGAGACGGAATTTGCAACTGCAAGAGATACGGCTGGACTATTTGAAAATCTTAGAAACCAGGCGCAAAAATTAAAAAGCGGTCAACTTTTTTCATTAGATTCAAAACAACGTAAAGAGTATGTCGATCTAGCCAAGCAATATCTGGATTCTGCACAGAAAAAAGCAGGCGAAGACAAAAAAGCCCTTGGTGTGGTGGTCAAGAACTACAAACTTAATGCAGACAACGTGTTTGGCCCTGAGGCAGCAGCGCCAGCAACACCATCACCAAATAGTGTGATAGTTAACGGTCAGACTTTTAATCGCCCTGCAACCTTTACTGATGCCCAATGGAGCGCATACAAGCAATCGGTGGGGGTAGCGCCATGAGTCCAGAAGAATGGCTGGCATCACAGACTAGTCAGGCTGCACCAGCAGCTTCTGGGTCAGAACCTGTACGCATACAGGCTAGTGGCGTTCCCATTTTTGCAGAAAGTGCAAAAGCAAGCACGATTACACCGCCAGAGGGTTTCCAATTATTGTCGGTAAAATTGGCAGATGTAAAGCCATCTGGTTCTTATTACGATGAATCATTGAACGCTTGGTTAACTCCCGCAGTTCCTATGCGTGCAGCAACAGCACCAGTTGCTGCGCCAATGTCACCTGAGGAATGGGCAGCATCACAGATAAAACCAGCAGAAACAACGCTGCAAGGTATCACAGGAGCAATCACCCGTGGTATTGCTCCAATTGCAGCAGGGGCAACAATTGGAGCGGCTGCAGGCCTGCCATTGGCCGGTGTTGGCGCAATTCCAGGCGCAATTGCAGGAGCAGGCGCAGCCGGTCTTGCTATGACAGTTGGCGATCCCATTGTTAGCTCTATCAATAGTTTGCTTGGAACCAAGTACACATTGCCAACTCAGGCAATGGAAGACTTACTTACGCGCCTTGGAGTTGCGGAAGCGAAGACGCAAGCCGAGCGTATTGTTCAAACAACCGCAGCAGGCGCAGCAGGAGCTGGTGGCATGGCGGCAGCAGGTCAAGCCATACAAACCGCAGCAGGCGCAGTAGCCCCTGTGACGCGTGAAGTCGGCCGGATGCTAGCAGCACAACCTGCAGCACAAATTGCAGGCGGCGCAGGAGCAGGATTAGCTGGACAAACGGCAAAGGAAATGGGCGCTGGCCCAGTTGGTCAGATTCTAGCAAGCATTACAGGCGGTGTAGCTGGTGCAAAAATGGCTGGAACAAAAATCCAATCATTGCCAGCACAGCTTCCGTCAGACATAGCAGATGCACAACGTGCAGGCATTACATTAATGACCACCGATGTAGTTCCTCCCCGCACATTTGCATCTAAGTGGGTGCAAACTGTGGGTGAGCGAATCCCTTTAGCGGGTACTGGCGGCGTGCGTCAGACTCAACAAGCTGAGCGAATTGAAGCTGTCCGCAATGTGCTGCGAGATTTTGGTGCAGACGATGCAGCCCGAGCATCAGACGATGTAATGAAAGACTTGGCAACCAAACGAGGCTCTGACCTGTCCAAATATGCTGGAGCAAAAACAGAAGTTATTGAGCGTCTTGGACAAACTGGCGTAGTGCCAATGACCAAGACGGTACAAGCGATTGAAGATCAGATTACAAAATTGCAAGGTCTAAAAACTCAAGAGGTTACACCAATCATTGAGAGACTGACAGACTGGAAAGCGGCATTACAGGGTCAGAATCTGGTCAATGTCGAAACATTGCGCAAACAAATTGGAGAAAGTTTTAAAGCTCCTGAATTGGCATCAGTCCGTGGTATTGGTGAAAAAGCCTTGTCCAGTATCTACAAGCCACTCAAGCAAGACATGGAATCGTTTATTACGCAAGTTGGTCAACGCCGTGATGTAACGAAGTGGAAAGTGGCAGACAAGCGCCTAGCTAATCTAGCTGGAGAACTTGACATGGGCACATTAAAATCAGTGCTCAAGCGTGGTGACGCAACGCCAGAAGTCATTGGCAACATGCTTTTCAGCAAGAAACCAAGCGAAGTCAGTCAGCTTTATGCAAGCCTTACACCAGCAGGACGAGAAAGCGCTAGAGCTGCAATTCTTGCTCGTGCAGCAGAAAAAGCAACCGCAGAAGTAGCCGAAGGAACCGTAATATCACCAGACAGGTTTGCTAATGAAGTAAAACGTCTTGGTACATCCATTGGAGTGTTTTTTAATGGTGATGACCTTAAACAGATAGAAGGACTCACCAGAGTTCTTAACATTACCAAACGAGCATCTGAGGCAGCAGCAGCACCGCCAACAGGCGTTCAAACCGCAATCCCAGTCGGTGCTGCGGCATTGTCCAGTTTCTTTGGTGGTGGCTTGCCAGGGTTTATTGCAACGCTTGGTGCTGCTGGTGGAGTTGGTGTGGCTGCTCGTATTTACGAATCAGCACCAATCCGCAATCTACTGATTAAAATACCACAGACAGTCTCAGGAAGCCCAGAGGAAGCTGCATTACTTAAGCGTCTAACCGCTGTTATTCAGCAGCAGCAACAGGCACAATCCACTCAGGAGAATAAATAAATGACAGCACTATCAGTAGAACCACCCTACCCAGCGTTTGCGGATGCTGATGGACAGCCGCTTGAGGATGGTTACATTTTCATTGGCACAGTCAACCTGAACCCAATCACTAACCCGATTGCAGCATTTTTCAATGATGCCTTAACGATTTCTGCTGTCCAGCCTATTCGCACCAGTGGGGGTTATCCTGTCTACCAAGGCACACCAAGCCGCATTTACACTGGAAGCGATTACTCTATCCAAGTGCAAAATAAGAACGGCACGGTGGTCTACACCTCGCTGAACGGCAATGCTTTTCCTGGCTCTGCTGGCAATCTTGTTTTTAATGCTACTGGTGATGGGACAACGACTGTGTTTTCGGTTGCTTTTTTACCAAGTCTTATCTACATCAATGGCGTGTATCAAAATCAAAACACATATACGCTCGCTGGTGGTAACGTCACTTTTACACAAGCGCCACCATTAACATCTATCATTGAATTTGTATTCTGAGGAATAAATCATGTTAAAAGCAATCTCAACTATCACGAACGCACTGGGTGCTTTGAACTACAAAGGCACGTGGAATGCCAGCACCAATACGCCCACATTGGCTGATGGCACAGGTGCAAAGGGTGACTACTATGTGGTCAGCACTGCTGGAACGCAGACTTTTGGTGGTATCCAGTTATTCTTTGGTACTGGTGACTGGATAGCATATAACGGAGCTGTCTGGCAACGGGTCGAGGGTGGTTCCGATGGCAATTTTGCTAATGTAACGCTGACTTCAACAGACGCTGGTGCGACAGCAGCCCCATTACTTGATCTTTACAGAGATTCAGCAAGTCCAGCAGCATCCGATACATTGGGTGAAATTGAATTTAATGGTGAAGACTCGGCTGGCAATAAACAAGCCTACGGTTTAATTCACGCTTCTATTCTTAGCCCAACCTCAACCACTGAACAAGGCCAACTTCATTTTGAAACTGCAACTGCTGGGGCGCTAACAGAAAAGATGATTATTGGTACAAGCAACCTAGTGATTAACGAAATTGGTGCTGTTTTTAATGTACGGATTGAAGGTGATACAGATGCCAATTTGTTTTACACCGATGCAACAAACAGTCGTGTAGGTGTTGGCATAATTACTCCCGCTGAAAAACTTGATGTTGTTGGTAACATTAAATTAACAGGCAACGTAGTTCTTGCAAGCGGTCAAGGCATTGATTTTTCTGCAACATCAGGCACAGGCACAAGCGAGTTGTTGGCTGACTACGAAGAAGGGACTTGGACACCAGCAGGCGTATTGGGTACGCCAGGAACCAGCGCCTCGTCAGATATTGTGGGAACATATACAAAAGTTGGGCGAATAGTAACAGTAGCCACTAACTTTACATTTACAAAAGGGACAGGCACAGGAAATTTTTCCGTTAGCGGTCTTCCTTTTACAGTAGGTAGTGCCCTTGTTTATACTGCTGTGGCACTTCAATGTGAACGTGTTGGGTCGGCTTCTAACGTTGTTGGGGCTTATGCCAACCCTAGTTCAACAACTGTGCAGTTTTTATTAATGCCACAAGGTACGACAGCTACGGCTGTATTAACTGATGCTGCACTTGATACAACTGCGGCTATCCGATTTTCTTTAACTTATGCAACTTAAACAGGGCTAAATAATGTCACTTACAAAAGCCTCTTATAGCATGATTGCTGGCGCAGTCGGGAACATCCTCGACTACGGCGCAGTAATGGACAACTCGGCAGCAGGAGTTCGCACAGCAAATCGAGCTGCGTATCTTGCGGCTGTTACTGCTGGTGTTAAACATCTTTTTATTCCGCAAGGAACTTTGTGGATTGATGGCGACATTGAGTATGGAGAAATTTCTGTACATGGTGCTGGCGCAACAGCAACAGAGATTAAAGGTAATGGAGATTTATTTAAACAATCTGCTGGTGGTGGTACTGGCGGTTTTTATGACTTAAAGATTAAAAATGATGTAACAAGAGGAAAGCTGTT
>Ga0181346_1001503_pt1 | contig 10265 bp, 7 predicted proteins | sample Su13VDMM15DN_FD_130100 | JGI IMG/M metagenome (GOLD analysis project Ga0181346, IMG submission 130100) | Freshwater viral communities from Lake Michigan, USA - Su13.VD.MM15.D.N | ecosystem: Environmental > Aquatic > Freshwater > Lake | place: USA: Michigan | collected 2013-07-15 | reverse complement strand
TGTACCTGCAGTCAGAGTTTGCTCTTTTACTTCATGGTTGAATGGCCACTCAAACTGATTCTGCCCAAGGTATTGTAGTGCAGAGTTAACAGAGTCTTTAGCCGATGAATAGAAACCAGTAGCAGCGGCAAAGTTAGCAGAGGTCAACTCAACTTCATTGAGCCTACGATTCACATCATTCACAAGGCCAAGAAAATTATAAGCTGACACGTTGTCTATCCTTAAAAGTTAAAAGAGTACCCCCGTCAAGAGGTACTCTCTGTTATCTTAGGCTAATTAAGCCAGCGTATCACGGTCAACTTCTGCAGCGGTTTTACGTGCATCAATGTCCATAAGGATAGCGAAGATACGAACCACACCCGAAGTTGGGGCAGTCGTAGCAGTGGCAATCAATAGGTCAATCGTATCAGCGGTACCAATCACGAGTGGCTGGAAGGCAGCAGCATTCTGAGCATAAGCACCAGCAGCAGCAGCATCAAGGTCAAAGCCATCAATAAAAATATCAGGCTCAGTCGTGGTAACACCAAGGTCAACAGTCGTATCGCTCGACTCACCGCCAGCAACGGTAATAACTTCCAGACCAGCGTTAAGGATGATGGTGTTAGCAGGTACCGAGATTGCTTCAATCACGTCAGCAGAAGCCAGAGCCGAGCCTTTCGCAGTTGCAGCAGCAGCGAAGTCAATCAGGACTTCTTTGAAGTAGGGCATACGCCCAGCGGTGAAACCATCAACCGTTCCGCCCGCAAGAGTAGTAACAGTAGCCATTTAAATTCCCTTTCCTAGGTTTATGGCAGAGTTAAAAGGTACCCCCGAAGGGATACCCACAGTAACTTAGCATTAAGCTAGGTTGTACTTTGCAGTGGTGATTGCTTCTGGACGCAGAATCTTACGACCATACAAGTGCATACCACGGATGATGTCCGCGAACGAGTCTGGGTCACGGTAGGTTTCGGTCTTGTTAATCTGCTCTGCCGTAGCAACAGCCGACTCATGACCAGCAACGATCACACCGTAGTTCGAGTTCTGGTTAGCAGTACCAGTCGTAGCAGCACCCGTACCAACCGAAGGCAGGTTGTTCGAGACGTACACACGGAAGCCATTCCAGTTTGACAGAACCAGACCGTTACGCAATGCACCCGAATCACCGTAGTCAGCATTCAGGAAGCGCGAGTCTTCGTCCATCAGTACTTCCATCAGCACTGGGTCGATCACAATCCAACGGCCCACTTTGTCAACATTCTGTTGATCCAGCAGACGGCCCATGCGGTTAATCAGCATGACAGGCGAGACGTGAGTGGTTGGCAGTGCAGTAGCACCGGGCAGACGAGCAGCCACAGGGATCGAATGGTCGCCAGCAGAAGCAGTAGTGATGTTGCCAAAGCTGTCCTTACGGAGCTTCATTGAGGTCAGCAGTTCGTCAGAACCAGCGGTCGTGACAGCCTTCGTGCCGTTCACAACGTCATTTACTGTATCTGCATCCAAATGGAGAGTCGACTGCTTGTAACCCGACAGGTAACCCAGAACTTCTTGGTCATGCTGGTCAGCCAAGCGGTAAGCCGCACGGTTGGTAGCCAAGTCCATGAAGTTTACGTGCGAGTGAGCTTCTTCAATATCGTCAATTTTGAATGCAAAGTAGTTAGCTTTGTCGATTACCAGCGAGAAGTCAGCGTCCTGCAGGTCTTGTGCTTGCACTTGAGTGCCACGAGCATAAGCCGAAACAGAGATTTCAGGTTCTTTGATAATACGAACAGTATCACCCTGAGCCGAGATTTCACCGAAATAATCCGAATTAGTGATGTCGCTAACAACGGTTGCCTTACGGAAAGCAAGTTGTACTTTTTTGGAATAGATAACCGAAGAAAAGTTACCGTTAGGCAAATTGCCGTGACCCGAAGCAGATTGGAAAGCCATGAGAAATACTCCTATGATATTTGGCTTTGATAAGAAGCTAAACAGAGCGATAAGAGGCTGAGTCTTTCCTAGGGTGCATCTTCTCTTTAGGTTGATCGACCTTTGAGAGACGGGCCTGTACTTTTCAGGTGAGTCTTACTTATAGTTTAGACTTGAAGTAGGCAAGTAGCATTGGGTAGTCTTGATCAGAGTCCTACGCTACTTGCCATAGTTATACGAAGTTTACCTTATTTGTCAAGAGTTATCTTGCACCACCACTCATATCATAAACAAAAGTACCGTTCTGCATTGCAGCCTGAATACGCTTTTCCATTTTTTCAAAGGTCTTCATATCCATCTTGTTGACATCAGACTCACGGATAGTCTCTTTGCCACCATCAAGATCAACACTAGTCTTACCCTTAGCTACAACAGATGATGCAGCTTCTTTGGCACTAGCTTTTCTAGCCGCAGGATTCAGACCCTTGTCAACTTTGTAGAGGTCAATCACACGGATTACAGCACGAGCATCTTCTTCATTCTCATAAAGAACATCCTGTACCCACTTAGGTTGTTCATCAGCCCACTCATGGAAAGCATCTGACTTACGTAGATCATCAAAATCAGCATGACTCTCACGAATTGTGTTCAGGGCTTTGTTCCGTGTAGTTTCAGTATTAAGTTTTTCATACTCATCAAACTGACGCTCATACTTGGAGAGTTTCTCTGCAGCTTTCTTCTCTGCAATAGTCTCTACAATGGATGCTACATCAGGGTACTTACGTGCCCATGCTGCAATATCCTCATCCGACTTAGGTGGAAGGATTGTGTTATGATTGGGTTGAGCCTTGGCAGCTTCAAGTTTAGCTTCCCATTCCTTTTCCTTTTCAGACATATGACGACGAAGATCACCATAACGCTTCTTAAAGGTACGCTCTTCTGGGTCTGTAGGTTCTGCTTCTACGGCAGCTTTAGTTTCTACAGGAGTCGTACCCTCTTCAGGTTCCTTACCCTGCATGAGGTCATTAAGTTCCTGTTCTGCATCAGCAATACGCTGACGATTCTTACGGTTGGAACCATTGTGATCTACGAGTACTTTAGTGATAGCCATTTATTATCCTTTATAGTGGGGTCAGCCTAAGCTGAGTTGCCTTATTGTTTTCCTGCCAGACCTTTTGTCTTAGCACGGGGTTTCTTTGGTTTAGGTACAAGACCACCTTCTGCAAATCTTTCAGAGCCGGGTCTTGGTGTTTGGGTATAGCTTGCGTTACCTGAGCCATACGTCGAGCTACTATATGTATTGCTTCCACCTTGAGAAGAAGTTGAGGTTGGAGTGGGTGCAGGTGTAGCTGGTCTAGGGTCTGCAGCACTCTGACGATCACGGTTGGTACTAGGGGAGTTATAACTTGTGCCAACCCTATCGTTAGCATTGCCGCCAATCACCCTGTCGTCACCAGCACCACCAAACACCCTGTCGTCTTGGTCTTGGCTACCAAAAGTCCTTGGGCGAGGGTCGCGATTGGCCGCTCTTGCAGCTTCCTCAGGGGTAAGAGGAGCAGCAGCAGGGGCAGCAGCAGGAGCGGCTGGTGCTGTTGCAGGAGGAGTAGCTGCAGGAGGATTTTCCCCTTCTTTTCTTCTGAGGGCTGCGTCATACTGGTTACCCATACCCACAACTCCAGTTGAGATTAATCCTTTTTCTACAAGAGAGAGTCCCCCAACATATCTTTTAACTTCCTCTGACAATGCTACATACTCTGGCGAATTTAATTTACCCTGAGCTTCTAGTCTTTTCAAAGCCGCATTAGCACCAGCAATATTTAGAATATCTTTGTCTTTTCCCGTAAGGACACCGAACAATCCACCATCATCATTAGGATTTTTAAGTAAGTCCATACCAAATTTAAAGGGGTCGTTAGTGATAGCATCATAGTTTTCATCCGCCCAAGCGTCATAACTGTTTGTCGTATCTTCGGGATTTCCAAAACCATCATCGTCACGTTTTTTCTTTTTTGGCTTTGGGGTTGCAGGATTAGTAGCATCATAGGTATCTTGCAAAGCCTGTGTCCAAGGAACAAAACCATCAGGGATTCCACCCAAGGGTCGATCACCCAGAAAATTGATAGATTGTTTTTTGCCTGTGGTTGGGTTAAAGTACAAACGAGTTGTCGTAGCATTACTATCCATCGTGAAATCACCACGATCAAACGCCATGCCACCCTCAGCCATACCAGACATAGCCTGTGCTAGCATCTGTTCTTCTTCTGGTGTAAGCTCTTCGTCTTGTCCCTGCATAGGTACACCACGAGGGTCTACAGGTACACCGCCAATACGACCAGCAGACTCCATCTCCCTCATACCCTGCTTGGCTTGACTACGTAGGTCTTCAAAGAAGCGAACACCATAGTAGCGCAAGACATCTGCGGGAACTACATATTCACCACCAGAAAGTTTTGCATCTACATCATCACGAACTTCAGAAGCCAAAGCTCCGGGAGGGATGTTATTGCCAGTCACGGGTTCTCTCGACATACCATCATCGGCCATGCCACCCTGTTGCATTAGTCTATTCATCTGTTCTTCCTCTACCATGCCACCTTCGGCAAATTCTCTTTTAGCTTTCTTACTATCAGGATTCTCTAATAGATCATCCTCAAGTTTTTTTCTAAGCTCTTTTTCTATAGCTACAGGAAGTCTTCCTGTTGGCATATAGTTCTCACCGTATATAGGTTCTTGTCCAAGTCTGGCATATACAGAATAACCTTCATTAGCTGCTCTATCGTAAACTGTAGATGGTAAAGTTTTTTGTCTTTCTTCTGGGGTAAGTTCTGCCCACAACTGTGCAGCACGAGATTCAATTTCACCCGGATTTTCTTGATATTTTTGAAAAGCTAGCTTTGATAGTCTGTATCTTTCAGACTTAAAAGCATACTCAGTTTTTCCCACATCCTTATAAAGTTTAAGAATTTTAAAGGGGGATGCAAAGTTACCAAGGTCTTCAAAATCTTTTCTAGCTTTCTCTGCAGCTTTTTCTAAACTATTAAGCTTAACTACGTCTTTATACATTTCCGCAGAATTAGTTCTCCAAGGGCCGGGTTTTTCTAATCCTGTTACGGGATCAATCTCTTTTGTCTTCTCAAGAAAGTATGAAGGGGCTGCACCACCAGACGTTCTTTCAACAGCCTGAACACCATGTTGTAATTCATGTATTGCAATACTACGTATTTTATCTGGATTATCATCCTCTAAATTTTGCAGACTGAGGTTAAGTGTTTTATTCCCAGCATCAAAACTGGCTGTATCTTTAACCAGAGTAGGATCAAAAGCAACTTCAAAACCTTCAATTTGTGGGTAGTTGTCGTAGAACTCTGAAAAATCAACAACGTCTTTAATCGGCAACCTGACTGTTCCATCCCCACCTTTAGTCACTTGATTTTTAGAAGTAGAAGGGACTACTTGTTTAAGTGCATCAAAGTCTCTAATAGATGCTCCTTTAGGGTCAATACTAAAAACAGGTCTAGATAAGCCTCCTCTTTGTGGGAGATACTGAATGGTCGTTTCTTCGTAAACTTTTTGTGGATCTTCCCCCGCTAGAATACGGCGATCTGCTTCAATCCTTTTTCCCCTAGGAAAATTCTTGGCATTCTCCCCAGCAAAAATACGAGTTACATTTGGGTCATATCCATCTAGTAGTCTTGGTGCAGAAGCCCCCATTACCATACCAGCTGCATTCATAACATCTCTAGGTGTAGCATTAAGGCTACTAACAGCTTTAATGTTACCCACAACACCCTCTGCAATACCTTTAGCAAGACCTGTTGCTGTACCTAAAGGGTCTTCTGTCACAGCTTCATAGGCAGCACCAAGATTTTTAGCAAGGTTAGCTTTTCGTTCACTTAGACTTATCTCTTTATATAACATTGGTTGAATTTCATATACAACACCAGATTTAGTTCTACGAGTTTTAAAACCCCCTTCACCACCCCAACTTATGTCGGTTTCTGGATCAGCCCCTAAAGGTAAAGCCGCAGGATCATAGTAATATCCATCTATCTGTGGCCGAGAAAACAAAGAGTTCTCTTCTTGCGAAGCCTGTTCTGGTGTTTCTGCCCCACCAAAGATGTCATCAAATAGAAGGTCTGTGTAAGACAAACCTTTTTGTTCTGGTGTTGCTGCCCTTGCTTGTGTATAAGCATCCCTACGATTTGGTGCAGAGAAAGCGTTTAGTGTTTGTTCATCTTCGTTCATTCTACATTCACCTTGTCACGAAGTTTTTGTAGTTTGCGTAGTGCAAGTAGCTCACCCTGAGCGCGATAGATTTCAATAGGGTCTTTTACCTGTTCCAAAGTTTTATAACACAGTTGGATCATAGTGTCAAGTTCCTTGAGAAACTCTGGCCACAACTTAGGATCATTGACGAGTAGCTTTAGGCTCATTGCGCTGCCCCACCATTGTTGGCACTAAAGCCTTGTTCATTAGGTAAGGGCACAGAGCCAGTACCAATGTTACCCCCACCAGAGCCAGTGGTATCCTGAGCCTGCACTCCTGCGGGAGCCTGCTGCCCCTGTGGCCCTTGAGGAGCCTGAGGTTGTTGTGGTTGGGAAGCTTGGAAGGTCTTGAGGATTTCAGCTTGGATAGCTGCACGTTGCATAGAGTTAGCAACCTTGTCAGGATCAAGCTCCATCGACTTGGCAATCTCACGAACAATGTAGTCAAGTCTTGCAAAGGGTGCTAGGATTGGGTTCTGCACCACACCAAGGAACTGCATTAGGCGCTGCGAACGTACTTCATTAGCCATCAGGGACTCAGTACCAGCAGCTTTAACTTCTAAGTCACCTTTAATCTCAGGGTCAAAGTCAAACTGCATATTAAAACTAAACAGTGCTTTACCAAGCGGAGCCAGTAGGTAGTCATCAATGTTCTTCACAACAGTACGAATAGAACCATTAGCTGCTGACATAAGCATAGAGATGCCAGATGCAGTACGACCTACACCAGAGATACCTGTCTGACCATGTGCAAACGATGGGAAACCAGTAGACTCATCCGCCAAGACACGAGCCTTGTCAAACATCTGCATATTCTCATTGGACACGTTAGGGAACTTTGTACCAAAGATAGCTTGTCCGGGAGCGCCACCCTGACGGCGGAATACCTTTCCGGGATAAACTGTAAGGTCTTGTCCGGGAACTAGGTTGGTTTCATCAACTTCAATCAGTAGGTTGCCACTCAGTGCAGCATTATCTACAGCCATACGCATAAAGCCATTCATCAGTGTCTGCGTATCGTCCATGTTTTCAGCAACACCAATACCCCACATGGAGTAAGGATTGATTTCGTAGGGGACTACATAGAAAGGGATAATGCTTGGGGTAAATGGGTTAAGTACCAGACGTAGGACACGGCCATTGCATAGCCAGATGTTTACTGCGATGTTATCCTTGCCCTTCAACTCCTTAGGTATATCAACCTTGTGGTCTTCAAGAGTTTTTCTCTCAACGTTACCCCAGAACTCCAAGACTTCAAAGCGTTCTGTAGCAACTTGTTGGATATCGTCTTCCATAGCTTGTTCCCACCACTCTTTAGTGTAGCTAGGGCCAAACTTTAGTGCAGTTTCAATTTCATTCTTACGGAAGTAGGGACGTTTAGCCAGCTTACGTAGCTCACTATGGGACATCTTGTGACGTTCGATAACGTATTCAGCTTCTTCCATGCTATGTGCATCTGGGTCAGGGTAGAAGTTCCAGACGGATACATTAGATACCATTGGTACAGTCTTGATTGTTGGGTTATAAGTACCCTCATCATCCCACTTTGGATACTCTTTATCCACAGCGAATGGGCCTTTCATAATTCCTGTACCAAACAAGGCACACTCTAGTGCAGCGGCACGTAGGTGCTTATTGGCGGAAGACTCTTCCAACTGATCATGGATTTTCTTTTCCATCTTCTTAGCTGCAATCATAGCAGGTTCAAAGGTGATCTGTGTGGGAGTCATACCGGGGCCACTACGAACATCTTGTACTGGGCCAAGTTCATTCTTCATAGAACCAAGACGTTCCATGTAGGTCTGCATTGTCTCTCCGGGAAGCAGTGGCTCAATACCAGCAGCTTTCTCAGCTTTCTTAACTTCATCATTGGTTTCAATGTGGAAAGATTCTACTACACCCTCAGGCAGTGTCGTAGGGTCAATGACGATGGGAAACTTGCCATTACCAAATAGAACTTCAGACATTTGACCATAAGCAGCAAGTACTTTGGTCTTAGTCACCTTAACAAACACACGAGATTTTTCTGTTGAGGTAAACTTAACATCCTCACCATAGATACCACGGTAATTCTTGTAGGCAGTAATCCAACGAGTCTCTTCTGTTTGCCGTGAAGTCTCAGCCTTATTGAATCGTTCCTCAACATAGGCTACAATACCACCAGCAGGCTCATCGTTAGGCGTCTCCCCAGAGGTATCCTTCACAGCAAGCATCTTAATGCTGTCAGTCGAGAGGTTGTCTTCTTCCATCTTTATTTCCAATTTGTATTAGTACCCAGTGGGATACTTGTTGCTTTTTTCAAGATTCATCTTTGCAGGGATTATTCTTAAGTTTTTCTCTACGTGCAACCCACAAACATTTTTACCTTTTAGTGGAATAATATGATCTACGTGATGTAACACTCCCGTCCTTTCGGAGACTTTGGCACACAAAACATAGATGCGTTGTATTTGTTCTAGGTCTGCCCAAGGAGGTGTAGCTTTAATTTTCATTGCTCTTCTTTGTGCAACTCTTGCTCGATTTTCTCCGGGATTACTTTCCCTGTGCTGTTTTGCACGTAGGTTAGTTTTTTCTCTATTCTTCCCTTGCCAATTAGCCTCTACGGCACGTTTAATATACGCCTCTTTGTTTTCTTCGTAATGTTTTTTCCCAGCAAGCGCCTTGCGAGCTTTGTTCTCAGCGTTCCAAGATATGGACTTTAATTTTGCACAAACTTTACAAGTATAGGCTTTACCAAGAGGGAAGCTTTTACAGTTATGGAATTTCTCCAGAGATTGTTCTACCTTACACATATTACAAATTCTCATGTCAATAACCAAAGACCAAATCTGAAATTTGTGCATCGTAGTTGCTGTAGTTTGTATTCGTATCGAACATACCCGTACTTGGGCGAGTCATTACACCGTACCGTAGAGCGTCGTAGAGGTGGTCTTCAGAGTGTGTGTCAACGTCCTCAGGGTTTGTCTTGCTGAGAGGTATAGAGGGTAGCTGAGAGATCAGGTTTCGGCACGTATGGAAGATAACCATGCGGGGTTCACCAGTGTACTCATCAACTTGTAACCGTCTGTGTATCTCGTTTTTACCTGCAATACGTGACCCACGGCTTCTGTCTGCTGGACGCCAGCGGCAACCCTTGAGGATCATACGCTCTGCAATACTAGGGCCAGTGTCACCACGCTTGTGCCAGAGGGAAGAGTCAAGTACACCATAGCGCATCTTCTCACCTTCTTCTGCCTCAAGTATCTGGTCTGCTAAATCTTCTGCCAGAACTTTAGATACATAGAGTTCCCTGTAAACAATCAACTGACCACTAGGAGCAATAGCAAACCATACAATACCACTGTAAGAACTATACCCGTAGTCTGCTGCACGAAACCTTGGCCAGCTACTTGGGATATCAAAGGGTTCAATCGTATGTATCTTACGGTTAAACTCTGAGAATGCTGCACCCTCTGCTACATCCCAGTTACCATCAAGTAATTGCTTACGTTGATGCTCAGGCATAGACATCAAGTTAGCTTCGTACATACCATCTTCAGCAAGGTATGGGTTATCGTATAGAGTAGCAGGGATAAACCTGCGTTGGAACAGTGGCTCACCAGCACGAGCATGATTTGCTGGCCACGAGAGAGTTTCACCAGTCTCTGGATCAATAGCCCAGAATGCTTTGTTTGGTTTAGCAGGGTCAATGAAAGCTTTCTTTACCCAACTATGTCCAGCACCACCGGGGTTAGTCGTAGCTCTTTGGTATAGCTTTAGGCCACTTGCTTTAGTAGTACGTAGACGAGAACGCATATAGTTCCAAGCAAAGGGACTACCCCACTGAGTAAGTTCGTCGAACCCAATCCAGTTATAAGCCTGACCCTGATAGCGAGTAACGTCATCATCAGCATCAAGATAGCTCATCCAGAGTGATGCACCAGATGGGGCTATCCAAGTCTTGTCACGTTCTAGAAACCTAATACCGGGAATAGCCTTAGGATACAATACCTTAGATACTGATACAAGTTCACGTAGTTCTTCTGTAGACTTACGCACCAAGAGCATCTTAGCGTGTTCATTGTTCAAGTAACGTACTGGGTCTGCTAACATAGCGTATGACTTACCACC
>Ga0181346_1001501_pt1 | contig 10267 bp, 9 predicted proteins | sample Su13VDMM15DN_FD_130100 | JGI IMG/M metagenome (GOLD analysis project Ga0181346, IMG submission 130100) | Freshwater viral communities from Lake Michigan, USA - Su13.VD.MM15.D.N | ecosystem: Environmental > Aquatic > Freshwater > Lake | place: USA: Michigan | collected 2013-07-15 | reverse complement strand
AGTGCGGATCTCATGTTTGGGAACTCCCGCCACCTTGGAGCTTCGCCAGACGAATTAATACCGTAAAACATATAGTCACCCTTGTTATCAACCACACCACCACCAACACCACCCTCATCAATAAGCACAGGGATCTTGTATTGCGATTGCCTTGGGTTTTCATACTTTTGGCAATACTCTTTAATCTTGTCCGAGAACTCTTTGGTGGACAATCCACGGTACTCTTTTGCGTCTATGATGCAGCATCCATGCCTGACCACTAAACAGGATCTATCGTCACCGAACCTTGCAGGGTCAGCACCAATCTGAACCACCCAATCTTTATTAAGCTGGATCGGATCAAGAATCTGCTTGAGGGCCAAAGCACCCCATACTGAGTTGATCGCCTTACTAGGGTATCTACCAAGAACTTGAATATCAAAAAGCGGATCTTCAACCATGTAGTTTTTGTCATTGAATGTAAAAAACCCTGGCTCAGATTCCTCACCCTCTCTAGCGGATCTACATTCGTTTTTAATGCGGTTCTCCACATATTCATAGTTGATTGCACCTGGCACAAGATCGGCCTTAAAAGCAACATTAGGATGATCTAAAGCAGACAGGTGGAACACTTTCCAGTCAGGCGAATTCTCAGCAAAATAAGCGGGAGATGAGGCATCGTATGGATTGAAAATACAGAACCATAAGCAATTCTCTTTGTTTGCAGAAAGCATTGATTCTGCTCGCTCCCAAAAGGTTGGTTCAATGCCTGATGCTTCGTCAAACAGGATGCACAAACCACCCGAAGAATGTCTACCTTGGAATGCATCAGCCTTCTGAGCGGTCAAACCTTGGATATAGTGACTAGGCGATTTCTCTAGCCTATTAGCCTTCGGCATCCAGTTTGGATCTCTTGGTCTAACCCTGCGTAGTTCCTTAAACACACCATCTTTAATTTGTTGGGCAACAGGTGCTGAAATTAATACTTCTGATGGTGTAAAGTGATCGTGAAACCAAGATGCAATAACAGCACACAGAAATGTTTTCCCTTGGTTATGGGCAGATCGAACCAGAATTTTTCTAGCACCATTGGCAACCGAATCAAATATTTCCATCTGCTGTGGAGTCAGGGTTATGTTGAGGTATTCGCAATACTCCCCTGGGTTTTTCGGAATCACTATAGTCTTCTGATTCTCCAGATTGACCCTCTTCACTTCCTGTATTTCTGACAATTTCCCCTGCAATGCTGGACTCGATAAGACCTTTTGCCATTTCTTTTGCAAGTTGTTTGTTGAGAAGTTTTTGGAGTTCTTGTTCATCATCTCGCTCCTTATTATTACGCTCGATTATCCATTGCATGGCTCGCCAATCCTCAGATCCATGTTCATGGATAACCTGTTGCATGGCAATGGTTGCCTGTGCTTTAGCCTTAATCATTTCCTTCTTGTGCCAAGGCTCAAGATCCCTTTTGGAAATGCCAAAGGCTTTCATGGCTAATTTAAAGTCAATTCCACGCTGAATATTTTCCAGCATTTCGTAGAAACTATCGGAATCTATCACGATTTAGGAAACTCCTTTCCCCCTGGAAACTCAACATTTTCTGGTGTTTCTGGATCTAGCAGCATTCTCATAAGTTCAAGTGTCTCAGAGATATAAATCAAACTTGCTGCTATTGACTGAGAAGGCTTATTTTGTTCGTAGGCAGCGATTGCTTCCACCATCCAATCTGCCCCAGCTTTGTTTAACATATTGCATCCTTTCAAAAACAAGGTAAAATAGGTAACAGTATTATAGCAAAAAGCAAGAGGAATTTCGATGGCAGATTTAGTAGGTGCTATAGAAAAACTTAAAAGACTATTAGAAGACCGAGCAAAGCGGGTTGGCAGGGCTACGAATACTAATCCAAGTCCAAGTATCTCCACTACAAGTCAATCTGTTCTTTACACACCTCCATCTACATGGATGAAGTCACTTGAGTATTTTCCAATGGCAAAATCACCATCTGGATCAGTTATAATGCGAGCTAGAGGGCCAAACATAGATTATATATATCCAAGGATTGGGAAAGTTACTTTTAACAAATGGGTAGCTAACAACTGGAGGGGTGGAAAAATTTATTGGTATGCATCTCCATCACTAAAAGATTACTCAATAATAGGAAGAACAAGAGGATCAAAAGCTAGAAAAATGACAGGAAGGTTATCTGCGTGGGCATTTCACACAAATAGAAAGAGAAAGAATCTTAAGGCAAGGGTTATGAGAGGCCCACAAGCTAAAAATTTACCAAGTCATGTTCTATCAAGAGCAAGAGTAATTCATCACACTCCATAGGAGAAGCAATGTACCTTAATCCATACTATCGCCATATTCAAGAAATGAAACGATTCTATGTCAAATCCATTACGGAAGAAGACATGGCCGTTGTAAAGAACTGCCTGATTAGAAAAATCAGGGGTGGCAACATGAAAGCTGTAGAACTATTTGTTAAGTTTACCGAATGGCAAAAAGACCTTGATGTTGCTTCGGATGCTAGACATGAAATTCAAACCATCATGGGTTCACCTACGGATGGGCTGATGAAATCGCTTCGCCCAGGTTCAATGAATATTTCTACTGGACAGCTTGAAGATAAGAAACAAGCTTGATATATTGACATAGTCCGAATGATTCTAGGGCTTGTTTTAGCAATTTCCTGAGACTAATCCCGCCCGAAGTAGAATTGCGACAGGGCGGGAAGTTTCATTCGGACACTTTAAAATCTTTGCATTGCATACATTTCTTCCAGTCCGTTTTTCCATGAACATCACATAATCGAATCCATTTTTTAGGACAGTTGCAATTTTTTCTGTCAATTACTTTTCCAATGTGTTCGCATTGTTCGGGGTTAATCATTTGCATTGGTGTTCTTGAATTTATCAAATTTGATGTTTGAATATATTCAACATTTTCAAGGATCTGGTTGAACTCTACTGGTAGTGCTTCTTCAATAAATTCATCAACCACTTCTTCTACAATCATGTCGCACATAAAACCATATTTTCTTGAAGCAGAAAAATCTGGAACAGTAATATTATCCGGTGTAATCAAATCAGATATCGTATAAGTTTTAGAACTTTGAGATAAAAACCTTGTTCCAACATATTTTATTATTAGAGGTGATAATGAAATAACTTCAAGTCGATCATAACTAGAATAATAAATTCCCTGCCAATAAAAAGATGGCACAGGAAAGTTGCTGCTTCCATATATATCTATTAACCCGCTGGTGTTTACGGTGAATTCCCCAATTTCACTAGCAGAAGCACCAATCTTGTCTGCATTAAAGTTGGAGAAATCTAATCCATTTGGATCAAATTCTTCTTCATACTGAGGTGCATTTGTTATTGCTGAATCTTCCCATCCATAAAGAAAAGTGACAGTAAGTGATTTTCCACTATAAGGGTACGCAATACCAACATTAGGTATGTAAACTCCATCATTTGCATCTTGCAAAGTTGTTGCAATCCTGATTAATGATTGCCCAGCAGTCTGCTTTTCATCTTTAATTTCTTCCATGTAGATCGAATAGAATGGGTTGAATGCAGCGTACACGGCAGTAGCACCAGTACCACCACCGCCAGAAATTGTAACTGTAGGTTCTGTAGTGTATCCAGAACCTGGATAATATCTGGTTACAGCTACAACCTGTCCATTACTAATAGATGCGTATGCGGTTGCACCATTTCCACCACCACCCGAAATCACAACGGTAGGTGTAGTAGTGTATCCAGAACCACCATTAGTAACTATATAATCAACTCCAGTAAATTTAACTTGATTTCCTGTTGCCCAAACATCAGCATCACCATTAATTAGTAAACAACTTTTAAATCTATCTGGTACACCAAAATCAGGATAAACCCTTCCAGGAAAAAAGGTTAAACTTTTTGAAACAGGGGGGTCTATTTCATCAAACTGCTTAAGTATTTGGTAAGATCCATTTTTAACTCTTAAAAATATTGGCTCATCTTCATTAATACTTGGTGGGGCAAAAGCAATGTTTGCTAATGCTTCTGGCATATACGAACCAACAGGTGAATTAAAATATCCGTCAGGTGTTTCGGGTGTTGCATCAATAAATGACTGTTGATAATCATACAGCAAAGTGTTTACTTGAGGAATCTTTTCATAGTTTTCAAAGGTAACTTTCACCTGAGAAACCCTTTTCATTCGATCCGCAATGTTTTCATTCTTGCATATTGCTACACTTTGAAAACCTACTTCTATGTCAGATTCAAAACCTCCTTTTAATGTAGCAGTATAACTAGATGGAACCCTATTGCCTTGACCTAAAACCTGTCTTTCATCTTCAATTTCTGCTCTAGCAGATATCGTATTATATCCACCAGAATTTATTGTAACGGAAGGAATAGATTTGTAACCATTTCCAGCATTAGTAACAACAAATTCAGATATAAATCCATTGCCATTGAGTATTGCAATCGCAGTAGCTTGCACAGGATTAGGGCCATTAGGAGCAGATATTGTGACTATTGGTGCAGTCACAAGTGGAGAAAAACTTTGATTTGTCAAAATCACCTTTGTAACACCACCAGCTATACCTAGCGGAGAACTCTCGTTAAAATATGTTTCCGTTAATAATGTTTTTCCAGCCCAAAGAACATTTTCAATAATCATAGTTGTCCAACCGCTGGAATCAGTTCTTGAAGTTGTTCTTGTTCTTTCTGTTTTTTGTGCTACATATTGCAAAAGCTCACCAACAACGCTTGTAGACATAAAACCTTCGCAAGCATCTTCATAATATATAAATGGTCGAATTGGGGAATGATATGTAAAGTATCCATTGGTATAGATACCGATTGTCTCTTGGTCTATGTACTCAGAAAACTGAAGTGGAGTTGCATTAGATATAAATTTTCCTTCATAAAGTAATGGGGAGGAATAATTGTCAGAAGAAAAATTGTTATTATAACCCCACCAGTAGTTTTGGTAAAATCTGGATACATGATCTAAAACAAGATTTTCAAAATAACTACAATAGCCACCATTATTTGTATAAAAATAACCTTGTTGTTTAGAAAAAAAATACTCAGATTCAAGTCCAACAGAATAAAATGGCGATTCATTTATAATAGATAAAGTTGCTAAAAACGATCCATCACTTCCCAACTGAAATCTGTCTAAAACATATCCTTCTTTATAAACATTGTAAAGCGGGTTCATTGTTTCAAATTTTACTGTTTTTGCTGCTGGGGTTGGCGGGCTTTGGCCTTCCCAAGGAGAGTTTATATTTGGTCTTGTATAGGTTCCAAGGCAATCAGACCATGAATTTCGATCAGGAACTATAAACTTATCGGTCATGTAGAAAGTTTTAGATAACAATGAAAAACCTTCATATTGAAAAGAAAATTCGTAATCATCAAAATCTGCAAAAAAAACTGGTTCCATAACCTTTGCAATTCCATTAGCACATTCGGCATCAACTCTAAATCCTTTTTGACTGTAATCATGTGTGTCAATATAACCAAAATATGCTTGGGCTGAACCTATATCTGCTGGAGGCAGAGGTATAGATATTGGATCAAAATAACTTTGTACATTGTGTGTTGCTGGATCAAGATTAAAACGCAAAATCATTTGTTCTTGTGTGCATGGGGTTAAACCACCTCCACTTTCACCTGGTTCATACCAAACAGACCTAGCGGTATATAAACCGTTTTCCATTATAGAAACATAACCACCATTTGCACCCGAAGTGAATTCGCTTAACGCAAGAAAAAGTGAAGGGTCATAATAATACCACCCCCAATAATAACCATTTCCAAAATACATTCCAAAAACATGACTTTGTGCCACAAAATTTGGAGTAGGCCCAAGTCCTACAACTGATTCTAAATTGTAACTTAACTCGTCAGAAAATTCTAAATTTGCCCTTTTAGGTCGAGCATTATAATTATAAAAATATCCGTAATGGTATCCAACACCATTATCAAGAATATTTGTAAGTAGTTCTTTTCTTAAATAAGATTGATACCCTTGTGGATATCCATAAGCCAGATAATATGGAATTCTGCCCCACTTATAATACTCGCTTGAATCACCACAAGATAAAGCAGTTAACGCAGTTCCACCTTGGTCAGGATAAGTGCCAATACATATACTAGGCCAGTAGTGTGTCAAGGTTATATCTGTATTGCTATAACCTCCTGCAAATGTTGTTGAATAAGCATAACTTCCAAATTCAATTGGATCGTAAGCAACGCTTCCAGTATAAATAGAAGTGTTTGTAAATGACATTGAAGATCCGTTGTCTAACAACTCTGGATTAAACGCAGTTAAATTGTTGTAATAATATCCATACTGGTTTTGATTATATGCAAATGATGAACCATACTGTTTATTTGTTTGTATAGGACTTAAAGGGTCTTCAAAATTATAAGGTGATTCTGATAATGCTGTAGTTTGAACTCCATCGCATCTAAGAAAAGGATAATAAGCCAGACCTGTTGCAAACTTGTTGTCGCTGACTAGAGATGCATCTTGTAAAGAAGAAACATAAACAGGGTATTTATAAGGTGTTAAAAAATACTCAAAAGAACCAACAGGTATCATATAGTCAGAAAATTCTATTATTGTTGACCCAATAGAATTCTCGTTCACTAAAGGATCTGCTGCTTTAAAATTAGTTAATGTTAGAGTTGCATCCTCGTTTTTTTCAATGCAATATCCGCAAGTACAACAAGCAACCATTCCTTGAGAATCGAATACTGTGTTTCTATGAATTATGTTTTCTTGAATATTGTTGGTTGGTCTATATGCCATTTCTATGCTCCTGGTAAATCATACCAACCTTTAACACCTGATCCATTAGTTCCGTAATATTTATTTGCACCTGGAGTCAAAGCATCATTAACAAGTTTGAATTGTATTGTTGAATTTAATGCGTTCTGTTTTGGAATAACAGAAGAATCATTCGGTGTAGTAAATGCAACAGTTGTAAAAGTTAAACCACTTCCTGTTGATGTAACTATTTTACCAGTAGAACCAGAATAAGATTGAGGGCAATCTTTAAGATTGATGAATGATAATGATGGAACAATAACCGAAGCGGGATTTGTCGAAGTAAATGTTAAAGCTGTTGCACCAGAATTTACAGCAACAAAGTAATTTGCAACACCAGAATATGAATCAGGAGTATCATTTAAGCTTAAAAAACTTTTCCGTGTATCTTCTGCAATTTGAACTGTTTCAGAAGGGTAAAAAGTTGCATAGGTATTTGACAAAACACCATTCACGCAAGTTGTATCCGTAACAACTGTAATACCTGTTGGGCCAGAAACTAAAGAATTTAACAGAGTTACCCTTGGCCTTGGGTCTGTATTGACTGGGTCATTAGGAAATGGGTTGTATGATGTTCCAGCATAATATCCTACATATTTTCTTCCAGCAATTAATTCCCCACCATTGATATCCTTGGCCCAAAATGTACCCATATTTGCAGAAGATTGTGAAAGTGTATCAAAACCTAATGCGGGGTAATATCCGTTAACAGCACCTGTTTCATCAATTTCAACAAAGCATTTTGAAGATGGATCAAGGCTTCTCAGGAATTCGTACACATCTCTTCCATCAGTTGAATCCACTCCACGAAGTCTAGCCATGTAAACTAAACCTTGGCCTGATACACCAATATTGCCAGCAAAGTTTCCTTGATTTGTTGGCTCATCAATATCGTATGGCATGGCATACATTTTAGGACAATGTTCTCTGGACTCAAAATTCGCTTTTAAACCACCAATATCTTCAACAAAATCAACTCCATCCCAAATAACTTCATAGAAATCATAGAACCGATAATACCCTGTGACCTCAACCTCGTCACCAAAGGGAATCTTATTGTTTACCCGAACATAAAGAAATGGGCTATTGCCTTCGTTAGAAATCGTGATTGAACCTGTGGATGCATCATATCCAGCGTTCATCCCGCTACCTTGAACTGGTTGTATTCTCATTTTGCTTCCCTTAAAAAAAAACAGGACACAGTTTTAATTGTGTCCTGCAATTATCATACACATTTGCTTTTTAATCAAGGGTTTTTGATCAATAAAGCCATGCATTGGATCACTTGAGGATACTGCATGAAGTTACTAGATTCAGCGGATAACACCGATTTAGCTAGATCAAGTGCTGGAACAGGGATTCCCCTAATACCAGTCATCACATAATCTGCAAAAGCATTTACCGCTTCATCCCTAGTAGCTTCTCCCTTGATAAATCTTGCGAAAATATCAAGTGAGGGATGCGTTGGAGGCATCCCAGGTTGACCACCCATCATATTGGGAGGCATAGACATTTGCGGATTCATAAAACTTCCTTTCTATCGACCACAGCAGCTAGAACCACGAAGACTGAATCGAAGCTTTCCGTTACGGAAAACTCTCGTATCCGTTTTTACGGATTCAATCTTGATTGTTTTTTCAACCTTCTTATCGACCTTTACTGCTACTGGAGCAGAACATTGCCCATTAGCACAACCCCTGCGAACAGGGAGATCGATCACCATAGCCACCGTCAACACTAGACTAAACATAACGCTTCCTCCTTAAAGAAAAAAGTACCCAAGCACATTATATTGACCAATCAACAGTTCGTGCAGGGTATCCATCAAAATTTGAGAAAGAAAACACTTCCTCAAGACAGATTCTATCCATGTCCTTGGCTTTAATCCAGTAGGAACCTTTAGGCTCGCCAAAATTGCCTGGCGGGGTTCCATGAGCATTACCCCATGAATTCTGAATCAAAAAGATCAATCCGAAATCTGGATGGGTGGTAAACCCCAAACATGACTGTTGGTGGCCCCAGCTTTGATTCCTTGAGGCTAATTGAACAGCAGGGGTTCCTGATGGCTTAACCTTTAAATCGCTAAATCCGAACCAAGATGAGGCTATAGTGACAGGGTATCCATTCGATAGAGCCTGTTTAACTTCTTCGCTATTTTTAAGCTTTGATGTGCTTTTAACTTTGAATTTACTAGCGGATTCATGTAAATCGACTGGTGGTTTATTACCATTTGACCATTCCATTTCGGCCTTTGCCCCAAAAGTCCAAGATCCGTCTTGCTGATGAATCGGTTGGGGGTGGCTAGGATCTAAAGGCGGGCATCCATCTTCGTTTAAAGATTCTGCCATAGAAGACCCAAAGGAACCCTCACCTTCGCCATTAAGCCCCCCACGCTTACGAGATTGACCATAATTATACAGAATGAATGGAAGTCTCCACTCTTCAAAGGCTTGCCTTTGAGTAATGATTTCAACCGCTTGTAGGGTTGCCATAACAGCCAATGCACCTTGACCTACGCAAGAACCAGTTTTTTGATCCCAGGGAAAGAATTCATAACCCGCAGCTTTGTTAACCACCTTGTACAGAAGGGATTCATTCAAATCCAATGGAGGCCCAGCGATTTGAAAAGGAACTAACTTTGCGTTGAACTTATCTTGGAGTTCTTGCGGTTGCGATTCAATTGGTAGCCACCCAAATTTGCTAGATGGCATTTCGGGTTCTACTACTGGTGGTTCTACTGGTGGTGCGGGTGGCACTACTGGTGGCACTATTGGGTTATTTTTTCTTTCGCCAAACTTAGGTTGGTTTTCCATAGTCATTGCTTTAATTCCTTTGCAATTTGGTTAAATTCGTTAGTAAGAAGATCCCTGAGTTTTTGATCAAGCTTTAACGAACTATCCTTGGGAAGTCTTTCGTTAAGCCTTTTGCCAATCACATCTCTAAGCTTGGCAAGTTCGTTTTCCATGAATTGTTTATTGATAGTTGCCTTTGCTGCCTTGAAAATATCTGTAAGAAATTCGTAGTCGTTTTTCTGACACTCTTTTGCTAACTCTTCGTAAAACATAGACAACCACTTCACTTGATCCTTATCTTCTTTTGCTGCTGCTGCCTTGATGTCGCTATCTGGATTTACTGGTGGAGCGGGTGGAATGGGTGCGGGTTCATCACCAATTACAACCGAAGTAAACGCTGGATCAGAAGGGCCAAATTCATTACCAACATAAGCGAATAATCGATATACACCTGTGATCTGCGAGGTGACTACCAGAGTCTTGGAGTCCTTCAGCAGATCCACAGGGAATATATTCAAACCTTTATCGATTGAAACCCACTTTACAAACTTGGATTCAGTTTTTGCTGGAACCTTTATAAATGCCCCTGGTTGACCAGAAACCTTTAACGGAAGTTCTACGGTGGGAATCTGAAGAAACACTAAAAAAAGAATGTT
>Ga0181346_1001496_pt1 | contig 10279 bp, 12 predicted proteins | sample Su13VDMM15DN_FD_130100 | JGI IMG/M metagenome (GOLD analysis project Ga0181346, IMG submission 130100) | Freshwater viral communities from Lake Michigan, USA - Su13.VD.MM15.D.N | ecosystem: Environmental > Aquatic > Freshwater > Lake | place: USA: Michigan | collected 2013-07-15 | reverse complement strand
TGTCAATCAGTAGATAGCGCATTGTGTGTTACCAAGTTGTGTTGTTTGATGTATTGTAACACATACTTGGCCCAAAAGCAATGGCCTTTGGCATCAAAATGGTACCATTTTGTGGGCACATGCTCGTTTTGTTGTAAAATGGCATTGTAAGAACCCTGTCTATTGTAAGGATACATGTAACTGGTACCCCAAATATGTTGATTTTGGACATCACTAAAAGTGCTATTCCCACTGTAAAACAGGTGAGGAATATTTAAACTTTGCAATTCGGTATGTAACGTCCAAATCTTTTCATGGCATTCTTGGGTTTTTGCTGTCCAATCTACATCAACCACAAACTGCTTGTACCGCTGTTGTAGTTCTCGCGGTACCCAGTCCACCCCCGATGCATTCACCTGATACCATGTACCACGGTGCAACCACTCTTCCCGTTCCCATGTGGTCCACTGTATAACCATGAACACACGGTGCAATTGGTCAGGATTGTTAGCAATCCATTCTCTGGTGGTCCTAATGATACGATCGTTACTGCTAGAAGACTCTGCATCACAATGCAATGTCTGGCCAAGATCATGGGCAAGATATGTACACCAACTGGCTGCCAAGTTGAGCGGATGTGGACGGCGGTCTATTCCTGCACGACCATCATCCACGGCAAATGCATCTGACACAACTGCTTCTGCGGCTGCTGTGTGACTGCAACCATTGGCGTACAATATCATTTCTTGATCCAGATATGATTTGGCCCGACATCGTAATGTGGGATCATTTCTTTCACTGCTTGATTTACCCCTGGGTAATCAATATCGTGCCCAGTTAATAAACCATTTGCTTTGAGTTTGGGCATGTATTTTATGATATCTGTTTTAACATTGATGTAATCGTGTGCTGCATCAATAAACACTAGATCTAAACTCTCGTTGGCTATTTGATCTGCTGCCACACTACTCAATGCCTGTATTGGAATCAATCTGTTTTTATATTTGTCTGCAACTTCGTTGGTATAAAAACCATGAATGCTGATATCAATAGCATATATCACAAGATCGGGAATACTATCTAGCAAATGAAAAGTTGTGCGTCCATCTCTTACACCAACTTCGGCCATGACTTTGAAGTTATTTTTTTCTAACAAGTGTTTTAAAAAATGGCGACGATTGCTCTTTCCAGTCCACTCAATGGTCATTGGAACATCCAACCGATCGGTTCTTTTTTGTTTCATCGTGGGCTGGGTCCGCCTGTGTCGTCTGCACCTACTGGCTCCCAAGACTCTAGTTTCTTTTTCAAGTCTTCTGCCTGTGCCACACGTTGACGCAGTTCACTGCTGCTGAATGAGTGATCGCGCCCGTTGAAAAACAGTTTAATACCACGCTTGTGGCAAATTTCACGACCGGTAAATTCTTTGTCCTCATACTCTACCCCGAGTATGCGCACGTCAATGGGCAACACCAACAACAGGTCTTCTAGATCTTTTTCTGTATTGTACACCCAAACTTCGTCCACATACTTGCAACCCAACAGTTGTAGTTGTCGTTCCACAATGCTTTGCACTGGTCGGTTCTTGTTGGGTCGATCCAAAGTAGGATCATTTTGCAACGCACAGATCAAGTACTCGCATTGTTGTTTTGATTCACGCAACATGCTGATATGTCCAGCATGTAACAAATCAAATGTTGAGGCAGTGAATCCAACTTCTAGTCCATTTATCATAATTTGTTCCTCAACTGATTTCAGTGCGTCCGTCGCCAATATCTCTAGTGCGAACATATTGTGCGCCAGAATTACGAATGGCCTGTTCTTGTTCCCATGTTTCCATCACAACGTGTCTGCAAACATTTTGGAACCACCGATCCACAATGTCTGAGTCTGCATCGGCGGGTTTCATCATGTAGCCAGCCTTGACCAATCGGGCAATGAATATCTCATTCCAATCCAGTTCAAATGCACCTTGGTGCAAGTTGTTGGGATCTATGTCCATGGTCACAATGGCCACATAAGGCTCACCTTTTTCAGTGGCAATTTGCTTGGCAGACTTTTCGGGTGCTTTGGGCACACGAATAACCTTTTCTTTTTCCTCTTTTACAGGAGGCGTTTTCTTTTTTGTTAACCAATCCCACATTTCAAATGCTCCATCTAGTATCATTTACCCCACCCGTTGCCCCAAAGGTCAACGTGTAATCTGGGACTGTACCAGTAGCCACGCTTGAGTGCTTCGTCAGCAACATTGATCCGGTTGCCATCGTATACACTAACCACACCGCCCACAGGCATCACAAACACAGGACCACCAAACTCACGCAGTCGATACTCATCTACTGCACGATCCAGTTCGTCAAAGTCCGCAACCTTTTCCACCACAAACTTGAGATATGTCACACCATATGTTTCATAGTCCCAGACCACATCAGGCTTGATGGCATCTTCCCATGACTCTCCCGACACGCTCAGTTTGGGACTCACACTAAAGGTGATCTCACCAAACCAGTTGCGTAGATAATCTTTGAATTCTCGAGTCAAGTCTTGAGTACCATTGGTTTCAAATGTAATATGCCGTAGGCCACGTTCATGCAATATATCCAGCAGTTCTGGGTAAGCACGTTGCCATCCCAGCAAAGGCTCACCGCCGGTGATCACAAGGTGCACAGGATTACCATTGGGTTGTAGCCAGTTGCCACGGGGCAATAATGCTGTCATCCGATCCACAAGTTCAGCCACTGTGTAGGTGGGACTCAGGTGTTTGAAGTCTGGATGCCATGACGCATAACTGTCACAGCCGGTGTTTACTAGCGGAAGTTCTTCAAATGTTTTGTACAACTCCACAGTCTTGGCCACGTCGTCTGCTTCTGTACTTTTTTCGCCAGGCTTGCAACCAAATCCTGAACAGGTAAAGTTGCAGCCAAACATGCGCAAGAACACGCTGGGTACGCCAACATAACGTCCTTCACCTTGTGCTGAATAAAATAATTCTGATACTTTGAGTTTCATGTGCTTCCTATAATCGTTTGACTCGAGACATGCCCGGACGTTTTGGATCTTTATTTAGATTGATACTTTGTTCATGCATTTTAACACGAGTTTCTTCTTTTGTCACCCAACCTGGCAACACTGCATCCAAATAGGCCAAATGCTCCTCAGGACTGGGATGCGGGTCACCATCTCTATTGGGCCAACCAGTTTCCAAAAAAACAGTTTTATCATAACCCGGTAGTATGCTGTCTAGCACATCACTATACAATTGCATAGAATCTCTATGTAAACTGACATCATCGCCAGGCCAAGGCCTGGCCATGAGTTCTACCATGCTGAGAAAACGCCACGTTAGTCCTGGTCGATTTTCTAACAATGTCTTTACTGCCTTGATATATGCTAGATCTCGTATTAAATATCCACGCTCGTCGTAATTTTCTTTAAGATAACTTGGATTATATATTGGCGTTGTAAAAATATTGCCCAGGGTATGCCAACGGCCACCCACATAACGATCATCCCTATCAAAACTGGTCCAGCACACCACCACAGTATCGCCAGGACCAAATCTATAATGTTGATCAGCCTCCATCACACTATTGAAAATAAAGTGATTGCCACCGCCGCTTTGTCCCCAGTTTTCAAAGTAATCAAACTCAGGAGCAAGACAATCAGCCCAGGTACTCCAACGATAGTTGGTAAAACTGCACCCAAATGTAAACAGTCTTGACATCACGCCACTAGTTGTTTTTTCTTTACTGAGAAACTGCCTTGTGCTTTAGCAGCACCTGCACCTCGACGTGTACCCTTGACATTTTCAACACCAATACGATCCACTGTTGCTTTGCCAAAGTTTCTACGACGTGCAAAATAAAACAGTTCCAAGAATCGATTCAAACTCATGGTCTTGTCCTCGGGGAAATCCAGTCTGTAAGTTGTGGCAGTTTTTTCCAAGGGCTGGTTGAAACTGAGATAATCCCAGATGTTGTAATCTACATCAAGATTCATGGGATATTGATTTCTGTCATTGTACTTGATGTAGTAGTTTCTTTGCAGCTTTATTAGACTGGCCAACAAGTCTTCAGGCAAGTCATAACGTTGTAAAAACTTTTCCAGCACGTCATACAGTTCATCCACACGGTCTTCCTGGTGCATGTTCATTGACGTTCTGTGAATGATGTTCCAACCGTGTATTTCTACACCAATCTTGGGATGGTTGATTTTACCTGTGTTCATCCAGTTGGCAAAGTATTGTCGTGTTTCAGCTTCTTCTTTTATCACCCATTCATTGGTCATAAAATATTCAAACAAATCTTCATAGTAATCATTGTAACTGATGCCCATGTACTTGTTGATAAAACGTGCAACCAAGGTGGCAAAGCCATTGATGTGGAATGTGGTCTGGAACCATGAAAAAATCTGCGCATCCAACATAACAGGTGTGGGCATGTCTTTGGTTCCGGTAATAACGTCAATGCTTTCTTCGATGTGTTCCACACTGTAGCTGCCGGCAAAATAGTCTGTGACAGGCTGACTGGTGATCTTGAACAGTTTCTTTTGCAACAGGTTCATCTCAGCATTTTCCAACAACTGTGCCTGGAACACAGTGATACCTGTGTGCTGATTCAAATCATACAGCGCATAGAAGTTCTTCTTCCATGTTGTTAATGTTTCACCGGGCAAACCCAAGATCAGTTCTGTGTATGCAGGAATATTGCGTTGGTCGCACAGTTCAAACACTTCGTTCAGTTTGTTCATTTCCATGTTCTTACGGCGAATGTTTTCCAACACATCCAGGTCTAGACTTTGTACGCTGAGTGTTAAACCTTGATTGAATCCACGTGCATCCAACAGTTTCTTCACAATGTCTATGACTTCTTTCTTTTGATTCTTGGCCCAGGCCACACTGAATGTTCTTGGGGAACCATACCGTTCTTGCATCTCAATGATCTTGTCTGCAATCATTCCATCACGTTCGGGGAACATGCCAAAGTTGGCATCTGTGATTGAGATCCAGTCAAAATTGCGTCGGGCCATCCACTCCAGTTCATCAAACACACGTTCCAGTTCAAACTTTTTGACCTTGTTGTATGTTAGGCTGCCCCAGTCACAGAATGTACAAGCAAACGGACATCCACGATTGGTTTCTAATGTGCCTTGCCACGTGACTTCAGGATGGTCAGCAATCATTTGATCAAAGATGCCTGACAGATAAGGACTGGCCACTTCTTCCAAGCTCTCAATGCGTTCAGCATCCTGTGTTTTTACTGCTTGGCCATCTCTATTGATCAACACACCAGGTATATTTTCCCAGTCTTTGATTTCGAAATGTTCTAGCACACGTTTGAAAGTTATCTCACCTTCATAACAAATCACAAGATCCATGAACGGTTCTTTTACAAACAATTCGGGATCAGTTATGGCCACTTCCGGACCACCAAATATGGTCAGCACTGACGGATTGATTTCTTTTATACGTCGAGCAAGGGCGTAGTTGTAACGATGATTCCACACATACGTGCTGAACGTTACAATTTCGTTCTTGGCCAAGCGTTGTGCCAAGGGCTCCACAGCGTCGCGACGCCAGATCCAATCTGTCACTTCAAATTGTTCTCGAATCTTGGGATCAGCAAGGCTGTAACTCCATACCACGCCAGCTGAATAAGGCAAGTAGTATGCATTAAATTCTTTTGGCCCTTGTTGAAAATTGGGCTGAACAAAGGCAAGTTTATATGTCATCTTGTATTTAAGTCACTTGGTAAAGTGCTTGTGCGGATTGTCAAATTGTACCATTTGTTTGTTGACATCATTCTGGACCAGTTTCTCCCAGGGATCTTGTTCGCCAGTCCAGATTTTCTTAAAGAATTCAAGATCAAGTCCCTGCCCATGCATGTACGTGGCCAAAGTTGTACAGTCTCGATGACGCAGTTCCATTTGTTTTACGCTGTGAAAATCATTAGGATCATGAGGACGTCCTTCCAATGCAGCACGTTCACGGAATGTGGCATCGTTGTTGTTGCCAGTGATGTCAGCACGATCATGCAACACCCAAACAGGTATGCGTTCAAAAATATCCAACAGGTAAGCCTGTTGGCTGAGCCAACCATCTTGAACACTGTGTGGTGATATGTATCCCAACAAATCATACCACTTACGGGGCAGGATGGGAAAAATACTATAAGGATGGTCCTTGTGAGTATGCACAGCCAGCAGTTTGAATTCACCTTCGCGCTTCATTATTTCAGTATCCCAGCCTGGTGTTTCCATCACCGCATCATCGTTCCAGATCATCAGCCAACGTGCATCAGTATGTTCGGCCAGTTTGTTGTTGTACACATGCAGTCTGTGATAGCCTTGACGATCAAATTGCATGGCTGTGTAATTTATTTCACGTTCGTCCATCCAAGGTTGCAGGTGCTGTTGAAAGTATTCTGTGCCAGCGATGTCATCATTGTCAAATGCAAACATCAGCTGCAATCGATCTGAGTTGTCAGCAGATTCAATCAAAGTGTGTATACAGCGACCCAAGCTGTCTGTCCGGCCTCGTGTGGCCAACAATATAGCAATATCGTACTCAGGGGTCATGCAAATAAATCCTCATTCCATTCTCTATGGCCTTCACGGAATGCCATGTTTGATTGTGTTTCACGTACTTCTATTCGATAGCACCAAAGACGTTCTGCTTCGCCGAGTCCCCAGTAGTCAGGAATATACACACCATTGACATACTTGTACAGCATGTCTGCCAGACCCTCACATCCCACTCGGGGCAAGATTGTGAGTTTGGCTAGTTTCTTTTCCTGCAACAACAAGAATGTTTCAAATTCTGGATCGTCTTGGCTGACCAGCAATGTGTGATCAAACTGATCTTCTAGTACTGACTTGAGTTCTTTTAAACCACCATAGTCTGCGGCCCAGTTGCGCACATCCAATGTGTCTGTGCCAAAATAGAACTTCATGCTGAATGAATAGCCATGTATCAAATTACAGTGGCTATCTGCCCGCCATTGACGATATGCGCATGGAAATGCATCGTGATATTCTTTGGTGCTGGTGTATTTGTATTGTCTTGTTGACATCCATCGATGTCCTACTTGATTTTGATCTTGTGACATGCTTTTTCTCCTATGTTAATTATAGCATAGGCAGCAGAATTTGTATAGCGGGGTGATGCTCAAAGACCGCTTAAAGAAATATTTATTGTGAAATTTCTGGACTGATTATAATTGGAATATATTTTTTTGGTAAACTGTTGAATTGTAACACTGCACGTTCATACAAGTCAATTGACAAATGTCCATTCCACAGAGGCCAATAGTATTTCATTGCTTCTTCCATCATTTCAATATGACGTTTGACTCTTTGTTTAAAATCAAAATCAGGCATTGCCGGGTTAATCCATGATAAGCGATTCATTACCCCATTATGATCTGCTAAAAACAAATAATTCTCATTCTTGGCTATGTTATTCAATGGACTTCCGGGCAGTATTGATAATATGTTCATTGTTTCAATTCCTTGTATAGTCCCGGTGGCCACATATTTTTGCCACCGTTTGAACATTTGCAAGGTCTCTGCATGATCTGCAGCAGTTTCTGTCACATACCCGGTAAAGAACAAAAACAAGGTTTGTATGCCATGTTGATAAAAGTTTTCTAGATAATACTCAATATCATCGTTGGTAAATTTTTTACCTAGGTCAGCTCTTACTCGGTCGGACCCAGATTCAATTCCAAGAAACAAAGTAGAACAACCAGATTGTTGTAGCAATTTAAAATGATCTTTTGGAGTGCTATCTTTGGAACGTACAATGTACTGTCCTGCCCAGCTGATTGGTTTTTCAAAATTATATCCAGCAAGAGAATGGCACATGTCATTGAATGCTTTGTAACTGCCGTTAACCAAGCTGTCAGAAAAATAAAATCTTGTGATGCCGTGTGTTTCATAGTGTTTGATAATTTCATTGGCGATGTTGCGTCCTGAACGAAATCTGTATTTTGGTGTTGATGCCGCTATATCACAAAACGTGCATTTTCTAACACAACCGCGACTTCCAACTATGGCAAGTTCTTGTTCAGCATCGTCAGTTTTGTATTTTTTTAAATCATAATATGAGTAATCAGGAAAAACTTGTAAATCCAAATTCTCAATTTGTTTAAAGTTTTTATTGCCTATTCCTGGACCAGATTTTTGTTCAAAGTAAATAGGTAAAACTTCTTCTGCTTCGCCGGTTATATACTCGTCGATGTATTTTAATTTTTTTAATTCTTCAGCAAAAAAAGGAGTATTTGACGCGGTCTCAATGCCAGCACCCCCTATTATAATTGTGGCTTTTGTTTTTGTTCTTAATTTTTCTAGAAACAACCTACCGAACTTTTGTGTTAGGTATGAAAAAAAACTGATCAACACATAATCATAATCTACTGTAGAAAATATATTTAATTCACGTTCAATGAATTTATTTAAAGTATTAATTTGATCTGCACTAAAGAATGTTGTGCTTTCGTAAAAGACATCATCAAAATAGTGAACGTCGATGTTGTGATGTTTTAAAAAATTATTCAAATTTGACTGCAAATCCACAGCAGTGCAATCATGTCCAAGTTGATTGCATACACTAACTAACAATGCTCCACTTAGCGGGGGTTTTGTAGTGTCTAAGGGTGGTACATTGTAAATTAGAGTGCGTGTCATTAGAATAATTTTTTTATAGAATTTATTTTATTTACTATATATTCATAATCAAATTTACCTTTACCACGACGCATTTCGTTAGAACCCGATTTTCTTGCAGGATTTATAAATTTTTCCTTGATCAACCATTCATAGATTGGAAGTTCAAAATCAAAATTAATCACACCATTGAAATTCAACTGTCCCATGCAATGGTTGATCATAGCATTTTGTTGAATAAAATCTTGATCATGGTATTTTAATTGTTCTTGTGTCCAATTTGTAATAAAAGTCAAAGTTGAGAGAAGTTCTGTACCAATAGACGCTTTATCCAATCTTATATCTTTGATGACTAAAACACATTCAGTGTCATTAGTTTTATCCCATACACCGTTTTCTCCAAAACTCTTGTCAACATGTTCGACAGTAATTCTATTGCGTTCAACACAATCTAATTCAAAGGTCAACGTCTTTTTGTTCTCAATTTCAGAAAAAAAGATTAGTTGATTGTTGAATGTAATTTTTGTTCGTGGCCAATGATTACAAAAAAATCCCTCTAATTCTATATCAACAACAATTGTTTGATTCATACAGGTTGTTGATATCCGGCTGCCTTATAGTTGGCTTGTCCAACAATTACACCACGCACACCACCCACAGGATCGGCACAGTCGCCAGATCGTCGGGGAATCAAATGCACATGTGGATACATCACAGTTTGGCCAGCAGCCTCACCCATGTTGATACCTATGTTGAATGCGTCACACTCGCCGGACCGGACCATTCTACGACCTTCTCGCATGGCTGTTTCAACACAGTCATTAATCACTGCATCTGTGTTGTACTGCGGCACAAACAACAAGTGTCCCTGTGTCACAGGATATCGATCTTCAAACACAGCAACATGATAGTCAGTGAGTCGGTCAACTTCTAAGTCCCAAGGTGCCACTCCTGCGTCTTGTGCTTCTGGTAATGTTTCATACTTCATTTACTATCTTTCTTTTTTTGCCACGACGCCGAATATCTAATGTTGAACAATGTATTCCTGATACCCAAAATTTTCTATGTCTTAATTGGGACACATGACATTTTACATTCAGTGTGGCCAAGAATTCAAACAGTTCAGGCATGTTGCTGTCAAACACAATATTGTTCGAATCAATCACTAATACATTGGTATCAAATGCCACAACTTGTTCATAGCCTTTGCTGGGATCAAGCAGGCAGTCTAGTGGCGTAGAAGGATCAACAATCTCTTTGGGCAGATACTGATATATCTCGTGTATGCATTTGTCACGCAGACATTCTGGCACAAATTCATGATCAACGCAAATCACAGTGTGATCATCGATCATAAAGAATCCATGATCAATGTGTCCCCAATTTTTCATAGTACTATTGTGATTCTCCACAACGGTTTGCGCAGGTAAATTTCTACACATCCATTCTAATCCTGCCTGGTTGCCCGGTCCTGTGGTGTTGGTAATCAACCGATCCCCACACTTGAACATTGTAGCGGTATGCCATAACAGTTGATTGTGATACAGGTGATTGTAAATCAACGACCCTTGATTACACCAATTTTTATCAGCAGGCAAGTTTCGAAGATTGGGTGCTGGCTGACTGATCCAGTTGTACC
>Ga0181346_1001493_pt1 | contig 10289 bp, 9 predicted proteins | sample Su13VDMM15DN_FD_130100 | JGI IMG/M metagenome (GOLD analysis project Ga0181346, IMG submission 130100) | Freshwater viral communities from Lake Michigan, USA - Su13.VD.MM15.D.N | ecosystem: Environmental > Aquatic > Freshwater > Lake | place: USA: Michigan | collected 2013-07-15 | reverse complement strand
TCTCGCTGGGGTTTAACATGGGTGTGAAAAAATTGACCACGTTTAAACGGTTTATCGCTGCGATGGTCGCACAGAATTACGAGACCGCTGCGGTTGAGATCCTCGATAGTGCGTATGCGACGCAGGTGGGCAAACGGGCCATTGAACTGGCGGGCATGATCCGTAAAGGGAACGCGGTGGAGGTCTGATGTGACGACTGACGATTTCATGGCCTTAGAACGGCTGCTGGATGACAAGCTCGACGAGATCCACAAGCGGGTGGAAGCGCACGACCAGGATATTCGGGCCTTCAAGAGTGTGCTGGGGGCCTTCCTGTGGCTCGGTGGGGCTGCGCTGGCCGTCGTGGTGGCTTTGCAAGGCTGGTATCATAAGTAGGGGGATGTCATGTTCGACAAAGTCCTCTCATTGTTAGGTGGCAATCTCTTCACAGGCGTGGCCGAGATCGTGGGCAAATTTGTCACCGACCCGACCAAGGCTGCTGAGTTGCAGGCTGAACTCGCCAAGTTAGAAGCCGCGACCAAGGTGCAATTGGAAGGGCTGGCGGTACAGGATCGTAACTCAGCACGGCAGCGGGAAATGTCGGTCAAAGACCTCACGCCGTCCATCCTCGCCTATGGGACGCTGGCTACGTTTCTTGCATACATTGCAGGGGTCACGTTTTTCCCCATGCTGAAGCTCGGCGTGACGCTGGATAAAGAGTTCGTGTCACTAGCGTTAGGCTGGCTGGGCGGGACCGCCAGCACCGTGATCGCCTATTATTTTGGCTCATCGGCAGGGCAGGACCACGCAGCCAGGAAATTGTGAGGGGGAGCGATGTCCACGGCTTTATTGATAGTCGTGATGTATCTGGGGGCGGCTGTTCAACCGCTGGTTCACGTGACGCAGGAGGTTGACATGAATACCTGTCACGACGCTCGCACCGAAAAGGTGCGACAGATGGACACTTACAATCGGACCCACCCTGACGAGCTGCTGCACCATTGGGTGGTGATGTGCCTGGATATCAGCGAAGTAGTGTTACCGAGGTTTAGCGTATGAAGGTGTTTCGCATTCCACAACAGGTGACGCTCCCGTTTGGGTACACGATTAAAATCGTGCAATTGCCTGATAAGGAATATGACGATGAGGCAGGGGCGGATTCCTACGCCTGTTGGTACAGCGATGAACAAACGATTTATCTGCGTAAGCACCGCCCGATTCGCAAGCGACGCGCCGATCTCGCGCATGAATTCCTTCACGCCTGTGCGGACTGGCAAGTGTGGTTGTTGGCGACGAATCAATCGAATGTGAAAGGGTAAAGGAGTCATTATGCCAGACGCAAACGGAAAACTACTCCTCGGTGATCCAGGGTATCAAGCCCCCGGCACGGGGCTGATTAATACGACACCAGGACAAACAACGGTGGCTCCTGGTACGCCGGTAACCAGCTATACCCCTGCAACGGCCACGGCGATTGCCCCGACCTCGACAAGCTATACGCCCATGAGCTATACCGTCGAGCCAAACCAAACCGTCCAACAGAATATGCAGAGTGTCATTGAGGCGGATTCCCCCCTCATGCAGCAAGCGAGGAAACGGTCCGATCAGGCCATGAGTCAGCGGGGACTCCTGAATTCCAGCCTCGCCATTGGGGCGGGACAGGAAGCCGTCCTTGGTGCGGCACTCCCGATTGCCCAAGCGGATGCCGGCTATTACAACCAAGCGGCGATGAAGACGACGGATCAACAGAACGCGGCCTTGAACTTTGGCGCGGCCCAGGCGAACGCTGCCACGAACCTTGGCGCCCAGCTCGGGACGAGTACGAACGTGCAGAACGCGACGGCGGCAAATCAAGCCATGGCACAAGCGTCAGATGCCGCGACAAAGACACAGCTGACCCAGATCCAGAACGACGCCACATTGACGGGCATTGACAAACAAACGGCGTCCGCACAAGTGATTGCCAACCTGGACAATACGATCAAGACGCAACTGGCGAACATCCAGGCCAACACGACCCTTACGGCGACCGACAAGCAAACCACGTCCGCCCAACTGATTAGCCAAAGCGATAACCTGACCAAGGCACAATTGGCAATTATCCAGTCCAGTACGACCTTGACCGCGACGGATAAGCAAATTGCGTCAGCCCAATTGATTAACGCGTCAGATAATTTAATTAAGGTGCAACTGTCCTATATCCAGCAAGATACCACGCTATCAGCCATCGATAAACAAACGGCGTCAGCCCAGCTTATTAGCCGTGGCGACAATGATACCCGCACGGTCATTCAAGCATCCTCAGACGCCGCAGCGCTAGCTCGACAAGTCATGACGGTCGATGCCCAGTTGGCAGTGGCTCGGATCGACCAGCGCACCAAGACAGACCTCGCGCAACTCGATGCGAACAACCGTCAGCTTCTCCAGACAAACGTATCGATTGCCAACATGTACCAGGAGACCGTGAAGAATATCGCCGCGATTGCGGTGGATAAAGATATGAACGCCGAAGCCAAGCGTAACGCGACGGCATCGCAATTTAATATTCTGAACGAAGCCGTCCGTCTGGCACAAACGGTCGCCACGACAAACCAGACTAACCTGCGCGAACTGGATTTGCGCCAATATTTTGGTGGGGGGAATATATCGGATGCTCAATCGCTATTGGCCACGGGTCCAGCAGGGCCAGCTGGGCCACAGGGACCATCGGGACCAGGCATGAGTGATGAAGATGTCCGTCGGGCCTACGCACGCGCCTCGGGATGGGAGTAGAGGAAACCGGATAACCATGATCCAGACGTCACGCACAACCATTCGGTGTCTCGCGCCCTGGGAGATCGACCTGTGTATCCCCTGCGGCCATGCGTTCTATCGTGAGATGCAGCTCCCTGGACAGTTTATCCCGGAGGTCTTTGTGACCACCTGGCAGACGCTGTTTAAGAGTATCCCATCGGACATTCTCTCGCTTTGGCATGACGAGACGCTGATTGGGGCCTTTGGGGTGACGCTCATTCCTGACCTGATGGACGGCCGGCTGACCGCGACCGAGATGTTCTGGTACATCGACCCCGCGCATCGGAAGGGAACTGGGGCGTTACGACTGTTACGAGCGTTTGAAGACTGGGCAGACGAGCATCACGCCGTAGAATGTCGCTTGACACATTTGTTGACGAAAGAGGAACAAGCCGGAGACCCGACCAAAGTGAAGTTGGCAAGTCTCTATCGCCGGTTGGGATATGTGCCGTTGGAGGTCTCGTGGCGGAAGCCCGTGAGCCCACAGGTTGGGGCGTCCATTGAAACGTTGGCATATGTAGATGTGCAACTTACTTAAGGGAGGATGAGGTATGGCTATTGTAACAATGATTGCCACGGCAGCGGTGGCGGCGGGCATGACGGCAGCCACGGCTGCAACGGTTGCAGGAATAGCCGTGACGGTAGCCACGGTGTCCATGTATGTGGGTATCGCCGGCATTGCGCTCAAGGTTGTCGGGGCGGTGACCGGGAATAAGACGCTGAGTAAGATCGGCACCTACATGGGCTACGCGGGACTTATCGGTGGTCTGGCAGGCGCCGGTGTCAGCTCCCTTGCTGAGAGCGTGGGGGATAAGATGTTTGAGCTGGGGACCACCCAGATGGTAGCGGATCAGGCCGCGGCCTACGCGGCCACTGGAGCGCCGACTCAGGCGATGCTAGGGAGCCAGATTGTTGCGGACACACCAGGGCAGTTAGCGGCAGCCGCGGCCAGTAATGCTGCACCGAAGATCGTTGGTGAGGCGGCAAGTCAGACTATTGGCGCGTCCGTGATGGCACCCATTCATGATTCTACTGTTGGAATATCTGGAATGGGATATGATGACGCTTCTGAAGCCGTCGAGGCTTCGACGTCTGCCAAAGGGGCAGTTGCAGAAGTGGCTCCAGCAGCGGCGAAGGGAGGCGTGACAGAAGCTGTGACAGGATCGCCTGCGGTGGCTCCTTCAGGCCCAACCGCATTGTCACCGCAATATCTTTCGGATGTCGCAAAAGGCACCTCAGGCGGCGATCCTCGATTTCAAGATCTGGGCACGGGTATCGGCGGCTGGTGGAAGGGCATTGATCCCAGCGTCAAGGCCATGGGAGGACTCGCCGTCGGACAAACCTTAGCGGGGGCCGCGGGAGGATACTTCACCGGGCAATCGGCAGAAGAGAAGCTGGCGTTCGAAAAGCAAGTCAACACGCAACGGCAAGATGAGTTAAATCGAAGAATTAAGAATGCGTCCTACGCCCCCAGAGTGTTCACCGGTCCCACAGGGCTCTTACAGCAAGGAGGCGCATAATCATGGCTGGACTCTTACAAACGCTCACCGATCCGTTTCTTAAATCCACCATGAAGCAAATTGATGCGGCCATTCCGCCGGAGATGAAGCGAGACTATCTGGCGATTGTGACCGCAGGCCTGTCCATCATGTTCAATAAATCGACGCATCAGGAAATGGTGAACTACCTTCAAAAAGTCAAAGAGGCGCAGTACAATCCGACCATGATTGCCCACGGCGTCGTGAAGCTGATTTCGATTATTTATCGTGAAAGTAAGGGGCAAATGAATGTCGGTGTGGCCCCAGCTGCGGCACTCGTCCTCCTGCTGTACGTGCTAGAATACATGGAAAAGACGCAAGGGTTCGACGCGACCAAGGAAGTCCTAGCGGAAACCAGCATGCAAGTCATGGCGGGACTCAACACCTTCTTTGGGATGACGGATCAGAAGATCCGCGAAGCGGTGAAGCGCGGGTCAGGGCCTGAGGCTGAGCCTGTCGCGCCTGGACCGCAAGCTGTGCCTCCAGCCGCACCACCTGTTGCACCGGTGTCCGCACCGGTAGGAGTTTAATCATGGGGATGTTATCACTCGCTGGCATTGTCAGTGGCGCGGGCGCGGGCGCAGGGAAGAGTCTCCGTCAAGCCCAAACGTACTTGAATTGGGAGATGCTCCAAGAGGAGCGGGGCAAGCTGGAGCTGCAGCGTGATGAGCGGATAAGTGAGCGAAATATTGCAAATGAGAATCGGCACAGGGGACAGGCTAGGGCGGACCTCGAAGAGTCTCAGTCTGAGCCATTTCTTGCAAGGCAAGCCAAGGCAGACGCGACTTTGGCGGAATTAACACTGCAGAATAGGAGAAGGCTCCGACCGTTGATGGCAGAAGACACCATAAACAAAACGATTTCTGATATGGACGTAGCTGATAAGCTCAGACCTTTGACTGAACAGAGCGCCATGAATGATGCGAAGAGCCAAGCTAAGCTGAAAGACTTCTTTGCACAAGATGCGAAAGATCGAACAATTGCAAATCTAAAAGACCCTAAGAATAAAGAGATTTATGACCTGACGCTCAAGCAGGCTGCGCAAGAGATGAGGTCCGCTGATGAGGCAATCGTCGATCGTTCCGAGTATCTTAATCAGCCCGAGAACAAAGTAATAAGCCTTGCCTACGAAAATGTTGCAAAGCTTGGGATGACTAGAACGCAAAAGTTGACATTAGAAGATCTTGAGTTTAATGCATTACATAGAAAAGAAAATTATGATGCCACTCAGCGGGAGCGACTTGCAAAGATCACTGACCGTGATTCAGACAGGATCAGTCGTATGCTCACCTCGTCTGAACGGTCACTAGAGGGTTACAGGAAGTCGATCGCTGCAACTACTAACGAAATAGAGAAAGCCTCATTGCAAGATCTTGAAAACCAAGAATTGAGATTGCACCACGATATTGAGGCCAGAGCACGGAAAATATTTGGTCTTCCGGATGCACCTCCTTTTAAACTATCAGACAAACTGAACGGTGGCACCACATCAACTAAAGGCGCTAAGCCAAAGACACCTAATTACGACCCAAGCTCCATTTTTGATAGCATATCTGACGAGGAACTAATCGTAGCGCCGCCCAAGAAGGGGTAAGCCTGGATTAGCCCTATTGAATGATCGAACCATACATGCAATCCTTACCTGATGGAGCCGCTGTATTATGACTGAACGAATTGTTCCTTCCCTCGACGATTTCCTTCAAGCCTCTCGACCACTGAATCCGACATTCACCGACGAGCAACTCGTACGTGAGTGGGCTAGGGAGTATAGCCAGTCATTGCCTGTCCCAACCGAGAGGACGCGTGAAGAGTTCATTGCGGCGTCTCGGCCACTGAATCCTACCTATACGGATCAAGAAATCTCTCAAAAGTACGATCTGTACTACGGGAAGGCCCCCAAGGCCGAACAAGGGAACATCGCTCGTGGCTTCAACGTGGCCATGGAGCAGCTCCCTCAGTTAGCCGCCGGCGTGGAAATGGGCGCGGGTGCAGTGGGAGAGTTGGTGTTTGACAAAGGCGGCATCTCGTCCGACCTCAAAGCAAGTGGACAGCAGCGGTACGCCGAGAAAACCAAGGATCTGCAGGCGTTATCCAAAGAGACTGATTCGCTCAATACGTCGTGGGAACGTGCCAAGAGTGGAGACATTGGCGCCCTGCAGGATTGGGCGGCCTATGGATTAGGTTATATCGGTGGGCAAGCGATCCAGGCCCTTGCCACGGCTGGCGTGGGGTCGATTGCTGGAAAATTAGTGCTCCGCCCTGCGGTCGCATCCTTGATGGAAGGCATGGTGGCCAAGGAGACCGCGGCCCTCGCCGGGACGAAGGCGGCTGAAGGGTTGACCGCCGAAGGCGTGGGCAAGCTTGCTACGGCGAATGTCGCCGGGCGGATTGGGCAAAACACGGCCTTAGCCGTCACCGCGGGTGGCATGGAAGGTGGGGAGATCTTCGGTGATTTAGTCTCTGAAGCCAACCGTGAAGGGCGGGACTTAACAGGATATGAACTCGCCCGTGCCTTTGGCATGACGATCGCCGCCGGCAGCTTAGAGTTCCTCGGTGACAGGCTTGGCGTAGTCGATATTGTCATGGGGAAGTCTCGCCTGGCCGCAGGGATGACGGGTCCAATCGCACGAGGCATATTCACGGCAGCCGAAAGCGCTGCCATCGAAGGCAGCACGGAGTTTGCCCAAACCCTGCTCGAACAAGTCGGAAAAGGGAAAGACCCGTTCAGCCAAGCCTCCATTCGTGACGCGATCGATGCCGCGGCCTTAGGTGTGCTCGGCGGGACGGTCATCGGGGGAGCAAGTGGGGCGTTACGTGGTGCCCCAACCGCAGACCCGACGGTCGATCCGACCGCCCAGATTGGGACCCCTCCTGGAATGCCTCCAGAGACCCCTTCAGGAATACCCCCCAGAACGAACACCGTTGCCCCAGGAGACGAGATCTCGGCAGGAACAACGCTGACTAGGGAGGTCGACCGCTCCATTCAGGAGTCCAGCGACTCTATCGGGACGCCATCTTCGTTACCTATGACGCTGGCGGGGGTCACGCCCGAGTCCTTAGATCAGGTGATTCGGGAGGCAGAAGCTCAAGCCTCGCCTGGAGCCCAGACGGTTGCCCCAGAAGCTCCAGCCCATAGCATTGCCGACATTCATGCGCTGGCCACAGAGTCTAATATCCCATGGGACGATGATCCTGAGTTTATGGCGTTTACCGAGACGGTGACCGGGAAGCGCCATCTGGACGAGCTGACCCCGCAAGAACGGGACACGCTGTATGCGGCGCTGGAGGCGAGAGTCCAAGCGAAGTCTGAAACGATAGCGGGTGAGCCCACACGTACTCCTGTGCCGCCTGTAGTCAATGAACCTTCCACGACGATTGCACAAGAAGCTGAAGCCACTCGACAGGCAGCGATTCAGGCTGAACGCGCACGGCTCCAAGCGTTAGCCGTGCCTCTTCGTGCCGCTGCGACGATTGACAAAGAAATTGACGCGCTTGAAACTCAATTAGAGCAACAAGGCATTGATGTTATACATTTGTACGATGCTACTGAGCCTGGAAATGATGTCCTGAAGGGGTACAAGGACTATCAGCCCATGCCAGAAGAATTGGCTAGGCTCTATCGTGAACGTAATGCGGTGTATGCAAAAGATCAGATCAATTTCCGGGAAAAGACCATTGCTGATTCTGGACTGCTACCTAAGGAGGCGGGGGAAGCACTGGACGCATTGTATCTTCACGAGAAGGGGCTCGCAAAAACCTTTAGTGACGTATTACGCAGGTGGAAGACTAACTATTCTGGCAACCTTACAGCGCTCTACAACCATTTTGCGGCAATAAAATATGAAGATTTCGAAATGTATTATGCAAAGTTTGCCGTAGGAGGGACCGCAGACGCGCCTGTGATGACGGGAAAAGTCGTGCGCGGGCGCGGGCCACTAGATCCTGAGCTCTTGCGCAAGACGGAGCAAGTGTATAATGCCGTATCGAGAAATATTGGAGCACAAGCGATCTCTCTCTCAAGGTTGGGGCAATTGGCCGATCAGCCAGGGACTGTAGATGTAACGCCTGTAGAAACAACTGATCCTACGCTCATCCCTCGAAACCAACTCCCTGATGCGGCAAATGCGGACATGTTGGCACGCGCCGAGAAGGGGGAGGCTGACCTCGCGTCACTCGCGGGGACGGACACCCGTTCCCTCTTACAATTCTTGCGTGACCGTGGCGGCGTGCAAGACCAAGGGAAGGAACTCACGAATCTCGGGGTCGATACCAACCGCAAGCCTTTCCAGAAGAGATTGATCCAAGCCACAGGGCTCACCCTTGACGATGCGGCAGAAGCCGCGCATGAAGCTGGATTGATTCCGTCACGAGACATGAATCTCTTGCTGCAAGCCATTGACCGAGAATTGCGTCAAGGGACCGGCCCCGCCTGGATTACTGAAGCCACCACGGGAAGCGGAGAGAAGCTGACGCGTGCACGCGTGGACGCGGCCATTCAGAAGATTCTCGTGGATGAAGGGCAGGACGTTGGAAAGGACGTGGCACGGGTCAAGGCCTTGTTGCTGGCCGATCCTGAGTTTGCATCGTCAGGCTTTGCCCTCAAGACCGACGCCGATGTGCAAGCGATGATTACCGAGGCCAAGGCAGGGCAGCAAGAAATCCCCGTTCCGCCACCGACCATTGGGGAACGACCGATTTACGGCGCAGAGAAGCCCCTTGAAGATATGCCGTTGTTCTCCAAGGAGGCACAGACGCCGGCCCCTGAACAAACGGAGCTGCTCCCAACTGCACCAGCTGAAACGGCTCCCGTCGTTGTCAAACCTACACGATTGCTCCCCAAGGGGGCCAGTCCCGTCACGGCCGCAGAGCCCACGGCGCCGAGCACGGCCGCTGCCGCAGAGAAGAAGGCGTTACAAGCTCTCAAACTCAAGAATATGCTCTCGAAGCAGAAGAAGGCTCCAGCCGCGCCAAGCGATACGCCTTCTACGGCGGCGCAAGCGCTGGACACAATTCTAACTGACGAAGAGAAGCGAGACGCCGCGGCATCTTTGGGAATGGGGACAACCTGGACGAATGAGGTCGCTGAAACCTTTCTTAGCCGATACGCCGCATGGGTGCAAGCAGGAGCCAAGAACCTTGGCACGCGCCTTGGGGTGCTCTTTAAGAAAGTGCTTGATGCGGCTAAGACCGGGATACTGGCCCTGGCGGTGATTATCAATCTGTCTGCGCCTATCAGCATTACAAGCGCGACAATCCCTCTTACGTCCACGACCATCGAATCAAGTTTAGCCACGCCACGCGCCAACTTCTCTGGACAGAGTCCCTCTACAGAAATGCGCGTGATTGCCGATTGGGCCGTTCGGACACAGCAAAGTAAAGGCAAGCCCTTCCTGTTGGTCGATAAAAAGGCGGGGTATCTGTATGTGTTCAACAAGGAAGGTGTCCTTGATGCCACAGCCCCCGTCCTGTTGGGGCTCACCAAGGCTGATGACTATCCCGCGGGGAGAGCGGGGAAAACACTAAACGAATTCAGCGAGTCAGATAAAGTCACGCCGGCGGGGATCTTTCACGCGACCTTTGATCCACGCGACGCACAATACGGAACGACCTTAGACTATACCAAATCTGGCTCAATCGTCTTAGCGGTGCATCGCGTCTACACCGGCAATGAAAGCCGCGAGCAACGGCAAGCGAGACTCGACACGGAAACCGGTGACGACAACCGTATTTCGTTTGGCTGTCTCAATGTGACGCGAGCGTTTATGCGGGACGTCATTAACCCCTCTTTCAAAGATGGCGGCGTGGTGATTATTGCGCCGGAAATGAGCGATCCCAACACCTTCTTTGGGATTACGCGCCCAGCAACCCCTCAGCCGGCGCAAGACCAGACGAGCGCGTCGCTCGGTGCCCTCGCCATCATGGGGATGACTCGGAAGAAGGAAACACCTGAGACACCTGGGTTCCTCCCGGCTATTCCAC
>Ga0181346_1001492_pt1 | contig 10291 bp, 5 predicted proteins | sample Su13VDMM15DN_FD_130100 | JGI IMG/M metagenome (GOLD analysis project Ga0181346, IMG submission 130100) | Freshwater viral communities from Lake Michigan, USA - Su13.VD.MM15.D.N | ecosystem: Environmental > Aquatic > Freshwater > Lake | place: USA: Michigan | collected 2013-07-15 | reverse complement strand
GGGCCAGAAGGACGCCTACTTCCTAGGGATGGGGGACTACTTCGATGGGATGTCCACCTCGGAGCGGGAGGGGCTCAGTCGCAGCAGCCTGCATAACACCACGATCAAGAACATCGAGAAGCTCTACAGCGAGTGGATTGAGCGGATGAGTGGGGAGTTGGCTTTTATGAAGGGGCGGCTGATTGGGATGCTGGGCGGCAATCACTTCTTCTCTTTCAACAGCGGGATGAGCAGCGACACCATCCTCTGCCATAACCTAGAGACCCGCTTCCTAGGCGTCTGCTCATTCATCCGCCTGAGCATCCAAACTCACAAGTCCAAGGATCGCAGCAGGGGAGGGTGCTTCGATATCTTCGCCCACCACGGGGCAGGGGGCGGGAGCACCCCGGGCGCTACGTTTAACACCATCGAGAAGATGCAGCAAACTGCGGATGCCGACCTCTATCTGATGGGCCACGACCACAAGAAAGGGTGCATTCCTTCGTTTCCTAGGCTTCGTCTGGTGGAGGGAGGGGGAAGCCTCACCATACGGGAAAGAACCCCTTGGCTGGGCCGCACGGGCAGTTTCCTGAAGGCCTACGAGGACGGAGAGGTGAGCTACAACGTGGACGCTGCCCGGTCGGCCTGTGCCCTTGGCTGGATTGAGTTCGACCTATGCCTGAAGCGGGTGCACAACAGTCACGGCGATCATCTGGAGGTATCCGTCCGTGGGACCTGCTGAGGACAAGGGCAGCCCCCTGTTCCGCCTTACAGGAGTGATGGAGACCGTCCTGACTACGGACGGCGCCGGGGGCTATGCCAAGTGGTATCCGGGCAAAAACTGCTTCATTGTCACTAGCCAAGCCCCCCGCACGGACGGGGGCTACTACCTGCGCTGCGAGGTGGTGGGAGGGCCTGAATGCGGCAGGCCCTTCCTTATCGACTGCGAATGGGACTGTCCCGAGGAGTGGGACAAGATGTGTACGTGGGCAGGTTAGCGGGACGTGCGCCTGATCTGGTCTTGAACTGTGGCGTTTAGAACATCGTCCCGGCGCAGGCGCTTTACAAATTTAGAGGCCGCCTCTTCCCCGCCCTGCTGACGCAGGGCTTGTGTGGCCTGCATAATGGCACGGGCCCGCTCGCCGTTTTGAACGGGGAGCCGGGCAAAGACATCAGAGATAGGAGCCTTGTTGCGTAAATCGTTCCTCAATGCCGAGTTGAGGGCATCAATGAGGCTGTTGCGCCGGTTCATATCCTTGCCCGACATCTGGATCAGCTCTTGCCTGATCTTGGACGCCTTCATCGTCTCCGCCTTGTACTTCTCCTTCAGTCGGTCAATGATCTCTGAGTTACTCTCCTCGATGCCCCGTGGCATTTGGTCCGTGTAGCCTATGGCCGCTGCTGCAATCAGGCGGCTTGGAACGCCAGCCTCCTCCATCAGGTTGATAGCCTTGGCATCCCCGTTCTTACCGGAACGCCGCACGGTGGCGAGATAGAGGTCGCGTAGCTGACGCTGGGCTGTGGCGTAACGAGCCGAGCTTTCTCGGTAGAGAAGCTCTTCGTTCACGCCGTTGTAGCCTCCAGTCTCGCGGTTGATTCGGTCACGGATGACACGACGATAGCCTTGGAGCTCTCCCGAAATTGGGTCGAGAGCATCCTTGAAGGCAGGCAGCATCGCCCTGTCGTATTGCAGGGTGGTAGTACGGATGCCCACAAGGCGGCGGGCAACGTCCTTCTCGGTGAACACCGTGCCCATCGGGCTGACAACATCGCGGGAGGCCTTTTCCGCACGGGCAAGGGTGCCAGCGAAGAACTGGGGCAGGAAGGCACGGCTGGCGAAGCGTTCAAACAGGGCCACCTTGTCGTTGGTGGGACTGATTTCGCTGCTGGTGTTGTAGTACTTGTTGGTAATCATCTCGATGGCTGGGGTGGCCAGCGGACCGAGATCGTCGCCAAAGATGATGCTCTTGGCGTAGGGCAGGGGGTTCTCCCCACGGAAGGCCTGCGCCAAGACGTTGCTCATATTGGCGTAAGGCATCACGTAGTTCATCGGGAAGTAGGCAAACTCGCCCTTCTCCCGATTGGTGTAGAAGAAGGCGTTGGCCTTGTTCCGGTCGAAGCTGGGTACGGCCTTAGACAAATCCCGCTCCTCGTCTTCAAGGATGCCCTGCGAGCGATTGAACAGGGTGACGGCGGCAGCGGTGCCCGCAGCCACGCTGCCCATTGAAGCCAGACGCTTGAGGCCGATGAGCTGCATCGCCTGATTCTTGGTCTGGGCCCCTTCCTGAATCAGCTTAACGGCATACTTCACCTGCTTCACAGCGGTGCGCGCCACCTCGAACTCGAAGGCGCCGAAGTTGTTGGCCAGCGTGAGGGCGGAGGCCTGACGCAGGCGCCGGGGAACCATCTCCTGCGTGACGAAATCGTCCATCGTCTGGCGCGCTGCCATCCGCTTCATCGCGTCCAGAGGGATGCGGCCCGTGCTGCCATACATCTGCTTTATCTCCGTCAGATTGCCACGGTAAATGGCGTAGCGGGCAGCAACGTCGGCGAAGCCGTAAATCTTGCTGAACTTATCCAGCACCTTGGAGGGATTCTTCTCCCGTGCCGCCATCGACATAAAGGTTCGTAGTTCCTCGCTGTCGGTGCCGCCCCTAAGCACCCCTAGCGCACGCAGCTCTTTGAGTTCCTCGGCAACCCTCAGGTTCCTCGCCGGATCGCCCCCGGTCCAGCCTATGTCGCGCATCGCCATCTTAACGCCCATAGCCAGATTGCTGAGGTTGACCTTGCCTGAGGTGGCCGCGAGCAGTAGGTTGCCCATCGCCTGCGTAGGCAGGGCCTCTGGGATGTTGCCCACCGTCTTCATCGCCTTGGACAGGGTGGCGGCCTTCATGAAGTTGGCCATCACCGGACCGTCGCCAAACAGGTTGGGGCTCATCACCTCGCCAAGCGCCTTGGCAAACTGCTCAGGCACGTAAATATTGGCCAGCTTCTCCCCGATGATTGGCCTGTCTCCAAAGCTCATCTTCACAAGGCCCTTTTGGGCCCCCGGGGTCATCGTTCCGATGCCGGAGTTGATGATGAAATTGGCCATCTCGTCGTCATACTTGGCGTGAACCACCAAGCGCGACTGGGCGCTCAGGGTGGACTTCATCACCATAAACGGGTCCTTCACCTCGCCCAGCCACTTTCGTGCGAGGGGAGAAAGCTCGTGCCGCTGCATCAGCGGCGACCCCATACTGGTGCCCGTCTTGACGCCCACCTTGCCGCTAGCGGCGTAGTAGACATCATCCAGCATCCGGTGCATCGTGGCCGAAGCAGCAGCCTCGGCGGCCTCCATCGACTCTGGGGCCGGCAACCCCCTGCTGCGAGCCTGTTTCACAGACTCGTTGTAGATTTGCTGGGACAGTTCCTTGTGGTAGGCCTGTCGGTCGGCATCCAAATCGTAGTCCACCCCGCGCTTGGCGTTTGGGTCGTGCGCTGCATAGCTGCGACGCAGGTAGGACTCTTCGATCATCCTACGCTCAATAGTGTCCCGAATGTCAGGGGACAGGTTGTCGTAGTTATCGAGGATGTACTGGGAGTACTCCGCACGACTCTGGCGCCACTTCTGAACGATGGGAGCAAGTGGCTCGGGCAGGATGCCGTAGCTGGCCTTTCCGTCCATCGTGCTAAGGATGTCCGCATCCGTCACCTGAGCCGTGGGGTTGGCCTTGTTCCACTTGTCCGCCTCCCGCTTGGCCATCGTGGCCAGATCGATGGCATTGTCCTCCAGCGCCTTGGCCGTGTTGAGGCGTTCCACCGACTGCATTTTCACCTCGCTGCCCACCACGCGCTCGGGGGACACGGCCCGATTGAGGGCATCCTTGTCCATCTTGGCCAGCAGGCTGGGGATGTGCGTCGCCCCATAGGCGGCAATGCCAGCAGCAGCGGCCGACGTGAGGGCGTTCTCGTTGCCGCGCTCCCGCTCCCGATTGTAGACGTAGGTGCTGACGGCTGCGCCCGTGCCGATCTGGGCCGCCTGTGCCGCAGCATTGTTGGTGATGAAGCGACCCGCTTGGGCATAGCGCCGCTCTACGCCACCAGCCACGCCGCCAAAGGTGGCGCCCATAGCAGCAGACGGCAACACCTCGTCGTAGAACGTGGGCAGGCGCCCCTCGTCGATTGCCTTCTCAACGGTGGTGGACGTGGCAGCCGCCACGCCGCCCTCCGTGGCACGAATGAGCATAGGCCGCAGGAAGCCCTGCGTCTTCATCACGGCCTTGGTTGCAATGCCGCCCGGGATGGCCGCACCAACGGCAGCCCCAGCCACCTGCCCCATCTTCACCTCGCGGCCCGTCTCCCGCTCCTGTAGCTTCTGGTCAATCCAGTTGCCTATGCCAGCTCCGCCACCGGCACCAGCAAAAGCACCCACGGGTCCACCCACCGCAAAGCCGCCCAAGCCACCCAGCAGGCCGCCGCCAACCTCCAGCAAGGTGCCACGGGCCTGAGTGAGGAGGTTGGTGTCCTCAGCCTCGGCGGCCACCTTCATAGTGTCTTCCCTAGCCACCGGCCCTGCCACCAACTGTTCCGCTTCCTCTTGGGTGGGCTGCCGATTGGCTTCCACCTCAAAGGTGCCTTTGCTGGTGTTTATCGTAAAAACGGGCATAGGTGGATTCTACCACCCAAGCCCGTTAGCTTCGGCCGACAGCAGCCATGTTCAACTGGGGAAGACGGCCCTCCTTGGCCGCAGCGAGCATCGAACGGGCGAACGGGTCCTTGTTGAGCGCACTTAGGCTTGGCTGCTTCCCTTCCGACAGCTCCTTCAGGAGACGCATAGACAAGGCCTTGTTGGGCAGATAAGGGATGATCTTCTTTAGGGCCAGCGTGTCGGAGCTGTCCTTGGCCTTGGGCTCAAGTAACTCAAGGCGAGCCTTGCTCAGCTTCAGCTCTCCCTCCATCCGGTTCAGGATCGGGGCCCCCTGCGTAGCGTTCAGTTTCTCCCCGGGCTTTGGCAGGTAGCTATACCCTCGGGCGCCAAACTCGTAATCATCCGAAGCGACCTCCTTATTGCTTCGATACGCATTGAACGAGCCCGAAGCACCGGGCCTGCGAACAAGGGAATCGTCCAAGATGATGTCCTGAGTGGGCAGGCTAGGAGGAATGATTATGTCCTGCGCGGGAGGCTTCGGAGGCAGGACAATATCCTGCACAGGAGGACGAGGTGCAGGAGGGGGAGTTGGGGCCTGAGTGGGCGCAGCGACAGCAGGCTGAGTTTGCGTAGGGGCAGGGGCAGCGGAGCGTCCCTCACGGAGGTCCATCCGGCGCTGCTGCTCGGCGACCTCCGCATCGCTGTACGTCCTTCCCGTTACACCGCCGGGACCCTTGAACTGGGTTCCCATTTGGTAGAACGACTTGCCTTGGATGTTGGGCTGCTCGGTGATCTTCTGGTCTTCAGCCGTGGGGGGCGGCTTGGCCGACACCGGCTTAGGCTCACCCTTCACTTCAAGCCCCTCGCTTGGCTTGTCTAGGCTAGCCCTAAGGTCACCTCGGAACGGCCCAAATACCTTTTCCGCAAACTCAGGGTCTTCGTAGTTCTCGAAGCCCTGTCCAGCAGTAAGCTTTCGTGCGTTGGCCAGATGTTCTGCGGCTCCTGCCTCATCGCCAGCAGCAAGTGATGAGTGATATTTGAAGGCTTCAGCCCTAAGTTTTGATCCCTGTTGTTCGGGGGGTGGCTTTGCGGTCGTGATCTGAGTGGATACGCCACGTACTGTGTCCACGAGGATCGGGACGCCATTAACGTCGTCTACTCTGTACCCCGGCTTCTTGCCATTTCGCACATCAGCCAAGAAATCAGAGTTAGCAGCCTCTTCCTTCAGCTTCTGATCGGCCAGCCTCTTGTCCAATGCAGCCCGCTCACGAGCCAGCCCAAGCTGCTCAGCATTAATGACATTGCCAAGTGCGCGGCTAGCCGCTTCAGGCGGGAGACCGGCTTCGGCCACGGCCTTCACCTTCTCGTCGTAGGTCGTGTCCTTCGTGAAGCCGCGAGACAGCTCGGAATACCTGCCCCAAGCCTCATCCGTCTTCTTGGCCTGATCGAGGTCGTAGGCCATCTTGTTCACCGAAGAGCGGGCTTGCTCGGCGTAAATCTGCTTCAGTTGTGTCTCGCGGCTTTTCTCGGCAGCATCCACCGTGGTCTGAAGCTCGGCGTTGAGCTTGATGTTGTCGTTGAGCGTCAACCCACCGCCCTTGCTCATCTTGGCCATCAGGCTGTCCAAGGACTTGGGGTCGGGAGCAAACTGCTTCAGCGAAGGATCGTTCTGGAATTGGCGCAGCAAGGCTGCGTTGCGTCCTTCCAGCAAGGCGTTCTTCTCCCTGTTCTGGGCATACAGCTCCACGCCCTTGGCAATGCCCTGCCCCATGTTGGTCAGGCCCTGAGCGGCAAGCTGCCCGCCCATTGCCATACCCTGAGCAATCGGGGAGTAGTCCACCCGCCCAAGGGCGGGGTTGATGTTCGATCCGAAGATTGCCATAGTAGAGGTTAGTTTAGCCCACCGGGTAGCCGCCACCGCCGCCGCCGCCGCCTAGGGGCCTTCCAGCCCCAGCCCCAGCCCCGGCCCCTGCCCCAGCACCCCCAAAGTTCATACCTGCAAACAGGTATGGCAACGTGGAGGCAAAGCTTCCGGCCATGTTTGCCGTCGCCCCTGCGCGAGCCCCCGCCATTGAGGCAGCGCCACCCGCTACGGCAGCGCCATATCCAGCCTGATTGGCTTGATTGCCAAGCGCGATGTTAACGCCCGCATTGGGATCAGCAAAGCGAGGCGCAATATCTCGGCCGGCCGCACTACTAGCCTCATACCCAGCCATACCAAGAGGAATGGCGGCGGCGTTCTGACCAATCCCGACCAGATTGATGGCAGCCGGAGTGATGCCAGAGTACATATTCACCAACTGATTGGCATAGGCCCGATCCGCATTGAGCATCGACTGCTCCACCCCGGTAGTCTGACTGAGGCGATTGAACCGAGCTGTGAGTTCATCCAAGCCAAACTGCCGGTTGGCAAGCTGGGCCTGAAGATTCTGCTGGGAACCAAGCTGGGCCACATTGAAGCCCATCTGCTGATTCGCCAGACCAGCTTGAAGGCTGGCCTGCTGATTGAGACGCTGAACGTCTTGCAGGTTCTGAATATTGAACTGACCAGCCTGCATTCCTGCCTGTTGATTAGCCAGCGCAGCGCGCAGCATCGCATCCTGATTGGCCTGACTTGCCGCCAGCCCCGTCTGCTGATTGGCCAGCGAGGCCCGCAGGGCCGCATCGACGTTGAACTGACCAGCTTGAAGCTGGGTGCCGACGTTGGCCTGCTGACGGGCAATGTCAGCCCGCAGCACATCCGTAGCCAACGCCTGACCCTGCTGCTGGGCCCCAAGAAGCTGCTGGTTGATCTGCTGGGCAGCAGCGATGTCCTGCATCGACCGCTCACGCGCAGCCCCGGCTCGGGCAAGGGCTTCCCCCGTAATGGCCGCATTGTCCATCAGGCGGCCCGAACCGGCATAGCCCTCACGGGAGCCCTGCGTCGCAGCCCTTATCTCCTCGGGGGAAAGTTGGCCGGGGGCCGTTGCCATCGACAGGCCGCGAGCCTGCAAAGCCTGCGAGAGAGGGCTTTGCTGCTGGGCATTGAGGGCCTGCTGATAGAGGGACTCGCCAAGGGCTCCTGCGCCAACCCGCTCCGCACCCACCTGTCCTGCCGCAATACGCTCCGCAGCGATGCGTTCAGCCGCCACTCGTTCAGGCGTCAGAGTGCCGCCCGACATAATCTGCTGGGCCATTACATCGGCCGGAGCATTGATGTTTGGAGCGGTGATGGCGCGTCCTTGCCCGCCCTGCAATGCAAGCTGTCCCATCTCATTCAGGTATCCGCTGACCTGACGCCCGCCAAGGGAGCTGGCCGACTCAAGCGCCGCAGCCGCCTGCGGATTCGCTGCCAAGTACGCCTGAGTGGCCGCAGGGCCGAACGCCCGGAGCTGGTCGATGGTGTACTCCGTATTCCGGGTGGCCAGACTCTGGTTGAGGTCGGCCATCCGGTCGGCCGACATCTTTATGAAATCCAAAGTGCCATAGAATCCGCCCTCTTCACCCGGGCGGATGCCAAGCATTGCGTTCTGGAGGTCTCGCTGGGAGAGCCCCATGTACTCGGGGCGGTATTGGGACTCTGCTCCAATAATCCTGTTTTGCAGAGCAGGATCGGAAATCGCCGTGACGTAATCGGACATCGACTGCCCGACATTGATGGGGTCCGGCCGATTGGCAGCGGCAGCATCGGCAGCCGACCTTGCGGCGCCTCGGGATGCATTGGCTCCAATAAGCGCAGACCCAACACTACCGCCAAGAACTGCTAGGGCAAGTGGAAGCATTTAGTTATCTCCGTTTAGACAGCCGGTTGAGCACGGCTTTTGAGCTGATTGGTCATATCAACATCCTCTGTGGCTTGATAGACCATTAGGCGAATTTAGTCTGGCTGGCGAAGACGGTGAAGGTAGCCGAGCCCGTCTTAAAGATGGTGATGGTGTAGGCGTCCACACTATTGGCGTTGCCAGCGGTGGGAGCGGTGCCGCCCGCCCACTTGGGGGTCACGCTGGACCCGTCAATCTGGAGCCCCGACTGGTAGTAAGCCGTGCTCCCCTGCGTCACCAGCACAGCCAAGCTCAGGCTGTCTCCGGTGGCCATAACGTTGTTCAGGGTGTTTGACCCGTCGCCTCGGACGTTGAGGGTCCAGTTGCCAGATGCATTTGAGGTGCAATAGAGAACTGCTCCAGCAAGGGCGTCGTAATTGACCGCCCCTGACAGCGAAACAGCCGCAATAGAGGCCTTTTCCAGCACTTCGTAGACAGAGGTGGTGCCAGACGCAGAAAGTGTCGTAAACGCGCCGGAAGAGGCCGTAGACGAGCCAATAGGACTGTTCTGGATGGAAGTGGCCGTCAGCGCCCCGCCAGAGGTCCAAGAAGGGCCACCTGTGGACAGCTTGGCTGGGGTGATTCCCCCGTCCTTAACAATGACTGCCCCACCCGAAAGCTGGGTGGTGGCATCATCCACGGCCCCAGACGCAAAGGTGGCGTTATCCACCAGATTGTTGAGCGTGGTAGCCGTGGGCGCATCTCCCGTGGCGAACGTAGTGCCTTTGGACAGGACGGGCATATTAGGAAGCTTGAGAGATGGTTGGGTCTGTGATCATCGCCTGCACCTTTACGGCCCTCAATTTGGGTCGCCCGTTCGTGGGGGCCACCGTCATCTGGATGCCATAGCCGCGCTTGTTGCCAATTCTACCACGCACGGAGGCGTCTTCGCCTACCGCCAGATTGGAGCCAAGGATAGAGGACAGGAACCCCAGAAAAGTGCTGCTATCCGGGTTTTCCACTTCCGAATAAATTGTAGCATTCGACGATTCCGACGACGACGACTCAATGTGTAGTTCATACGAATTGAACTTCTTCCGGTCCATCGTTCCATAGGAATACTGGCGAGTGGTGACATTGCTTCCGATTGGGTAGATTGCGGCAGGCACACCGGCAAAGATGGACAGGCGATCATTGCCGTCCTCCCGACCGTCTACCTTGTGAATGGAGCCGCTGGGGCTGACGGTGTAAAGCGAGGCAAACCCGCTGTTCTCCGCAACCACGAAATTGCTGATGCTCCAGCCCGTCTGGCCGGTCATATCCAGCGATTCCCAGCCCCCATTCAGGAAGTTGTAGATGAGGATGGCGTTGTTCACCGTGGACGCATCCAGCGGCACCGCAAGGTAGTAGCGGTTGTCGAAGTAGGCGGCTACGGCCTTGTCGGCGTAGTCCTTGTTGATGCGCTGGATGGTGGCGGCAATAGGCTCCGACAACGGGACGCCAGCACCTCTGAGATTGTAGAGGTCGCCAAACGCGGCTGCGTACACTCCGTTGTCGGAGAGGAATAGCACCTGATTCCCAATCTGGAGGATAGACCGGCGGGCCACACACCCCACCTCAGATGTCACCATCTGCACGGAGGTGTCTGCCACCGACCCGCTGATTCCCCTCACCAGATGGATGGAATTGCGGTTGAAGACCAGAAGGTTGTCCTCGGCAAAGGCCTGGAGCCCAACAACATAGTCGGCCACGCCAGCCGTAATCCGGTATTGGTTCTGAATGCGGTCGTAGGTGTCGCTGTCAAGAATGTCAGAGGCGATGATCTCGTCCCTGACATTCCTGTCAGTATAGGACCCGGCGACCGGCTCGTACCAGTAGGGCAGCCACAGGCGCCGCTGGTGGTAATAGCCCCAGCCCGGGGCGGGCATATGGATGAAGCTCC
>Ga0181346_1001491_pt1 | contig 10301 bp, 19 predicted proteins | sample Su13VDMM15DN_FD_130100 | JGI IMG/M metagenome (GOLD analysis project Ga0181346, IMG submission 130100) | Freshwater viral communities from Lake Michigan, USA - Su13.VD.MM15.D.N | ecosystem: Environmental > Aquatic > Freshwater > Lake | place: USA: Michigan | collected 2013-07-15 | reverse complement strand
CATACGCTAGTTGGCGAAATATCCAACGTAGCGCGCAAAGATTATCAATTGGAGCAGGCGCAAACTATTGACGTTTACGTTGATCCACGCGAATCGGATGATAATTGGTTACGCGCATACAAATATCAAAAAGATGGCGTAAAGTTTGCAGAAGAAAATGGCATACGCTTATTAATTGCGGATGAGCCGGGCCTAGGTAAAACGGTGCAAGCTCTTTTATTATTGGATCGCAACTATAATAAGCTCACCCCGTGCCTTATCATCGTTCCAGCATCGTTAACTTTGCAATGGTATAACTTTTGCTTCAAATGGTTATCGTCGCGCAATCTTAATGTTAAGCCAGTGATTCACATTGGCGAAGGTTTTGAGATAATGCCCGACGAATCTATCGTAATTATCTCCAATGCATTAATTTCGCATAAGGTAACTAAGCAGTCCATTTTAGATTATGGATTCAAGTGCATAATCGCGGACGAATCGCATCATTTCAAATCTGCAAAAGCACAACGCACCGAAGCATTCGCCGACATTTGTTTATTCGCCGATCACCTTATCTTCTTGAGCGGCACACCACTAGTTAACAATGTGATGGAATACTACACCACGCTTAGTTTACTCGCGCCGCAACATTGGTTCGATCGCTATGCATTAGCTAACCTATGTGAAATTGGTGACAAGGGTAGACTGCTAGGATTAAAGCAAAGAAATCGTGAATGGTTCTTTAATCGCATAGGTAAGTACGTGATTCGTCGTCGCAAAGTAGATCACCTGCTAGATTTGCCCGCATTCCGCCGCGACAAAACTATTCTCAATTCAGAAGACAAAACATATGTCAAAACGTACAATATGTACGCTGATTTGATTGAAGCCGCAATCATTGATAACGATTATGGTCAGGTTATTGGTATTCTCGCAAAGATACGCCACATCACGGGCCTAGTTAAAGTTCGCGCAGTATTCGATAAGGTAGTCGAAATGATCGAAGGCACAGAAGGTAAAATTTGCATAGGCGTACATCACGAATCCGTTCGCATACGCCTCATGGAATTGCTAACGGAATATGCAAAAGAAGTTGGCGACGACTCGTTAATTCCTCTTTCCATGGATTCATCGCAGAATGTGTACGAAAAACAAGCCACGGAGAATAAGTTTCGTGATTCGCGGCGCATTTTAGTAGCTTCGATACTTGCAACTGCCGAAGGTCGCAATATGCAATTCTGTAATCAAGTAATTATTGCAGAACGTGAGTGGAATCCAGCAAAAGAAGAGCAATTCGAGCAAAGATTCTGGCGCAATGGTCAAACAATGCCCGTTACTGCCGAATATTTTATGGTTAAAAACACTCTTGATGAATGGCTCGACGAGATTGTTGACATGAAACGTGAGATTGTTAACAGTGGTGCAGATGAAAGCATCGACATCGACTATAACATGATGAAGCTACTCGCTAACAAGATTACTAGCACGCGTTTGCGAGTTGCAGGAGTTTAATAAGCTCATGAACTTCGTAGCGAGCGAAGCGAGCGAAGACAAGCAGTGATAGTATTGATAAGTTATGCAAACCTTTTTACCTTTTGAATCCATGAGAGTCTCTCTCACAATCTTAGATCGCCAACGGCTAGGCAAGCAACGCGTAGAAGCTATGCAAATAGTTAATTCGTTGCTTGATCCTAATTATGGTTATCGCCATCACCCTGTCAAATTACTTTGGCAGAATCACATTGACGCATTGCGGCTATATCACAACATATGCTTAGAGATATGGGAGTCTCGCGGCTATGCTAACAACATGCTCTATTACGAGTTGCCGAGCGTGATAATGCTCCCGGTTTTTTCGACGGCTTTGCACGAATCGCACGCGTCGAACTTGTTAAGAAAAGATCCCACATACTATTCTCAGTTTGTGGATGTTGCGCCCGACCTTGCATACGTTTGGGAAGCACCGATAGACGAGTATTTAGCAATAGAAGGTAGTTTCGGCTACTTACCACATCAAGGACAACAATAATCATGACCACCACAATCAGAATCGCCAACAGACGCAAGTTAATGGATAAAACTATTAGACTCATGCGCAAAAAACGCGAGAACTTTCACATGAATTGGCTATGCAAACTTGGCATTGGTAGCACAGTTTTGCAAGCCAAAGAAGCCATAAATGAATGCGGAACAAGCGCGTGCATTGCGGGCTTTATTTGCGCAACCGATGAAACATTGTCTACGTCTGAAGTGCGCGAAGACAAAGCGAAGGAAATATTAAACATAGATAGGGATTTATGTCACGCGTTGTTTGGCGCAGAATTAGGCTATTGTAGCGAGTTTGCGCTTAATTCTCCTATGGGGCATACATTAGGCAACACTGATGTTAATGTGGGGATTGAAGCGTTAAGACTCGCAGTTAAGATTCAAAACAAGCGTGATAGGAACAATGCGAAGTCTAGCTCTTAGTTTAGTTGCAGTTGCGCTAGGTTGCATAGGTAGCATAGTCCTAGTAACACTGCGCGAGTATGCAAACAATTGGAGACGTTTAGCCTTTCTGCTTGCTTGCGGCATCTTTTGGGTGTTTTGCAGCATTCACCTCATGTACCTGCTATGCAAATTAATCTAAAAGGATATCATGTTTGAAATCGCGTCGACGTTACTTATCGCATTGCTCGCGTGCTTAATTGGCGAGTACATTTATTCTAAGATAGAGGAGTTTAATCAATGAAGCTCAAAGATTTTTTTGATAGCCCTAAAAAATGGACTAAAAAAGCAATTGCTAGAAGTGCAGTAGGAAATCCTGTTGGCGCAGATAGCCACGAAGCTGTTTGTTGGTGTTTAACAGGAGCAACATTAAAATTGTGGCCCGGAGATGAACAAAAGCATTTCAGGAACGATATTTATCGAAAAATGCTAGCAACAGCAGAAGGTTTAGGCTATTTAACCGCTAGTGCCCCCACCAATTTAATTTACCTAGAAGGTAGCACTACATACCTTAATGATCTAAGCTCAATTACTTTTGACGACGTAAAAAAGTTACTGGAACAGGCGGACATCTGAAATGAAACTGACACACGAAGAAGTACAGAAGATTCTCAATGCTAAGGTCAAAGAACTTGCTGCATTGCCTCACGTTGAAGAGCGCGATTGGAAGCAACTCCTGCGCGATGCAGAAGCATTGCGATTCAAGTTGCAAAAGTTGCGGTAGACTACATTCCCTAAGGCTTGCGAAGGACTTAGGGGGCTGTAGTTTAGCACAAGGAAACCATGCCATCACCAGAACAATTAGATAAGATTTTAGGCCAAGGGACTTCCGACAGAATCTCTACGCTTGGCGTAACCGAAGCATTCGATACGTTTGAGCATTTCTCACCTCAAACTACTTTCGAGGCTAAACTTGCAGGAGTTGCAGTCCTGTCATACATTAAAGGTTATACCCAGCGCGTAAAGGAGGAAGTATGTACACCCCAGAAGAACTAAAAACTAAATTAGGGGAAGAAGCATTTGACAAAATCAGGGCCATCGCCATAGAACATGCACTAACGTCCGTTTCCACATATCCAGAACTTGAAACTCCGAATGCATTTATCGCACTTTGCTCAAACTTCTGCGCTGGGTTTGGATTTGGGTTAAATGTTGGAGACGATGCCAAAAAATGAAAAAAGTAATCACATTCTCATCGCACACATTAGGTGAGTTCACGAAATGCCCAAAAGCATTTGAATACTCGCAACTAGTACGCATCGAGCCAAAAGGTAACAAACTCGCATTCGTGCGCGGCAAACTTATTGGTAGGTGCTTAGAAATCTATTACAAAGCCAAGCAAAGTAGGTACGCCAAGCTAGATGCGCTAGTTATCAAGTTGCATGACATAATTTTAAGGCATCCGGGCCTAAGCGAAGGCGATCAGATGAAACTATCGCTACGGTTTCGTTTCTATTGTAAAGAGTATAAGCACGAGAATTGGCAAATAGTCGCAGTCGAAGAAAGTTTCACGAAGATACTTTACGAAGACGACGAATACATTTATCTATATGAAGGCACACCTGACTTAGTTGTTAAACTTGCCAGCGGTGACATCGCCGTGGTAGATCATAAAACGCGTAGCATGGATAAAGATTTGTTAGGCTTGGCGAATCAGCCACTAGGTTATCTTTGGGCGTGTGGTACGGAATGGTTTATCTATAACTATTTTGGATTGCAAGAAACTGGAGATGCTAAGTTATGGTTCAAGCGTCAATTCGAGCGTTTTAATAAGGGCTTGATTCAAAGGTGGGTAAGTGATACAATAGAGACTTACCACCAAGCGCGCAAAGCTGCCGAGATTAGTAAATACTCGCGCAGTTATAATTGCGACTCGAAGTATGGCGCGTGTCAATTTTACAAAGTTTGCAATGAAGTAGACGCTTTTGGTGAGCGTTTAGTTATCAATCAACACTATAAGATTAAAGACGACGAATATGGAGTGTGGAAGAAATAATGCCAAGTAAAAAGCACATTCATACATATGAGCGACGATCTAAACCAAAGGGCGTAGCTTCTGACAGAGTTTATTTTCGTTGCGTAGATCCAGACTGCTCGCATCACATAATTCGCGAAGACTTGTTTGGCAAGCGCGCGAATTGTCCTTTCTGCGGCGAAGCATACATTCTCGAACCGCGTACATTGCGCTTGAAATTGCCACATTGCGGTTGTCGCGGAACGAGCGATGAACCGAAGATTGTAATTGATCCCGCGCAGTTGATCGAAGATATGTTGAAGATGAAACAGGAGAAATTCAATGACGGAATTGAGTGAGTTTGAGCTGCAAGTTAATAATCTCAAATCATTGTTTGAAGATTCTGAATACTTTGCACAATGGTTTGACGAAGCGACTGTACAGAAAGCCCAGTTAATCGCGGCGCATAAAGTGTTGCCGCAATTGATTGCAGAGTGGCAATTAGCAAAAGCACAGGAGCGCGAGCGTAATGCCCTTAGTAAGTAGTTTAGAAGCCAACACGAAAACAGTAGGATTGTTTGTTGGTCCTTCGGGCGCAGGTAAAACTTGTGCAATCGCCTCATTTGCGGAACAAGGCCCGATGTATGTTTTGACTTCGATGGGCGAATGGCAGGTATGCTGGGCCAAAAGTCAGTTCTAGGCGAATACTTCAAGAATATTGAGTATGATCGCTACGACATATCAAAAGGTTTCTTGGAAGTTGACAAGCGGCTAGATGTTTTAGTCGCGCAATCGCAAAGCAACACGCTCAAGTACAAAACAATCGTGCTTGAATCGCTTCCCACCATGGTCAATTCTTTTATGGAAATGGCAGTACAGTTGGAAGGTGTTAAAGCCGCTGGCCTACCTTCGCGATTGATTGGTGGCGTTCATATGTTATCGCCGCAGCATTATAATTGGGCGTCGCGTGCGTTTCGTGACTTAGTTTACAACGGCATTCGGCGTTTAAGTAATTGCAACGTGATAGTTTCGGGCTGGACGGTAGATCAGTGGGGCAAGCGCGTAATCAAAAAATCCGATGGCACAGAAGCCGTCGATGAATACGGCCCCAAGGAAGTTATCGGCCGCAAAATCCTATTAACTGAGAAGTTAGCCGAGGAAGTTCCAGGCTACTTTGATGAAATCTACGAATTTGACAAACAGAACACGGACTTACCTTCTAAGCCTGTTAAGTTTGTCTGCAAGTTTCGCAGCACTATTGCGAAAACCGCGCATGAGAACTACCCAAATTGGATTGACTTTACCAATAAGAGTTTTTATGGCGAATTGAATAAACTAACTCCAAAGGAAACAACATAACATGACTACGAAAAAGCAGTTCCAGATACTAGCCTACACATTGGCGCAGGTAGGAATTGAACTTGACGATGCGATGGAGATGCTAGAAGAGCAATACTCACGCTATGATGCGGAACACGCAGAAGCTGAAGAAGAAGATGATGACGAGGACTATGGTGATGACGAAGAAGACGACGAAGAAGATTCTATCGACTCCATTGACTCCATCGACCACATTGAAGCCGAAGAAACGTCAATCAAAGACTTGGACATTATCTAAGTACGGTTTGGATATATTCTTCTTTGTGAAGCTGCCCAATTTTTTGGTTCAACTAAATGAGCCTGACGGAATTTCGCTGACGATCAAGAAGATTGATCCGGCGGAAAACATCCTCCATCGAGGATTTGAAGTAAAAATAACTTGGAGAAATTGAATTAAAATGCCTATCCTGAACATTAATCAAGAAGACACGAATCGCCTGAAGAAGATCGACCGCGGTTGGTATTTGTGCGAACTCACAAACATCACTGCCAAAGCCTCTAAGAAAGGCGGCGTAAACTTTATGTACGAATTTAAAGTCGTAGATGAGAACACGCCGATGTTTAACCGCTACGGTTATCGCATTATCCCTAGCGAGTATCCTTCCATGCACTTTGGCATCATGACTGCCGCGATGGAAATGGCTAAGGATGCAATCGAAGCGGCTCCATTTGATACGGACGAGCTTATTGGCAAACAGCTTTATGTTAAGTTTGACAATGAAGTTAATCCTAACACGCAAATGGTGAACGAGGGAGTTCCTGTAGACTATTCTCCCAAGTCAATGATTCCTAACATCTAAACTAGGATAATGTGGGGCCATTGCATTATACAAGATGCTTTGGCCCCCGTTTTATTTTATGGCATATTCCCCACTTTATGAAATGGTAACGCTTTTTGGCTCATCCGCTAAGAAGCCAGGATCGCCAAAGACACGCTTAAAGTTCACGCGCAGTTGTAATCCAGAGCGACTAAAAGAGCTAGCCAGTAAAGCAGATTTAACTTTTGAAGAGTTTCAAGAGCTGTCTAGCATTGATAAAGGCTCAGTTCACATCGCCAAGGTAATTGGATATCATGTAACAACAGTCTATCAGATGAAAATAACTGGCAAGACTAGGAAGTATTGGGCTAAGTATAAGGAAGCGTCAAAGTAATGGAAATCTTCACCGTAACAATCGTTCTCATACTCATAGCATTTACTAGCTATGTAATCATGGAAATTAACAAACAAGGGCGTGAGCTACTTTATCGCAAAGGTGCAGCTTGGATGCTCTCTTGCGCAGATGGTCATAAAACGCGCAAGGAATCATACGCGCGTAACATGAAGGCTTTGGAGCAATTATAATGCCAGAATTAACAGTTAACATCTCGATAATTCAAGACTACGTTAGCGGCGCATGGCTTTTCAATTACACTGACATGGAAAGAAAGAACGAAGAGTGCATCTTTCATGCCGTTTCTTCTCTGCCCGGTAGAAGTCTAGGTTTTCACGGACTCTTGCGTAATGGCGCAGGAATTGGACGCGTTCCACCCGGAGCTATCCTATACGATGAAATACTAAGGGAGAATATTTTTAGTGGCTCAATTTGGGATAACGCATCGGTAAACATTACCTGCACAGTCCTGGAATTATTCAAGGACACTCGCGTCGAGTTTTTCTCTGGCATGGATAAGGTTCGCGGCGAGGGCTTATATAGATTCACTTTGGATTGGCACGGAACAGGAACATTTGCAGAAGCCGCGGGAGATATGGGTTGGAAAAGCGGTCATGTGATAAGAGGCGATGACGGATATTTGTACATTCTTCCAAACAATCGCATTTGTTGGAGTTCGCCAGCTTGGACTAATGGCATGAGGTATGTAGAGACTGGAGAAACGCCCGACATTCATCAGCACGATTACATTTATACTTCTGAAATGGAGGGTAGCGATGAATAGAGAAGCAAAAAGGCAACCAGTTAATTTTCGCTACGATGCGTTAAATTGGGACTTCATCAAAGCGATGGCACAAATTGCCAAATACGCCGACGAAAAGTATGGTGATGCGCCGCAGTATGTTCACACGCGCCTAGAAAAAGACGCATCGCCAATGAATCACATCGCCGAGCATACGCGCGAGTATTTGCATGGTGAGGTTCACGACAAGTTTGGTAATCTTGAGATGCAACTAGCCGCGATTGCATACAACGCGATGATGGAGTTTCATTACTTGCGGAAGTTTGGGCCAGCAGACACACCATTTAAGATAGAAGATCCATTTGATAGGAGATAAATATGACTGAAGATCAGCAACACGCAATGGTAGAGATGCGAGAGCGAGAAGCAATCGCGATTGAGTTAAGTTTGCTTAGAGATGATGCTGAGAGGTATCGTTTTGAGCGTTCCAAGAATCTTGAAGACATGATGCTAATGTTTAAAATACGACTTGCAGAAAGTTCTAGCGGCATAATGTGGGAAAAGGCTAGATGGGACGAAGAGATTGATAAAGCTAGGGGAGTGAGATGACAGCAGATGAACTACAGCTAGCTTTAGAACACAATGAGAAGTATTTCAAGTCGTTGCCGTGGCAAACACAAGTATTTATGGTCACGGAGCTTCTTGAGAGTGGTTCTTCCATGGCTACGCTAATTAAACTACTCAATACTACGGATCGCTGGATTAATAACTGTATTAAAGTACAAATCGCGTTGAATCATCGCCCCGAGTGGCTTTGCAAACACGCGCGATCTTTGCAGCAGGCAGTTACAACGGTTAACTTGAAACGCGCAAAAGAGAAACGCAATCAAATGGAGAAACTAGCAAGTGAAGCTACTTCAAGCCCACGGCCAATCTTCGGCTAACGTGATGCTTGTAGGCGATTATCCCACACAAAAAGAATATGAAGATGGAAAAGCCTTGATAGGAGGGTCAGCGGACCTTCTTTCGAGGCTTTTGTTGTCTGTGGGCGTTTCGTTTCAAGCCGCGTGGAAGACAAGTTTTATCAAAGTCCCTTTGCCTGGGTACGCATCTCCCGATAAGAAGATCAGTAATGCTGCATTGCAATACGGACTTCAATTGCAAGATTGGCGTGACATTTTGGCGAAAGAAATTAGGTCCATAAAGCCTAATGTAATCATATGCTTAGGTGAGCTTGCGATGCAAAAAGTCACTGGGCATACTAAAATAGGCTTGCGTGCGGGAAGTTGGTATCCCGTTGCGACTGATTTTGAGCTAGAACAAGAGCATCGTGTGATGCCGCTAGTATCGCCGCGAGACATTTATGCGGATTGGAAGCAATTTACACTAGCCAAGTCAGATTTAAGTAAAATCAAGCCTTACTTAGCCCACAACAAGCCAATTGTCGAGGATTATAAACTACACATAGCCAAGAATGCGGCTTCTGTGCGCGAGTTTTTCAGGCGCAATGCAAATGCACCGTTCACTGTGTTTGACATCGAGACGTTTCGTAACATAATAACGTGCATTGGGTTTTCGTTTAATGAAACGGAGGCGTTAAGTATTCCGCTGCACGATCATACGATGCAACCTATGGAACGCGCGCTGATTTGGCAGCTTGTTTGGGATATGTTAGCTAGCCAAATGCCTAAAGTCAACCAGAACATAAAATTCGACTGGATGCGCTTGCAACAACACGGCTTCGTGGTCAATAACATCATTGGCGACACCATGATTCGCGCCAGTACAATCTATCCGGAGTTTCCTAAGGGCCTGGACTTCTTAACACGCATTTATACTGACATAGGCTACTACAAAGATGAAGGAAGGGAGTACGATCCTAGAATTCACGACTTCAATCGGATGCTTTTGTACAACGCAAAAGATTGCATAGCAACGACGAGAGTCTACAATGGGCAAGAAACCGAGATCAAAGAACTCCATCTACAAAAGATCAACGCGCACTTGCAAAAAGCGTTCTTTGTTTACAAAAGACTTGAGAATCGCGGCATCACGATTGACTTTGAGCAGAGGGGCAAACTCATTGACAAGTATCAACAGCTAATTTCACTGAATGAGTCGGCACTAGATGCGATTGCAGGGCGGCGATTAAACATCAATTCGCCCACGCAAGTAGGTGTGTTTGTATACGAAGACTTAGGATGCCCTAAACGCCTAAAATACACGGAAGAGAAGACTTCGTATAAGACGGGCAAGATGGATCTGGAAGAACTTTACATAAACATCATAGAAGATGCTGATGTGGCCGACATTCTCAAGAAAATCCTCGTTATTCGCAAGCTGTACAAGGTCACGCAGTTTCTTGGCGCGTTGGTTCACCCCGATGGTAAGCTCAGAACGTCAATTAGGCTATCTGGGACTACTTCAGGCCGCACAGCTACAGGTAAATCCTCAGACTACACGCTAGTAATGGAGGATGGTAAGTATTCGTGGGAAAATCTAGGCCTAAGTTACCAACAAATTCCCAAGCATGGCTTTGAATTTGGCTCTGAAGTCTATGGAAAGGATCTTCGCAAGTGTTATGTGCCAAGTGCGGGCCATGAGTCT
>Ga0181346_1001490_pt1 | contig 10302 bp, 5 predicted proteins | sample Su13VDMM15DN_FD_130100 | JGI IMG/M metagenome (GOLD analysis project Ga0181346, IMG submission 130100) | Freshwater viral communities from Lake Michigan, USA - Su13.VD.MM15.D.N | ecosystem: Environmental > Aquatic > Freshwater > Lake | place: USA: Michigan | collected 2013-07-15 | reverse complement strand
TTAGTGCTGAGATAAGACTTACTCACGAGGAGTTTACAGGAGACACTCCTTTCCCTACAGAATTGAGTGAAAATATTAATATTACATTTTCATTTATATTAAACATAGACTATGCATCTGTTTACGAATTAGCTACAAGTGTTGAGTTCCAAGACGCTGTAGGTACTTCTGTAAATATAAATCCTGTATACCCTGCTACTCCGGGTGGCACTACACTAACTGACCAATTAAATGATGCCTTGCCAACAAACTTGGATGCATTGACAAAGTTTGCAAGTGGTATAGCTGCAGACAATGAACCCATTACTATTATAACAACTCCGGCAAGTCAACTTATAGGATTTCAGTTTATTGCTATGAGGTATGTAGACAATACAACTACTCCTACGTTTAATGTTTATGAATACTATGCAGTAGTATTTGCTGAGGTTACTTATCAAAAAATAAATTCTCCAAGAAGTCTTCATAGTAATAGAGGGTATGAGATTGGTATAGTGTATATGGATGAATTTAATAGAGCATCAACTGCTTTAGTTAGTCCTAATAATACTGTTTCTATACCTTGTGCCAACTCAAGTACAAAAAATTCTATACAGGTAACAATACCACCGGAACAAAGAGCTCCTTATTGGGCTAAGAGGTATAAGTTTGTTATTAAGCCTGACGAAGAAAATTATGAGACTATATACTGCAGCATATTCTTCAACGACCCATTGTCTAATGACGTATACTTTTTGCTTGAGGGAGAGAACGCAAGGAAAGTTGAGCAAGGGGATAGACTTATTGTAAAGGCTGACACGGGAGGTGCTACAACAACTTGTGTGTATGCTACCGTCCTTGAGAAAGAATCTAAGGCAGAAGGCTTTATAACTATACCAAGTGAACTTGACCCTTTGGTAAACATAACCGTTCCATCGGGGGTATACATGAAAATGAATCCAAGCAACTTTGCTGTTGTTCAAGATGAATTAGCTATAATTGCTCCGGGAACTGTTCAAGTTGACGAAAATACTCCAAATGAATTTCCTATTCTTAATTATAATATGAATTTATATAGAGGTGCCGGATACGACCCTCTTAATCCAACATGGGAATATAGTGACTACGATGTTCCTGCAGGAAGTAGAATTAAAATTAATTTTAAGTTTCAAAGACTTGGTACAGGTGATGGCAACAATGCCTGTGAAAAAAGAATATATACATTAGAAAAAACATTAATATCTTCTTCTTCTTATGCAGACATGAATGATTGGTGGGACGGAGAGAATATTGCAAATGTAATCACAGAAGGTGTTTCAAGCGTAGGTGCAGGTGGCGGAGTTATAGAAAATGAATATATAGATACATTGGCTTCTTCAAACGTAGATATACCAACTGCTATAGACACAAATTATTATAGGTTTTATCGTGATTTATCCACTAATCAGTTGATTTTAATTCTTAGTGGTACAGTAAGGTGTGGAGGTGTTGCATCTGCATCAAAAAGAAGGTCTACTATTATTGCTAATGTTGAAGTGTTTAGGGCTGAGACAACATTGATATTTGAAACAGAACCACAAGACGCTTTGCCTGACATATTCTTTGAAAACGACTTATCTTTTTCAATTGATGCCAATGGTGACCATAGTGGTAATGTACAAGACCAAATTATATCATCAGGTCAGTCTGCTATTGTAGACACAGACTTCTTTAACTGTTTTTCTTTTGGTAATGGTGCTGAAAGTTATAAGATAAGAGACTCAATTATAGGCAAAACGTTTAATCTTGGTAACAGGGTTACGTCTGTTTCTGCTGAAAGCTATAGAGAGGTAGATAGATTTGCTGATATTACATATAGTGGTGTGTATAATACCGAGTCAAACGTAAATAAACTTAATGAATTTAACTTAGGGTTATTAAACTTTAAGCCACTTGAGCAGTCGTTTGGTCCTATCTATAAAATGGACGGCAGGGAGACAGACATCCTTACTCTTCAAGAAGATAAAATATCTTACGTGCTTACAGGCAAAAACTTGTTGTCTGATTCTACGGGAGGCGGTGTTGTTGCTTCTGTTCCTGAGGTTTTGGGTACACAGATTGCAAGAGTAGAAAAGTATGGTATTAGTTTTAATCCTGAGAGTTATGTTCAGTGGGGATATGACAGGTACTTTACTGACGTTAAACGTGGTGCAGTTATACAAATGAAAGGCAACTCATATAGCAATGACCAACTTAGGGTAATATCTGAAAGTGGTATGAGGACTTGGTTTAGGGATGAGTTTATTGAATCATTCAATACACAAAAACTTGGTGGATTTGACCCGTATTTAAATGAATATGTATTAAGTATAAATGACCAACCTCTACCATTAATAGACCAATGTGTTGAATGTGGAATATCTCAGACGGCAACAATAGCTGCAGGAAATTCTCTTGAATATTGTGTAAACGTTGGCAATACAGTAGGTGATGTTGATATTAATTATGAAGTTCCCGTTTTGTCAACAGGTGATTTTATTGTTAATGGTACTTATAATGGTGTTACGGTAAGTTCGGGTGTTGTTAATAGTTCAGGATTTATTACAATAAATAAAAACTTAAATACTGTTGACTACGTAGACATACAGGTAGTAGCTACAGATGATATAACAATAACAATAATTGCAGACTGCCCACTTTCAGACGAACTTACAATAGTTGAGGTTTGTGTTACAAGTAGTGTTGATTCGGGTCAGTTTATACATAATGAGTACAGGTATACTAATGGAACATTTGTCTCTCCTCTTCAATCTAACTTAGTTACGTTTTCTTCGGGTACAATCAATCCTATTGTATCAAGATACAATGCTGTTTCAGGTTATCCGGGGTCAGGTGGATTTCCTCCTGCAGGTAGCACGATGAGGCTTGCTTCCAACAAAATAGGATTTGATGATTTTGTATTTGATGCACTTCAAGATAGGTTCTTGTACTATAGAAGCAATACATTATATGGAAACACGCCTTCTGAAATATTAGACCTATTGGCTGCGGCATCTTTGGCAACGCCAATAGCAGGGGGGTCCCCATATTTTTATGCAGATTTCATTGTACCTTCGGTGGGTCAATATCTTTACATAGTATGGGACTATAGGAATGTTCTTGCTATTGAATTGTGTTACTCTAATATTGATGAATCCGATGCGTGTTGTGGATGTGCTCCAACAGGAGACCCATTAGTTTTATGTTATTCTAATGTTGATGATTTTGATGCGTGTTGTGGATGTTAATAATGTTATTAATAAAAAAATATAAAAATGGCTATTAGTTCAACATTTTATTTAGACTCACCATCGCTTTCTACAGCTACGGCTATATATAGTGATATATACTTGACAACACTTGCTCTTGATGGATTCTACTCTGAAGGAACAATAGTAAGGGAACAGTTGTTGGGCGTTCTTTTACCACAGGTAGTCTGTCCTTCATGCGGTTCTTCTGATGCAACATTTGACGGAGACTTTATTTTATGTGTACAGGCAGGAGCTACCAAAAATTTTAGGGCACAGGACGGAAGTATTACTCCGGGGCACTTTACAACAACAGGCACTATAACACAACCCAATTGTAGTGGTAGTGTTCCTGTTAGTGGTACTTTAACGTCAACACAAGGACCTTTAATAATATTAGTTCCATCTGTACCTGTTGGTAACACGGCTGTAATTGTTGCACAGGCTATTGCGGCTACCAATGCTGTAACCACAACAGCAGTGGTAGGCAGTGTTTTACGAATTATAATAACACCAAACAGTTACCCTTCAACTTGTACGTTAAGTGGAACACTAACCGTTACGTATCCATAATTAATAATAAATGGCTTATACATTAACATATAGCGAAGCAGCACAAGGATTTCCTTCCTTTTATTCTTATTATCCTGATTGGATGATAGGAATGAACAACTACTTCTATACGTTTAAGGGTGGTGACTTGTATAGGCACAACGTAAATCCTTTAAGGAATACCTTTTATGAGGATTATTTCATAAAGATTGGGCAGCCAAATGAGGCTTTTCATTCTACTATAATTAAGTCTGTATTTAATGACGCTCCACTTGAGAATAAGTTATTTAAAACAATAAACATAGAAGGCGATGCTCCTTGGGGTGCTGAATTAATAACGGATATACAAACATCGGGATATATTGATTCAAGTTGGTTTGAGAAAAAAGAGGGGTCTTGGTTTGCTTTTGTTAGAAACGAGGGTACTGTTCCTGCGTCTGCTGAACAGTATGCGTTAAGGTCATTGAATGGTATAGGAAGAAGTATAACAATTACGGGTCCTTCAAATGCCTTAGAGGTTTCTTATCAAATATCTCCTGAGCCTGTATATATTGGAAGTATTGTGAGTATAGGAGACTATCTATACTACTCACTTCCTCCGAGTTACTCTTCGCCTGTATTATTTGGTGAAATAACAAACATTGTTGTAGATTATCCTGCAGGGGATAACTACCTTGTTGTAGATTCAACAATTTTGGGAGGTAGTATACCTGCTATAGGAACACCATATACTTTATATATCAAGAACTCAGTGGCTGAATCTCATGGGGTATTGGGTCATTACTGTGAATTTACCCTTGAAAATTTGTATTCAATCAAGATTGAGCTATTTGCTGTGGAATCAAGTGTAATGAAAAGTTATCCTTAATTTTTTAATATCTTTGTAGAGAATGGAGCTTAATATACGACCGTTGAACGAAACTGATTATGATACCATCTTAACAGGGTGGTGGAAAGATTGGGGATGGGAGCCTCCGCAAAAAGACTTCCTACCTGATGATGGCAAGGGTGGTATAATTGTGATGAAAGGGGATGTGCCTGTATGTGCAGGATTTATATATACCTCCAATTCAAAGGTGGCTTGGGTTGATTGGATAGTATCCAACAAACAGTATAGGGATGATGACAGGAAAGAGGCTATATCATTGTTGGTTGATACGTTGACCAATATATGTAAAAATACGGGGCATAAGTATAGTTATGCTCTAATTAAACACCAAAGCCTTATAGAAACCTATGAAAAATTAGGCTACATAAAAGGTGATAATTATACAAGTGAAATGATTAAAGTATTATAATATGGCAGCATTTACAACAATAGCAGCAGGAGTAGGTTTAGCAGCAACAGCAGGGTCTACAGGTATGTCTTTTATGCAAGCATCAAAGCAAAATAAACTTAAAAGACAGGCAGAAGAAGAAGCAGCTAAAGCTATGGCTGAAGCAAGAAAAAAACTTGATGTAAACTTCTATGACCAATTGGCTATCCAAAAAGAACCATACGAACTTGCAAGAGAAGCAGCTCTTGTTCAAGGTGCAGAGGCATTACAAGCAGGTGTAGAAGGAGAGCAAAGGGGAGCAGGTGCTGTAGCAGGTCGTATACAAATGGCACAAAACGAACAGCAAGGAAACATTCGTTCAGCAATGGGTCAAGAACTTTCAAATCTTGAGAAGTTGTCTGCAGCAGAAGAAAGTAGATTAAGAGATACGGGAGTAAATCTTGACCTTGCTGAGGTAACGGGTGCTCAACTTGCAGCAAGAGATGCACAGCAAGCGTCTACCTTAGCTACACAACAGGGTATGCAAGGAATTACAAGCATGGGTCAACAAGTTGCAGCATTAGCTCCATTGTATTCAAAAGATATTAGTGGAATGAAAAAGGCTGTTGGAGGAATGAATTTTACAACTGAAGACTTTACAAAGTTTGGTAACGTAGCAGAATCGGGTGGATTGGGTGCAGCAGGAACAGGAGGTACTACCAATTTAGATTTTGATGCTATAAGACAAATGAATAATTATCAGTTTACACAATTTGCAAAAAGTTTAACTCCTCAGCAAAGTCAAATGTTATTTACGAATAAACAATATACTGATGCGTTAAATCCATTTAACCCATTTAGATAAAAAAAATAAACAATGGCAGGAACGTATTATAAATATGCAGAACGGCAAGCAGAAGACCAAGTAAATTGGTTTCAAGTCGGTAAGGATATTACCGATATGCTTAAGAAGGAAAATGATACCCGTGAGGCAAAGAAGAAAGCTATTGATGATGCATCAAGTCAATTTGGTCAAGAGTTAGCAAATGCTCCTCAAGGTAATGCAGATGATGTAAACAGATGGACTACCAACTATGCAGGAGATATGCAAGAGTATAGGCTAATGACTGATAAGCTTTTAAAGTCAGGTCAATTAAAGGTAAAAGACTATTCTCTTATTCGCCAAAATAGTACAGACGGAACTAAGAATTTATTCAATCTTTCTAAAGAATACCAAGCAGAGTTTGATTTAAAAATGAAAAGAAGAGCAGAAGACATATCTTCTGCAGCAGAACCTCAGTTTATGGCTATGGTTGAGGGATTTGCAAATCTTGGGAATACAAAAGCATTGATAGACCCTCCATCAGGGGCTATTAGTGTTGGTAAATTAACAACAGGTCCTGATGGTGTAAAAGTTCTTGCAGAAGGCAATGACAATTATATGACGGTAAATCAATTGCGTCAACGTATAAAACAAAACATTGACAAGTATAAACTTAATGATTCTCTTAATGGAGAAGTTAAGTTGATGGGTAATGTAGTTGAAGAAGCAGTAAGTAAAACAGGTAGTTCTACTGAGACAGGGTTTCTTACAAAAATAACAGACCAAACACTTAGAAAAGGATTGCCTCAAGAAGGTCAACAAGCTGTTGATGCTTATATTAATCTTGAGAATAAAATAGTTGAGGCTCAATTGTCTAATCCACAACATACCTCTTCTGTATTGTTTGATTGGGCAGGAGGAATTGACCCAAAAACAAATACACCGTATCAAGTAACTACTGATGATAAGTTAGCAGCAAAGAGTTCTCATTATATTCTATGGAGTCATAAAAACGGTATATTTCAACCCGACTTTGAATCTACTGCAAATGGAAAGGAGCAGTATAAGGAAGCTGAAAAATATGTAAAGACTAAATTGCGTGGTATGCTTGAGCAGAAGACTGAACAACAAGCGTTTCAACAACCACGTAAAGAGTATACTCCTGAATATGTACTTGATAGAGGGGACAAGAAAAAAGAGCAAAGAGACCAAGGAAATATAATTGCTAAATTGTATAGCGGTACTCCTGCAGAGCAACAATCTGCTGTTACATATTTCATGGGATTACCGGGAGTTAGAAGCGTAACAAGGAATGATGATGGTGTTACTATTACAAGAACTGATGGCACAACTAAACCTATACCATTTATAAATAAAGCAACAGGAGAGTATATGACTCAGGATGATTTTGTTCGTTCTGCATCAAGTGGATTACTTGGAGAAAAAACAGACGTTACAGAAATACTTAAAGGTGCTATAGGTACAGGTTCTAAAACATTCCAAAAGGGTACAGCAGAAGCAGCAGCAGAATCAAATAACCCTAATGAGATGTACGCAAATTATATATCAAGTAGTTTGCCTGAAATACCAAAAAATGAAACAAAGGCGGTGGCAGCACTATCTCCTATATTAAACAAAATTGGATTTACTATAGAAGAAGCTGTTCCGTTTAGCGATTATATTGTAATAAAAAATAAAGATGGTTTAGCCTCTTCTGAAATTCAATTGTCAGACCCTAAAGCAGCAGAAACAATACAAAGTTTCTTACTTGGAAATGTTTCGGGAGAAAAAGAAGAAGATAGGATTATGTTCCTAAGTGGGTTAGCTAAGAAAGGGGTGTTTAATGTACCAAAAAAGGGTAATCCACAACCTAATCCACCTAAAGAAATTCAAAAAAGAATTGGTCAATATTAATGATTAACTTTACTTTAAGATGAATGAACAAGCAATATTAGACTCGTATAATCTATTTGTACAGAATGGATATAAGAAGTCAATAGATGAATTTAAGAAACTTATTTCATCAAATCCTCAAGCTTTAGACGATTCATTTAATCTATTTGTGCAGAATGGATACACAAAATCCATTAAAGATTATAGTTCATTAATGGGACTAAATCAGGCTACTGAACTTCAACCTGTTAAAAAAAAAGAACAAGAAAGCCTACCAACAGAAGATATGGTATCTCCCTTGGAAGGTGGTTCATTGGAGTCACAAAAGACTGAAGACTTTTTATTTAAGCCTCAGTACGGAGAACCTAAACCTGCTATAGACCAACCCGTACCTGAAGAGCCAACTGAGACAGTTGCAGTTGGTCCAATGGGCATAACGGGATTGCAAAGAACAGCAGAATACAAACCTAAGCAGCCCGAACCAATTAAACCTGTTGTTGCTAAAAAAATAATAGACGAGACTCCAAAAGAAACGCCATACTACACAGGTAAGCTTGGTGTTGCATTACAAGCAATAAATACATTTTCTCCATTTGGAGTGGGTGAATTTATTGACGACATGGGTAGGGCTATGGACGCAGGTAGCAGACAAGGTGCTGTTGTTACCCCTTCAAATGAATTAATGATAAGTGGTAAGTATGCTTCTCCCGAAACAATACAAAAATTTATTACAGCATCTAAGGCAATGCAAAACGTAGGACCTTCGGATGAGATGATGAGCTATCAAAAAATTTACGAGGAAGAAGGAAAGGGGATATTTGGCGTACTCAAAGGATTAGCAAAGAATCCCGGTGCTATACCTGAGCTTATTATGAGTTCATATACCGCAATGGCAAACCCAACATCTTTGGCAGCAGGTGGTACTGTTGTTGGTGGTGCAGCAGCAGGAGGAGCATTATTTGGAGGAGCAGGAGCGGTTCCTGCGGCTATAGCATCAGCTCCATGGGCAATGGCTGCAGCAGGTACAACCCTTGAGACGGGTCTTACATTTAGTGAACTACTTCAAGATAAATTAACTCAAAGAGGATTAGACTTTACAGAAGAAAATGTAAAGAAAATACTTGAAGACAAGGATGCATTGTCTGAGATAAGAGTAAAGTCAGTAGCAAGAGGTGGTATTATTGGTATTATAGATGGATTAACGGGCAGACTTGCAGGTAAGGTTGGTGCAAAATTAATTGGTAATACAGTTGCATCAAAAATAAAAGCAGGACTTTCGAGTGCTTTTATAGAATCTGCAGGTGGTTCAGGAGGTGAGTTAGCAGGTAGGATAGTTGCAGGGCAGCCATTGGATGTGTCTGAGATTGCCCTTGAGGGTATATCAGAATCTCCATCGGCAGTTATTGACATTGCCTCACAAGTAATGAGTAAGCCTGTTTATAAAGTAAATGGAGCATATAGAACAGAGGAAGACATTCAAGAGATAATAAATTTTGGTACTCCTGAGGATATATCAAAATTAAATTTTGACATAAGAAATGACAACAAGGGATATAAAGAAAAGATACAAGACATAGTTGTTACTTCCTCCATTAAAGAGCAAGTAAAAGAAGCCAATCCCAATCTTAGTGAAGAGCAGTTGGATGAGGTGACCAATCTTGAGAAAGAACTTACGAAGTTTGAGGGTAACACTACGCAGTCGGGTAAGAACAAGGCTGCTGCTATTCGTTCACAAATTAAAACAATACAAGATGCCGTTCAAGAGCAAGCAACAAGTGAAGTACCTATTCAGCCAACAGCCGGAGTTAGCGAAACGTTGGCGGAAGGAGAACCCCAAGCAGGACCTGAAGTCACTACCGAAGAAGGTGTCCAAGCAGAAGTCGTCCAAGAAGAAGTAGCACCTAAAATGACAGAGAGAGACCAAGAAATACAGCGTTACAATCTTTCTGAAGAAGTATTTAGAGCACAAAAAAATATAGGAAGAGTAAGAGAAACTGATGTAGCTGCTGCAATAGAAGAATACAATGTAGCTAAGAAAGAGTTGGATGACTTTGATACATCTGTAGAACAAGCTAAAGACAAAAGAAGAGCACAATCAAGTGTTAAAAATATTATTGAGGATGAGAAAACTGATTCTCAAAGAGCAGGATATGAGTACAAGGAATTGTACGACCAAGACCCAAGGCTTGCTGCATTGCAAAGTTCAAAAGACTTACTTGACTTTATTGAGTCTGAAGACTTAGAAAAAAGAGGTGCTCAAAGAGGAGAGACAATTGAAGAGGCAAAGAAATCCCAAGAACGTAGCATATTATATAATCAACAAAAAATTGCTGATTTGGAAGCAGACCTTCAGGATAATCCCGTAGTGTCTTCAAAGACACAGGAAGAGGTTGCTCCTGTAGAAATCACTCCTGTAGTTGAGGTAGAGCAATACGTTCCAATTTTACCTAAGCAAATAACAAACGAAAAGTTTACAAGGGATAATGCCATTGATTACGAAGAAGGAGAAAGGGAGACTGATAGCGGAAGAACA
>Ga0181346_1001485_pt1 | contig 10314 bp, 13 predicted proteins | sample Su13VDMM15DN_FD_130100 | JGI IMG/M metagenome (GOLD analysis project Ga0181346, IMG submission 130100) | Freshwater viral communities from Lake Michigan, USA - Su13.VD.MM15.D.N | ecosystem: Environmental > Aquatic > Freshwater > Lake | place: USA: Michigan | collected 2013-07-15 | reverse complement strand
TCTTGGCATCGTGAAATACTTGTTTAAGCATTGGTGGTCTATTCTTAAAAGCGTGAACAGCTTTAATAAAGCAGTCTCTGATGTGTGTGTTATCCATAATGCAATCTCCAAAATTAGATTGTATCACATAGTTTTGGTCAAGTCAACTTCTTTGGTGGTTTTGGAGGAAGGTCTGGATAGGATCCCCATTTTAATTTTAAAGATTCATTGACATCCGAAGGTGCACCTATATCTACCCAGGCTTTACAAATTACTTTTTGAGCACTACCATCCTTTATAGTATAACGAACTAAAAATTCTGTGTAGTCATAGGTACCATCAGGTACCCATGCAAATTGCTTGAATGATTGCTTAAATGTCATTATGCAAACAAGTCCTCATTCCATTCTCTATGACCTTCTCTGAAAGCCATATTAGACTGTGTCTCGCGAACCTCTACTCGGTAGCACCAAATACGTTCTGCTTCACCAGGACCCCAGTAGTCGGGAATATAAACACCGTTGACATAGTTGTACAACTGATCAGCTAATCCCTCACATCCTAGTTTAGGAAGGATAGTTAACTTAGCAATGTTTCTTCGTTGCATTTCCATATACAACTCAAGCTCAGGATCATCTTCTGCAACTAACAAAGTATGATCAAACTGACTCTCTAGTACACCCTTCAATTCTTTTAAGCCTCCGTAATCAGCACACCAGTTTCTTGCATCAAGTGTATCACATCCAAAGTAAAACTTCATTGAGAAGCTATACCCATGAATTAGATTGCAATGACTGTCTGCTTTGTATTGCCTATAAGCACAAGGAAAAGCATCATGGTATTCTTTCGTACTTGAGTACTTGTAAGTACGCGGACGGTTGCCGTATTGTGTATCCCAAAACATATTATTTCCTTTATAAAAGTGTGCTACGTACCCCAAGCATTACGCCAAATATCAACTTGCAATCGTGGGCTATATTTCCAGCCCTTCTTCATAGCCATCTCTGCTACTGTCTTATAGTTACTGAAGTACTTGACGTCAGTACCACCAACTGGCATCAAGTATACATCGCACTCGAGTCCGAAGTCTTTATATGCTTTGACAGCTTTTTCAACTTCTTCAATATCTGAATCTTTATCAATAACAAATTTAAGATATACTTGACCGTAGTTGTTATATGAATTAACTACCTCTGGAATAATGGCATCTTCCCAGCTTTCACCCGAAGCACTTAGTTTAGCACTAACTGAGAATGTAAACTCTGTGTCACCTACTCCATACTTGCTACTGTAGTTGAAAAGGAACTTCTTGAAGTCATCCGTTAACTTCTGAGTACCATTTGTCTCAAATGTAATATACTTTAAGTTACTCATACTTTCATGTAACAACAACTCAGGGAAAGCACGTTGCCATCCAAGCAACGGTTCACCACCAGTTATAACTAGATGTTCTTTCTTCCATTGCTTGTTAGGGAGCATGTCAATAATCTTCTCAGCAATATCAGATGTCTCCATCATAGGAGAGAGATGCTTGAATCTTGCATCCCAGCTTGCATACGAATCACATCCAGTATGTACTAGAGGTAAATCATCATACTTTTTATATTGTTCTGGCTGAATGGTAAACCGTTCGTTAGACATCTCACCCTTAGGCATGCCAAACCCACCACAGGTAAAGTTACAACCAAATGTACGAAGGAATACACTAGGTGTACCAACATACTTACCTTCACCTTGGATACTATAGAACAGCTCCGCTAACTTGATTTTCATTCGGTACTCCATATTCACGTTTATATTTCTTACGCTGTCTCATTGCTTGATCATAATGAAACTTATTTGCTTTGCTAAGGTACACTTCACCGTTCAAATGATCTACTTCGTGAAGAACACATCTAGCTGATATTCCAGTAAACTTATCTGTATGAGCATCGCCATGCGAATCCATATAACGAACACGAACAAGTTTAGGACGCTTTATTTTAACGAATAAATTTGGATAAGTCAAGCATCCTTCCTCAAGTAACAATTCCTCAGTAGATACATCAGCTACGACAGGATTGAACATTACCTTAGTTGGATTAGACCATAGTACAAATACACGATATGGTAATCCACATTGGTTTGCGGATAATCCTAGTCCCTTATAATGAACCATTGTCTCAATTAAATCATTTGCAAGCTCATGAGGATTGGTTGGAGGGTTGTTGAAATCAAACCTCTCCAATTTTGTTCTCAATAAGGGATGATCGGGTTCAACTAATTTTAGCACCATTTTGATATTTCTCCGTCCAGGATTTTCCACATGATAAGCATCGTCTAACCTTTTCTTCTATCATAGTAACATTAGAATCTATTTGAACCTTATTGAAAGATTCTCTGAGATCACAATCATCACGAACACATCCAGGGCCACCATCTACATACTCAGCCAACAATGTTTTTGCAGCTTTACCAGAATCGTATATACTCATTTGGATATCCTTGAAAAGTTTTTATGTTTCTCGAATTTTATTAAAGAGTGAAATTTATCGAAAAGTGTATCACCCTTATGGCTTATAATAAACAAGTTTGTGTCTGTAGTCAACGTGCCAATAATTTTAAGAAACTCCTCTGTTCCGTTATTGTCAAGTGAGCTATCAAATACTTCATCCATGATCAAAAGATTTGTAGAAGCTGAATTACGCAACTTACTAACTGCTCTCCAAGTGAATAGAAGCGCTAAGTCAATACGCATCTTCTCGCCTTCACTAAACGACTCATAACTAAAGTCATCTCTATGTCTAGACTTAATTGTTTCTTCGAAGTTCTCATTCAACTCGAATGCAACAAAGAAGTCCATTGCAGCAAGGTACTTATTAACAAGTTTGTTTATTACAGGTATATATTGCTTGATAATTTTAGTCTTAACACCACTATCTTTAAGCAATACAGATGCTACTTCTAATACAGCCTTCTCTTCAGTGAGTTGCTGTTTCATCTCTAAAGAAGCCCTGAGTTGGTCTTTCAACACTTTCAATTCTTCTGTATTAGTATCAATCTGTTTGTTATTAGTCATTAGACCATTAATCTCTTTTTCAATACTAGAGATAGATGTGTTTAACATCCTTACTTGTATGTTAAGATCTGTAGCTTCTCTGTTGAGAGTAGATATTTGAGAGGTAACATTCGATATCTCGGCGAGTCTAGAATTAATAGATTCCATCTCAAATATGACTTTTTCTTTACCTGACTCAATCTCAGAAACTTGCGTAGTGTTCTTCTCAACGATTCCGATCTTATGTTCGTGGGCAATACCTTGACGACAAGTGGGACAATCATCACTCCTTTGAAAGAAGTCAAGGTCCTTTTTGATCTTGTCAAGCTTTCCTTCCAGCTGTCTAGATAATGTTGCAAGTTTCTCAGACCTTGTTTGGACTTTTTCGTGATCATTAATACTGTTAGACAGTTGTTCGATTTCATTTTGAATCGATCCGATACGGGTATTTGCTTGGTTGATTTGATCATTGAATCCAGCCTTCTGAAGTTCTTTCTGAGCTACTATCTCATCATTGTTCTGTTTCAACGATTCAATGTGCTTCTTATATAACTCAATCTTTTCTGCAGCACCCTTGATACCGTAGTCAACCTCATACAAAGAAGTTCTATTGATTGTAACTTTATCTTTCAATAAAGAATTCATTGTAGAGAAGATTTGAATGTCAAGTAGATCCTCAATGATCTCTCTACGGTGTGATGCCGGTAGTTGCATGAACGGAGTAAATGATGCGCTACCAAGAATAACAATCTGCTGAAACGATTTAAAGTTCAGCTTGAGGATATTGCTTTCAAGATAATCCTGGTACTCTCTTGCTTCAGAATTCTGGTTGATTACATTACCATCTTGCAGTATTTCAAATACGGATGGCTTCTGACCTCTTCTTATTAAGTACTGTCTATTACCAATCTTAAACTCTAACTCTATCAACATACCTTTTCGGTTGATAGAGTTGACTAGTTGTGGTTTATTGATCTTGCGAAATGGCTTGCCAAAGAGGCCGAAGCAAACGGCATCAAGTATAGTGCTTTTACCAGCACCATTCTCTCCTACAATCAATGTTGACTTGGACTTTATAAAGTTTATCTCAGTCCACACGTCTCCAGTAGACAGAAGGTTCTTCCATCGTACATATTGGAACAATATCATATTATGCTGATTCTAAATTAATCGCTTCACTATACAGGTCTCTTAGCAATAAGTCAAGCTTTTTCTTGTCTGCCTTTGTATCCATCTGTTCACAGAACTTGGAAAGAAGGGTCAGTGTATCTTCTGCACTGTCAAGTATATCATCGTTATCTTCTAAGTCCATGTTGAGATGGTCATCAACTACTTGAAGATCTGCAGGACCAGCTTTCTCAAGTTTATCAATTAACATATCAAAATTAATTTGATTTTCCTTAGTCTGAACGATTACCTTGACAAAGCAGTCCTTGAGATATGAGTAGTCTCCTATTTCAAATTGGTCGTTGAAGAATATCTTGTAGAACATTCTGTTAGGATTGACAATAAATTCTAACTCCCTAGTTTCCGTATCAAAGATATGAAACCCTCTCGGATCTTCGTAATCAGCCCAGGTAAGCTCGTAAGGGTTTCCAAGATAATGTATATTCCCACTATTTGAACGATGGTGAAAATGCCCAGTGCAAACAAGGTCAAATCTGTTGAATATCTTTGAATCAAATCCATGATCGTTTACCTGTCCTTTATGCATTTGAAAACCTGCTAACTCAAGATGGCCAAGACAAACAGTTGCACTTGTCTCTTTAATCATTGCCATTGACTCTTCATAGTTGTCGGTGCATATCCACGGAAGCATCAATATATCAAGTCCATCAAAATTAAGCTCGGTGGGCCTATTATAGGCTGAAAGGTTGGAATATTGCTGTAATAACAACCCTGGTGAGTTAATGTCGTTTGTATTCTTATAAAACACATCGTGGTTACCAACAATGACATCCATTTTGATTCCAAGATCAAATAGTGGATCAAAGAAGTACTTGCGGCAATTACGGAGCGTTAAGTAGTTTATATACTTGCGCCTGTCGAACATATCACCGAGGTGGATTACATTCCGTATACCGCGTTCTACCAGCGTAGGGAAGAAGGTTTCTGTATAAAACTTATCAAACTGTTTGTCAAAAGCTAAATGATCACCCCTGGCCCCATAATGAGTGTCTGTTAAAAAACAAATCTTCATATTATTCCTCTACGAAGTTTTCAATACCAACCTTCTGTGCTGGTTTGCGTTTCTTTTCTAGACCCAGCTCAAACGCTTTTACAAAGTCATCCATCTTCTCATTGTCCATCATACTATTAACTGGTCCATTACCAAAGTCATCACCATCTTGAATATCATATAATTCATCTGTTATAGCAGAGTTTCTAAACACCTGGTGCTTGATATAAAGATGCTTCTTCTCTTTCTGGATTCGTCTCAGAAACGCAAAGTAAATAATTTGTGTAAAGTAGGCAAAAGGATTCGTAGACTTTTCAGGATCAAAGTTATCGATGTACATAATACAATTTTCAATCCCGTCTGATATCATCTCATCTTTGTAAGAGTAATTGATAAAGTTAGGCTTGGTTGCTAACCTATTGGCAATCATAAGAATACAGCTACCAATGTAGTTAGGAATTATGGGCTTTGGCTTACCATCCGCTTCAGCAAGTTTAATATTAGCTCTATGCTGCTTGATAGCTTCATAAAATGTTTTATTGTCAATATAATGTTCAGCCATAATCAATGCATCTTACCATTTGTTATTTTATTAAGTAAACTTGCCATCATCTCTGCAGGAGATGGCTCTTGTTGAGCCTGCGCAGCTAATTGTTCTTCTGCAACAGATTCAAGTTCGTTGTCAATATTTTCATCAACATATCTAATATGGTTCTCAACAACCGACTTATAGTAGCCAGCCATTGACTTTCTTGCGTCTAGACAGTTTATAATGTCTCTTCTCTTGAATGCAATATCTCTTCTGTCAGCAAATGGCATATATCTTAGTAAGCCAATAATAGGTCTGTCTGATCTACTAGAGGTCATATAATGTATTGAAAAAGGATTATCCAAAATAACATCATCTTCTGTTTCGTGAATTAGATCTCCAATAATCTCATGGTCATTAACAAGTTTAATTATCTTTGTCATTTTTATCCTTTGAGTGGTATGTTGTAAGTTTTATACTCAAACTTCTCTTCATTATATATTTTAATCCGTTCAACAAAGTGATTGAGGGTGTGATTCCTTGTTTGTTTCCAAGAAAGATCATCAGCTATATCATAAAGACATGCCCTTTCTTTTCTGTCACCCAATCTAAGTCCACGACCGATTGATTGGAGGTTCCTGACCCTTGATTTTGAAGGTGAAGCGAAAATGATATTGTGCAGGTTCTTAATATTGACGCCAGTAGAAAAAGTACCATAAGAAGCGACAATAATCGAACCAATCTCCAGTTCCACAGCTCTTCTAATATCATCTCTATCCGAACCACTAATCGTACCAGAGACGAAGTAAACCTGTCTGTCAACTGCTTTATTTTTAATCTCATCATATATTGCCTTACCGTGTTTGTCAACATACTGGTACAATACTAGAGTGTTACCTTTTAAAGATACTGCTAGATTGCATATAAATTTATTTCTCGGTAGATGGTTAACAAGAAAATCCATCTCATCTTGGTATGTAGCTTTCTTTATTAACTGCCTTGTCTCGTCCTCATACCCAAGTACAATGGCTTTAATTCTGAACTCAGACAAATATTTTTGCTCTATCAATTCAGATGTTGTAGTTACTTTCTTTACTGTACCAAACAATCCTTCCAGTACTAGCTTATGTGTTTGTGATCCGTCTAACGTACCTGTGAAACCGAACCTATACTTACAGTTACCAAGATTCTTCATGATTGTAGTTAGAGAGTTAGCTTTGAACAAATGCGCCTCATCTCCTATTATACACTCAAACTGATCAAACCACTTCTTAGGGAGTTTGTAAATTGACTGCCAAGTTGAGATGAATATTTGTTTGTCTACATCTTTTTCTTGACCTGAAAAGATCATATGACAATTATTTTCAGAATCAAATCCATACTCTTTGAAATCCGAATGCATTTGATATACAAGGGAGGTTGTAGGAACAACAAGCAATGTCTTTACATTGTAGTATCTGCAAAGCATATAAATGATCAGTGACTTACCAGAAGCAGTCGGTGATAGAAGAAGTGCTCTTCTCTTTCTTACTGCGTGAGCAAACGCTGCTAGCTGGTAGTCACGCGGCTCTTTTGTAAGTTCAAAACTATCAACTACATCAGATACATTCTCTATTACTTCGTCTGTAAAGTCAGTTAATCTCTCACATGAATAATTATTCTGCTTTGCAAAGTCTTCCACATACTGAATCAAACCAGCGTAGATATGATGAGTACCGGAGTTGAAAAGCCTAATCTTACCATCCCATTTCTTAGCCTTGACAGAAGGAATGAAACGAGCACCAGGTACTTCAAAAGTAAAGTAATCACTCAGCTCTCTTGCAATATCATCACTGCAATGAACCTTGTTGTATGTCTCGTTAAACTTTTCTATTTGTATCATAGACCCATTTTAAATCGTTCCCACTCAATAGCGTTCTTAATTAAGTATCCGCGGTTGTTGAGTGTCTTTATTATGTTTTCAAGAATCTCTATCTTATCTTCTGTTAACTGTATCTTATTTTTAATTAATTGAAGATCTTCATCGGATTCAATATACACTGGGATATCAGCTTTCAATATCTTAAGTGGCTGAATCTCCCATCCCTTGTCTTCTAATTCATCCTTTGAGAGAAGACCTTGATAGTATTGATATTTTAACTTGTATGTGTTTTTATAATCTTGATTGAGTTTCACATAGGTTGTCTTGGCCATGTAAAACTCTTTCAAGTATTTGGAATGTAGTTGAGGAATACGCAGTGACTCTTTACCGAGCTCTGTTCGATCAAGCTCGCTATCTATTTCCCATGCTGCAATAATTTCTTCAGTCTTCATTAGTCCTCCATCAGGACGAGATTGTATCATATTTTATCAAAAAAGTCAACTTATATCATAGTAATATTGTACTTAATGTATTCAAAAGTTACTGAGGACTCCAAATAATTGACACCAGCTGATGTTGTATTAAAATTCAATTCACCAAGCTGAGATGGGAACGCATCTATAAAGTTAACTTCAATGTTTGGATTCTTTGAGCTCGTAAGGATCATTAACTTAATATCTGACCTATCTCTGCTATTGACATCTGGCTCAATCGATGTTTGAGCTTGGTATCTTGCAAACGGTTGGAGGTCGTTTGCAGCAAGAGATACCATCCAATTGTATATTTCCAAGTAGTTTGACATATCTTCATCGACCATGAAAGATACTGTTAAGGGAGAGTATACGAGACGTTCGCCAGGGATTGGAATATCCAACAATGGGGTTGGCATGATAACATTACCTGCAAATGTCAATCCAGGAATGGATGCACTTTGCAAAAAGAAGTTAAGTAGAGGTGCTTTCTGCAGCACCAATCTAAAGTTCAGAGGTGAGAGAAAGTTTCTATTTGTTGGGGTGTTTGTTAATGCACTCATAGTAGGTTCCTTTCTACTATTTATGTTAGGCAAAAAAAGAGAGGACCCGAAGGTCCTCTCAATATCCCTCTGCGGGGATTCTTGATTACATCAAGTTGTCGACTAGAATACGTCTGTAGTAAACGTTAGAGTCTTTTGTCAATGCGCCAAGGCCAGCTGTTGCGCCTTCTGCATATGGGTTTGCAACCATACCGTAACGAGTCTTGAAACCAATCTTTGGTTGGAAGCTGTCTGGATCAACAGCACGAACCATTTGTAGAGGAACGTATGGGCAGTAGAACAGGCCAGCATCAAATGCGCTAGAACCTTTGTAACCTACAACCATGTAGTTGCCACCAGCATATGGGTCGATGTAAACACGAACACGTCCGTTCAACACACCAGCAAAAGTATTGCCTGTATCATCAACGTTCAAGTTGTTGCTGTTAAGAGCAGGAGCGTAATCAAGAACACCAGCCATTTGAAGAGCAGAAGCTACATCAGATGAACAGATGATCATGTTACCCTTACCACGTCTTGTTGCCTTAGCAATTTGGTTAGCTTCACGTTCAACTTGGAACATCAAACCTTTGAACTTCTCAACAGACCAACGACCGTTAGAGTCTGTATCCAAGTCGAAACGACCTGCTGTTGTTGTGTTCTCTGTAGCGCCACGAGTAGCAGTTACGTTGATTGTACGAACAACTTCACGGTTGATTTCAGCAAGAATTTCAGCAGAAAGAATGTTAGACAATTCTGTCTCTGCGTCTAGACCATGGATTGCTTTCAAGTCTTGAGCAAGTTCCATTGAGTATTCAGCTTTCAAAGCACGTGATTTAGCTGTAACAGTAACTTTCTCAATAGAGAACGCCATTTCAGCAAATGCAACGTTGCCAGAAGAACCAAGTGCTTCTGCTTGTGCTGTAGACATACCAGAACCGAAGTTATAGATGCCTGTTTCAGCCAAGTTAGCTGTACCTGTTGTTGTGTTACCTGGGAATGTACCAACGTTCTTTTGACCTAGTGTATTAGCACCAGTAACAACAGAAGAGAATGATGTGTTAACTTCGTTGTAGAAGTTTTCTGTTGCAGAGTTGCCTTGTGTGCTGTACTTAGAACGCATAGCGAAGATCAAGCCTGTTGGGCCAGTCATTGGCTGAACGCCGCAGATGTCATAAGCAATCAAGTTAGGCATTGCACGACGAACCAAGCTAATCAAAACTGGATCGAATGTATCAATGTCAGCACCTGTTGCATTAGCTGGAGCAGCTTCTGTCAATGTCTGTGGGACATAGTGGTTAGCTTCACGAAGAGCTTTTTCTGTGTTCTCAAGAACAACAGCTGTAACGCTTCTACGGTGTGTATCTTTGATAGGGGCCAAGTCTGGGTGAGCTAGGATTGGCTCCCACTTTCTTTGGATGTCTTCTTGTAAGTTCATTTGGTTCTCCTTAGAGGGTTAATATAATTTTATTTATACTTTTGAAGTACGCGCGATTGAATTAAAATAACGTTTCATGGAAGGATCTTGGAAAGAAACTTGTGATTCCTCGTTTAGATCGTTATTACCAATCGCCTCTTCTTCTTCTCTCATGTCTTGAGCTGCTGGTTTTGCTGGGAAATAGTTTTCTTTAACAAGAACCAACTTTCTCTTATAGTTATCTGTTCCGTCAAAATCAATACCCTCTGCTAGCTGACGAAGTTTCTCAACTTGTGTCAT
>Ga0181346_1001483_pt1 | contig 10318 bp, 18 predicted proteins | sample Su13VDMM15DN_FD_130100 | JGI IMG/M metagenome (GOLD analysis project Ga0181346, IMG submission 130100) | Freshwater viral communities from Lake Michigan, USA - Su13.VD.MM15.D.N | ecosystem: Environmental > Aquatic > Freshwater > Lake | place: USA: Michigan | collected 2013-07-15 | reverse complement strand
TGTATGTGATAAATCCTTTATGTGCTTTCATTAGTTCAATGTCCTATTTTTAAGTTGTTTTTCATGCGCTATTACATTAGACGCCGCTTCTATTAATAACTCAGGGATGTTATGCCCATCTAGATTTAAGCCGTATATCTTCACGGTGTTTTCTACGTTATCTACGGATACTATTACTGCTGAGTGATGCGAGTTCTCCACAACGCATAGCTCTATTGCTGTCTGTACTAGCTTATAGCCCTCCTCTTTTAGATTGTTGTCCATTCGTTTGCCTTCATCCTTTCTTCTACGTCGTTTAGGTTATCTTCGTTAACAACGATTGCTTCGCCACCTGCAAGGCGTATGCATTTCATTTCATGTTCTTGCATCGGGGTGGGCTTTCTAGTACCTGCCTTGCACTCTACCGCTAAGAACTTACCGCAGTAGCAGATGATAATGTCGGGCACACCACTACGCCCATAGCCACCTGTTGCAGGGAAGAAGTAATACGCAGTAGGAAACTTCTTGATAATAGCAACTACTTGCTTTTTAACTTTTGCTTCGGGGGTCATAGCGTTTCCTTATATTGTCGATGTGTTCTAAACACATAATGATTTTGCCAATCTGTTCCTCTAACATAGTAGTGTCACTAACAGCGTTAGCTTTCACAGCCAAGATAACTTCAGCTTCTAGGTTAGACAGAGCCGCATTTTCATGCATCATAAATAATAATTCCGCATCACTGATTGACATTGTTTAAGTCCTTAAAAAAGTTAACGGCTTTGTTTGTCAGTACAAGTATATGGTTTGGTTTAGCAACATACTTCTTCTTGCTTAACGACGTCAGATACTTATGCGTAGTTGCGTGTGACATGACCTTACGTTTCTTAGCGGTGCTAAGCACGCTCATGGTCGTAGGGTTTTCTTCCTTGGCTATCATACCTAGGATGTACTCCTCACTCCATGATAAGTCATGCTTATCTCTTACTGCCTGTGTTGTGTATATATTACTCATTCGTCTTCCTCTTCCCCTATTTCACCTAGGTATTCCATGCGAACACCGCCTTCCATAAACCTATCCCAAAAATGCCTATCTATCGTTGGGTTTGGTTCATCTACTAAAGTTGACATAAAAATTTCGCCATCATAATCCAACAATGCGTAGCTATAAAAAGTATCCATAAATCCCCCTTAAAAACTAAACTTAGACAGGATGTCATCGACGTCTGCCTTAACGCTGTTACGTGTACTCATATCCTTGCGTAAGTCTTTGAGGTCTACGCCGTTAAGGGTTCTCTTTAGTGCGATGCGTGCTTCTTCTATCAATGGGTCGTTGATTATATTCAAAGACTCTGCCAATTCACACAACTCATGCGCAGTATCTAGCAACGTGTAGTTGAATACCCTAGGCTTAACTTCTCCTGCTACAACATCAACGCCTAGCCTATCCGACATACGCTTGAGGTGGTCAACAACCTTGAACTTAAACGAACCGATAGCGTGTTCTACTCGCTCGTCAGCAAACTTAGATAGCTTAGCTTTCAAGTCCTCCTGTGCATCGTTACCTACGTCAACCCTAAAGTCACCCGATGATGGCACAGGCATGTAGTTGACGCTGAACTTAAAGCGATGTTCTATATCGTTAGGTGCGGGGTAGTCGTTGCGGTTAAACATATCACCTAGTGCCATAGCTTGTGCAGTAATTAAGGACGGATACACACTAACAAACTCAGTAACAAGCCCAAAGAACTTGTCCTCAGCTTCTTGTATCTTGCCATTAAACTCCATAAACTTAATGCTTGGCAATAAGCGAATACCCGAGTCACTCCACGGCAACGTGTTGTCATACAGATAGCTTCGTGTCTCCGTCACGTACTGGTTGATAGTTTCTAACTCACTACGTCCTGCAAACAAGTTCTTATTAACTCGAGCCGCACCCTTCTCGGATGCGTGCTTGTTGGTAACAAGTTCGTCGGTGGTAGACCTGTCTAGTTTCCTAGCAGTCCATTGTGATACGCTAAGTTCCACCAACATAGCGCATGTATCTATGTTATATCTTGCCATTATTTAATCCCTAGTTGTGCAAACAAATCTCCCAAATCATCTAGCTTCTCATGCCTAGTGATAAGTACCTTACCATCCTTCGTTGTAATCGAATGACTACCAGTACCCCATAACTTACTAGCGTTGGATGATACTGAACGATAGACAGTAGCTAAATCAAACTTACCAACAGGTATCTCAACTGTGGTGTTGACCTTGATGTTATCTATATACGGCTTAATGTGTTTAATAACTTCACCATGAGGATACAAAGCTTTGCGTCTCTTGATTTTTGTTACTACTTCTAAGTTACCTGTCTTGACACCATCTGTATCTATGATGGCGTACTGCGCCCCAATTGCGTTGAGTAATTTAACTGCGTTATCTACTGCTCTTTTATGTAGTGTGTTCATAAATCTCTTTCGTTTGGTTAGTTTGAATAAATACGTACTGCCTTACCTTGTGGTGGTACGAAGTGGTCGTTGTCTACTACACCCCATAACGCAGGCACTTCGACTACTCCGTTGCTACCATCAAGATACCCATCAGTCAACCATATGACACCCTTCGGTTGATACTTCTTCTCCCGAATGTATTGCACAACGCACTCAGGAGACGTGCCACCCCCACCGCTAGGCTTGAGGAGTGACGCAATGTTTGCGAACTCATGTGGTTTGAAGTATTGCTCGCCACATACTGAGCTATCCCACCATATCAAGCGGACACCATCAGGGTTTACGTTTTGTGCGATGCGTGCTATCTCACCGAACACAGTAGGATAGATACCCATCATTGAACCTGACGTATCGCATGCCACAATCAACTCGCCTGTTGACTCTGAGAAGTGTGACGGCATGACAATGCCTAGGGGTAGTAAGCGTTTGTTAGGTGGTGCAAAGCGAGAGTAGTCGTCGCCCTCGCATAGCGCAGTAATCCACTCAGTCATATGCTCACGCCAGTTGGTGTCACGCTTCTGTGTTGCCCTGTCAAGCGGATTGTTTGCTGACTTGTTGCCTGCTATCTTGTCGGCAAGAAGCTTACCCTGACGTATGGCATCGTCAATCTGTCTGCCTAACTCGTTGCCCTCTTGCTCGCTTAGCTTGTCACCGAACACGTGCTTGTCTAACGGCTCGCCACCCTCGCCACCACTCTGTAAGATATACGATTGCACAGGAACTTTTGTAGCGTTGCGTAGCAAGTCCTGTAACACCTCGATGAATGACCAACCCTTGTACTTGATATTGTATAAAGGCTTAGGCTCAGTAGTGAACTCGATGAAGGTATGCGTAGGGTCAATCTCTTGTATCGTGCCGTTGACCACAAAGTCCATCGCAATACCTGTCAACTCAGGATGTTTCTTATCTACCTCAGCATAGATAACGCAATGGTGCAACGCCTTGTGCAACGCTTCATGTGCTACAACAAAGCGTAACTGCTTACGAGTGAGCGTGTTGACAAACTCACTGCTATAGGTAACGTCACGTCCGTTAGTACAAGCCGTACCAATAGAGTCGTCAAACTTGACTGCACCTACATACACTACACCTGATAACCCTGCGAACAATGCGTTGTTGCTCAGGTCTACGTGAACGGCAACCACCTTATCGTGTGCCGATAATTTCTCCCATGTCTTTGACATATAGTTCCTTATTTAGTTGTGAAGTAAATCTTGTTGTCGTTGAGTAAGCCTTGGAACGGCTTGAGTGTAATGAACAACGTAGCCCTTGATGACTCGGCTATGTTGTGGCAGAACATACTCTGTAACTCACGACGATTGCGTAATACATACTCAGTCGCCGCCTCTGCTTCGTCCCTATCGTTAGCCTGTGTAATACACTTGAGCACAGTAATAATCTGTGCGACAGGGTTAGTAGGAATAGGACAAGTGCTAGGGCTAGCGACAATCTTAGAGAACGATGGTGTCTCATCACCGAAGCGAATGTACGCACCAAGTATCTCTGCCCCTGCCCGACCAATCGTACCCTCTAAGCAAGCGTGTAAGGTATCGGCATCCATGTACTCACGCTCAGATACGATGTCACTTGCTGAGTGTAAAGAACGTGGGCTGAGGTAAGCTGACTGCGCTAGCTTGGGGTTGAAGATAACATCGTTGTGCTTGTCCTGTGGTGTACCTGCATACTTGCCACCTATCTCGTAGTCAAGGAATGAGTCGAACCATTGTGGATTCTCTTCTGTGCAAGCAAGGATGATAGGGTCGATGCCGTTGTCGATACCCCATTGATACCACTCTTGTTGTGTAGGCTTGCGCATGTACAAGAATATCAACCTGTTGCGTAAGTGCGCCTGTATGCTATCGCCTAACCCCTCGGTCGCTAGGTTAGTAGCACAGAACACCACGCTACCCTCCGTCATTCCGTAACTACCAACACGTTGCTCGTACACGATGGGTGCTAGCACGTCCTTGATATACTGCTTAGCCTTGGCTATCTCATCTAAGAATACTAGCGATGGTCTAGAACCATTGACCCCTTTCTGATTGACCTTGCTCACACCAAACCGCTCGTTAGGTAACTCACGTGACACGCCTGCGTCTCGGTCGATGTCAGGCATCCATACAGAACCATCGGACAACTGAGTACAGTCAAGCTTGACTGATACATGGTTAGCGAAGTGTGGGTCACGCTCTAGTGTGTGGAAGATGCCCGTCTTACCAACGCCATTCTCACCACAGATAACGATAGTACGCTTGTGACCAATAGTCTTAACAGCGTTTGCAATTCTTAAAGCATTTAATAATTTCATAAGATTCCTTGTTTGTTTTAGATAATATAATTATGATTTATAGATACTACTATAGCATAGTTTTTAGAAACTGTAATACTTTTAACACCTCCTTTCATTAGGGATTACCCGTAGCTATATCTACGTGGCAACTTGACAGAGAACTGCGGTATGGCAACAGGTTGTGAGCCTTTAGATAACCCTGCCAACTTTAATAAGCTTGCAACCAGACTCTTCTTAAGTTCGTCTGGCACGATGTTATCCATGACCTCACGCATTAATTTTCCTGCGCTATCTCTGAGTGCTTGGACATCGCCGTAGTTATGAACAGCGAATAGATTCCTACTACGCCACCCATTTTTGTTGAGTTCAGGTGGAACAGGGTAGTCGTGTATCTTCTTGCTTGCCAACATATCAAACGCACTCTGCGCTAAATCATTGAAACACGCCATAAACTTGGGGTCATCTGTTCGCACAACTTCTTCTTGCAAAAAGTTCTGTAAATCACGTGCCGTGCCTCTGTCTAACTCTGACTCACCAAACGCACGCCCCATACTCTCGTTAACAGTAGCGTTATCTATGAGTGAACCTAGCTTGAACATCTGAAGCGTGACGAATGCATCAAGCTGTGTTTTGAGTGCCTTGCGCTTGCTCTTATCTTCTTCGGTAGACTTGAGCGTAAATACGTCACAGTGCCACGACTTATCTACAATAAGCTTGCCGTCCTTGTCGAACGTCAGGAGTGCTGAGTATTCTTTCTGTTGCCCTTTGAAGAACGGATTGTATGGCACTTGCACTCTATCGCCTGTCGTAGTCTCGAACGTCTGCCCACTATGTAGCCCTGTGTATGTGTGCATCTGCTGAATATCAAACGTAGCGTATAGCCCACGCACTAATACCTCAGCCTCACCTAACTCATTGGGTTCACAGAACCTACCTACTTCATTGCCGTTGATGATGTATACATAACTGTGATTGTCCTTCTGTAACATAAGCCCTGACTCAGTAACCCTACGTAGTGGGCGTTGGAACTCGTTGTAATTCTTACTGCGTGGTGGCTTCTTGGTTTTGTTGTATCGTGCTTCTGCGTCATTGTATGTAATCATAATTTGCCGAAAGGCTCTCCTATTGATTGATAAAATTGTTCCGTTACATCTACTTCATACGTCTCACGTACGTTATGTATACCTATCTCTAGGTATACACCCCTACCCTTTGTGATGTATAGCATTGCCCAAGGGTAGCTACCCCATTCTTGCTTAACAGCAAATTGTGGACCGCTATTGGCTTGTACGCACATTTTTATGCTGTCACACCCATCTATAGATTTAATTAGGTTAGCAACAAGTTTGAATGTAATCACAGCCGTATCGTTGATAGTTAACTCAACCCAATCGGGCACTTCACCATACTCGACGTTGCTGTATATCTCCTCTGATACCACAAAGTCACAACCTATTTCCTCTGCGTGTGTTCGTATCAAGGCATCTGTTTCACCTAGCAACTCGTTTATCTTTCCACCTAACTCGCAGTTAGAGTTGTAATACCTAAGTGTGCTTGGCATCTGTATCTACCTCCTCTATGGTGTATGTACATGGGCTATGCTTATCATCGCCCTCTTCTAATCTAAACAACACATCCTTTGCTAAGTCATACGTTAGAAATGTACCTACCACTTCTACGTTGCCTAGCATATCTACTGCTAGTATTTGAAACGCTTCTTTGTTAATCATTCTCACTCCTTTCAGTATCGTCTTCAAAGTTATACGGCTCGTCACGCATACCCTCATCGTGTTCTTCACGTAAGTCTTCAAGTTCTTTGAAGTAAATACGTAATTCCTCATAGATGTACTCAGGCAAACAACTAGCCAAGCCCTCGGTTTTACCATCAGACCAAGTAATACCTAGTCGCCATGATGTTATGCTTTGTTTATCTTTCATATACTCCCCTTAGTCAAATGATATTTTAATGTTCTCAAACTTCTCTTCTACTTGCTCACGCACCATGTCGTTGATGTCAACGTGGTCACTCAGTTGAAACTCGTAGCTGAAGTAGTTCTCAACTATGCTACCAACTTCATCGCTGACAGCATCTTTGATGGCATCTTCAAAGTCCACATTCTCTACTGCCTCGTTAACCTTTTCGGTAAACCAACTGCCCTGTTGCAATACAGTTGTAACGCAGTCTTGCAGGGATTGTTGCTCAGCTAGGGAATTCCCTCGGGATTGACTGATGACCGAAGTAAGCAGTTGTAGTTGGCTACAGATTGTATTGATGATGCCCTCGATGTTGACCTCGGGTTGCGTGGTTGTGGTGCAGACTTCCTGCACTTGGTTGCTAGTTAGTTGTTGCATGGCTTCTTCCTCTTCGTTAGTTACAGGCATTGTATTAATTTCTTGTGAAGTTAGTGTGTTCATTGTGGTATCTTTCCTAGTTTGATTATTACGTCTTCGTCTTCAAATACAACCCTACCCCCTTCGTTGGTAACAGTTGCTTTCTTTAATGCTAGTTGGCATAACATCATGCCCATACTAACGGCTACTTTCATAACCATTTTGTATTTCAAGTGGTAGTGAACGGCATAAGCCGTTGTCACTATAGCCCACGCCATCAGGTATATCTCTGCAATACTCATGTTTTCCATACTCATTGTGCTACTCCTTTCTTATCTTCTAACCAAGGGAACGACTCACGTGCCGTCGCAAAGTCTGACATCACACGCACGAACCATGACTCATCTATGTAAGAGTCCTTGAGCAGATACGTAATCTCGAAGAACGAGTCAAGCCCGAACTTGTTGACGAACTCCCCTGCCTGACGTCTACTCATGTTGCCTGCCTTCTCATACCCATCGAGACCTAACTCGACAAGCGCATCGTCTATGTCTAACTCTGTATCTACGATGTCATCTACCCACTTGGTGTCGTCCCACTCGGAATCATAATAACTACTGTACTGACTAGCATGGTATGGGTACGCACCATACGAACTGCCTGCCGTAGTCAACGGATATGTATATGGCTCAGGCTCAGCGTTGACTTGACTACGCGCTAACTTCATGTCAAGCATATCCTTTGCCTTGGTAGTCGTCAGGGCAGGTGCTGACCATGCGTAGGTGTTGGACATCCAACGTCCACCCCAATACACACCTTGACTCTGATTGACCACAGTCCTACGACCTAGGTTATCCATGATGACGAAGCGATTGTTGCCGATGTGACCACTGATAAGATACTCGAACGATGTGGTAAACGCATAGTTAGGATTCTTGGCAAGCATGGGGCGCAGTATGTCATTGATGTAGTGCCATGTATCTGACTTGGTTACATCTGCCTTGTTGCCTGTGCTGAGTACACCATTGTGCATCATCCACATATCTACGCCATGCTCTTCCTTGTTGAGTATCTCGTATGGGTGGCAGTTGAGCATATCAATATCACCATGCGTCTTCATGCGCAAGTGAAACGCACAGTCCTTGCCGTCGATGTGCTTGGTGTAGAACTCGTACAACTCTGCATCAGTCTTAGGCAATGCCTTCTCTACATACAGCGTGTTGTTCTCTGCATACATAACACCGATACCATCAGCGTTGTAGTCATAGAAGTCTGACAACCAATGCTCAGGTAGTGACGGCGATGATACGGATTGGGTAACTAATAAACACATATGTAATTCTCCTGTAAGTTAAGTAAAATGTTTGGGACAGGTGTCCCAATCAGGCACGCTTCTCGATGGGTTGGGATGGTGGGTTGTCCATGCGTGGGTTAGGCTTGACCAAGGCAAGCGTAGGTAGTGAGTAGCCCTTGTCACGTAGGTACTGCCGTAAGAACTTGGTATCCTTACGCTGACTAGGCTGACATATGAACTTGATGAAGTGCTCAGTCGTCAACTCAGTAACCCCTGCATCACGACAGAAGAACCACGTTGCGTAGGTAAACTCTAAGCACGCCATCTGTGTCTCGTAGCGTAGCGTGCCTTTGAATATCCTAAACTCTACAGTCGCAGGGTTGTTGAAGTTAACTGCCTCAGTCCTATCAGGGTTGAGCCGTTGCAGTTGTTGGTCTTTACCATGCCACTGTTTAGCGTTCTTGAGCCAGTCATATGATGCCTTCTTGTTGTGTATCTTGGCATAGTGGTGGTCGCTACGTCGTGCGATGTCCCTGATTAACTTCTGATTGTTGCTATCGTTAATGAAGAAGACTATCTTGCACCCATGAAACATCGTCATGTCACCCTTGGATATGTGAACGTGTAGCCCACAAGTCCTAGTGTCGTGTGACTTGACGTTACGCCAAGGCTTCTTGAAGAACTGTAGCATCTGAGCATGAACGTCTAGCCCTGTCCAACCTGTGACCATCTCGAAGCCATAGTCAAGAGAGCCGTCGTCCTCGATGTGGATATACTGATGCTCAGTACCATCGTCATGCGTGTAGTGCTTGAGTTGACCATACAACTCCTCGGCTTTGTCATACCTACTATCGTTGTCTCTGTTGACCTCGACCTCTAACTCCATGCCTAGGAACAACTGAGGTTTGCGCTCATCGAAGGCTGATGGGATATGTTGCAGTATGTCCTTGCCCGAGTGTCGCTCACCTATCGGATAACCATCGTCGTCGTCATCATCGTTATTGCGCTCGTTCTCTTCCTCCTCTTCGTAGTAGTCGTCCTCTGTTATGTATGTACCACGTCCCTCAGACCAACGATAGCTTCCATCACGACAACTATCGCATACCCAATAGTCGCCATCGTAACACCAACTACCATTATCTACGTGGTCAATATGATTGCAGTCCTCGCATGACTTGGCGTCATAGGTGAACTTAGACTCTATGAGGTCAGCCCAATCGGTGCGCATACCATCACGCACGAAACGAAACTGCTCTGAGTTAACCAAGTCACACATACTATCCGCATCGTCGTCTCTGATATAAGAGGCTACCATGACACCAAAGGCTGATACTAGGCGCATCTTCTCAGCGAAAGGTACATGCGCACTACTACGACAACCATTGTTTAGTCTACTGCTACGAAAGCGATAGTAGTAGCGTAGGTTACTATGCATAGTCTCACGACACCGAGACATCAAGTCCTCCCTAGTGAAGTAACTAGGGTCTCTTTCAATACGTGCAACGCCTTCGTTGAAGGACACAAGCACAGGCACTAATGTTGTAGCAGTTGATATGGGCATAACTTTTCCTCGTTTGGTTATGGGTTGTTTGGGACACGTGTCCCAAATGTCAAGTGGTTTGTGCCACTTGTTGTGCTACTCTCCATCGAATGTTTTAATCCAATCGACGTACATCATAGATAAGGCATTAAAACTCAACCACTTCGCTTCACGCTTGTAGTTAGGTTTATCTATGGGGTAATTTACTAACAGCCCGAGTTCCCCAACACGCACCACCTTGTAATACTCGGGCTTGTCAGGCTTGGGATACAGCTTGATTACTTGCATCATTACTCCTTTCTTAATAAAATATTTCGGCTTGTGGCGTGATACCTAGCACGAACCAACTAGCAGGTATAGGCATGGAAGCCTCATCAAAGACAAAG
>Ga0181346_1001482_pt1 | contig 10322 bp, 7 predicted proteins | sample Su13VDMM15DN_FD_130100 | JGI IMG/M metagenome (GOLD analysis project Ga0181346, IMG submission 130100) | Freshwater viral communities from Lake Michigan, USA - Su13.VD.MM15.D.N | ecosystem: Environmental > Aquatic > Freshwater > Lake | place: USA: Michigan | collected 2013-07-15 | reverse complement strand
TAATTCAGAATAATCTTTTGCGACGCCTAAAGCAGCTTGAGCAATCAGTCGAAATACTTCGCAAATGTGGTCGTCTGACTTCTCGGAAATCCTCTTACTAAAAACACTGGAATGAATGCGATTGGCAACTTCCTCAGCGGTGAATGGTGGACTTTTCCGTGGGGCTGATTGGAATAGATTGAGCAAAGTCTGTGGCGTGAAGTCCGGCAATACGATACCCAAACCATCTTCCATAGCTTTGACGAACTGCTCATTAGGGAACTGTGCTTTTTGCCTTGCAGATGCGGCTTGGGCTGCATTTTGAAAAAGTGATAAACCACTCAGATGGGCGCATAGCAACAGGTGATTCAGACTTCCTAAATCAAAGCCCTCAACAGTGTTGTAAAGGTTATTAGATGAGGGAAAAGTAGATTTATCCAGACTAAGTTCTAGTGGAAAACTCAGAGTTTTTATTAGTGAGGCGGGTGGACGTTTGGCCGAGTTTGCAACTCTGCGACGCCAGTTTTTTGCCTGAACACCGCCGTGCCTATCTAGTTCGTACGATATGTCTGACTCGTATCTAGTTTGTTTGTGAATCACTATTTTGACCTTAGATATTGCTGAGTCTGTGAACCTTTGCTCATCTAGGTGGCAATTGTTCTGCGAGGTTGTTGACCTATTTATCGCAGAATATGTTGATAAAGGTAACTAGCACTTACTCTATAAAGGAGGGCTTCAACTTCCCTTCAAAACTGGTCAACAATCAATTTATTTGACCTCCAACTTCCCTTCAAAACTGACCTGTACACAGCCCAATTGCCTCTAACTTCCCTTCAAAACTGGCCTACCGGTTTACCGGTTCCTCCAACTTCCCTTCAAAACTGGCAATCCCGCTTCACACGATGCCTCCAACTTCCCTTCAGAACTGGCTCGGGGTTTATCCAATTGCCCCATCTTCCCTTCAAAACTGAAATTGACACTATATACATCGCCTCCAACTTCCCTTCAATACTGGCCTCTTTTTGTTGTTCAGGACCTCCAACTTCCCTTCAAAACTGGCAGCAAGGTACTCTTGCTTGCCTCAAACTTCCCTTCAAAACTGGCATAGAGCAAAAACTACAACCCCAAAGTCCCTTCAAAACTGGCTAAACAGAAATTGCACTTCCTCTAACTTCCCTTCAAAACTGGCATAGGGTTAGTAACTAACCCCTCCAACTTCCCTTCAAACTGGCTATGAAATTGAGTTAAAGCCCCCAACTTCCCTTCAAAAACTAGCTTTGACATTTTAGTTAAACCTCCAACTTCCCTTCAAAACTGGCTCCTTGACGGACTCGTTACCTCCAACTTCCCTTCAAAACTGGCCGTGACAGTCGTCTACGAACCTCCAACTTCCCTTCAAAACTGGCCGAGGAATGGTGGTTGACTCCTCCAACTTCCCTTCAAAACGGGCTGATGCCAAAATAAGTGTACGTTGGCTATAGATTCATCACAAGGGGTCGATTGATTTGGAGGTCTAAATGGACGACTTTCAGCATCCAGATTCAGTTTGGCCATGGTCGAAATCGGTGCGCAGAGGACGAGCAAGCCTTTGAATGACTTACCAGCAAAACTTAAAAAACTAAAGGTGGATTTTTGGTGACTCGCCTTGTGTTTTCAACAGAGGGAGTGAAGATTGGGTGCAAACCACCGGCCATTGAATGTGCCTAACCGGGGTCTATAAAGGAATTAGTGATCCCCGATTGAAGGGCGTCGGGGGATCAGCGACGCCTACTTGGTGAGGTGCGGAGTATGAGTCCAAAGCCAAGCAGGAAGAAATGCAATGTTGGCATGGTGTAAATAGTTTGTCAATAGTATAAAGAACACGATGAATCACTTCGCCTAGAACTCACTATTTAAAGTAAAGCCGACGCACTATTGCTTGTAGTTCTGGATAAGCCTCTGCCATGCGATCTGGTCTGCGACCGCGGGTGCGGCCTCCTGACATTAAGCCGATTGAAAAGCCAACGGCTTCCAAAACTGCCAGCCTTGCCGAACCTAGGCTGCGTTCGGTTCGCACCTCGCGGGTCTCGCGTCCATGAATGGTCTTCGCTTCTGAACAACGTTGTCGGCCAGCTTCGGTTTTAGGGCCGGTACTTCCTCCGCCATGCGTCTTGCAAACCCGTTTGCCTCTCATGGCCGGAGCTTTGCATCTTTGTCGACTGCGTTTTGACATCGCTTGACACTGGTTACAAGCTATATGGCCGCCAGCTATGACATAAGTAAAGTTGTTTGACACCAAAATACACCTTGTGGGAGGCCTGCTTGAGGACACGGAAGATAATTGCCTCCGTACCTCATGGACCGGAGATTGCTACCTTTTGTACTTTCGTAGGTTTTGTAGGTACCCCCCAATACATTTATCTACTTCTTTTTAATCTACCAAGTAAAAATAAGGCGTGGGGGTAACCTTCAAAACCTACAAAAGATCTGCCGTCACGTTTGGGTTGACTGCATATTTAACTGTCGGTCGTCCCCCGCTTCGGATTTCTGTTTCTATCAGCCAGTCGTATTCAACCAAAGCATCAATAGCATTGTGGGCTTGCTCCTTAGTTGAAAGTCCGGCCCAGCCTTTCAGCATTAATGTTCGACAAGTGAATCCGTCTAGTAGTTGACCTTTAAGTAGCCGCTCAGCTAAACCACGAATCGCTGCATGGTCTTGTCCAGATGCAGAATCATAGATTCGATCAGCGTGCTTCTTTAAATATTTCGCAAATGAAATAGCTCGATAAAGGCAGTCTTCACAGACCGGCCCGGTGTGTGCTTCCAGCAAATGAAAAAGTAAGGCTAAAGCTGGAACAAGGCTACGGTACTTGGCGAAGTGACTTTGTCGGGCTGAGTCTAGCCCGCCGCTTGTAAGCATCTTCTCGTTTTGGACGTACCAAGAATTGAATACTTGCTGAGCCGTTGCTGTGAAGTGTAAAAGTTGCGAACCATTGGGTAATCTATTAGAACTTGGGATTAGTTGTTCAGTCAATTTAGGTAAAGCTAACATTGCTTTGTGGTATTCGTCGATCGCAGTTTTATTTGGCGGTCTATCAACAAGTTGGAAGTTACCCATGGGGTCCGGCCAAACAAGTAATTGAAAGCGCTGAAGCAATCCGTCGTTCTTCGTGCTACCTCTTTGCGAGAATTGAACGTAAGCTTTAACTCGGTCTGGTTGGAATCCGCCAAATACACTTAAACAGTAACGATCCAAAGTAATCGAGCCACGACCTATTCGGTCGAATGAATAGCCACCAGTTCCACTCCACCCCGTTAAATAAAACCCACGTGCGGCTTCTTGACCTGTTGTGTCTAACGATTGAAGTAGGCCAGACAGTTCGTCAGCAAGCGCAAGAATTCCCCGGGGGTTATCTGCCAATATGACGCCAAGAGCTTGATAAGTTGAATCGTGTACAACGTACCGCTCTCTTTTTGGCTCAACTGGTGGTGTCGGCATCTGGCCAATACTTTTATTTCTATTCCAAATAGACATTGCTTTCTCATGTTGGATCATTGCTTGCTTGTACGTTTGCATGTCTTGCGCGTACTTCTGTGATGCCATGCTCTCTAAATGTTGTAGCGGCCTATGTGCGTGCTGAAGTGATGGAGTTTTCTTACTTCCCGGGTCACCCACTACACCGCCCCAAAGCGCAGGGTAGACCTCCCAGCTTTCATCATTGGCATACGGGAAAATTCCTACTCTGTTGCCAACGACAGCACCCGCGGCTGAAAGCATGGCAACAGCCAAATAGTCTGGCGGGCATTGCAAACGATCGGCTAAATCAATTACTGCATCTCTGAGTGCTTTGGGAAGGAAGTTTTCATCAAGAGAAGGTACTGGCCGAAGTGCCGGAGGAAGTTTTTGAGGTTGCCCAAGTGGATTGACTTCACCCTCCTCAGTACCAATACCCAGAAATTCTTTCAGATTACGGATGTGAAACAGCGCCCCATGAGAATGGTGGCACTTGAAACCACCAGTGGGATATTTCTGATTAGGTTCGAAATAAGCCGCACCATTGTCTGTTGCGCCGGTATGTGCATTCACCCACGGGCAAGTAATGTCGTGCTTGCCTGAGCCAAGTGCAGTTTTGTAGAGTCCCTTGGCCTGAAGAGCCTCGATCACCAAAGCTGCATCGTCATTCAGCTTCTTTTGTACGATCGGTCCATTGAGGTTTGGTGCTGCTGAATTATTGGGGGGTGCGGCCTTTTGTTGATGCAAACTTAATGCTGAATATAAATCTTCAACCGTGTACTTCAACGCTGGACGCCACTGCACAAGTCGACATTCGGGTGAATGATCCCCATACTTTGGGCGACCGTTAATCGCAACAGGTAAGCGCATCCAGCGTGCCGTGCCTCCGTTTGCACCGCTGTCGCAGAGTCCTGCCTCAATTAGCTTTTCTTTTAACTTGTCAGCAATATCAAGATTCTTGATTGGCTCGATGAAGATGTAGCCGAACTGAAAGTTCCCCGGACTGGTCTCGATAGCCCAAGATGGTGGGCAGCTTACGAATTTTTTTGCTGAGACCTTTGTACCAACGTCATCAACCATCACTGCGTGCACAGAAACTGCCAAATTCTTTTTGGCACGAAAACGCCCAGTTTCATCAGGTTGATAAAGGCTAGGTAGGGTGTACCAGTTCAAATTAGCCGCATTTGTGTTGCAGGGCCATTTAATTGGCATCCAACCATCAAGGTCGGGGTCGCCAGATTTTTTGCACACAAGCGGATATGCTGCTGTGAACGAACCCCCAAAGATTGCTGTTAGGAATTCATCGTTTGATACCGGTCCAACTACTGCTGCGGCCGCATCAGTTTTAACTAGAGCTAAATCCTCAGATAAACGTTTGGCCTGAGCAAGGGCGTCCCAAGCTTCTTCAGGGTAGTACTCGTCGAAGTCAAAATCGTCGGGGTCAAATTCGGTATTGATGTCGAAATCTTGGCTCATTTAATTTCCCCAAAAAATTCGTACGAGAAGTCAGCAGGTTTGACTCCTTCGATTACGGCCTTAGCTGCATGAAACATACTGCCCGGATCAGTGAGTACCGTAACGTAAATAGCCATCGTGTGAAAGTGTTCGCATTCGCGCTGAATGTTCAACAGCAGACTCGCATATTCAGACTGGATGCTTGCTTCAACTGTGTCTTTAACAAGTTGAAGTTGCCCGCGCAGGTCTGCTTGGTCATACTGTGCAAAGAATTCCGACCCCGATGTCGTTGGCCCATTCTGCGGTTTGGGCTCAGTAAAGTAGTTTCCACCTACCAAACGCAGTTGCTGATCCTTGTCATGACCCATGACCAAGTAAATCGCGTTTCCAAGACCCGAGGGTGGTGGCGATATCCAAACTGCAACTTGTCTGTGGTAAGCGTACAGTGAAAACATTGGTGCAAGCCGAGCCAACCCTTTGAAGAATAGGTTCTCGCCATTGTTTTTGTAAATCCATTGATACGGCTCAATTGGGGTGAAGTAAGCCCCCATGTCCTTAAGCCACGTGTCGATCATCAAGTCCTTGATTAGCCTAAACTGATCGCGAAAACAATTCGATTTTGTGTCGTCAAGCCATGGTGATGGGATCACGCTTTTTGAGTGCTTTGGTGTATTCATATCAGGCTCCCACTTTTGTTGATGGAGTGCCGACACTATTTAGGTAGTCGCGGATGTCGCCTACTCTCCAAGCTGTAATGCCGGGCGATACTTTGATGGGCAGGGGGAATTCACCACTTCGGCACTTGCGCCAGATGGTGGTGGCTGAATATGGGAGGACCTTGAAGTTAATCAACGGGCGAATTTGTATCAGTGCCACGTCGGGTAGTGCGTCGAAGGCGACGGTTGGTTTCGTGTAGTTCATGAGGCTGCTCCTTGGCAGTAAAAAAACATGAACGGACGATATCTCTATATGGAGGCGAAGGTAACTGTTGCGACGGTGCGCTGCCGCTAGCGCACCATTGAATTGGCTAATATTGTTTTAGAGCCCCTAGGTAAGTTGTCCAAGAGAGCGGGGGGAAGCGGCGCTCCAAATCAACTGCAGCAGCTTTTTTTGTGGAGTATTGGTCACGGTTTTGAAGGTAGTAGGCAATTGCATTTTCCTTGACTTGATTATTGTTTGCATGTTTTGCATTGGCGCCACTTTGCCCCATTTCTTTTACACGACCAGCAGCAGCATTTTTTTCAACTTCGCTTTTGTGCTGAATGGCTTTTTCTAAATACTCGGTTGCAGAATTTAATTTACCAGCCAGAATCCGGTTCACATATTTTTGTATTTGCGCCAACGCAGGATCGTCGGTGTCCCATTGTTTACCTTTGGCAATAATTTCTTGCTGTGCTTTGTAAATGCCGATAGGGCCTGATGCACATTTGTAAATTCCGTAAAGTTCAAGAATTAAAGTGTGTACTGCTTGTGCATCGTCACCTGCTGAGGCTGAGTAGTCTTCATCAAGATATTTTTGTATCCTGTTGTTTAGCAGTGCCTCGGTGGCTGCATCAAGCCCGGTTGTGTTGTTCCAGTTCATGCTTGTCTCCGAAGTTTTGCTACTTTGCTTGTGTTCTGCGAGCTTTGCATACTAAGAAACTTCGCCCACTCGTTCATCAAGTTACGGCGTTTTTCCAACAAGTCGGTGCGCTGGTATGCCTCTTTTACAGAGTCACCTACAGTATGGCCAGACGCAGCTTTGCGTATTTCATCTGGATATGCAGTTTGCTCTGCTGCCCAATCTCTGAACGTGCTGCGAAAACCATGCGGTACAGCCTCCACTGTTAACTCGCCTCGTTCACGCATGCCCCGCATAAGCTGGCTGAATGCCATGTCACTTAGAGCCTTGCCTGTACGGCTTGGAAAAATTAAGTTTGACCCTGCCAACTTTGGTAATGATTTCAGTAGCTTGATCGCCTGAGGCTGCAAAGGTACGCGGTGCTCTTGGCGGGCCTTGGTGTGCTCGGCGGGAATGATCCAAAGGGCTTTTTCTAAGTCAACTTCTTCCCACTCAGCTTGCCTTACTGACCCAGAGCGAACGGCTGTCAAGATTAAAAACTCTAGTGCCTTTGCGCTAAGGCTTGGGTTAGTCCGTAGCTTTAACATGAAGTCACCCATTTGCTGGTATGGCACAGCAGGGTGGTGTTCTTTCTTTTGAAGATTTTTTGGCGATGGTAATTGCGTTGATAAATAACCAGTCCACTGCGCTGGGTTAGTACCTGAGCGATAGTCATTAACTGTTGCGTAGTCAAGGACTGTCTTGATGCGTCCAAGTAGGCGCTTGGCTGTTTCAGTTTTGACGTACCAGAGCTTACCTTTGGTGTTTATGTCGACCACAGTTTCTTGCTCAAGTACATTCCGGACGTCGCGCATCACGATGTCTGAAACCAGCATGTTGCCGATTACCGGATATGCATAAGTTTCAAGAGTCGCAGGCCACTGTTTTCGGTGCTTGTCACTGGTGTAGTCACTGCTGTGCGCGTCCATGTAAGCTTCAGCACACTCTTTGAAGGTTTTATTCTTAGCTGCCGCTGACAAGAGTGAACTGCGCAGTGCGCGTTTCTTTGCTTTTAAGTTCACCCCTTGCTTGGCCTCCACGACTAGCTTGGCAGCCTGCTCACGCGCAGCAGCTAAAGACACTTGAGGATATGACCCTAGACCAATGGGCTGTCGTTGTTCGCCGACCTTAACGCGCAGTATCCAAGATCGAGGTATTTGCGTCCCTTCGTTCGTTGGTTTACGTACTTGAAGTAGGAGTCCAGCGACACCGCCAACGGCGTGCCATCCGACTCGCGTGATGCGTCTAACTTGAAGATCGCTTAGTGGTTTAGCAATTTTGGGCATTCCAACCTACATACCATAAATTATGACATTGCATGGTAACAGTTGAAATTGGTTGACACAAGTAATTGCTCGTATACCAAGTAAATAAAGGGCTTTGGGAGCTTTTTGACATTACTTGAAACACTTAATGAGCAGACACCTTCTCCGCCAGACAACCAATGAATAAGCCCCTTACGGGGCTTTTTTATTTCCTACATACCATAAGACATATCAATAAAGCTGGTCTTGCATGAAACAAGTTTCTGGCGATCGTTGATGGTGGTGTTTTAAAAATTGCTTAGGGTAGGGCTTCCAAATTCCAACCCAGCCTGAACCCACTGCGCCCCCACCCCAGTTTTTCAGGTCGGCCGTCTCCAGACAGGTTAATCACTGTTCTGCAACCGCAATATAAAAATCCAAGAATCTTTGTCCAACGTTAGACATCAGGGCAGTATGAGCATTTACCTCGGCAAAGTTGGGTTGTGCGACGCAGCATCCGCATAGTGGGTGGTGGAGTACCCCTTCAAAAATCCAGCCAGAACTGACCGCACCCACCCCGTACCCCCACTTATTGGAGTTGGTTCCATCCGTGTACCTTTACACTGTGTTTTGCTCAAGCAGGGAGTAATTTAATGGTGACTGCTGATTTATTCTTTTGAATTGATTGTTTGATAGTTCTGTAGGTCAGATAAATCCAACATCACACGCCTTGATTCTTCTAAATCAATGACTGTTGAAAAGAATTTACGGCCAATGTTGATTGATGCGCCCGCATCGGCGTGATATGTCGCCCGACAGTCATTAAATAAGCATTGGAATCGACTCTGAGTTGTATCCCGAGCCATAACACTGGGATTTTTTTGTCGTCTTGATCGGCCCTCGAAACCAAGCATTTCACGAAGTGAATAAGTGCCCGCCTTGAGCGGGGCATTAAACGGAAGATTTTTCTTGTCTCGTCTCGCCCTATTGAAATCGGCCTCGGAATAAGACATACCAACCAACAAACGTATGTCTCCAAGATTTGTCTGGACAACACCATTGTCGGACACCGTGAATTTTTCCCCGGTTTGCCGCAGGGCTTCCCTAGAATTTCGTTGGCAAACTGTACACACCTGTGAAGTTCCTGCCGGGTGGACAGACGTTCCGGGAAATAGATTCAATGGCTTAGCCTTGCCCGTACGTTTTAGCGTCACCTCGTCAAAGCTCTTGGCCATCAAGTAAGGGTGCACCCATTGCTCAGCGCCCATCCAGTGCTCTTTTCTTGCGGATTTATGTGCATCCACTCCTGAGTATGCAAAGTGGCGAACAACATCGCCATAAACCAAGTCCAGTTGCCTTGAACCGGTTTGAAAATTAACTACAGAGCTTTCCAGTAAAGGGAAGCCGTTAAATCGAGCACATAAAGCCTCAATGCGCTGAACAATTTCTGAACCCACACTGTCTCGCATCATCTCAAGCCCACGGTCATAGTTTTGCTTGAGTTTTGAATTCGAGGCTTGGCCGTCTCGGTGAACTCGGACAGCGTTGATAAGGTTGTTGACACCCGATATGCGAATCGCTCCGTTCGCAGGGAGTTTGGTACGAGGGTCAACAAGTGGGTTGAGTCTTGTGGCTGTTAGTGCGTCTCTTACGGAGAACCCCGCATAACCAACCTGCCTTTCGCCTAAATCTATTGCTACTACATTTTCAAATAATTCAACAGATTCATTTGGGATGGTTTTGTGCTCAATGGGTATCGCCACTCTTGATAGGCAGCCATCTTGCTCGGCTAATATTTTGGGCGCACCTTCAACAAAAGCCAAAGACGAGCGGTACGTCCAGTCAAGAATTAGCATCCATTCCTTTGCCTCCGTCTTTCCGGTAAGCATGTGGGATATTTGCATTAGGTAACTTGACGGACCTATAAGTCGGGCGCCCTTGCACGCAACAATGCGCCTAATTTTGTGCTGTTGACGTACAGATTCTTTGCCGACAGGTAGGCCAGAAATATCAGTTCCAATCTCACCTTTCAAGTCAAGGGGTAAGTACCAATCATGAGGGATTTGCTCAAGCAAATGACTGCTGCCGCTGCTGAGAGGGATGCTCGCAACTTTGCTAAAAAGCTGGACCGCATTGATGGTTGCACCTTCCTCAATGATGGGGTGCTTACGAAGCAGGGGCCCGATACCACCTTTTGCAGCAACATATTTTCTGGGCATCTCCCAAACTTTGTTCTTGGGTACAAGAATTAGGTCATCCTGCCCCACCCGTGAAAACTTGTGTCTAACAACGAACTGTTCTCTACGCGCAAAGAAACGCATTTTTGATAGTTGAGCACTCAGCCATGCCAGTAAGGACGATAAATCGGCAGCTTCAACACTTGGCTTGGCAAAGGCAACTTTAAGCTTGAAGTGCAAATCAAACTTTGAAAGATCAACCGACCCTGCAAAATCGGCAACTCGGATCGGCCCATTAAGGGTTTGAATATCAATGTCGGAGTTAAACCTTAGCACCTCTAGGTAGTCTTGCAAAGCTGATGGGTTGGGAGAGG
>Ga0181346_1001478_pt1 | contig 10334 bp, 17 predicted proteins | sample Su13VDMM15DN_FD_130100 | JGI IMG/M metagenome (GOLD analysis project Ga0181346, IMG submission 130100) | Freshwater viral communities from Lake Michigan, USA - Su13.VD.MM15.D.N | ecosystem: Environmental > Aquatic > Freshwater > Lake | place: USA: Michigan | collected 2013-07-15 | reverse complement strand
GGCTGTAGTAATAGTAGATCATGCTGTAATAGGATAGGCTCAACAGTCTCTAGGATACTATTGATATCTGCATAATTCTTCTTAAAGTGGGGATTAGTAGCATTCTTGTGTACTTTACCGATTAGTTGCTTAGCTTGGTGTAGCCTCACATAGAAGGGAGCAGGCTGCTGCTCAACCTCCTTAGGCTTTACAGCCTTAGTTGTTGTTTTAGTTTCCATGGTTAGTTATTAATTGTTTACAAATATACAAAAATTAATCTATTTTAACATTATTATCAGTAATTATTTCTCTCAGCTTCTCCCTTACCTCATACATATCCTCTTTACCATTGTACTTATACTCACTTCGTAGCCACTGATCCATCTCCACAAGTGCCATATAATAATTGAAGCCATTATAAACGTGTTTGAACTCCTCCTGATCTTCAGGTAGGTTAAATTCTAGTGTTGCTTTCATATCATTTCTATTTAATTAATGGGGCAACTTTTACCCCTTATGCTTTATAGTTTTGGCTAAAGACATCATACCACTCTACAAAATCATCAAAGGTCTTACTGATAATATAGATACCTCCTGCAGCTTCTATCATTAACTGATACTGCTTCTGCACCACTGACTGCTTATCCTTACCAATCTTTACTTCTATCTTTACAGATCTCCCATAAATAGTAGCAGAGATATCTGCAGATCCTGGAGTACCTGTGCCCTTGGTCCATTGCCCTGCAGTCTTAGTGCCATCGGTTCTATAGCTCTGCCTGAATACTCCCATTGTATTAATTCTTTCAGCTTGGTGCTGTGAGAAGTTAAGAAAGTCAGTGATGCATCTAGTCAAGCCATTAGCTGTAGCATCTGAGTACTTAGTGAAGGGGATGATGTGCCCTGGTGCTGATGGGTACCTGTAGCTCATGTACTTCTCTTCAAGCTCATGTAGTCTCTGTTTGTTTAGTTTGTTCATATTTTAGTTATTTTAAACCATCGGCCTGCTGCACTTCTGCCCTTGTCAAAGTGGTAACCTTTAAACTTGCAATATTCAGAGACCATCTTAAGATACCTCTGTGCATTGAGATCATGCCATCCTCCTGTATATGTTTGGAAGTCCTGAATGGATACGTTATTATAGTGCAGTACATCCATTGTGATATTCCCCTCTATAGCGTAATCATAGAACTCCTTATTAGTAGCTGAAATAAACCTCTTATCATCTGCATTAATAGCTATTGCTTTTACAAGTCCTAGAGTTAAGAATTTCTGCAGGTTAGATATCATATAATTATCAAAGATCATCCAATCAACCACAGTCCAGTGATCAAACAATAACCTACCGTACTCATCTAGTGGGTTACGTTGAGCATTAAAGTACTGATTGAATTCTATTTCGTGCCTTCTCCTATCATGGCTTCCACCTGCCCCACCTATCACATAGTTGGTAGTAATGACGATCTTAGGGCTTCTCTCAAATGGAATAAAGATCTCATCTTTGTTTTTTCTGTTTACTGTTATCCCTTCTGATATCAAACTAAATAGCTGCTCAAAGTCAAAGTTCTTTTTAACATCATCAAAGGCCAGTATTTGACTATCTAAGTTCACCCTCTGATAAACAAAGTCTGACTTCTGAGGGTTAAATGCTTTACCATCTATTTTGACTATGTTTCTAATCTTACCTATAGCTGTAAGCACTAAACTTTTACCACTCCCTCCATTAGGGTTATCATCTATTTCCTGATCATTAAAAATAATTGCTTTCTGATCTGTTTTATCTTTGTAGGTATGAAGTAAATAACCTAGGGTAGTCTCTAAGGCATTAACCCTCTGCTCATCATCAGCAGATACTTTGCTTACAAAGCTCTTAAAATCATTTTCAATAGTAGGAGTAGGTTTGTAGTCCCTATCAATTATCTGCCTATCCCAAATGTACCCATCTATATCAATGTACGGTACTATATCTATCTTATTCTTAGTAATCTTAACTACTCCATTACGATAAGGTATGAAGCTCACATCCTTAGTATCCTGCAGCATCATTAAGCCGATAGGCTCTAGCATAGATAAGTGGCCATCTGTAAAGAGGTAAGGTGACTTACTGCAGTAGTTCCAAACTTCCACTTGCTTCTGCTTCATTAGATAAGCTAAGACAAAATCCTTCACCTGGTCCACTGAAGATAGATTAACTTTATTCTCTATTACCCTTACAAATGTAGGTTTCTCTGATCTCTCAGGATAATACTTGTTAAACCCATATTTGTACAGGAAATCTCTATACTTCATAGGATCTACACTAACCCCCTTCTTATCACTAAAAGTCCAAAATACATCCTCACTATTAGCTACATCCTTCTTTACATCCTCTACCACATCAGGCTTAATATCTAATTGCTTAGATATATCACCAGGGGAGATACCCTCTTTTAGTTTTGACCTTACCTTTAAGATGGTTTCTTTATCCTCAAAGTACTTAGTAGACTTATTAGCACTTTTGTAAGCAGATCCTACAGCTGTATTGATTTCTATTTGTGTGAAGTCCTTAGCACTATATTGGTGCAGGTAAAGTTTAGCAGTATTTTCACTTATGCCATACTCAGCAAAGCAGCAGGCCACCTTGAACACCCAAATGTTTCTACCATTAGAAACTTCTCCATGATTAAACTTCATGATGTTCTCAATTATATTAGCTTCATTAGTCATTGGTAGCACCGGCACCCTTTCAAATGAGCTGTGGCCTTTCTCCTCTTCTATCAAATCAAATACCTCAGCATTTAGATTAATGTAAGCAGTAGGATCATAAGACTCAAAGCACACTCTGCTAACATTACAGCTACTAGCATCAAAGTAATCACTATCAATAAACTCCTGAAACGCTTTAAACCTTCTCTTATGTGTAAATTTATCTGATGCTGGTATCTTTATCACACATTTTAGCCCTTTACCTGATGGTGATATAAATATCATAAACACATTAGGGCACTCCATTAGTCTAGCCTTCTCAGCTTTCATTACTTTACTGCTAGGGTAGTCATCAAAGTCTAAAATACAAAGCCCTGAGTGCTCAATAAGGCCATTATCATTACGTTCATTAAAGGTCCCATTAAACATGATAGCCCTGAGGCTGTTCTTTAGGCTGCTGTATGCAGGATCATCCTCCTTCATAGCTCTAAGGGCAGTGATCTTATCAATAAGCTCAGGGTAGCCCTCCTTTATCCTATTGTAAACATCTACTACATCCTGAATGTAGGGAGTTTCTTTGGAATTGAATAAGGACTTAAATACAGATATCTTCATGGTTAGTTAGTTGGGGTGTAAATATAATCATTATTTCTATATGACAACCTTATGACGCAAAATGACGCAAATTTATTACCCTTGTCATAACTAATAACCATACTGCTATTGACTTTCAGCGTTTTTATGACGCAATGACGCAAAATAAAATAAAAAAAATTATTTAGAAAATGCAAAAAGTTACAGAGAGTGTTAATAAGAGAATGTGTCATTGCGTCATGAATTAGTAGTAATTTCTTTTAATCTGCTCCTTAATACGATCCAATTTCTCCAGGTCATTGCACTCTAGCACCTTCACTCTCAATGGCTTATAGTATCTAGGTGATGCAAACAGCCCTCGCAGCTCTAGTGTATAGTACAGATATAATGGATCTTTGACTTTGTACCAAGCGTCATGATTAGCTATGCCATGAATGACAGTGCTATGACTCTGATTGAACAGTGCCCCTATCTCTGTTAGTGGCATCCCTTGATTGCGTAGCAGTGCATAGAGGTAGTACCTTTTGTAAATGTACTGTCGTAGTCTACTCTTTTTTGTGAGCTCATGTTTCACAATATACTCCTTTATCTGATCTATCATGATAGTAGCTTAGGGTTGACTGATTTAAACAGCTCACTCTGACTATCAATTAACCCCACTGCATTGATATAGTCAATCTCTACCTTTGCACTGGCTATGATGGTAGATGATAGCTGAGCTATTGCTTTAGCCTTATCTACTTCCTGAGCTACCTGCTCAGTTGTTAGCCCATCATCTGCTAATCTTTCAAGTGCCATAAAGATGTGATCTCTTAAATCACTTAGTTTGTTGTTTGCCATTTGTTTTACGTTTTAATTTATTAGTTAATTTAATTAGATCCCTAACCTCTGCAGGATATCTGTGTATGCTATTCATTACAGCCATCTCTCCCCTGGTCTTTAATCTCAAATTGCTGAGCTCGCAGTTCATAAAGTTGCCATCTATAAAGTTAATCACATAGCCCTTAGGTATTTCACCATTTGCCTGAGTCCATACGTACCTATGCAGCAGTTCCCAGTGGCTATCTTTTATTTTGATATATTGGTAAAGTCTACCTGTTTTATCAGCTCTTACATGGATGGTTCCAATGGGTTGAGTATTGTGTGGCTTATTGCCTTTCTTAAACATAGTGGGTGCTACAGCAGTGTATACCTCAGCAGCCATTTTTTTACCTTTGTTTACTGGTATATGCCCTGGCTTAAATTGGGTAGCTTGATTGCTTTTAGTACCTACATTGTACCTACCACTTGCTGCAGTCTTAAGATAGTCAGGATCCTTATGTATCTTGTATCTGTAAGCTATGTTATACACCTGTGATATTGTTAGGTTTAGATCCTTAGCTATTTCAGCTGTGCTTTCAAATGGATATCTTTTAATTACTTCTATCTTTACATTCATAGCTCTTCTACTATATAGCCATGATCAATATACCACTGTAGTGTATCTGATTGCTCATCTGTGTAGATGTAATCATGCAGCTTACCATCAAAACCTAGGTAACAATACCACCAAAATCCACCTTCCGGCTCTACGCTATCATCTATCCATACTCTATATTTTTTCATACTGCTCAACTTTTAGTATTAGTTTTGGCCACATAGCCATTATCATTATCGCATGGTCTCTATCCAGTGCCTCTAAGATCCTGATGCCTATCCTCTTTTTTCCACCTTCAAAATAGTTGTAGGTTACTTTATAGCGTTTCATTTATCTTCTTTTATAGGGTTAAGGTAATCATCCTGTGCATCTAGGTAGTCTAGGTACAGCTCCAGGTTGAAGCTGCCACCTTTATCTCCCTCTGTTGACTGCTCTCGCCACCATAGCATCTTACGCTTAAGGCTATAGGTAGTATATGTGTAGTTGTTTTCAGTATTCATAGTAAGCATCTTTATCAGCATCTTCTAAATCTTGATAACCCCATCCTTCAGGATCTTCATAAGCTCTATAAACTACTAGTTCTCCACAGGTTAAATGCTCCTCTTTAGTCAAAGTGTAGGGTAATATCACCCCATGATCATTCCTACTGCAGTATAATAGCTCTGCTTCTATTTCTCCTAGTGCTAGGAAGGTGTATCTCCACTCACTAGTGTAGCATATACCTCCATCCTCAGAGTAGAAGCATACGTTTGCGAGCCCTGGGCTCTTGTAATCAATGTCTATTTCGTACATGGTTTAAAGATTAGTTATAAAACAAAGTAAATAAATACCTACCCACAGGGCCGTAAAGGCAATGATGCCCTCTATTAAATCAGAAGCTCTCATCTAGTCCTAGTTTTTCGATTAGTATTAAAATAGTAGTGTAAGCAAGTTGAGCTCTTTGGGTACCAGCATCGTCATATCCGAAGGCTGTGCTCATGTCATTGTAGTGATCCTTCAACTCGTTGTAGTAGTCTAGGATATTCTCTGTTAATTTTTGATCATTCATAATTGGTTAGTTTAATAAGTTAGTGAAGCAAATATACGTAGTTATTTTTAATATGTTCACAAGTTTATAAAAGTTTTCGTTATCAATAATCATTCTAAATAAGGAATAGCCTTAATTTATACATCAGAAGTAAGGTGATAACCTTAAATTTAAGGCAAAAAAATAGCCCCCCTGCCAAACTAACCAAAGATACAGAGGGGCCCGGTCTCTAATACGAGACCTGGTGCAAACTTACAAATTAAATTTGTGACTATCAATGTATTTAGTAGTTTTTCTATCTCCTGTAGTTTCTCTTACACATTTTATAGTAAGGATCCTACCACCAAGGGGCTTAATGGGAGCTCCACGTTCAACGTGCCACCCTTGTGATCCATCACCGTACTCTTCCTTATAGGTACCTGTAAGCATGAGGTGTATATGTTTCTGCTTAAGAATGTAGCCTGATTGTGGATGGCTTTCTACTGTATCCCTCACATCATTTCTGCTGCTATTTTCGTGTATATGGCCCATTGTAAAAACTTCAAAGTTCTCATAAGTTTCTAGTGCCCTGGTTAAATTGATAGCACCTTTAGTAACTATACCACCTCCACCTGATCCATGGAAATATTTAATTTTAGTAGTAAAAGAGGATGTGCTACGGCCTGCAGGTGATTGCTTAATGATTAGCCACCCACCATAGCCACCTGTCTGTACATTAGATCCTGCTTTAAAGTTTAGGATGTCTACAAATCTCTGCAGTATGTCAGTCTCTTGGAATTTAATTATAGCAGTTTCGTGGTTGCCATAACCTATGAGTTTTAAGATGGATGCATAGGGCAGGAACCAATCTACTGCAGTCTCTACTATAGAGTCTAAGTACTTAGCATTATTGTGCTCAGGTCTGATGTCTGACTTATTACGTCTGTTATCTCCCCTCCCTTGCATTAAGCAGAACATATCACCATTTATCATCACAGGTATATCCTCAGCTAGGCAATAGTCTAGGTGCCTCTTTAACATCTCCCTATCACAGTGAGGGTTATCCCAGTGCAAATCACTAAGCATAGCTATCCTTACATCACTGCCTTCTAGTAAAAGCTCGTGAACATTCTTAGAGTGTCTTATCATTATTTTTTAAATGGGTTGTATAATTTATCCAGGATCCAAAGTATAAAGAATAGAGCTATTCCACAGCCAAAGCCCCAAAAAAATAATTTCCAGTTTGTTTTAGCTTTAGTTAGCTGCACCTCTTTACGCTGCTCTTTAGCTTCCTTATATATGTACTTATATTTCAGTACATCCTGCTTTAATACCTTAGTCTTATACCTGTACTCTATCCTAGTCTGATACCTGGTCTTAGGCATCTCTAGGATCTTAATAATAGTGTCTTTAGTCGTTATAAATTTCTCCCATACTATGGTATCACCAACTATTACAGCCACACTATCTATAGTATTAATCTTTATCGTATCATTAGCTATGCTTAGGCCATACTTAACTGCTTTCTTATAGTGGTATTGTGCTTTCTTAGCGTCTGAACAGCTAAATAGTAGGGATAGTACTATAATGGGTAGTAAGTGTCTCATAAGGCTTCTAACATTGCTATCATTTTAGGACAAGGGTAGATATCACTCTTATCCTTTCTTACACTATTGTGTGTAAATATACCACTTTCTCCCCTCAAAGCACGTTTGTCTATATCAAAGATGGTAGTAAAGTAAGTGCGAGGTATGCTATAAGTATCACAAAGGTAAACAAGCAGCTGCCGAGTAGACTCAATCTGAGCATCTGTATAAGACTGCCAGTATATATGCCCTTTGTATTTCTGATCTAAAAAAGTAACTTTAGTATAGTCTACCTTGCCACCTACATAGTTGTAATAATAGCCATTCCTTTTAGTAAGTGGCCCATAGTTACAGATCTCTATACCTACAGATATTTTATCTAAACTTTGATAAGAAACTCCTGCCTCTGTGAATACTTCCTGCTTGAGGCCCAGGTGATAAGCCCAATGTTTAGAACTAAAGCACTGTACAATTGTACCATTAGCACCTATGATAAAAGCAGTGGCTACCTTACCCTCTTTGTTGTTAAAAAACCTAGCTACAGAAACTGCATCAGGTCCACCTGCTGTATGGTGTAGGTATATTTGTTTTTTTGGGTGAGTCTCTTGTATATACTGGTTACTATCCAGCCTCTCCTGTACTATCTTTGTTAGATCTAACTCCATCTATATCTCCTTTTATTAGTTTAGCCCTTGCAAACAGATTGCGTAGAGCAGTCCATATATCTATATTTTTAACTGCCTTATAATTTTCACTGATAGAGATGACTTCCAGGCTTACAAGCACTAGAGATAGTATCTTTGTGACCATTAAAGGTACAGAAAAGAATTTTAAAATTATCTGATTTAATATAAAGCTATCTATTAGGTACGTTAAAATAACAGCCACCTCATATAGAAATAACTTAGACACAATAGCTGATAAGCCACGTGATGTGATTGGTATTTTTAACTTTCTTGACTTCCATATACCTGTAATAGTATCTACTATGATAGCAAAAGCTATAAGAAATAATATACCTGATATCGGTAAAAAGAATGAACCAATAACGGCTAAAAGTTGGATGATATATTTATCAATCGTTAAGAGTAATATAGATAGTTGTAGTTTCATAAGATAAGAATAGAATTATTATAGCCATTCTCTCTGAAAGTTCCACAGTTGCCTATGCATACATTGTTATATTGATTGATACAGCTACAGTTATTAAACATAGGCCTAAGATCTGTATCCATGTTAGTGGTAGAAATAAAGAGAGGGAAGAGTGCTCTGTTAGTTAGCAGCCATCGGATCAGTCTCTGCTCAAAGAAACTAGCTTTTTGTGCGTAGTGCTCCATCCCAAAGGCCACCTCATTTCTAGATACACTAGCAGAGTAATCACCGTTTTGAGTTTGCAAACCTTTGTTCTTAAGTTGGTAGGTTAGACCAAAAACAGCATCCTCAGCAGATCTCCAAGCTATCACTGGCTGTATGAACTCAACTAAATCTATCTCATCAGGCAGAAGTGCCTGAGCATTATACTGAGTTAGCAAGTAGTTATAGAAAGTAGTACCTAGTATAGGTTGTATTCTTAAGGCTGCCTGAGTAGCTATGTATGGTGTTACATCTGTTACATCCACATTCGCTGTAATAGGGGTGTTAACCTTTAGGTAGGTTTCAGTTATAAAATATAGCATTATACAGTGGGTGTTATAGGGGTTGCTACTATAGCAGCAGCTGCTGCACTTTGTGTTACATCACCACCATCAATAGGAGGAAGGGATGCTAAGGCTCTCACCTCATTAATTGTCATAGTTTCTAATACTTTGGTAGCTACCAATGGGCTAAGGCTGTTAAGTGCATCATTAGTTTTAGAAGTATCACCCTCTAGCTCTACGATATTCTCATTAATTACTTGGAAGTTATTGATAGTAAACTCAGCAGGTATCTTAGAGATGGTTAGTAACTCATTAAAGATATGCTGTACACAAGCTCTAAGCTCCATTACTACATTTTTCTCAAAGATCACATAAGCCTGCTTAATATCTGCACCACCTCCTAAGGATCCTGTGGTACGTACACCCATTAAGATAGGATCTATTGTGTGAGCAAAGCATATCTGTTCTGTATTAAGTTGTGATGCCTCTTGGAATAGCTTATCATTATTATTATTAGGCATAGCCTCTATCTTAGGTAACTGATCCTGTGAGTTTGCAAAGAATGCAACAGCTTTACCTGCATTGGCAGCCCCTTTCATTCTGTCAATAGTCTCTTTAATCATGTGCTTCTCCTCCTCTGATTGTGGTCGTTTAGGGAACATCATAGCAAAGGATGGAAATACACTATTTTGAATATTAGACTTAGCAAAGTAGCTTAGCTCCCCTGATAAGAAAGCAAAGTTAAGACAGCTTGTATATTGTGGTAGTGAATAGTGATCCTGCCCTATTGATTTAATCTCATAGCAGTATAACTGCTCATAGTCAGTGTTAGCTATGTGGTATGGTTTAATCTCTTGTATGCCTATCCTCCTGGACCAATCATCACAAATAAAATACATTCTCTTATCTGCACTTACTCGCACCTTCTCAGGGGATACATTCTCTATCCTAGTAATCTTTTTACCTTGACCATAGCAAATCTTAAAATACACCCTATTGTGGATGATGAGCTGCTTAGTGACAGCCTTAACAATATGCTTAAGATTAATTTTCCTTTCAAAAGTATAAAGCTCTAATTTTTCAACAGTAGTTAGTAGATCAGTTTTAAGTGCAAAGCCACCACCTATCACTGCATTAGTTTTGAAGTCCACAATGGCACCATGTAAGGGGCTAGCGTAGTACATCTGATTAAGCATACTTGGATACAAGTTCTCAGCTCCAAAATTAATCCACATATTAGCACTGTACCTACTATCTACATAAGGGAGTGTTAGGTTACCTGGTCCAACAGGCATAAATGGGGTGCTAAAGGATTGATAGCCTTCTACTACCTCAGGAGCTGTGCTCTCTTTCTTAAAAAAATTGTTATACCATGCCATAGTTAATCGTATATTGAGGTGCCTACTGGCCCACTTACCACCATTCTACCCTCT
>Ga0181346_1001477_pt1 | contig 10335 bp, 8 predicted proteins | sample Su13VDMM15DN_FD_130100 | JGI IMG/M metagenome (GOLD analysis project Ga0181346, IMG submission 130100) | Freshwater viral communities from Lake Michigan, USA - Su13.VD.MM15.D.N | ecosystem: Environmental > Aquatic > Freshwater > Lake | place: USA: Michigan | collected 2013-07-15 | reverse complement strand
TCGTTACAGATGAAGAAGGTGAAATTGTAAGCCGCGAAGTAAACCCAAAATTTGTTGAATTCCAAAACGATTTCAATACATTGTTACAGGAAGAACGCGAATTAGAATACCATGCTTTCAAATTAGAAGAATTTGAAAACGTGGAAACTGATGGCAACTACAATACATTCTTCAAACTAATTGAAGTAGGTGAATAAAATATCAGAAATATTTCAGGCGTGGGTGGCTGCGGCTAATCCCACTCCTGAACAAATTCTGATAGCTGAATATAGATCTTCGGTATGTGATACATGCGAGAAGAAAGAATATATTAAAGCGGTAAACACCTATATTTGTGGTGAATGTGGATGTCCACTCTCTAAAAAAGTATTTTCGCCTGTTGAAGGCACTAAAGCTTGCCCATTAGCTAAATGGGAAAAATAACGTTATGGCACAATTAACCCCAGAAGAATTACAATCTATTAAAGATTTACAGTCTAAGTACAACCAAACCATATTTGAAATTGGTGCGGCTGAAGCGCAATTAATCGTATTTCAACAAAATATCGATAAATTACAGGAAGCTAAAAAAGGTTTAGTATCTGATCTTGTAACAATTGAACAGAAAGAATCGGAACTAATCAAATCACTTCAAGAAAAACACGGCGATGGTGTTATAGACATTGAAACCGGAGAAATCACAGTTAACCAATAATATTTCCTGCGGTTTATAGCTGTTTTTAGATATTTATTATTAGGTCAATCCTATTAAATTTTCAAAAACAATTATAAAAAATGGGCGAAAAAATTTTATCTCCTGGTGTATTTCAAAATGAATCTGACCAATCGTTAGTTCAAAGAGGTATTCAAGGCACAGCAACCGCTGTTGTTGGTCCTACAGTGTTAGGTCAACCATTGGTTCCTACCTATGTTACCTCATACAGTGAATATGTATCAAAATTTGGAGAAACATTCAAAAGTGGTAGTTACTACTACGAATATCTTACATCATTAACTGCTAGAGATTTCTTTGGTAGCGGTGGTCAAACATTATTAGTTACAAGAGTTATTAGTGGTAGTACTAACATGAGTACTTATGCACAAGCTGATATACCTAACTCTTTAACAGCAACTGCTGGCACTAGATCTTCTGCATCTTTTACATTAGTTTCAGCAGATAAAGATCCAGGTACAACAATTCAATTAGGTATCCCTAATGGAAATGATTACTACTTTATAGCATCTACTTGGTTAAGCCTTGGTGCTACACAAGAATTTCTTGATATAATTTATGTTGGTGTTGGTTCTTCACCTACTGTTGATGATTTAGGTAATGCAATGAGTGCATCTATCAACTTCAATAGTGGTCAATATGTAGACGGTAGATTTACCGCTTCTTACAATTCAGGAACAGATTTACTAACAATATCAGCTGTTACTACAGCAAATCAAAATTCATCTCCTAACAGCTCTTGGTTCGTAAGTTCTTCATTAGGATATGTAGGAGACACTACAGGAAACGTACAATTATTTAATAACGGTGTTAATGGTACTGTAAATAGTTCATTTACTATCGAAGCATTAGCTTGGGGTGATCAAATGAATAACACTTCAAGTATCACAGCAGGTGCTTTAGCAAGTGGCAGCGTAACTAACGTTCGTTGGGAAGTTACAAATGTAAACACCGGTAGCGGTACATTTAACTTAGCAGTTCGTGCTGGTAATGATAATACTGCTCAACCTAACTATTTAGAAACATGGCCTAACTTATCATTAGATCCAAATTTACCTAACTATATCTCTCGTGTGATTGGTGACAACAAACCATATTATAGAGTAGATGGTGATGGTGTACCATATATTGATTATGTTGGTTCTTATGCTAATGCCTCTCAATATATTCGTGTTAAATCTGTAGATTACCCACAAGTAGATTCAATCGATAATAATGGTAATTTCAAAACAGGATCATATACTACTACTTTACCACTTGTTGGAAGTGGATCATATGGTGGTTCATTTGCAGGTGGTGTTGCTTCAACAACCAGAGTTCAATTAATGAACGAAAACATCACAACAACAAACATTCAAGGATTTTCTCCTGAAGATTATATTAATGCTTTCGGTATATTAACAAATAAAGATGAATATAAATTCAACGTATTGTTATCACCAGGTATTGGTTTAGATAATAGTGCTGGTGATAATTTAATAGCTGTAGCTGAAGGTAGAGGTGATTCAATTGCAATCGTAGATACTAAAGTATATGGTTCAACTGTAACAGGTGCTACAACAGCAGCTGCTGGTCAATCTAGCAACTATGCTGCAACATATTGGCCTTGGGTACAATTATTTAGCCCTAACTTAGGTAAAGCTGTATGGTCTCCAGCATCAACAGTAATGGGTGGTGTATTCGCATTTAACGACCAAGTTGGTGCTGAATGGTTCGCTCCAGCTGGTTTGAATAGAGGTGGTTTAGGTTCAGTATTAAAAGCTGAAAGAAAATTATCTCAAAACGATCGTGATAATCTATATCAATCAAATGTTAACCCATTAGCTACATTCCCTGGAGAAGGTGTTGTAGTATTTGGTCAAAAGACATTACAACGTAAAGCAACAGCTTTAGATCGCGTAAACGTTCGTCGTTTATTGATCGCATTAAAGGATTTCATTGGTCAAGTATCAAACAACTTAGTATTTGAACAAAACACAACAATAACTCGTAATAGATTCTTATCTCAAGTAAACCCTTACTTAGATTCAGTAGTACAACGTCAAGGTTTATATGCTTACAAAGTGGTGATGGATGAATCAAACAACACACCTGATGTAATCGATAGAAACCAATTAGTAGGTCAGATTTATATCCAACCAACTAAGACAGCTGAATTTATTATATTAAACTTCAACGTATTACCTACTGGCGCTACATTCCCTGCATAAGGGGATGTGGTTCCTAATATTTATTAATAGCAATATAAACACAATATAAAATGGCTGTATTATCACCAAACGAAATAATGTTCACAGCGTTTGAACCTAAAGTTCAGAATCGTTTTATCATGTACATAGACGGTATTCCGGCGTACTTGATTAAAAAAGCAACTGCACCTGGATTTGAAGCTGGTGAAATTATTTTAGATCATATCAACGTTTACCGTAAAGTAAAAGGTAAAGTTCGTTGGAATGACATGACTTTAGAATTATATGATCCCGTAACTCCATCTGGTGCTCAATCAGTAATGGAATGGGCTCGTTTAGCACACGAATCAGTAACTGGCCGCGATGGTTATTCCGACTTCTACAAAAAGAGCATCACATTAGACATTTTAGGTCCAGTAGGTGATGTAGTAGGTGAGTGGATTATCAACGGTGCTTACGTTAAAACTGCAACTTTCGGTGATTACGATTGGAGCGCAGACGCAGCTGTTAGCTTGTCTGTAACAATCGCTATGGATTACTGCGTATTGAACTTCTAAGAATTATCTTAATATTTTAATTAAGGGTATTTGCTTTTGGCAAATGCCCTTTCTTTTCGTATATTTATATATATAAAATATAAAATAAGTTTATGGCAGAATTAAAAATTCCAACCGAAATCGTTTCGTTACCCTCAAAAGGTTTATTGTATCCTGAAACATCTCCACTATCTAAAGGTGAAATTGAGATGAAATACATGACAGCAAAAGAAGAAGATATTCTTACCAATGCTAATCTTATTCGTCAAGGTACTGTTATTGACAAATTATTACAAGCACTAATTGTAACACCAATCGACTATAATGAGTTACTAATCGGTGATAAAAATGCAGTATTAGTTGCTGCTCGTGTTTTAGGTTATGGTAAAGATTATTCTTTTACCTATGGTAATAAAGAAGTATCTGTTGATTTATCAACATTAGAAGATAAAGCAATAGATGAATCATTGTACACTCGTGGCTCAAATGAATTTAATTTCACATTCCCACATTCAGGCAATAACATTACATTTAAGCTATTAACGCATGGTGATGAACAAAAAATCGATGCTGAAATTAAAGGCTTACAGAAGGTAAATCCAAATTCATCTACGGATGTTACTACACGTTTAAAATATATGATTACTTCAATTGAAAGTAAACGTGATCAAAAAGATATTCGTGAATTTGTTGATAATTACTTAATTGCTAAAGACGCTAGAGCATTACGTGAATATTATTCTAAAATTCAACCTGATGTTAATTTAGTTTATAAGCCAGAAGATGATAGTTATGTAGGGGAGGGCATAGCTATTCCAATTTCACTTAACTTTTTTTGGCCTGACTCAGGACTATAGATTAATATTATTTAATCAAATTCATGAAATTGTATTTCATGGAAATGGTGGTTACGATTGGGACACGGTTTACAACATGCCTATTTGGTTACGTTTATTCACGTTCAATAAAATGAAAGAACATTACGAAAAACAAAACGAGGAAAATAAAAAAGTAAATAATCAATTACAAAACAAAGCCTCAAACATTGCGAAACCAAACATAAATCAAACACCACCACCAACCTATAAAGTAAAGGCGCCTAAAAAATAGGCGCTTTTAATATTTATACGGTGCAATAATATAATATGCCGACACCCGAAGAAATAAAAAAACAATTAATCGAAACCTCAACAATAGTTGAGAATACATTAAAATCTGTAGCAGCACAGATTGGGGATATATTTCAGGATGCTTTAAGTGAAGCAGACGGTATTACTAAAATATTTGGTAAAGATGTAGAAAAGCAGCTAAAATCATTAGCTCGTTCTACTGACAAAATGGTAGAAAATCAAATTAAAATAAAATTAGGTCAAACATCTTCTAAAGATATAGCTAAACAATTATTAGAATATGAAGTTAAACGAGAAGTTCTTGAAAAAAGAATTTCAAATTTAATGGCTGAACAACCAGAATTAGCAGCTCAACTACAATCACAGTTAGCAGATGTAGATGCAGCTAATGCTGATTATGTTGAAGGATTAAAGGAACAAGAAAAAGAATTAATAAAAATAGAAAACAGAATGGGAGTGATGGGTAAGCTAGTTAAAGGCTTAAACAAAATTCCTATTATAGGTAATCTTATAGAGGCAGATAAGGTAGAAACCGAGATGAAAAAAGCAGCAGCCGATGGTAAATCTGCTTTTATAACTGGATTTAAAGAAGTAGGAAAGAGTATAGGAAAAAATATAACAGATCCTTTAACAGTCATTACTTTCCTACTAAAAAATGCCTTTGCAATAGACACCCAGATTACTAACATAGGTAAAGAATTAGGTGTTAGTAGAGATATAGCTAAAGACATAAGAGGGGAATCAGAAGCATATTCTCGTTCTGTTAATGATAATTTCATTAATACTAATAGATTAGTAAAAGCACAAGCAGAATTATCTCAACAATTAGGAATAGCAGTTAAATTTAGTGATGAAGAAGCAGCCAACTTTGCTCGATTAACAGAACTAACTGGATTATCAGCAGAAGAAGCAGGTAAATTATCTTTATTTTCAGCATCCTCAGGAAAAAGTACTAAAGATTATGCTGCTAGTATAAGATCAGGAGCCTTTTTTGCTCAACAAGCAACCAAAACCCACTTTAGTACTAAACAGATATTGCAAGACGTATCTAAATTAAGTGCCGGCATATTAGCCAAGTTTCAGAATAATCCAGATGCTATAGCTAAAGCAGTAGTACAAGCAAAAGCTTTAGGTACTACTTTAGAGCAAACGGATAAAATAGCTGAATCTCTTCTTAATTTTGAAACATCAATTGAAAATGAACTAAAAGCAGAATTAATAACTGGTAGACAGCTTAATTTTGAAAAAGCTAGAGCAGCAGCATTAACTGGTGATCAAGCTACATTAATGCAAGAAGTAGCTAATCAAGCTGGATCTTTAGAAGAATTCCAAAGCATGAATGTTATTGCTCAAAAATCATTAGCTGAAGCTTTTAGTATGAGCAGTGACGAGATGGCTGAAATGTTAATGAAACAAGAAGCTATTACTAAATACGGAAGTGAAGCTAGCAAGCTTAATAAAGAACAACTTGCAGACTTTGAAAAATCAGGATTATCTTTAGATGCATTTATAGAAAAACAAGAACAACAAAGATCAGCACAAGAAAAATTTGCAGATTTATTAACAAAAGTACAACAAACTATAGCTGATATAGCCGCTGGACCTCTTGGAAGTTTAATCTCAGGCTTTGTAAGTTTATTAGATAATGCTTTTGCTCTTTATTCTATTATTGGATTAATAGGTACAGTTAGTTTAGTAAAAATGATTAGTGGCTTAACTACAGCATTAGCACTTAAAAAATTATCTACTAAAGAAAGTATAAAAGGAGCTACAGCCGATATCACTTCAGCCTCCGCTAATGTCGCTTCATCTGCAGCTAAAATTCCTGGTGTTGGTTGGTTAATTGCTGGTGGCGTTGCCGCGGCTTTATTTGGAGCTTTAATTGGTTATTTAGCAGGAGCTAAAAAGGGTGATGACGTTGTATCTCCAGGCTATGGTAAACGCATGATGTTCGGTCCTGAAGGAGCAGTATCATTTAACGATAAAGATACTATTGTAGCAGGTACTGATCTAAATAAAGGAGGCATCCAAAATTCATCTGTTGCTGGAAGTAGTATAGATATATCACCTTTAGTGTCCGCAATCAACGAAGTAAGAAACGCAGTAAACGCATTAGCTAATAAACCTGCACCAGCAATGGCAATTCAAGTAGGCGCAGAAAAATTAGGTGAAGTCGTTGGAAGACAATCAGAAACAGGTACCAATCAATACAAAAATGCATATAGATTAGCATAACAATCAAATATTTATACGAAATAATTAAATCATTAAAAAATGTCATTAGAAAACAAATTAAAAGACAGCAAATTAAGCTTAGAAGGTAACGGATTTAATCCACAGCCTAAAACACCATCTTGGGGATATTCAAACCCAAATATTAATGCAGCAACATTAAACCCATTAGATCCAAAACTTAGTGCACTACAAAACACATATGATGTGGATTCTAACCCAGCAAATATTAAAATTGTAAATTTTAATAAAACACAATATAAACCAGTTTTACCTTTAGAGTCTCAATTAGATGAAACGGATACAAGAGCTCCTAAAAATGATAGAGCTGGCAAAATAGGATCTGTAGTATCTCAAATATACAAATCTTTAACAGGACAAAAATATAGTAACAAAGGTCCAAAAGATGGCCGATACATATCATAATTAACAGGAATGCCTCTAATAGACCTAAAAACAAACTTAAAGTCACTTAAGTACGGAAAGGACCGTATTAATGAGGGGAGTAGTGGTCAACCTTATATAACAACCGATCCTGATGGTGCAACTAACCTTTCTGTTGGACCTAATAATGTTCTTCGTTTACTAGGCGTTAATAAAATTCCTTTAATTCCAAATGTATCGTCTCAATTAAATAGAAGTAGAGTAGGACGATTTGTTAACCAAGTATTAGGAACAGATGACTTTATTAGAGGAGGTGCTATAGGATCAGCTCAAGCTGCTATTAACGATACTTTTCGTATAGGATCTTTCCTTACATCACTACCTAAAGGACCTATATTCATTGCTAAACAAGTAGGCTTACAATTATCAAACCCAAAATTAGAAGTTAAAAAAGGATTAGGTAGTTTTATAGGTGGCGTTCTTAAGGCTGCTTTTAGTGCTAGCCCTACCCAAGCATTAAGTTCAGTTACTGGTGGTCTTTTAGGACCTACTAGAGTATATAATGCTGGTATTAATACATTAGCACAAGTACCAGCAAATGCGTTTGGTATTCATTTTAGTAGACATGGTATCTTACCTATACAAGATGATGAAACTAAATACGAAAAAGTTGTTACTTTTAATAATCAAAGTTTAGGTAGTAAAAATAATAGATTAGTAGAATTAGTAGATAAGTTTAGTTTAGGAGATCAACAATATGAAACAAACCCTAATTTTAATTTAAACGCAGCTAAAAAAGCAAATAGACAAGCTAATAGACAAAATAAAAGAGTAAACAAAGCTCAAAATCAATCCTTATTAGCAGGTTCTCAATCAGGAGGATTTCCTTATGTTCCTGTTAAATTTAAAAGACAAAAATTAAACATTGATGATAAGGTAATTTCTTCCTACCCAACAGGCCCTGGATCTACATACGGTATAGGACTTACTATAATTCAAAGATATAGCTTTACTGAAGATAAATTAAAAATTGAAGAATCATTAAATAATGCTGCTAATTTTGGTGGCAGATCTAGAATTACTATTGCTCCTGTAGAATATACAAACGCATTAGGAGAAAAAGCAAAATTATCAGTTAAAACTGCTGCTAATTCTATTAATGCTTATTCTAATGAAATCCCTGGTTCAACAACAGGATCAGCCCTTATTAATGCCGCTCTACGTCAAGGAATAAATGAAACATATGCTGCTTTAGTAAGCAAAATTAATGCAACCGCAAATTTATCCCAAACAATCCCATCAGTTGGTACCTATTCAGCTATTAACCCGGTTACTTATAATAACACTATTACAACAGTAACTGGTTCTTTACTTAGAGATGCACCTAATTTTAGATACTATGGCTCTGCTTCTCTATCAATATCTGGAAGTAAACAAACATATAATAATAGTGATGTCTTTTCTAGAAATGATGCTGGTATTATGAGTGTAGTGTTTAGAGCAATTAATCCCTTTACCTCTGGTACAGAAACCTGGATATTTCCTGCATACATAAATGGTTATAAAGATGATTTTAATGCTACTTGGAACGATGTTAACTATGCAGGTCGAGCAGAAAGTTTCTACATATATAGTAAATTTAAACGTACAGTATCTTTTAATTTAAAAGTACCTTGCTTCAATAAGATTCAACTATTTGAAAAACACAGAGCATTAGGTCAATTAGCATCAGTAACTGCTGGTTCTTATAATAATAATTTATTAGGTGGTGTTTTAATTAAAATAAACCTAGGTAATTATTTAGTTGGTGAATATGCTGTATTAAATAGTGTAAACTATAGCATTCCTGATGATGCTTCTTGGGATATAGCAGATGATGCTTTATTATCAATGTATATTGATGCTAGTTTTAGTTTAACTATTGTTCATAAAGAATTACCTCAATACCAACAAAGTGGTCCTGGAGTTCTTAAAAATGGATTCTTTGGTTACTTACCAAACCTAGTAAACCCAGTTCAGGCAACTCAAACCGGATTTATTACATCGGCTGATGTAGTTAATAAATTTAGAAAAGATAAATAAATGGAACGTTATAATAATTCAACTATATTAACCACAGAAAATACAAATAGACCTTATTACAAAGCTAAGTTCTATCCTGACATTCCATTTTCAGAAACAGATGAATATGTTGTTACAACTGTTGGAGATAGACTTGATTCCCTGGCTTATTCTTATTACCTTGATGCTACCTTATGGTGGATAATTTCTGCAGCTAATAATAATATCACTAAAGGAGCATTATTTCCAGAACCAGGTACACAATTAAGAATACCAACAGATTTAAATGCTGTTTTAAGATTATACGAACAATTTAACCAAGCTAGATAAATGTTATGTCAATATTTAGAGACTCATTCCAAACAAAAATAAGTGGATCGTTAGCAGCTAGGCAAGGTGCTATGGCTACTTCGAACCGTACTCCAGAAATTATTCAATACTTAAATTCTCGTAATTCATGGATTAGAATGGTATCTAGTGTTAATGTTGGAGGTAGTAATAACTCTGCTAAAAATAATATTTTACAAGGAGGTACATTAAAACCAGGAATTTTTGGTACATTGAAGTCTGGAGTAGGAAATACAAATTCTGAGGCATACAGCACTAAAGCCACATCCGGTATTAATAATAGATTAGGTCTTCGCCCAATGGCCGGTATTACTAGTATGGATATTAAATCCAAATCAGCATATGGTTCATTAAGAGAAGCAGTAGTTAATTTTCAATGTTGGGATATCCATCAACTTGAAGAATTAGAATTACTTTACATGCGTCCGGGATATACTGTTTTAGTAGAATGGGGGTGGTATCCTTACTTAGGTAATAATGGAAAGATAATTACAAACCCACCAAACCACTATGATATTATAAATAAAGGTACTACTGATAGAACAACTATATTTAAAGCATTATATGATAGAAGTACAGCATCAGGAGGTAACTACGATGCTATGTTTGGATATGTTAAAAACTACCAATGGTCAGCTAGAACAGATGGTGGTTATGATTGTCAAACAACAATTATATCAACAGGTGAAATTATTGAGTCCTTAAAGGTAAACTATGTATTACCTGACTTAACTAAACTTAAC
>Ga0181346_1001476_pt1 | contig 10346 bp, 22 predicted proteins | sample Su13VDMM15DN_FD_130100 | JGI IMG/M metagenome (GOLD analysis project Ga0181346, IMG submission 130100) | Freshwater viral communities from Lake Michigan, USA - Su13.VD.MM15.D.N | ecosystem: Environmental > Aquatic > Freshwater > Lake | place: USA: Michigan | collected 2013-07-15 | reverse complement strand
TCTTCAGCAAGAGGCAGCCGCCCGCAAGCAGCGTGAGCAGGGCATTCTTGCCCAGATGCAGAAGCGCGAGCAGGAATATGCGGCACAGCCGAAGACGTCTAACCTTGAGCAGGCTGCGCTGCTTATGCAAGCGGCTGGGGCCTTGTCTGCGCCAACGCGCGGCGGCGGCACTTTGGAGAGCTTTGGGGCAGCAGGTACGGCTCTGGCTGGCCCTCTCATGAAGCAGGCCCAGGCTGAGCGTGATCGCAATGAGAAGCTGATGCAGCTTCAGATGGCGCGCGAGAAGATGGGCATGGAGATGTCCTCCGGTAAGATTGGCTCGGCTGAGATGTTGAAGCTGTACCAAATGCAGCAGGCGGCGGCTAAAGGCGACGAGACATTTAAGCTCGAAGATGTTGACGGCAGGGCAGTTCTTGTCGGATCTCGCGGGACGATTAAGCCGTTTGATAGATCAGCACTTGGCCCCGCTCCTGAAGGCGACGACAGAACTGTTATACCACCGGAAATTAGGAGCTTGGGGCCTGACGCGATCAAGAAATTTAGAGAGCGCATGGGGACCAAGATTGCCGATACGCTTGAGGCGGCTGAGGTCGGAGCTGAAAGAGCAAGGCGCATCCAACCTATTTTTGAGCGCGCTGATCAGGCCTATAATGATCTTGCAAAACTAAAAGCCATTGGCAACATTCAGGGTAGTGGCCTGTCGCGCATGGCTGCTGCAACATTGGGTACAAAGGCAGAAGAGCTGCGGCAGCAATACGAGCAAGCAACGGCTGAACTTAAATTATTTAAGTCTGATCTGTTAAAGGGACAGGGCACTGTTACGGACTTTGAGCGCAGGTTGCTGGCATCCACGCTGCCTGAACTCAATGCTGTAAACGCCAAGCCCGGTCTGACCACACTAGAGTTCCTCAGAGCCGATTTGAAATCAAGCATTGAGAAGCCGTCTAGGTATCGCAATCGCGGAGCCCCTGAAGGCGAAGGAGAGAATAGGCCGCCTGCGGCGAGGCCGGCTGAGAAAACGGTCAAGCGCACCGGGACGATCACTGCTGGGCCTAACGCTGGCAAGAAGGTCATTGAATACTCCGACGGCACGCAGGAGATTAAATAATGGCCGAAGAGAATATCCGCTGGGACGATGCTGACATTAAGTGGGATGCTCCGGCGAAAGAAAAGGGCATGCTCGAAGGCGCGCTCGAAAGCGGCGCTGCGTTCGCTCGCAGTGCTTATGAGGCGATCCCCTTCCGTAAGGACATCTCAGCCGCTCGGCAGAGGGGTTCTGAGACGGCGGTCGCATTCCGCAAGGCTGTTGCTGAACTCGGCGAGGAAGAGGCCAAGCGCCGCTTCTATGCGGGCGAGCTGACGCCCGACTTCGCCGACGTCAAGAAACGTCGCGAAGCCGAGAGCGCCGCCTTGGCTGAGACGTCGCCTGTCGCCTCTCTCGCCGGCACTGTAGCCGGCGCCATTGCTACCCCGACACCGTTCGGCAAATACGGCGCTCTTGAGAAGGGCGTTAAGGGCCTTGGCCAGCGTATGCTTGGAAGCGCAGCGGGCGCCGGCACTGTTGGTGGCCTGTCTGGTCTTGGTGAAGGAACAACGGTCGGGGAACGCCTCGGCAATGCGGCGCAAGGGGCGGCATTCGGCACGGCTGTTGGCGGCGCTGCACCTCCCGTTATTTCGGGGCTTGGGGCCCTTGGGCGCGTCGTCGCTGGGCCAGTTATCTCGACCGGTCGCGCTTTAGTCTCTCCGAAGGGTGCTCTCAATATCGCAGAGGAAAAGGCCGCGAAGGCTCTTGCCGCCGGTACAGACAACATGACAGAGGCCGAGTTCAGAGCACTGCGCGCTGCCGACGAGCCTGTGATCATTGGGGATGTCGGCGGTGAGCCATTAAGGTCAATGGCGAAGTCGGCGTCTAACAGATCCGCCGAGGCCCGCGCAATCCTCGAAAAGGAAATCTACGACAGATCCGCCCAGCAGACTGCGCGCGTTGAGAAGGACGTAGAAAAGTTTTTCCCCACTCGTCCTGATTACGCGGACGACATCGCTGCGTTGAAAAGGGCCGCCCGTACTGAAAATAAACCTGCTTATGATCGCGCTTATGAGCAGGGGGCATCCAATGTCTTTAGCTCTAAAATATGGGATTTGACGAAATCAGAAGGCGTCAAGAAGGCGATGGTTGACGCTGACAAGATCGCCAACGACCTTGCTATCGCAGAAGGGCGTCCATTGGTCTCCAACCCGTTTATGTTCGACAAGGCGGGGAACCTTGTTGCTAAGCCCAACGCAAAGGCTACTGATGTTAACTTGCGGTACATGGACGCCGTGAAACAGAACCTTGATGATCAGGTGGACTCCCTCTACCGGAATGGCAGTAAAAAAGCAGGCGGAGCACTTTCGGAAATACGCGATCAGTTCGTCAATGAACTCGACCGCCTTGTGCCGACGTATTCAAAGGCTAGAGGTACAGCGGCGGGGTGGTTCGGCGCTCAGGACGCCTACAATGCGGGCATCAACTTCGCGCGCTTCTCAGATCCCAAAAAGATTTCTGAGGCGGTCAAGTATTATAAAGAGATGATGCCCGGCGAGCGTGAGCTGTTTGCGCGCGGATACACTTTTGACCTTCTCAGTGAAGTCGGCAAAGTCAAAGATAGCCGATCTATCGTTAACTCACGCTTCATGGGTAGCAGCCCTGCGGATCGCGCCAAGAACCTTATGGCTCTTGGCAAAGAGCGCTCGGCGGCTCTTGAAGCGCGGCTTAGGGTTGAGAGCATCATGGACCGCATCGGCGGCGCCGTTAAAGGCAGATCCGATACCGTCAAGCAGCTTGCTGAGTACGGCCTTGCTGGTGGCGCTGGTGCGGCATATTCCGGGAACTTCTATGGCCCAGAAGCTCTGGCTGGCATCATGTTGCGCGCTGGCAAGGGTCAGGCGGACGCCCGCGTCGCCAAAGAGATTGCCAAACTGATCACGTCTAAAGACCCCGAGGTGTTGGCAAAGCTCACTGCGATGGCCGCGAAAGAGCCGAAGACTATTCCGGCTCTCCGCGCTTTGGAGAAGGGCATTGGCAAGGGCGCTGGCGTCCTTGCCGCTAAACAGAAGGAAGACTAGCCCGCTTCCGGCTGCACCATCTTGGACGTCCCGTGGTGGTTCCTCGGGACGTTTATAAACCGCATACCGAAAGCCAGGGCACGATCGCGAACGGCGTTGTTGTTCAGTTTCGTTTGCAGCATGTCTGCTACTTCTTGAACCGTCCCACCGCGCCGGTAGATCTTCCGCACCTTCATCACCTGCTCAGGCGTCCACTCGGGTTCAGATACTCTTTTCATCTGCCAATGCCTTTTCAACGCTTGTGCATGCTTCAGAGATGCGGCCGTGGTTAACGCTGTAGAGCGAGGCCAGCGTGTGCTGGTCGATGCCCTTGACGTGGTACGCCCATGCCGCTGTAACCTTCTCCTCAAACGTCAGCGCGGTCTTTACCTCGCTAGGCTTCATTCCTTTTCTCATTTTGCTTTCTCCTTTGTCTTCCGCTTGTAGCCATACTTTACGATGTTTCCCATGCGGCCTTTCTCGGATGCGCTCATCACCATGGGGCGTGTGATGTGCCCGAGAACCCTGGCCCGCGTCACGACGCCTATGATCGTGTTGCGTGTGACCCCCAGCCTCTTGCCGATCTCCTGCGCTGTGATGTTCAAATTCCACAGCCGGATGATCTCAGCGTTCCTTTCGTTCATCTCGTTTCTCCACATATACGCAAGCGGTTTTGGTGCTCCTGTTGCAAGACGGGCATTTTGCAAAATGTATATTTGCCGCCATAGCCTCAATATCTATTGGCATGTCGCAAACAGGCCAGATCGTTCCGCACTTGCAGATCAGACGCAGTTTATCTTTGCTCATTTGGTTTCCCCTTGCATAACTTTTCAATCTCTATCCTGCGGCTCTTGGCGTTGATGTCTCGCCGCAGGTTCGTGTATTGGATGCAGGCGATAATGTCCTCAAGCTCGTAGATCTTTTCATGGAGCCGGGTGATCTGGTCGTATCGCATGCGTATAATCTCATCTTCGCGGCTCATCCTTCCCCTCCTTCAAAGCATCCTTCGCAGTCTCCTGCATCTGCACGGCAAGTCCCCATACAGTTGTCCTACTGGGTATCTCCCAAGTCACGGGTGCTTCGGCAATCGCACGCAATGCTGTTTCCAGTTGCCTGATGCGTTCATGCAGATCGTCGATTGGGCTTGCTGCGGCATCAATCATTCTGTTTTTTCCTCACGTAACCGTGCATCCGCTCAATCTCCAATTCGTCCCAGTCTGAATTTTTTGGTTCCTTTCCCCCTAATACAGCGCGAGGCATCACACCAAACGCGGGCCAAGTCCCATTTAAAGCTCCTTCAGCAATGTCGCCTGCGATAAGGCAAATGACCGGAAGTGTTGGGTCATTTTTAGGTATTGCGTTATCTATAGTTCGCAACGCTGCTTCTAATTGCTCGATGCGGTCGGCTGCTTCGGCTACATCTGTGTCGTATATGTCTCTCGAATAAAGAACGCCGAACTTCCCGCACATATCACGCAGTCGCTTCACAAGATCGTCAGTCATCTGTCTTCTCCCCTAACGCTCTTTTAGCCCAGCTTTGATGTTCCATCGTCACATCAGGCCCGTTGCCGTAGTTTATGTTGGAAATGAAACGCAGTACGAACTCCAGTTCTTCGATGCGGTCGGCTGCTTCCGTTGTCAGACCATACGCTTCGAGCTGGTTGTGTAAGCAGGCACCTTCTCTAAGCCGCTTCACAAGATCTTCAGTCATTTGTTCGGTCCTTTCAATTCCATTAACTCGTCAGAAGCATCGTTAATCTCAACCTCCAATTGCCACACGCTCAGCTCCAACATCTCAATGCGGTCGGCGGCAATGCTCATTAGTTCGAGCCAGCTGATTTCTGTGTAAAGTTCCGGGCTGCGTAACCGCTTCACGAGATCGTCAGTCATTGGGCGCTCCTGCTTTTCCTAATCTCTAAGTATCGAAGAACCCTGACCCGCCTCATCCGCATATACTTAAAGAAGATTTGTCTAGCGCGGTTATGACTTACTTGATAAAGATCACCGATTGCTTTGTAGGTAACCTTTTTGCGGCGCAACAGAAATATTTCTCGGTATTCCTCTCGCAATACCTTACAACGGTATCCCTCCTCATTGAGTTTCCACCCCTTCCCAAAATCGCCAATCACTACACTTTTTTCTATAACTTTGGCAAAATGTTTATTAGCAATTTTAATTCTAATTGGGTTGTCGTTTTCATCTTCTTGGAGAGTATGATCTGTGTTCCAATCTTCGTGGTTGTATTTGAGGTAATCTACTAAAACTTCCTTCATCAACCCTATCACTTCTTCATTAACGGCATACTCGCTGAAGCAAATACTACGGATGTCCAACAATAGAGAACGTAGAATATCAACTTCGATCAAAGCCTCATTAACTTCCTTTTCTAACTCCTCGCAGTAAACTTTTATGGCTTCTATCTCATACTTAATCGACATCTCCCTTCCCCCATGCTTGAGCGCAAGTCCCGCACTCCTTGAACGTCCCCTTACGCAGCAAATTGCCGGACATATTCATCTCAGTCCCGCAAGCGCACCGGCACAGGAACACAGCTCTCGACCGATCTTTCTTGGCTGGCATCTTGAGACGCTCAATGACAGTCAACCGGCCAAAGGTCTTACCAGTCTCGTCTTTGAAATCGGTCATCTCGTCACCTTCGGACGGCCAAACGTCAGATTGGCGTCCGCTTTGATGTCCTGATTTCTCCATGACCAGCACTCGCTGCTCTCTTCAAAGCAGACCCAGACAAGGTCGTACTCTGGGCCGTAGTCGATCAGGACGTGAGCAAACGCCTTGCCGTTAGGCGTGATCACCGGGATTGGAGGATTGAGTTGTAGCAACATCGCAAGATCCTTGGCTGGTTCGGTTCATTTTGGTTTCATGATCTTTGGTATCTTACTCACGCACAGATATAGCTCGCCAGTTTCTACGTCTTCGCAACAGTCGAGATAGATCCCGTTCTTGTGGTGCAGTTCAGGCGAGACGATGATCATGCCCTCGGGGTCTTCGTAGCAAAACCCGCAGAGCTCATCATCCAGATCAGGACGCCTCATCCATCCGAACGTATAATGCCACCCCGAACACCGAACTCTATCCCCCACTTCTTCTTCGGTGTCTTCTTTCTTGGCCCTACCGACGGCCCGTAATAGCAAAGCTCGTAATGCTTGCAGCAGTAGGACTTCTTTTCTTTTAATGCCCCGCAATATATCGGGTGAGACCGGTCGTCGTTGAGGATGTATCTGCATGACGTGCTTTTCAACTGAGATAGTGAGATAGATCTTTTGTTTTGTTCTGGAGTTATCATCTCAAGGATGGGGAGAGGTTCGCACCTCAACTTAAACTCTCGAATTATGCGGCGGTTCTTTACGGCTAACGGTTTTGGTTTCGGAACGCCTCGACGTATCGCCACGGCCCTGTCTAATTTGACGCCTGACATGCGGGCGCGCGTTACTCGACCTATGACAACATTCTTGGTGACGCCAAGTTCCTGGCCGATCTGGCTGGCGCTTTTATTCTCCTCCCAAAGCCGCAATATCTTTTGAGTTAGCGGATCTAGGCTAGCAAACTTTTTCCCCACCTCTACCTCCTCAGCTTTTCCCTGACCAAGTCTACCGTCAGCCATATGCCGATGAATGACCAGAGGCTCAACAAGGTGGCGGCGAAAGTCGCCACCACCGCCAAGAGTGCGAACAGATATTCCATCATTACCGAAGTGCTCCCGCCCATGACGGCACGTTAGATGCCGCAGCCATCCGAATGTATTGTTGCTTGTAGCGTTCAGCCTTGCGGGTCAAACGCTTGTTCCATCCACCCCAGCCGGCGACATGACATGCCGCCATCTGCGGGTAGGTTTTGGCGCCTACCGACAGACATTTCTCCATGTGAAGAATGCCGGCCGTTATCTGTGCCTTGCAGTCCCCATGCAGGCTGTCTATGCCCAACGCGCGCGCGCTGGAGGGTAGCACCTGCAAGGGGCCTACTGCCCGTCCATGGCGGGTCTTTGGCCCGAGGACGTGGCATCTAAAACCGCTCTCCAGCTTTGTGAGCCGCAGAGCCGTATCGACGTGCTGCTCGCCAAGACGCGCCCTGGCTTCGTCTGCAACGGCCTTTGCGACCGAGTGCTGCTTGGTGTCCGACATTGCCCCTATGCTGAGGGATCCTGCCCATGACGGCGTATTTGGCGCCACCAATCCTTTGCTCCAGTATTCTTTATCCTTACGGAAAAAGTCTGCTGCGCTATCCTCACCCGCGACTACTGTCATCGTTAATGAGATCAGGACGGCTGTCAGTGCTGCCGTTTTCAACATTTGCATTCTCCTGCTTACGGGGTGCGAGCCGCCTTGCCATGGCGGCGATGTCATCCTCTAGGGTTTCATTTTCTGCTGTTGCGAAGGTAGCTGCGAATGCAAAGTAGTTGATGCCATCAATGTATGTGTCTGCTTTGTTGCGGCTGCCTTCCAGCCTGCCCAGTTTAGCGGCGTGCATGATCATTGCAACATCATAAGGCGTAATCACTCGGCCCAAGATCAGGGTCGCGATCTTCGCTTGGCGTGTCAGTGTTGCCTTCATATCGCCATATTGTGATCCGCGATTTGTGAACATCTCGCCAGCGGATTGCATAATTTGTTCGTATTCCATTTTGATCCCCCTTATTTACCGTCCCAGAGTTTTACTTTGGCGACGACTGTGTAATTAAAAGCTATTGGTCCGTGGTTTTTTAAAACTCGCGTGTGCGGGTCTGGATACCATTCATCAACAACAATGTACCCAGCCTCAATGAGTTGCCGCATGAAGGCGTCCGCAGTAGGCAGAGGATGTGTAGCAATGATCCTATGAACCAGAGGGCCTTCACGCACAGGCATATTCAAGATGACTTCAAATTTGTTCATTTTATCTCCGGTGATGTGGGGCACCCGAAGGCGCCCCTTTTAATCAACCGAACTCGTCCTCATCAACCACAGGCGCAGGCTTCTGAGCGGGCGGAGCCGCACGGGTAGAGCCAGTGGACGGTGGGATAGACTTCGGGGTTGGTGCAGCAGCAGCAGGCGCTGCTGAGCGAGAGTTCGCCACAAGATCCTTTGGACGCGACACCCAAGCCGCGATCGAGAACACAGGGCGATAGTTGGTTGATTTCTTTGAACCAGAGCCGCTCTCGATCGGCACAGTCTCGTCGAGAAGAACGACCGGCAGTTTGCCTGGGTTGCTACGCAGACCTTCGACATAAAGATCATGAAGTGCATCAACGCCGTTGAGGAAAGCGGCAGAGGTTCCTGCAAGTTCACGGCAATCGCCGCCAACCTCAGCGCCCAGCTTCACGCACATGCGGAGGCCACGCTTGTAGTCGTCAGAAGGCCTATCGCCTTCGTCAGAACCTAACGGGACCATCTTGAAGTCAGGCGCAGAGCCCGCAGCAAATTTGATCCAACCCGTCTCGACATTCTCAAAGTCAAAAACTGCTTTGAAGTTGCGCGTGATGTCGACCGACGTCGAAACGCCATCCTCACGATCAACACGAAACAAGCGACCAGCGCGTGCGTCGTATTTGATGATCGGCAAGAAGTCGCCACCACCGCCACCGCTGCCGAGATTAAATCCGAGTGCCATTTCCATTCTCCATTTACAATGCGCTGATTTGGCTCAACGCTCGCCTTCGCCCACGCGGGCAATTCCTACAGACCCCACACCTCAAACGCTGCTTGACGTGCCATAGGGTCTGAAAAATAGAAGCTGTCTATATCAGGCACAACCAATGAGGCAAGCTCATTCGGGTCTTTGCTGATCGACAGAAACCTTTGTATCGTGAGCGCAACGCGCTCCAACGCACGGACGTGCTGCTCCACGTTCTCTAACGTGTACGTCGCAGTCTTCTTCGTCGTTATATACGACAGTCGCGGACTGATGTTATTGCCAAGAGCCGCAGCATACAGCGCGACCTGACGTGCATGATTGATCTTGATCTGCGACGGCAACGCATGCGTTGTCTTGATGTCGAGCAAGATACCGTGGTCGTCCCATGCAATGTCGTAGAACCCGATGAAGGGAACCATCAACCCCTCGACCTTCCACTCGATCTTGCCTTGCGTCGATGATGGCGGTCCATAAGGGCGCAGTTCAGCAAGACCTTGCTTCACCATGTCCTCAATGCTGTTGCTTTCTTTCTCACGTCGAGGATCGCCGCTCAGTGCAGTCAAACGACCGAACGTGCTCTTGGCTTTCTTGATTGCCTCTTCATCGCTTGCACCCATAAGACCGTGAACAACACCTTCTTCAACAGCATTGCCACGATGCGCTGCTGCGCCGACTTTGCTCTTCTTTCCCATCACGCGCTCAAGCACATACATTGCTGGCGAGCCTATGAAAAGATTGCATGAAGACGGCGACAAATGTTGGATGTTGTAATGCTCGAATGGGTTCATTTGGTTCTCATGTTTTTTCGATGTTCAAAGATTGGCCTTTTTCGAAAAGGGCGTCAAGGGAATTTTTGTCCAACACCCTGATTGACTTATTGGATAAAATGTCCAACGATTGCGAATGAGCACAAATCATCTCGACTGGGACCTCATAGACAAGCTGGCTGAAGAGCTGGAGGTCGAATACTGGGCGCGCCGTAAATGGCGGCAACGCAATCATGTACCCCATAGGTGGCGTCTCGCGATCATCGCAGCCGCTAAGGGTAGGATAAAGCCTGAGCACTTTCAGGCGATGGACAGAAAACAAAAGAGGAATGCAGCTTGACCAATCCAGCTTGCTACATGGGCGTCGACCCCGGCAATTCCGGCGCGGTCGCTTTCTATTTCCCTGAGTATCCACAGCGGATTGCAGCTTTAGACGTTCCCCTTGCCAATGGCGAGATCGACGCAGCAGCCCTCGCCGATCTGATCAAGGGCTTTGCGCCGATGTTGGCCGTGGTCGAGCTGGTGCACTCAATGCCCAAGCAGGGCGTAGCTAGTACGTTCAAGTTCGGCGTCGCATACGGAATGGCGCGCGGCACGATCGCGGCGATGCAGATCCCAATGGTTCTGGTCACGCCGGGCAAGTGGAAGAAGTTTTATTCCCTGTCGTCGGATAAAGAGCAAGCCCGAGCGCGTGCAATACAATACTGGCCTGCCTCAGACAACTTCAGACTGAAGAAACATCATGGCCGCGCAGAAGCCGCGCTCTTGGCCAAGTATGGCGCGGAAAACCTCTAACTAGTCAGATAAAACATGAGCGCGAAATCAGTGCACCAATTTGACCCCGACTTCGCCGATCCCACAGAGTGG
>Ga0181346_1001471_pt1 | contig 10362 bp, 9 predicted proteins | sample Su13VDMM15DN_FD_130100 | JGI IMG/M metagenome (GOLD analysis project Ga0181346, IMG submission 130100) | Freshwater viral communities from Lake Michigan, USA - Su13.VD.MM15.D.N | ecosystem: Environmental > Aquatic > Freshwater > Lake | place: USA: Michigan | collected 2013-07-15 | reverse complement strand
GTGGTGCGAGGCACGGGATGAGTCGTCAGATGATGGTATCCAAGATAATGAAGGAGCGTGGCGTTTCTCTGCCGATGGCGTCTTCCATTGTAAAGAAAGAGGGTCTTTACTAAGGTGTGTATAGATGTATAGTGTATAGTGTTTTAAATTAGATACGCTTTATATCACCCATCCATTTCTTTTTTTTCAGAAAAAAATAAAACCAACCCCAGTAAAAAAATAGCCTTGATTAAAACCACTATACACTATACATCTATACACACCTTAGTAAAGACCCTCCTTCTTTACAATGGAAGACGCCATCGGCAGAGAAACGCCACGCTCCTTCATTATCTTGGAAACCATCATCTGACGACTCATCCCCTTTGCGCCACCCGAAGTAGCACCATTGCCACCACCAATCTGTCTGGGAGTATAAGTCCTGGGGTCAGCCCCGTAAATCATTCGTCCGCCCGAAGGTGCGCCACCAGCACTCATTGACCTCATCGGAGGACTTGCGCCGTAGATGGGAACTTTTCGGGGTCTGCCACGACCTCTCTTCATACCAGCACCCTCAGCAACCCCTATCGCCACTGCCTCGCCCACAGGCAACGCCCCCTCCGCAACAGCCTCGGCTACCGCGGGATTAGCAAGAGCCTGTAATAAATACGCCGTTCCAACAGCAGACCCAACGCCAAGACCCGCATCCACTGTTTTATCACCTACACTTCTGAAAAAACTTTTAGCACCCTTACCCTTACCACCAGTGGGTTCAGAAGAACCTTCCATCATTGATTTAAGCCCATCTTTCAACATATCCATCGCAATCTTCTTCACAATAGGCAGAGCAACATCAAGCGCTTCTTTCGCCACTGCCTTGGTAATAGGAGACGAGAGAACACTCTTGGCAAACGCTTTCGCTCCCTTTTTACCACCAGACATTCCAGCCCCTTCTGCCTCCGCTGAACTCTTCATCATATCCAAGATGGCCTTTTCTAATGCCTTGGTAGCCACTTTCGTCACAATAGGAACAGCCACTTTGACAGCACTACTACCAACCGATTTGGCAATTTTACCCACTTTGACCTTACCACCAAAGGGGTTGTTTGGGTCGCCCTGGAAATTAGAAGAAGTCGTAGGTGGCCCTACAAGCACATTCGTAAAGCCAACCGGGTCTGTCGCCAACATCTTAACGCCACTGGCAGTTCCCTTGGTAAGTTTTTTAACCCCCACTTTACCACCTTGTCCGACCATTCGTTTGAAAGAATCAGATGGCTGGATACCTCGTCTCCCTTTACCTCCGCCCATTGCGGGACTACCATACTCATACGGAGCAGGACGAGCGAAACCAGTCGCCACATTGTTACCCGACTGGATATATTTACGGGGAATAGAACCTACTTTCACGTTGTTGTTAAAGTCGGCGATTCGTAATGATTCGGGGAAATTATAATCGTAAGACATTTATTATAATATTACAATAGATAATAAATATTTAAAAACTCCCATTAAAATCAGATGACTTTATTTAAAATGCTAAACTGTCCTGTAAGTTTCTTCATCGGTTTTATTGCTACACTTTTCTTTTCCTTCCCTCCTAAAAGGGACTTTCCTGTCAATTTTGGTTTATTTTTGGGATGCTTGTCCTTTATAATAACCCCCTTGGTAAAATTAGCACCCCCTATAATAGATTTCCCCATACTCACTTCCGCATCGCCAACATTTTTACTAAAATGTTTTAGCCCAGCCCCCGACATTGTTCGCCTAACCAGTCCAGTGGATTCAGAATATTCCCCACGTTTGCCTAAAAAGGGCGTGACACGAAGCGGATGACCTCGTTCCATTTCATCTACTAAAAAATTCATTTCGTGACTTACTAAATTGCCGTCGCTCCTTAATGCCCCACCCACAGCGTATCCGCCCATATCCCCCACGGGCAAATTGAATTGACTTTGACTCCTGACAGACCCTTCTCCTTCCTTTGTCCTACCAAAGAGCAAGTCGTGCCTAAACATATTCGGCTGGATATTACTCGGCACGTAGAATTCGTCCTTGATTAATTGAATGCGATAAATCTGATTCAACAAATCTCTGTTTTCCCTCGTGTCTAAATTCGCATTGTAGTTGTTAATCATTCTATATATTAACAACTATATTTTAATACTTTTAAAAAAGTATAGCAAAAAAAGGAGGGGTTCGGGGAACGTTGTTCCCTGATTAACAGTATCTGCCTACACCAGAGCCAGACATCGCCCCTGCGCCACCAGATGGCATCATTACAGGCCCAGGAGAGAGACGACTGCGAGGCATCATCCTTTTATAAGCGCCCATATTACCCATCTTACCACCCACCATTCTGGTGTATTCGGGGATTTCCACAGAGGGAACATTGGCAGTCGTAGCCGTATCCACCACCATCTGTCTGGTAAGGATACCAGTATAGACAGCAGATGACCCGTTCTGATTTACCATTATACCGCTGTTGGCAGTGATGACGACAATTTCGGGTGTGATGGCGACACCGTAGGGATTGGTGACATTGAGAGTAATCTGGAAGTTGAACTGGCCGATTGAACCCGATGAAAGCATTGCGGGTAAAGATAGGCACTGACTGGGTGCGAGAACTAACAGCGAACCAGTCGTGGAAACAGTTGTTCCGGCCGAGGTGGCTGGGTCGTTGTTGGACGCTTGTCCGCTGAATTCAAGGAATGACTGACTGCTTCCTGCCTCGCAAGACAGTCTCCACAAATCGTAGGTAGTAGCCGTAGATAGGAGACCACTTTGGTTATTCAGAGAAATCTGGATGGAATTAATCTTGAAGAAAGAGTCACTGTCGTGAGGGGTCTGGATATTCATTGGCTTACGAACACAGATGATGAATTTATCCGGGATTTGATTGAGTTGAAGATTCGCGCTGGTAAGAGAAACAGACGCTCCACCTAAGACAGAATTAGTAGCAGTCGTCAGGTAGCGAGGATAGGACATATAGGGAACAACCGAGCGACTGGGGATAAGGTCAGTGGATTGAGTAGAGAGGAAGTTGAGTAACATCTCAGTCTGTCCCTGGAAGGGATTACTGTTTCCAGAATATGTGCCAAGGGTGACAGTGGAAGTGAGAGCAGTCGGTCCAGATGAGACCGCACCACTTCTAAATATACGCTGTCCCGAGTTGAGTTGAGCGACCAAGTTGAGGGTGTTGATACCCACAAGGCCTCCCAAGTTGTATTCAGGGTTAGAGAAGATAAAGGGGGACAAGAAGATGGGTTCAATGAGGTCATACGAGAGTTGGGCGATGACGTAGTTACCAGCCGTAACAATGACGGCAGGGATAGTAGTTACAACGGGAATAATTGTGCTGATAGTGGGGTCATATTGTTGGAGGACACACGAAATCGGAGCAAATGCGCCACGGGGGACTTGGCACACATCGTAAGAAGCCGTGCTGAGACTTGCCAACGGGTTGTTATTGGAAAGGACAGCATCCTCGTAATTGAGGTAGGCTTGGTCGGGGAGAGTAGGTGTGCCAGAGTTCCAGCGGTAAAGTTCCCGGCTATCATTCATACGTAGCAACTGAGGGAGAATGTCACTCACTGTTTCAGACACATTGGTGTTGTTAATCTGAGACGAGAGCGTATTAAACAACATTGTTAAAGGAAAGGGCGCAAGAGCATCCGTTTTACCTAAATCAAACACTGTATCAGCAACAGCACCATTTTCAATTTTCACAAAGAAAGTAAAGGCTTGGGCGCGGATATAAACCTCGCGATTCACTACAATAGATTGACTGGGAACTTGGACGTTAAACACTACACTACTGCTGGTAGCGGAAACGGCCTGGAACTGTTGGAAAGTGCTGTTAGACGCTCCCTGTGTAACGGCATACACCTGCTTATCAGTTATCTGGGAAAGTTTTGGGTCACGCAACAAACAAGTTGTGAAGTCTGTCATTATATATAGAACCGAAGAAAAGAAATTTCTAAACATTCGCCCTAAATTCCTATCTTAGTCTTCCTCTTCTCCGTAAATGGCCGAAACCTTGGTGAAGAGGAATTTGACGGTGGCGGACGACCCAGACCCCAGATAGAACGGAATCAGATTACCCAGTTTATTCCTCCAAAATACCGAAAGTTGGATATTGCTTAAAGGACTTGAACCGGTGAGGGCGATACGCCTATACTCCGCCGTAGGGCTATATTGGAGATTTGGCTTATAACACACCTCTCCACTTTCTAAATCAGTCAAGACCAGTTGGAAGTTACTATTGTTTCCACTGGTATTAGAGAGAATGTTCCCTTCGGCGAATATAAGAGGACTACTGAGTTGATTTGGAATGACGGGAATGGTGCTGGTCGTAAAGACGATGGAGGACACGGGCGTCCAGTTCTGAATCGTGGAATATTCCTGGAAGACTTGGGTGTATAAAAAGGCGGTAGGTGTGGTGGCTGGTGGGACGATAATTATAGACCCGGTCGTAGGATAGATAATCTGGTTCGCCCCGCCAAAGGGACTTACGAGTATCTGGAAAGTTGCTCCTAATGGTTGGGTAAAACTGGTGAGTTGTGCGGGAAAACTGCTAAATAAGTTAAAGAGGGGAGCATTAAAGAACAACTTGACCGCGTTCGGATTTACGACTGGGGTATAAGGGGGCGAGGTCGGGATAGTGAATGAGTCAAAGAAGGGAGACGGACACGACAAGGAGCAGGTCTGGTTGTCCGGATTGAATTGAATAAGAGGAGGGACAAGACCAACTATCGCGTCAATTTGGGCTGTGGTGAGAGAGTATGGAGCAGATGAGAGTTGTAGTCTTAAAGCAACGAAGCAATCGCTCATTGTTTGAAGGATAAGATTACACCACCACGTGAAGGAGAAACAAAAATAATATTCACCACTGTCGCTCTGTAACCCGTTTGGATTCGCACTTGGGGGAGATGGTGTCGTGGCAAGAGTGTATTGTGGATTCCAATTAATAAAAGTTTGTTGGGTAAATGTCAATCCAGAAGCCGGGGTGACAGGGGAGGCAGGGACTGTTACTTGTAACGTGACGCTATACACGGTAAGGTCAGGGTTTGCCTGATTCGGTTGAATAACTGGAATAAATACAGGAAGAGTTTGTGTCTCTAATGAAAACCGAACAATGCTTAAATTGTATTTCCCAGTGTTGGAGATGACGGGAGTGTTTCTATTTTCGTTAAAGTTAATGGCGACAGGAGGTGTCCCCGATGATGTTATATTCGTGACGATTAAATCTAAATACACATTATCAGGGTCTTGTGGAACTTTACTTACTTGACGGGTATTGACACGGTTCATTATATACATTTGAATGAGATTATTTATTTCTAAATTGGTTGCGGTATATTCCCGTGGTTGGTATGCTTATACGGCATATAAGCGCCCAATTATATCTTGATTTTTACGTGTAATAATCTAAATAATTATATAAAAAATGAATTTTGATTATTAATAGTAAAAATTTATAAATTTTTACTTGTGAATGTGATGTAAAAATATAAAAATATATTTTATATTATTATTTAGATTTCTACGTGGGAAAATCTCGGCATATAGACGACGAATGAATGCTCTTGTAGGCATCCGGTTTCTTCCATTCAATAGATTTCAATTCGGTAATGGGAATGAAGAGATAATCTTTCATATCCGATTCCAGATTGATTCGCGAATATGGCTTACGTTGGAAGGTGTCAAAGAGTGTCTTCTCGTATTTAATGTAGCACAGTTCGTCGGTGAAGTGGAAGATGAAGTATTGGTCCTTGTCACAGTCCAGAATCTTATTACACGTCAATAGGGTTGTAGGATATTGCGCCTTGCGATTCTTTCGCGTCTTCAATTCAAAGAATGCTGTCCCAGTATAGAAGTCATATTTAGCATACTGTTCGGGAGTCATTAGCAAGTCGTCTCCGAAGTGCTGTTTCAGTAAGGGAAATATATTCACTTGGTTCTTTGTTCCGAAAAGGTAGTCTCCTTGATAGTGAGGCATTCTATATATTCCCTAAATATAATAATTTGTAAAAATCTAACTAATCATTCACTAAATAGATTATTTAGAAGAAATAAAATCTCCTGGTATATAAAATGATTTCAGCAGGAGGAAAAAGAGAGTTAGACAAGAGAGCAAAGGAATACTTATCCGATTCAGATTTGGCAAGATATTTCCCCAACAGTAAAGACCCGCGACCTATTATCAAATACAATGAACTGGCAGACGTCAAGGACATTTACGAACTGTTGCCCGAAGACGGGACATTCAAAATCATTCTGGTAGAGAACCGTTACAACGTAGGCCACTGGACGGCACTGTGTCGCACCAAGGACCAGATTATCTATTTTGATTCTTACAGTAACAAGCCCGACGGACAGTTGAAACACATTAAAGCATTCTGGCGTAAGATGCTGGGTCAAGACGACACCTATTTAACCACCTTGTTGAAGGCAGTCAAGGATAGGGAAGTGGTCTGGTCTAAGAATCGGTTTCAGAGTTTGAAGGACGGCACTGGGACGTGTGGGCGCTGGTGTATTTTGTTCCTCAATATGGTCTTGAACTTTGGCTACGACATTGACGAGTTTGAGGAATTTGTGAATCACTATTGTAAAGAACTTGGACTCACGCGCGACCAACTGGTAACGCACTGGATTCAGTAGTGTGTATAGATGTATAGTGTATAGTGATTATAATCAGGGCTATAATTTTCAGAGGGTTGTTTTTATTTTTTTCAGAAAAAGAAAATAAAGAGGGGTGGTAAAATGCGTATCTAATTTAAAACACTATACACTATACATCTATACACTATTCTAAACAAGGTCATTCAAGTTGTTTCGGGATTCCATTTGTTGGGGCGGATGAATGCGGTCAAACTCGTGTTCCTTTCTTTCTTCTACAATGTCTCGCTCTATCACCAGGCCACACAGTTTGACACTCTTACACTTTGACTTGTAACACATTCGGGCGAGAGATAGAAAGCATCCGACCGAAGTGGTGACTATTAGTGACAAGAATACTTCGGTTACCATTATAGTAGTCGGATATTTTAATCGTTCTCTAATTTTATCTTGTAATAAGTTCCGTTCAGTTTAATTCGTAAGTGTTGTCCGCTATTACCACTGGCGGAAGGACTAATTAAAGTAGTTCCTTCCAATTGAAGGTCACCGATATTATTAACATCTAATATTATATTTCCGTCGCTCCCTCCTATTGCTGATGTTAAACTAACCCCTCTGTCGGCATTCAAAATACAAAATCCATTCGTTCCACCAGAAGAAGTATTCGCAGTAAAAGTAATATTGCCGTCAGTAGTTAGACCAGTAACATCACCAGTAGTTCCAGCAGTTAAAGCAATAGTGCGTTTAGGTGTTATTGTTATATCACCAGTTCCACTTGAAGAAGACGCAGAAATAGACATATTACCAGAAGAAGAATTAATAGCACTTCCGTTCATATCAAGGGGTCGTAAAAAATTATTATCTCCGTCTGCTCCGTTAATCCTTAAAAACTCGGTTGAAACACCATTCAGCGTAGCAAATATACCAATAGAACCATCGTCATTTCCAACACCAACATTTCTAATAAGTGTTTCTATTTTCGCAAACTCGGTCTTTACACCAGTAGAGTTCTTGGCGAAGAATTGCTGACTACCAATTATATCGTTATTCGCACCATTTCGTCCTGATTTATAATACTGAACTGACGGCACACCACTCGTCGTTCCAGCAGTCGCACTCGTAGCGGTTATAGTAAGATTGGGATTGGTAGTATATCCGTCGTTGGGAGCGGTTAAACCAAGAGTAGCAGAGTTCGCAAATAGATTGTCGCTGGAAAATCCAATAACACCATTAGTGTTTAAACTCAAACTATCGCCCGAATGATAAACGCCGTCGCTTTGATAAGTCGCATTGTTGGGGGTAATTCCGTCGTCAAAATCAACTTCAAGTTGAGAACTTGAAAGAATAGTAAAAACATTATTAGGAGTATCATTTAAAGTTATAGTGAGAGGGTCTTGTGCCGTGCTTCCAGCGGTAAGAACTTGTGATAATGTGGGGGTGGCGGGTATGACTGGAATGGTGTCCCAAGATGGAGTGGCTGTGCCATTGGATTTTAAATATTGTCCGCTCGTCCCGTTCGCAATAAAGGCAGTGACAGACGGAGCAGATTGAAACGGTATTTGTGACGCTACACCACCCGCAATGTTGGTTGCCGTCCCAGATGATGGAGGGTAGGATGCCCCGTTGATAGTAACCAAGTCAATGTTATCTACTTGTAAGATGTCTTGAAGATTCATATCAATGTCATCTGTTCCCGCACTGTTACCGTTTGCCAGGACGACTGCTAAATCAGAAGTGGTCGGGCCACCGCCACCCGAGAGGGCATTTAATTCCGCTTGAAGGTTTGTTATACGTTGATTCAGATAATAGGTGGATAGAGACATCTTGTTATATTCTATACCAATATAAAAAAATGGGATTAAAGTTTAGGAAATATAATCTAATGTTAGATATATAATGAATCTGGACGATATTTTTACAAAGAAGGCGATTACCGAGAGTAGTAAGAACTTGTATATTAAGAACTTGACAAGGCTGAATGGGGGTCAGCCGATTAAGGATTTGAAATTCTTGTCGGACGAGAAGGTGGTGATGGAGGCCTTGTCTGCTAAATATAAACCGAATACTGTTCGGTCCTACGTGATTTCTATTGTTTCTCTCTTAAAGTGTATTGACGACAAGAAGTCCAAGAAGTTGTATCAGGCTTACTATCCTTATTTAGAAGAGTTAAACAAGTCTCTAAAAGAGAACGTTGTCAAGACGGAGAAAGAGGTGGAGAATTGGATTAGTCAAGACGATGTCAAGACCAAGTTTGATTCACTCTGTCCGATTATTAGCGAAATTGGGAAGAAGAAAAAGATTACTGCGGAGGAGTGGTCTAAACTGTTTGACTGTCTCGTGTTGGGTCTCTACACACTTCAAGCGCCGAGACGGAATGCCGATTATCAGAAGATGATTGTCTTGAAGAAGAACCAACCCGCCCTTTTAGAGAAGATGAATGTCTTGGATTTAGAGCAGAACAAGTTTCTCTTTTCCAATTACAAGACCAAAGGCACGTATAAGATTCAGGAGGTGGAGATTAATCCTGACCTGAGAAAGATTATTGACCTCTATCTGAAATACCATCCCTTGAAGAAGGAACTGAAAATAGGTTTCCCGTTGCTGACTGACTTTGAAGGGCGACCTTACGCAAACAATAATGATATGACTCGTATCCTCCACCGCATCTTTGATAAGAAGATTGGCTCGTCAATGCTCCGAAAGATATTCTTGACGGACAAGTATAAGGACACCTTGGAGACCTTGGGCGAGGATACCACCGCAATGGGGACATCCAGTAGCACCGCTCAGAACCAGTATATCAAGACGGGTTAAAATAATAACATTTAAAAAAGGACTTAAAGCCGAAAACTACATTGCGTGGAGGGAATTGAAATCGCGGTAAGAGTCACAGCCACAATCGTGGCATTGGCTATAACAATCTATCCTTCCAGCGCCATTCATCTCTGCTTTCATCTCTGCTTCAAACTCTTCCAACAGTCTCGCCTGTTCCTCGTAATATTTTTCAACCATTTCCAATATAAATTGTCGCTGTTGGGGGGCGGATAGTTCAATCAGATAGGGTGGTAATTGGGCGACAAAATCTTCCTCGGTCTCTGAGTCAAATCGTATCGGTTCTAATTGGGGTTGGGTCGCAAGACGTGCTTCAAGTCTCGCAAGGGTAGCGGGGGTCATTTGTCCCCGGGTCTTTCTCCCCCCGTCCATTCCTTCTTGATTTTCAATTTCAACTATTTCGGCGACTCTGTCTGAAAATGGTTCTGGCGACGGCGAACGTCCCGTCTGATAAATTAAGAGGAGTTCATCTATACCTGCCACTACATCATTAAACATTTCAGCCATTCCGTATTCGTCTATCAGTCTATCTATATATGATGACAATTCAAATAGTTTATCCATTTTGAATTTGACGGTTACGTTTGGCAATAGTATTATCTGATGGTAGGTATAATCTTTGATACGATTTATTTCCCCCAGTAGAAAGTTGTGGATTGCTCTCAATCGTTCTGCTTCCGCTTGTCGTTCTGCTTGGGTTGTGGTTGCGCGGTTATCAGGAGGAGATGGAGGTCGTATAGGTGTCTTACCACCTCTGGGTGCGCCGATATTTCTGGGACGTATGGCTCGTCGCTCCATATCGGCTGGATTCTGAATAGCAAGGAGTCCGTGGCGTGGAAAGGCTTGTGCTAATTGCTGTGCCAATCTGGCGTCCTCTGCTCTTTGGATTCGTATGGCTTCTCTGGCTCGTTCCATCTCGGCAATCTCTTCGGC
>Ga0181346_1001470_pt1 | contig 10369 bp, 17 predicted proteins | sample Su13VDMM15DN_FD_130100 | JGI IMG/M metagenome (GOLD analysis project Ga0181346, IMG submission 130100) | Freshwater viral communities from Lake Michigan, USA - Su13.VD.MM15.D.N | ecosystem: Environmental > Aquatic > Freshwater > Lake | place: USA: Michigan | collected 2013-07-15 | reverse complement strand
CTTTAATCATTGACTACCTCTCAGGTGGACGCACGCCACGCAGGGCAGCGGTCGGACTATCTCGCGTTTCGCAGCGCTGGGAATGGGCTTGGCGTTTGCATAAGGGTAGACGACCAGCGCAAAATAAACTGACAGGATGCACACGACGATCAACAGCAGAACCATGAGGACACGGTTCATTATGTGATCCTCGTTGTCACGTACCCCTTACGGCCGCCGATCATCGTGCCAACCATGTCCCGCGTGACTTCCTTGCCAGGGTTCTCAGCCACCTTGGTGATGGATATCTTGTGCTCACCGCAGCGCACGACCGCCTTGTCAGACGACGTGTTCCTGTCCGCCATGATGGCATTTGAGAACAGCAGTAGCTCTGCCTTCGCAGCTTCCTTCCTGCCTTCAGCTTCCTTAGCGTCTGCTGCTGCAGCAAGGTAGGCCTTGAACAGATCGACGTGAGAATCATCCAACGTCACATCGGTGATCTGGGCCTGGCCGATCAGTTGCAAGATCGCACCGCCGTCCATGCTGAAGTCGGGGTCAGGTGGTGTCTTGCTTTGGATGCTGAACCAGAACTCCACGCATGACGCCTTGATGGCATCGATGATCTCTTCGTTACGAGGGACCATCATCCGACGTGGTTCGTTGTCGATCAGGGCGATGAGCCATGCGGACTCCCCCCCATAGCAACCCATCTGGTGCTGACACTGCAGCAGGTAGTTGTCAGGGGCGTGGGTGATTTCGTCACCGGAATACTCCCAGCCGTAGCCACGGGCAGACCACTTGATCTCGACCGGTATGCCGACGTCAGTGGCGTAGTCCAGGCTGGCGCCCATACCGATCACGTCGTTGGCTGCGTGGTATTCCTCAACCTTGGATATGGTCATGCCCCACTTGGACGCTGCCCAGTTGGCGATGCCGGCCTCGAGGAACGTGCCCGCTTGGACGGCAGTGTTGGCGCTGAGGTCTTCGGGCGATAGCTTGCCGGCCTTCTCCATCCACAGTTGCCACCTACTCTTGTAAGGCGATAGCCCGAACAGGGAGGCAACATCGGACCCGCCGATATGCATAACCCGCAGTGTGTGCCAATGCGCCTCGTCGCGCACGGTGATGATAGTCATTTGGTTCTCCGGTTTTTTGTATGCGCTTTGTGCGCTTATGTATGCAGGTTGCACGCAGTTATGGTGATATGTCAAGCCCGCAATAAACATCCTCAAGGGATCGGGCGAGAATGTAGATGCCGCCCCGTCTTTCCCAGGCATCCTGGAACGCGCGCTGTACGTCACGCTGCTTGCCCTTGAGAGACTTGACCTCTATGCCAAAGGCGCGGCCGGGAGACATGACGCCCAGTAAATCCGGCGTACCCTCAGGTGCCGATTGGATGACCCGGCGCTGGTCCCCATCAATCGGCCTGAACTTCCCGACGTTGATGCGTAACATCATGATGTCATCGCGCATCCCAAGCGCCAGTCGGATCTGCTGCTGAAGGATCGCCTCCGTCATTGCATGGTTCCGTGAAACTTCCCAAACACCAGTGTCTCAACGCTAGTCTCAGTGGCTGCCAGCATCACGGCTTGGCAGTAGTGGATATCAAACTCCTCTCCACCATGCTCTTCCTGCCAGCCATTGATGACGCTAAGCATGACCTCCGAGAGAGTCTTGACCAAGGCGAGCGGGATCAGAAACTTGCAGAACTCCGGTTCCGACCTATCGTCTGCGTCCATATGACGTCCCTCTCTTCGGCAGTGAGGCCATTGATCATGCGGTGTTTGACGGCATCCCTTCGCTTGGCTAAACGCGCCGCCTCTTGGCCACATATTACATTAAATGCCCACCTCTGTGGCTGTTCATACTTTCGGCTGTGACCTATCGCCGTCAGCACGTTGAAGCGGCGAGGGATATCCGTCTCGGTCGCTGCATTCTTGGCGTCTTCAGACTTGCTGACCTGCACCAGTTCGCCATCGACCTGCTGAACCACGCGGCCCGCCGCCTTGTACTGGTACCCGCACTTGGGACACATGAGCATGGGGCGGTGAACGGCAAAGCACTTCGGGCAGGTCCGAACGGTAGGGACAGCCTCAACATCTTGCTTCTCGCGCGCACTGCCGATCGATAGCTTCCACTCTCGAGGCTCATCAATGAACCCATGCACCGCTGTGTTGCCAGCATGGTCGAGGATGACCGTCTTCTCTTTGCCCGGTGATATGCGGATGGCTCGGCCAGCCTGCTGCAGGTAGAGGGACAGCGACTTCGTGGGCCGTAGCATGATCGCCACCTCGACGGCCGGTAGGTCGAAGCCCTCGCTGACCAGGTCGCAGCTGGTCAGGATCTGGACCTCGCCAGATTCAAACCTCTTGAGCACATCGTCACGATCAGAATCTTTCATGCCACCATCCACATGATGGGCTCGGTAGCCAGCGTTGTTGAACTCCTTGGCCACCTCCTTTGCATGCTTGACCGAGACGCAGAACGCGATCGCGCGCTTGCCGTCTGCTAGCCTGCGATAGTGGGTCACGGCGTTGCCGGTAATGGATGGCTTGTCCATCGCACTCTCAAGGTCACTGACCACCCAGTCCCCGACTCGAGTGCGGGCGCTCGTAAGGTCGGGCTTGCTCGGCGCATACACATCAGCCGGCGACAGGAACCCAAGCTCTGTAAGCTCAGCCACGCTCGGACCCAGGACCATGTCATCGAACAATAGGCCAAGTCCCTTGCCGTCTAAGCGCTCAGGCGTAGCTGTCACGCCGAGAACCTTGGCTTCAGGGAAAGCCTGAACGACCTTGCCCCAGCTGCTGTCTGGCGTGAAGTGATGGGCCTCATCACCGATGACCAGGTCAGGGGCCGGGAACCTATGTATCCGCTTCGCTAAGGTGAAGACGCTAGCCACCACCACGGGCGCTGTCGGGATACCAATGTACCCTCCGGTCATCACCGCATGGTGGACGCCGACCGTCTTCAGTGCCTTGCTGATCTGGCGCAGGAGTTCTCGCCGATGGGCGATGATCAGTACCCGCTTGTGATTCTTAGCTACCCCGGCCGCGATATAGCTGAAACATATTGTCTTGCCCCCGCCAGTGGGTAGGACCAGCAGCACCCGCCTTTTGCCTTGGCGGAAGCTATCCCTGATCCCATTGATGCTGGCCTCTTGATAATCTCGCAGCTTCATTCGACTCAGGATATCCGCCAGATCCGAACGCCACCCTCCTGCCGGCGACAAGCAAACTTGCGACCAGTCCTCAGGCTAGCCTCCCAAGCATGGGTGGAAGCGCGCTTCGGAGTCATCATGTCAGGCAAAACGAAGAATGATTCTCCGATTTCCATCTTGCGCCACGGATATTTTTCTGGACGACCATTGTTGTAGTTGGCCTCTAACGGAATGTCCGAATCAATTTTAATTTGGCTCATAAGAGTTCAGTCCTCTAACAAATTTCTCACGGCGAAGGATCTCGTCTGCCGCCTTAGTGTCCACTCCGTAAGCCAGTCTCAGATCGTCTGATCTTTTTGTTGAGAAGACTTCGTCGCTCCACAATGCAGCCATCTTGATAGCAAGATTGACTCCCGCATTCTTATCCCTAATGGACATGAAAGTCACCCTTCAATCTTCATGAATTCTGTCTTGGGAATAAAGAGTGCCCGGCTTGAGACGCCAGCAAACTTAATTGCGTTTGGGCTGCGCTCAATAAGTGGGTGCCGCTCGATGACGCGCTGCCACCCTTCGAAGTAGTCAGAGGTGGACATGATCTTGTTCAGGCTCGGCACCCTGATGCCCAACCAGATCCCACCCTTATCGTTATCGACCTTCATGCCGTGGCGGCGAAGCACATCCTGTGCCGTGAGGGGAGACACGCGATCATCACGCTCACTGCTTGTGGAAATCTCAATCAACTCACCGACCGATCGTTCCTGGTATCCGTTACCCACTTCAACTCGTATCGTAGATCCTGCGAGGTGGAATATCAGTGCGAGATCCTCTCGCTGCGACTTCACTTCGGTGAACTCGCTCCAGTCGTACTTCTCAAGGTAGCGCTCACATATGGGGGGGGTCACTTCACCGCTAGTCACCAGCGAGTAACACCCTGCCAGTAGTGTGCCGATCTGATCGCCCAGTCGGCCATCCGCTATGCTGCCAGCAATCACCACCTTAAAGACCTCAATGTTCTTCCTGATCGTCCTCAGGTTCTGCACCTGCCTCGCAAGCAATCTCTCTGGAGCATCTTCTGGAACTAAGGCGCAAGACACCAAGAATTCCTTCCACTTCCCTTGAATAATCTGGCGCTCAGCAACTGTCCGCGCATCTTGAGGGAGCACCGTCAGCACCACCGTTCGCGTCAGGTCAGCGGCTTCCTTCAGGCCAACGCCGATCGATGACATCAGGAAGGCAGAGCGCATGGTAAACGAAACGGCTTTGTGGTTGGCAGAACCCTTCATGATACTGCCCAGCCCGTCGCTTGAAGACTGCCTCATCAACTGGATAACAGCCTGTCTCCGATCCTCTTTGTTCTTACTCGTCTCGCTCTCATCAAAGACAACTGGAAGTGCGTCGTTGCGAATTGCCTGCCGGATACCAGCCTCAGTGGACTCGCCCACTGGGTAGATTGCTAGTCCGCCGAGACACGCAGCAGCGATAGAGTTAACGACCGTCGTCTTGCCAGACCCTTGGTTGCCAGTGATCCAACAGTGTGTCCGCCAACGTAAACCTCCACATATGACAGCGGTGGCAATCCATCCGGCGAGTAGGTCGCCATAGATCGGCTTCTCCCACCTCACCTTGTTACACGCATCCCTAATCAGGCGACCGTAGGTGTCAGGTGCTGGGTCGCCAATGCCATCCCACTCATCAAAGATTTCATCGCGCCGTGGGTATATGAACTTGCTCTTGAACCGAGCCGGGTTAACAACCTTACCCTCGACGATAAGGTTCTCCCCGGTGTGCAAGACGACACGATCCAGGTCGAGCCAGACGCCGCGCTCCCTAATCCTCCGGGGTTTATAAACCCCCTTCGCCGTGCATTGATTGACGATGTACTCGCCAGCCGATTGCCAATTCACGCGGCCCTTATCATCGCCATAAGTGCGGCGCCAGTATTCCAGGTCAGTCACGATCTCAAGGCAACCCTGCACGGAGATCAACTTAGCGAACGGGTAAGGGTGAACCTGCTGCTGCTTGCCCGGCATGACGTAATAGAACATCTCATCGTAGCCCAGCGCTCGGTACAGTAAGTCGGGGTCTTCGAATTCGGTTAAGACTTCCTTCGTCGGCACCTCATCCTCAGGAACCTCCAGGACTGCAGCCTCCTTGAGCTTGCGCTTGAGAAGTTCAGTGATGGTCTTGGGGGTACCGACCGGAATGGGATCTGCCAAGTCCCAGCCCACAGGGAACTGCGGTGACATAGTCACGACCGCCGTTGCGATCTTCAGCTTGGACAGGTGCATCTGTATGCTGGCCGTCGCCTTCATGCCGGGCTCATCGTTGTCAGGCCAGATGATACAGGGGTGACCATTGAGTACCGACCAGTCGCTCTTGTCCCAAGCGCTGGCCCCACCTGACCAGGTCACAACTACCCATCCCTCAGGCGTGTACTGCGCGGCCGCGTCGAGCGTCTTCTCTCCCTCGACGATCAGCACTGGCGCGATCGGTAGGCTGGCTGCAATCTCCGAGTTCAGCAGGGGGCGGCTGTCTCCAAGCCCAGCGCTGATGTAGCTGCTGCCATCCCAGACGATGGGGCGGATCTGCTTGCCATCAACCTCATCCCACCTAGCTATGGCACCATAGGCTGAGCCATCAGGTTTCCGATAAACCCACATATTATTCGGATCGCCCATGTGCTTGAGCCCGGCCGGCATCTCGATCGGCTCCGGCATTGGCGTCACGATGGACGGCCTGTCTACCTTCACCCCCCCACCAGATGGCGGCTTATCCGTAAGCCCTCCAACCATTCTCATCTCACACCATCCCTAACATCTTGGCGAACGATCGCACCGTCTGCGCGAATGAGTCGCCGTACAGCCTCATTGATAGATCGAGGATGTCGCCACCCTCTTTTGTAACGAAGTCCATCCAGTTGCCGGTGGTCAGAGACACACCCAACGATGGCTTCCGATCTTCGCGCCAAGGGCAACGAGTCACCCACCATTTGCCCCGCCTCTTCCCATCGGGGAACCAGTCACGACAGATCGACTCAAGCTGCCACGGTTGCAGCCTGTCTTTAATTTCTTTTGGAGTAGGATTCCGGGTGGTGACGGCCTTCAGTGATGCAGGGAAGGCGGCACCTTTGACTGAAGGTCGATGGCTTTTAGCTTGCGCTTGGACATAACCATCGCGCCCGGATCCTTTCATTTTAGTTCCTTCCCATGCGGGTCGTCAAACCCAAAGCCGTATAACCAACCCTCTTAATTACCCCTCGTCAAGTCCCGCGATGCCGCCACTGAAATCACTCAGCACCTTGCCCTCTCCTGAGAGCTCAAGGATACGAGCGGCCTGATGAGGCGGTATCTTTCCCGCTGCCTTCCAGTAGGTAGCATTAGGCGCGGACAAATTGAGCAGCTTACATAACCCACGCTGACTGAGGCCGGTCATCTTCATCGCAGTCTCAACCGTTAGGTTTGTCCGCATTCGAATGCGCCCACTGGCATAGGCATAGATATCCATGAACGCACTAGGCGGAACCTCGTCACGACCCGCCAGCCATCGCTCCACCTGATCGACCTCCACCTGGTGCAGCTTGGCTGCCTTGCGTGAGCGCACACCCACCGCATGGATCAGGCCGGCGTAGGCGTGACCGACAGCCCTGTGCTTCGGCCGCTTCTCGTCGGCATCATCCCAACTCAGGTCGGCCATATCGCAGTTGATTAACCGTGAGATTTTCCAGTGGTGCCGCGCGGGTATCGTTCCGTTCCGAACCCAGATGCTGACCGTGTACTCATTCACCGGCGCCCCAAGGTGCCGGGCTAGAGCTTGTCCCCCACCCGCATCCCTCACCACCCTTGATGCGGTTAACTTAGGCACGGCTCGCCCTCCACCAGGTCCATGAAGTGGTGCTCATCTGTCTTGATGTCGCGCTCATAGACGCAGCTGCCTAGCTCGTCCCGATCCAGCAGTGGACCCTCGATATTATGGGCGATCACCCTCTCCCTTGCTGCCTCCTCTGACGGAGCCTTCACCTTAATCCGGTATCGCCGGATGACCATCTCATCCTGATCGTACCAAACCCAGAACTCTCCCATTGATTCCTCCCTCAGGGCAGTAGTGCTATCACCCACACCGCCGCGCAATACAGCAAAGCTGCCACAATAAGCAGCTCATACAATGCCCTCATGATTCTAGCAACAGTCACGACAACACCCCAGTAACATCACGGCAACACCCCGACAACACCCCAGTAATATCACGACAATGCCCCGGCAATCATGACACCAGTAATGATGATGGCACCGGCAATCACCAGTGGCGCCTTCGATCGTCGCAGTGGGGGGTAAGACGCCACCTCCCCAGCCTGAAGGCCAAGGCCTTTCGTGTGGTCGCGGCGAAGTAAACTTTCATAAGTCTCTGAGGGTAGTCTCGGATCCTCACTCGGCATCGGTTTCTCCCTTCGATTTTTTATTGACCCTGTCTATTGAAAATCATCCACGATTTTTTATTGACCCCGTCTATTGAAATCCATCCACGATCCGATCACTTCGGCCGCGACTTGCGGGACGATCGCGTTGCCATAGGCGCGCAGTCGTCCCACCCTTGAGGTAGCCCCATGAGCCAGCGGGAATGTGCCGGGTTCAACTGGCCTCCACTTTCCATCCCGGCAGAAGAGCCAATCAGCATCTCGCCACTGGCCGTTAGTCGGGCTGGCGTGTCCGCCGTCAGCTGCATGAATGCCTGCTCGCTCAGCGGCTTGCCCCTCGTTTCCTCCCGGCGAATCGCTAGGTACTCTGGCGATACCGACGCGCTGCGCCAGTCCCTCACCATTGGCGTTGCCCAGCCCGCTGTGTGAACTTGTATGCGCAGATTGTTTGGGTCGCGCATCATCTCCGAAGGGCTCACAGTCGCGTGCCTGCTGTCCTGCACTGTTGGCGTGCCCCAGCCCGCCCATGCCTTCACTTGCATGTTCAGGTCCGTCAGAGAGATGCCCATCGACTGTGACCCTCGCGCCATGCTCCTGCGCTTCCGCTCCAAGAACGCCTCCGGCTCCCCGTTCGCGTGGTTCGTCAAGGGCGTGCCCCAGCCCGCTAGCATCGCGAAGTCGTTCAGGTCGTTCGATCTGTCTGGGTTCAGCGCTCGCTTCGCCTGACCCCCGCCCGTCATGTCGCTCGCCTGCGGTGTCGGCCAGCCTGATAGCTGCGCCGTCGTCTGTAAATCCATCCGATTCCCTACGCGACTCGGTCCAGACCCCCTGCTGCTTTGTACACGCGGCGTCGGCCACCCAATAGAGTCGCTGTCGGATATGCGGCGCGCCGACGCCCGCAGCGCACAGATCGACCGCTGCTGCGGCGTAGTCCGCTCCTTCCAAGTCAGTGTGTACAAGGTCGAGCCAAGCGAGGCCGTCCTTGCTCGCAACCTGTTCGCCAAAGACAACTGGAGGGCGGCGCTCCGCGATGAGACGGAACATCTCGGGCCAGAGGTGTCGATCGTCAGCGAACCCAGCCCCGTTGCCGGCGACACTGAAGGGCTGGCATGGGCAGCTTCCCGTCCAGACTGAGCGATCGTCCGCCCATCCGGCCAATCGAAGAGCGGCAGACCAGACCCCGATCCCTGCAAAGAAGTGACATTGCGTGTACGTCTTGAGGTCATCTGGTGACACATCCCTTATTGATCGTTCATCAACATCTCCGGGCGCAATGCGACCCTCAGCGACCAAGTTTCGCAGCCAAGCCGCAGCATACGGATCGATCTCGTTGTAGTAGGCGGTCATGGTATCGGCGCCCTGTTCATCGTGATGTTGCGCTGCATGCGAACGTCACGGTTCCCGAAGCTCCAGCACTCACCCGTCTCGTCGATGTAAACCACCCAGATGAGGTCGAACTCCATGCCGTAGTCGATGCACAGGTGGGCATAGCCCGGCCCCTTGGGTGTCTCGAGGGGCAGACACGGGTTCAGCTGCAACAGGACAGTCACGCCGCCAACGCGAGAACCTTCATCGCCTCCTCTTTCGGCAGGGTGTTAACGATCACCGCATTCGGGTGCTTGCTCAGGATGTGCTTGGTCCACACCTCGATCGGGTGTGTCCGCATCGACACCTGATAGAGCGCCGTGCCATCCGCGATCGGCGGCTCCTTGAAGTACAGGACCATGACCTTCGCGGTCTTATTCAGCAGCGCCTTGAGCCGACGCTCACGCAGGAACTGGTTCACCAGATCACCACACACGCACTCAAGATCGGTCGCCATGCTGACATCTTCATCGCCATCCTTGTACGTTATGCGTGGATAGTCCGCAGCGATGCGCTCGTTCAGCGCCATCAGGTCGCCATAGTTGCGGCCGCCCTCCCCGTGGAAGTGATCCGGTCCGCCGTGCCCATCGTTGCCAACGACACCCCATCGGACATCGTCCACATACAGCGTTCCCTCATAGGCATGCGTCTCCTGCGACGCGAACGCCGCGTGCTTAATAGACTTCAGTTCAATCTTCACCATCACTCGCTCTCCCCATCTGGGTCCATTGCGCCAATCTTGATTTCACTATCGTAATAATCGCCTAGCAGGTTCAGCATGTCCCGCTCACGATCGCCCGTGAACCACATGCCGGCCCATCCGCCATCGGTCACGCCTAGCGCGTTCTGAATTGAGGCGATCGCCACGTTAAATGCGGCGTCTACAGCGCGGTCTTTCTCAGTCATCGTTTCCTCCTTCGGCTTGATAGTTCCAAGACAAGGCGCACACGGTAATCCTGCAGGGCAATGCTCCCCTTGGAAGTCTGGATCATCCGCTTCAGCGCTGCATTCGTCAGCCCCTTAGGATCGGGCAACGTCACAGGATATCCTTCAGCCCTCTACGGACGACGTCCGCAGCGTCCATGTGATCGATCGCGTAGTCGGCCGCTTGCGTGGCCGCATCGTCCACCTTGCTTTCGATCTCTTCCCACACCAAATCAGCTATCGTCTCAGGGTTAAAGGTTTCCTCTTGTTCCAACGCCGAGACGCGCGCTTTAAGATCATCCATGTCGCTGTTAGCGTCCGTCTCAGGGCGGATGACAATCTTCAGCGTATCAAGCAGCTTGTCCTGCTCCGACACCCGCTCATTCAGCTCATCAATCCGCTCAGAGATACCAGAAATCTGGGCGTTCAGCCCCTCGATGTAGCCAACCTGCTGCGTCACCTGCTCAGTCAGCGAGGCCACGTTTGCTTCAAGCTTAACAATACACCTGCCATGAAGCTCCAAGACAGAG
>Ga0181346_1001468_pt1 | contig 10377 bp, 12 predicted proteins | sample Su13VDMM15DN_FD_130100 | JGI IMG/M metagenome (GOLD analysis project Ga0181346, IMG submission 130100) | Freshwater viral communities from Lake Michigan, USA - Su13.VD.MM15.D.N | ecosystem: Environmental > Aquatic > Freshwater > Lake | place: USA: Michigan | collected 2013-07-15 | reverse complement strand
TTTGCTAATTCCTTTAACAAGTGCAATGGCACCTCTACCAGCTGCCCCTATTCTATCAGGTATAAAAGTTACAACTTGACCAGCTATTTGGCCAGCATAAGCGTAACCACCCCCTGATGCTATTAATTCCATTTGTTCGGATCTTGCTTTTTTCTCATCAGCCAATCCAAAAACATACTCTATTGGGGATTTTGGCACGTTAAATCTGGCTGGTGGAGAATTTGGTAATCCTGATAATTCATTTAATTTTTCTCCACCATACTCTATCAAATTTAAAGTTGTACCTACAACCCCGACAACTTCTTTTCCCATTCCCCCAAGAAAAGACACTGGCTCATTTTTATTCTTTTGAATAAAAGTATCGGTTGCTTGGATTGATGATTCAAACCAATTTTGTTTTGGGATAATTTGTTTTTGAGGAATGTTTTGTCGCATGACAAATTCAAGTGAGCCAGCATATTTGACATCAACCGTGGTTGGTCGTTGCATGTTTTGATCAAAAGTAAATCCTAATTGTTGGCCAATAATTACATCCCCCATTCCAGTTTTTGCATCAAATGATTTGCCTGTCTTTGGATTTGTATAAGTGGCACTACGTTCAAAAGTTACTAGCTCATTTTCTTTGAATTTCATCAAATTGATAATTTGTTTTTCTCTAGAGCCAATCTTTTGCCCCTTTTCTAAAATGATTCCCTCAAGGGTTGACTGTGTTGGCTTTGTGGTGGATTTGTATTGACCTTGAAATTCAGCTAGAGTTAAAATTGCTGGTGTTGGGGCTTGAACTATTCCAACCCCTTGGATTAAAACTGATTTAGGGGTTTTTGATTCAACTGGGGGTTTATTCATTCCAGCTACCATTGCCCTTGGGTTACTTGCCAACCAATATCCACCGTAAATATATTCCCCAGTTTTCACACCTGTTAAATTAATTGGTTTTTGCACGGTAGTTGGTGCAGTTGGAAAAGTTGTACCAACAGGCATTGCAAGTGGTTTTACATTAGCTATTCTTTGAGCCATTGGTGCTGGCATTGGGGCTGATGGTTTTACTGCACCAAAAGTTGTACCAGCACCAAAATTCTGAATAGTGGATGAAAATGTTATTGGGTTTGCAGCGTATGCAGCACGTGCAGAAATTGCAGCTGACTGGGCAGATTTTATACTTGATGCTCTATTTCTTTCTGCATCAGTTGCTTGCTGTGTAATTTTTCTTTCACTTGCATTAAAAGCCTCAGCCATATTTTTTACACTAAATTGTAAAGTTCGTATTTTATCATCATAAATCTGAGCAGCTCTACCCTGTTCAATTTTTACTTGAGATCTTGCACGTCTTAATCCAGCTGGTTGCACTTGACTTATTGCTACTTGTCTTTGTTCTTGTAATACTGTAATTTGAGCTTGAACGTCTGCCTCATACGCTGTAATTTTAATACTAAAAGCATCCTTTCTTGCTAATTCTGCTTTTTTTACATCATATTGAGCTAGAGTTGCACTACCTCCTAAAGAATTAATGATTCTATCATACTCTGCTAATTGAGTATCATACGCTGCTTTTTCTTGATTGTATTTGAATAAATCAGCTTGATATTTTTCATAATCAACAACACTTTGAGAATACACTTTCAAATCTTCTTGATATTTTTGTTCATCTTTGATTGCTTGAGCATCATACGCTGCTTTTTCTTTATTGTATTGAGTAACTTCTGCATTGTATTTGTCTTTCCTTGCTTGTACTGTAGATTCTTGATATTGGGGCAGGTCTTGAGCTAATACTGATCTGTCTAAACTCATACCTTTTAAACAAGTTTGTATCTTAAATGGTTATTGGATATTTCTATTATTGAATTTGGTGTATTTGGATTTATAACATATTCCTCACTTTTAATGCTCATAATATCCACCATAAAGGAATCACAGCCAACCAAATCTCAATCTCTTATAAAGGCAATGTATATGATCCCAGCCATTTTATGCTCGATTCTTTTGGCCTCAAGTGGGGTAAATATCATTTTTGATGATTACCAAACAGTTACCACCACCACAAGTACATTTGATGCAATTCAGGGGGAATCCATTGTTGTATTAAATTCAACTACCACAAGCACTGAATCACTAAATAATCATGTTATTACTTTGCAAAATCCAGTATGGGTTGTCTTACATTATATGATTGCAATTGTTTTAATGTTATTTGTAATAACTAGATTATTACAAATGTTAATGTTTTCAGATTAAACGCCACGGACATAACCAATAATTGTTCGTGATAAAAGTAACATGTAAAGTACAGCCATACCAATAACCATTGGTGCTGGCACGCCAAAGAAAAATATCAAGTTAAAGATATACAAACCTGAAAGTAATTGAATTAAATTCCAAGCAACAGCAGCAGCAGCTGTGGTAAATGTTTCCACTTTATCATAATATGTTGAATTGGTGGTAAATTCTCCATTAACTATTTTTTCCCCGACTGTATTAAAAGTAGTCATGTCCATCCATGTTGAAACAAGGCCACCGTTCAATTCATCCCCAGCATAGTTTGTTACCGTTAAATTAAACACATCCACTACAGAATATTCAACTGCAAGATATGAAATAGAGGCAGCGTACATGAATAAAATTATTGATAGTGATTTGTCAATCAATCTTGGTCATGCCTCGTTTTTCCATAAGCTACTACTACTATTAGAGCCAATATTGGGAATACAATTTCCCATAATTGTATGATTCCAAATGCTGATAGTGCCCCAACTGCTATAATGGTAAATATTACACCAGCAAAGTCATTGATTCTATTAAAACCAATCATGCCAATAATTACAACCATTAAACTGATGCCATCAATTGCACCAATCATTCCAAACGTACCATAGGTGCCATTTCTAAAATTATCTATTTGATCTAAAAATGGAAATTGGTCAACATATACAACATAAATTTGTGATGTGCCAGTAATTTCATCATAACAATTTACATTAATTATATCATTACCTTTTTCGCCAGTAAATTGTAAAGTGGATTTTACAGTTTCAGCAGTAACTAGGGCTTGATCAAGATTAGAGTATGTTTGATTTGTTCTTGCAAATTTTGTTGTTACATCACAGGATAAATCAAAAGTGTCTGGGTACGTTACATCAAGATTAATTGTTGTATCATCTGGATCTGTTCTGTCATAAAATATGGCTGCACCATTTGTATTTTCAATATCAGGGGTTGTTAAATCTCCCAATTCATAATTTGATGTGGTTGCAGACTCTACAATATTTCCAGTTGCATTTGTACCGTGAATTGTAATAGCTGAAACTCTAAAACCATACGTTGCAGAAATTGTCAATCCTGTTATTGTTGCACTTGTTGTACTAGTTCCAGTATTTGCAGCAAAAATAGTTAATGGGGAACCACCAGAACTAGTATAGTTAATTTGATACCCAAGAATACTAGGGGCATAACTTGTTGGGGTTGACCATGTTAAAGCCATAGTTGATAAATTAGTTGGGGATGCTGCCAAATCATCAACCCCATCAGGTACATGAAAAGTTGTTGCAGTATATTGATTTGATGATGCTGATTCCCCACCAGCGTTAATGGCAGAGGCTTTACAATTGTATATAATATTACTAGCCAATCCAGTTGCTTGGTATGTAGTTGCACTAGTGCCAGTGTTTGCTACTGCATCCACAAATCCAGTACCAACTGGGTCTTCACACTCTAAATGATACCCTGTAACTGTGCCACTTGGGGCAGTCCATGCAAAATCAATTGCACTTGTATCGGTACTATTTCCTGATATAGAAAATAAGGTTGGGGCATTGTTTAATGTAAAAGTATTTGCACTAGCACTTGCACTACCGTTGCCATTTGAGTTGATTGCTGAAACTCGATAATAATATTGTGTGCCACTAGATAATCCAGTATCTGAATAACTAGTGTTAGTGTTTCCAGTATCAGCTGATACAGTTGACCAACTTGAATTATCCAAACTACGTTCAATTTTATATCCTGTAATTGCTGCACCGTTGGCAGCTGGGGTTGACCAAGTTAATCCAAGTACACTAGTTGATGTGGTTGTAACTGCCAACCCAGTAACTTGGGATGGTACCCCATGGGTATTTGCTGATGCTGCACTACTTGCAGCACTTGTGCCAGCAGAGTTAATGGCTGAAACTCTATAATTATATTCAGTTGATGCAGTTAACCCAGTGCTTGAATAACTAGTTGCACTAGTTCCAGTGTTGGCAGATATTACTGAAAATCCTCCACCTGTTGGACTTTCACGCTCTATCTTATATCCTGTAACTGTGCCACTTGGGGCAGTCCATGTTAATCCAATAACACTAGTGCTTGATGGGGTTGCAGTTAATGCAGTTGGTGCAGCAAGATATGTTGTACTTGCACTTGCACTACTTGCAGCACTAGTTCCAGCAGAGTTAATGGCTGAAACTCTATAATTATACTGAGTGTTTGCAGTTAACCCAGTGCTTGAATAACTAGTTGCACTAGTGCCAGTGTTGGCAGATAATACTGAGAATCCACCAGCTGTTGGACTTTCATATTCTATTTTATATCCAGTTACAGTACCTGATGGTGCTGTCCATGTTAATCCTATAACTGAAGCACTTGATGCAGTTGCAGCTAAACTTGTTGGTGCAGCAAGATATGTTGTACTTGCACTTGCACTACTTGCAACACTTGTGCCAACAGAATTAATAGCTGAAACTCTATAATTATACTGAGTGTTTGCAGTTAACCCAGTGCTTGAATAACTAGTGGCACTAGTGCCAGTATCGGCAGATAATACTGAAAATCCACCAGCTGTTGGACTTTCATATTCTATTTTATATCCTGTGATTGATGCCCCTCCGTTATTTGCTGGGGCAGTCCATGTTAATCCAATTACTGAACTACTTGATGCAGTAGCAGCTAATGCAGTTGGTGCATCAGGGGTTGTTAAAGATGAAAAAGAAAGAATTACAATTCCAGTACCACCTGTAACACCATTGATTCCACCACCATCTCCTCTATTGGCTCTTGGGGTTGTACCTGTTGCACCATTAAGAACTGTTGTTGTGCCTCCCTCTGCATAAGTTACTGATGCACCTGTAATACTATTTGCAAGCCCAGCTCCTTTATCTCCATTATATTGAGAAGCATCTCCACCTACACTACCTGCCCCACCCCCACCACCTGCCCATCCACTTACATTACTAGCTCCACCTGCATTTCCTTGACCTGATGTTCCAGCTCCACCTGCTTTTGAAACTCCACCACCTCCACCACCAGATCCACCTACTTTTCCAACTGCACCAGATACTCCACTTCCCCATCCTCCTCCTCCACCCCCAGTTGAAGTTATTGTTGAAAAAATAGAATTATTTCCATTAGTACCATCCACACCATTAGTAGTAGAACCAGCTCCACCAGCTCCAACAGTTATAGTGTATGTTTGTGCTGTTACTGCGAATCCACTTGCAGTTCTCATACCACCAGCACCACCACCTCCACCATAATTGGAATCTATATCTCCTCCTCCTCCACCACCAGCAATAACAAGATATTCTACTGTGCCACTTCCAGTTGGTGTAAATGTTCCAGAAGATGTAAAAGTTACAATAGTATTACCACCTGATGTGGTTTCTGTACAGCCAACACAAGTATAAGCTAAAGCTTGAGCTTGAGGTATATCAAGTGGTAAAAAACTAGAGGCTACAAGAAATATAGTAAAAATAATGATTGCATGTTTCATTTAATTTCCACCTGTGGAATTTGTGGAATTAGAAATTGGTGTTGGTGGGGTTGGTAAAACTATAATTGGTAAAACCCATTGATAATTTTCATTCAAAGTTGCAAGTGGGCTTGGCTTTGGTGCAATAAATACATCATTAATTGAATCGTATGTAAATCCAATCCCAGCTAAATTTGCACGTTGCCCCTCTTTTGTTTCAACCCAAGTACCTGATTGAGTTGATACAAAATCAATATCAGCTACTATCACATTTGTAACTAGGCCATTTTCCACTTTGGCAAAATATGTTGGTGCTGTAAATTTAACAGTTGGACTTAAAACAAAAGATTCAACAACTGAATTATCACTAGATTTTACTGTCATTTTAACTGGCATATTTAATTGAGTTTGAATTATGGAATTACCAAAAAATGTAAAGTCAATATTTGAAACACCGTTACATGGAAATTCATTTGCTAGTGGTATTTCATCTACAAAATTATCAATTACATTTAATGTGCATTTTTTATCTACATCCCCAGCTAGTGCAATGATCATTGTGGTGGATTGAATTTGCGAGCCAAGTGGAATATCTGCAATGAAAATTTTAGATGTCATTGCTAATGGATTTGTTTGTGTTAAAAAATCAGTTTGAATATCTTCTGGGTATGCCAAATATGTTGCATGAGCAATCCCAATTATTGGAAAAGCTAGTACCAAAAAGGCATAAATTACTTTCAATCTCGGCCTCTAACACTTGCTACCATTAGCACCTTTAAAACCAAGATCATTAAGCCAATTGTGGGTACTAGTGGAATGATATATTGTAACGTTGTTTGTGTATCATTATATGTTGTTTGCCAAGCCTCATTTGGAATTGGCATAGAGCTTTCATCCATTGTTGACCAAATCATACCTAAAACCATGGGAACTAGAGTGAACATGATTCCATAACTGATTAAAAACATGATGATAGAAAAGCCTAAAAAGACTAGAGAGGACAACAGTTTTAATTAATATACATACTATTTTAGTTTTTTTAAAATAAAAAAAAAGGAGGGTTTGTTTGAATCTTAGGGTTTGATTATCCTAACATTCTCACAACACTCAAAATTGCAACTGCAGCTACTACAATCAAAATTATGATCAATAGTGTGTAGGCATTTTGTGTTTGTGTATTATTGTCGTAACATTGTGCTGCCCATGTGCCATCTGCTTGGTCTGTACCATCATTTGCATCATAGTCTGGCAATGCTGTACAATCTGCGACTGAGTTTCCTAGAATCTGAACACCGATACCGAGCATGATAGCGATACCAATGAAAGCTCCTACTAGACCCATTATGTTATTGTCTGCCATAGTTATCAAAAATAATTATTTTATTTTACTATATAACATTAACAGTAACATATACCACTATATGTTGAGAGTTGTTTCTTTTCGTTTTATCTCATTTTTTATTTTATATTTTGCATAGTATTCTGGATCTCTAGCTGCAATTAAAATATCCAATTTTTCTTGTAAAAATCCTGAACAGTTGATTGATTTATGTTCACGTAACCATTTACGTTGCCATCTTGGCAATGATACAAGTTTGTATGTAAATTCTTGATCAGATTTCAATATCCTATATCCCTTTTAATTCGTCTTTTAAAATTACTGTATGATTCATTTGGTTCTGCACCAATTGCATGATACAAGTCTTTAACTTTTTTATCAGCTGCATATTGTTTTTTTTTGGTCATTGTGTCCTGTGTTTGAATATAACATATACTGCACCAGCAATTCCCAAAAATGCCAATATAATTGAGAATCCCAAAAATGATGGTAAGAATAATGCAAACACCATTGGTAAGAATATGATTCCAATAACCATAGAGTACAATGGTTTTTGATATTTTATATAAACTGCTAAAATTAAAATTGAAACTAGTATCATAGAAAAGTACCCACCTGTTACCCATTCAAATGGCAGTAACGCAAAAGAAAGAAAATCCTCATCAGCTCCACAATTTTTCCACATTTGAATACCAGCTGTCATGTTTAGAAAACATGGGGTTGTAGAGTTGATTTCAATTACTTGTTGGGCAAAAGCTGGTTGAATTAATACTGGACTAAGAAAGAGAGCTAATAGAAAATAATTCATCTATGTTACCCAGTAACTGTATTAGGTTTAAACCTTTTATCTTCCAGAATATATTCCCCTGTTTTTGTGCTTGTATTGATTTTGGTATTTATTACCGTGTTTTCTAGGCTTTGAAAAAGTCTTATTTTTATTTTTCATTTTGACATTCCTTTAAAATCACATTAAATCTATTATATTCCTCATCAGTTAATGACTCTTTTGGAAAGTGTTTAGAGCCATTAACGTTATAATCTTCAATGGCATAGCATGGCCATTTTTCAAAGAAAACTTGGTTATTAACAGAATTATTAAAAATAATTAATAATATAATTGCCACAGATCCAACAACTAAATATCCAGTATTTTGGTGGATGAATCGCATAATTGGGCTTTTATTTTCATATCTCAAGGCACCAATCTCATACCTTTTGTGGAATCATACATTGCTTTTGCGTTAGGGGGTAGCGTGGAATATTCCTCTTTTCCAGAATCTACAGCATCCCTAAGAGAAATAGCATCAGGATATTTTTTCATCATAGCCTCATCAGTTGCACCACCACCAAACATGCTACCAAATCCACCAGCCATGTTATCAAAAGTGCCAGCTTCATAAGCAAAATAAACCACTGCAATAACAAGGCCAATCATAATTGGCAGCATGATTAGTATTGCCAGAGATTTCTTTGCAGTTATCGGCTCGTTTGTTACTTTCTTGTGTTCTTTATCGACTTCAACTGCTGCTGCAAATATTGATCCCATAAATTTGGCATCAGTTGTTTTCAAATCTTCCTCGATAAAATCAGTCAATCGTCTTAATGGTGTAACTATCATATTGACATTTAATCGACCAAAATAATTTATCATCTCTGCAACCTCCTTTTGATATTTGTCTTTGGAATTTGATAAATCCTCTATTAGTAATGTTAAATTATGTGGGGTAAATGGCTCTTTTTCTGTTCGACCTAGTATTTTCAAAATGCCTAATAATCTGTTATTAATTTTTGGTAAAGAGTTTATTTTCTCTACAAGCTCAATTAATTTAATATCCCCACTAATTGGCATATAATGGGTAACATCATAATCTATGGTTTGAAATGGAAAAGCTGCTCTTTGTTTTGTGGTCTTTATTCTTGATCCATCCAGTTTGAAAGCATATACTTGCTCATTGATTTTGGTAACAAAATAATCCCCCAATACATGTTTGATTGGAACGAAATATTTGTTGTTTGCAGCATCAGTAATTTCAGCAGTTAGAATTTTTGGATTATAAACATCTCTGCCATTGAAAACTCCCATTGATTTTACTAAAACTAGTATGCTTTTAACCTTTTACGTTGGCTTGAGTTTGCCATCAAGCCAACGGTCATACTGGGAGGAATGACGATTTTAATTATTATAAAATGCTTTTAAGTATAATGTTATTGAACAAAACATGCTACAGCAGCCACCAAACAAACCTAATGATGTTATTGACCTTTTAATAGAAAGTGTACAGCAAGTAGTTGAAAGAGTAGATGAAAATGGTGTCATGCAGCGAGTTATAGAGCCTGATAATGAATCCTTGTACTTTAAAACCCAATTAATCAATTCCCCAGCTTTTGCTGGCTGTGTTTTAAAATTGCGTTGGTTGAAAAATTTGGGTACTGAGAGCTATTACAACATGTGTTTTGAAAGAGCTCAAGTGATTGAAAAACAGCTAGATAATTGGTATAAAGGTTACAAGTATTCTTTTGATGCAAAATCCTCTGAAACTCTCAGAGATAAACATAACACTCAAAGCTCACTAATCCACATAATGAACCGTAATCACATGGAAAGATCAATCACTCTAAAAGGGGAGATGGGTAAATCTATGATGGATGGTATCATGGGCAGAGAATCCCAAAAAGAAGATCCACAAAACTAGAGTTTTGCAATATCTTCTGGTAATTTTTTTCTACATTTAACTTGGCCTGTAGAGAAATTAAACTCTGTAAGTAGGTCTTCATAATTAAATGCCTTATGCGACATGTATTTTTCAATCCAGACCATTGCTTGCCTAACGTGTTTTGGATAAGTGTAAATCCCCTGAATCATAAATTTAATTCTAATAGCTTGTTTAAACGTGCCTTTACCAAAAAGGGTTGATCCCTCTGATTTGAATCGTTTTACATCTTTTTGGGCTTCTTCTGATTTTTCCGTTACTTCTGAACAGACATGACAAATTTTATCAATCCACTCTCTGGCTGGAAATATGATTGGTCTTAAGGAATCGTTATTCCAAAATAATGCTGGTGCGAATGGTTTTCTCCAAGTATATGTAAATTTGTTATTTCCTCTACCCATTAATCTAAATGAAAAGGTGGCTGGCACTTCACTATTTGTTGGGGTTGCTGCACTACCTGTTGAGATTGATTCCTGATAAACTCGTCTAAAATCCAACAATTTAGCAGTATTTTTGTTTCCCACTAATTTTTGAGTATTTTCAAGCTCTGAGGAACCTATAGAGGTATAGATGAAAAAATCAGCTTGCCTCAAATGTTTAGGGATTGA